>OLNH01000003.1_pt1 | contig 330138 bp, 295 predicted proteins | sample 1643101 | NCBI WGS metagenome assembly OLNH01 (sample SAMEA3136758, study PRJEB25190) | human gut metagenome | biome: human gut; feature: human-associated habitat; material: faeces | place: Austria | collected 2013 | reverse complement strand
TCTCTCGTGATGATGCTGGTAAGTTCTTAGATGCTTACTATGATGCAAAAATCTTCGAAAACGATCCATTCGCTAAATTAGACCAGATCGGTGTTGGTAAATTAATGGAAACAGCTATCAAATTAGGTAAACCTGTAAATCCAAACTTACACATCGGTATCTGTGGAGAACACGGCGGTGACCCAAGTTCTGTAGAATTCTGCCATAAGATTGGCTTAGACTACGTTTCCTGCTCACCATTCCGTGTACCTATCGCAAGGTTGGCAGCAGCGCAGGCAGCTATCAATGCGAAAAGGGCTTAATGCTTTGGCAGATTGTAAAAAGTAAAAATATGTAACATAAAAGGACTTTGCCTTGGTATAGGATTCTTTCGGAAACCTGAACGATACAAGGCAGAGTCCTGTTTCTTTTCAATAGAACAGAGTGGAGAGAAGAAAATCATGTATTGACATATCATGTATTTAGTGTTACTCTCTATATACTTTGTGAAAAACAGGAAGGAGAGAAAAATGAAGCACAGATTAAAATCAACAGTTGCAATTGTGTTAATGATTATGCTTGGCATTTTTCTGCCTTCTTTTTTGCTGTCCGAAGGTTCGGAGGTTTTTGTGAAAGAATCCGGCTCAGGTATGCAGACAGAAGCAAAGTATACGGATAATGTGGAGAAGAAAATTCTTCACGAGAACTATATGCGTCTGGAGAGTCAGAAGGAAGTTTTTTCTGCACAGAAATTTGAGCAGCGTAAACATGTTTACAGACTTTCCATGGAACTTTTGGCATTTCTTATATTCTCTTTGGGTGTATGTCTGAAGAGGGTCTATTTGTCGTACATTCAGTTTTATTCCTTTTCTTTTGCGCGTTTTCTGCGCGAGTATTATATCCTATTAAAAAAAGACGGAAAAAAACGAAGTCTTGCTTTCGGAACTTTATAAAATAAAAGGTTATAAAGAAAGCGGGAAAAAATGAAAAATAAAAAATTACATATTTGGGTTGCTCTTGCAGTAATCGTTCTGTTTGTGTGCCTTGCAGTTTTCGGATGCGGAGAGGATATCAAAGGAATTCGTGACATGCGTTTCGGAATTGATATCCGAGGCGGTGTGGAAGCTGTTTTTGAACCGTCAGGTCTGAAGACAAAACCAACAGAGGAACAGTTGGAAATGGCCAGGGAGATTATTGAGACACGTCTCGACGCACAGAACATTTTAGACAGGGAAGTAACGGTAGATGAAAAAGCAGGGGATGTGATTGTGAGATTTCCCTGGAAGTCGGATGAAAAAGATTTTAATCCGGAAGAAGCTATCCAGGAACTTGGAGAAATGGCAGAACTGACCTTCCGCGGTCCGGACAATACCGTGTATATAAAAGGCTCCGATATTTCCAGAAGCCAGGTAGGTTTAGATGAGCAGAAGCGATATGTGGTGGAACTGGAATTCAGCAGTGAAGGTGCAAAGAAATTTGCAGAAGCCACAGAAAAGCTTGTGGGACAGAATATGGGAATCTATATGGATGAAGAACTGATTTCCAATCCCACGGTCAATGCCAAAATCACAGGCGGCAAAGCAGAAATTACAGGTATGTCCTCGAAAGAAGAAGCACAGAGCCTTTCGGACAAGATTAATTCAGGCGCTCTTCCTTTTCCATGGAGACGACCAATTACAGTACGATTAGTCCCACACTTGGCGGTAAGGCTTTAAATGCCATGGCGCTGGCAGCAGAAATTGCAATGATACTGATTTGTCTGTTTATGATATGCTGGTATCGTCTTCCGGGAGTGATAAGCTGCCTGACACTGGCCTTTCAGATCGCACTGCAGGTTCTGGTTATTTCCGTTCCTCAGTATACCATTACACTGCCGGGAATTGCAGGCCTGATTTTGTCGGCTGGTATGGCGGTGGATGCCAATATTATTATCAGTGAACGAATCAGCGAAGAACTGAAAAAAGGAAATTCCGTCAGAACTGCAGTGAAGAATGGATACAAAAGGGCATTTTCCTCTGTCTTGGATGGAAATATTACAACCGCGGCAGTAGCAGGAATTTTGATGATTTTTGGTTCCGGTACCATGCTTAGTTTTGGATATACACTGCTTACCGGTGTAATTATCAATCTGCTGGCAGGCGTCTGGATGTCCAGATATATGTTGAATTCTGTAATAAGATACAAGTTCTTCAATAAAGAAAAATGGTTCCGAAGAAAAAAGGAAAAAAAGATACTGAAATTTGCAGAGGCAAAGAGGTATTTCTTCCTGGCCAGTCTGGCAATGCTCATCGTGGGAACCATATGGAGTTCTGTAAACGGAATTAAGCTGGATACGCAGTTTACCGGCGGAGTTATCTTGCGGTATACATACAGCAAAGAGGCAGATACCGGAGAAATTCAGAAAAAGGTAGAGGAGATTGTGGACAGAAGTGTGAATGTACAGACCTCTGAAGATTCCGCTACAGGAGAAAAGAATCTGGTTATTACGCTGTCCGGAAAGAACGGGCTGACCCCTGACCAGCAGAAAGAAATTTTAACTGCTATTAATGAGGGAAACGACAATCAGTTTGAAACCTCAGAAACTTCAGCAGTAGAACCTTATATCGGTGCAAAGGCATTGAAAAATTCAGCCATTGCCATTGTGCTGTCTTTCCTGTTTATTGTGGTATATATTCGCCTTCGGTTTTCTGCTCTGGGAGGACTTGCATCCGGTGTTACAGCTGTAATAGCGCTGCTTCACGATATTCTGATAGTCTTGTTTGTGTTTGGAATTTTCCGGATTCCGGTAAACGATGCATTTGTGGCAGTTACCCTGACAATTATCGGATATTCTATCAATGATACCATTGTATTATATGACAGAATACGTGAACACAGAAACGGCGTGAAGCAGAAGAATACCCTGGCGGGGCTGGTGGATATCAGTACCACAGAAACCCTGCAGCGTTCCATTAATACTGCATTTACCGTAGTATTGTGTGCGGCTATTATTTTGATTGTTTCAGTTGTTTACGGAATGGAATCTATTACGAATTTCTCACTGCCTCTTTTGGCCGGACTTGTTTCAGGATGTTATTCTTCTATTTGTATTGCCGGACCTTTATGGGTATGGTGGGAAGAACACAAAGAAAGGATTCAGAAAAAAAAGACAGGACGAAAAGAAAAATGAAAAAGATGAATATGTTTTTAAGAAGTCAGCCGCCCGGCAGAATGATTGTGGGAGGATTTGCGGCCGTCATTCTCCTCGGAATGATTTTGCTGCTCCTTCCTATATCTGTAAAGGACGGCGCAGAGGTATCCGTGATAGACGCGCTGTTTACCTCTACCAGTGCGGTCTGTGTAACGGGTCTGATTGCCATTGATACAGCGGACCACTTTACCGCCTTTGGACAGGGAGTTGTTGCAGCTCTGATACAAATCGGCGGCCTGGGTGTCACGTCCCTTGGAGTAGGTCTCATGCTGGTGGCAAGAAAAAAGGTTGGTCTTAAAAGCCGGATGATGGTAAAGGAAGCCTTAAACATTGACACCTATAAGGGAATTGTAAAACTGGTAAAGGCCGTATTATTAATGACTTTATGCTTTGAAGCGGGAGGAGCAGTGTTAAGTTTTCTGGTTTTCAGCAGGGATTACGATACACTGCATGCCATAGGAATCAGCATTTTCCATTCCATTGCGGCCTTTAACAACTCGGGCTTTGATATTCTGGGAGGACTTAGAAATCTGACGCCTTATCAGAATGATGTTTTACTGAATCTGACCACCAGTATTCTGATTATTTTTGGCGGATTGGGTTTTCTGGTCATTCTGGATTTGCTGAAACAGAGATGCTTCCGGGAATTGACGCTTCATTCCAAAGTGGTCATTGTTACCAGTGTGGTATTGCTTGCAGTGGGAACGGTTCTGCTGAAAATAACAGAAAATATTACATGGCTGGGAGCCTTCTTTCAGAGTGTTTCTGCAAGAACGGCTGGTTTTTCCACCTATCCCATTGGCGAATTTACCAATGCAGGGTTGTTTGTACTGTGTATTCTGATGTTTATCGGTGCATCTCCGGGTTCTACAGGCGGCGGTATCAAGACAAGTACCTTTTTTATCATGTTTCAGAAGATAAGAGGAACCTGTACCAAAGGAACTGTGCATGCATTCCGGCGGAATATATCTGAGCAGAATATTTCAAAGGCTTTCATGATTACCATTCTTTCAGGAACTGTAGTATGCATTGCAGTATTTTTTATGTGTATTCTGGAACCGGACCTGAGTTTTATGCAGCTCTTATTTGAGGTGGTTTCTGCATTTGGAACTGTGGGACTTTCCACGGGAATTACGCCGGGGCTTAGTGTGGCAGGAAAAGCAGTCATCATCCTTGTGATGTTTACCGGAAGAGTGGGAGTCATCACCTTGATTACTATATGGGTCAACCGTTCAGAGCCAAGAGCAAGATATTCAGAAGAAGAAGTTGCAATAGGATAAAAAGGAGAAAATAAAAATGAAAAAGAAGCTAGACGCAGCATACGGAGTGATTGGGCTGGGACGCTTTGGAGAAGCGCTGGCCACTATGCTGGCACAATCAGGAAATGAAGTCATTGCAGTAGACAAAGATGAAAAGAAGATAAGAGAAATACGGCAGTATACGGACTGTGCTTTTGTGGCAGACAACCTGAGTGCAGATACTTTAAAGGAAATCGGAATACAAAATTGCGATGTTGTTATTATTTGCATTGGCGAACAGGTGGATGTCAGCGTATTGACAACCATGAGCGTCATAGAGATGGGAGTGCCCAGGGTCATTGCAAAAGCATTAAGCCCTGAACAGGGAGCCGTGCTTGAAAAACTTGGTGCGGAAGTGGTATATCCGGAGCGGGATATGGCGCTGCGGCTTGGGAAGAAGCTGTTGTCCAATAACTTTTTTGAATATGTTTCTCTGTGCAACCAGGTGGAAATTCGCCAGATACCTATTTCGGAGCGTTTGATTGGAAAAAGCATAGAAGAGACAGAAATTCGTCAGAGATACCGGCTGAACATCATTGCCATTGAGAACGGAGATGAGACGAATATTGAAGTAATTCCGGATTATCGTCTGCGCCGGGATGATATTATTGTGGTAATCGGAAAAACAGACAACATTACTGCATTTGCAAATGAAATTTAAAGACCGGAGGAAGAGAGCATGGAATTGACATTTATAAATTTCTGGCAGGAGGTTGTAAGAAATCCGGTGCTGTTTATTACAGTGGTTCTTACATTGGGGGTTATTTTCGTAAATGGCTGGACGGACGCGCCCAATGCCATTGCTACCTGTGTAGCAACCAGATGTATGCCGGTGAGGGCCGCAATCCTGATGAGTGCAGGGTTTAATTTCCTTGGTGTTTTTGTTATGACACAGATTAACAGTTCGGTGGCGTCCACTATTAGTAACATGGTAGACTTCGGAGAACATACAGATGAGGCTTTGATTGCCTTGTGCGCGGCCTTGTTGTCTATTGTTATTTACAGTACAGCGGCCTCCTTTTTCGGAATTCCAACCAGTGAAAGCCACAGCCTCATTGCCGGCCTGTCCGGAGCGGCCATTGCCATTCAGCAAGGTGTGGGCGGAATCAATTTCGACGAATGGGTAAAGGTTTTGTACGGTCTTGTTCTGAGTCTGATTCTGGGATTTGCAACCGGATGGGTTGTGTGCAAGATAATTACAGTTGTGTGCCAGAGTATGGACAGACGGAAGACAAACCGCTTTTTTGGAGGCGCCCAGATTGCCGGAGCAGCGGCTATGAGCTTTATGCATGGAGCCCAGGACGGACAGAAGTTTATCGGTGTTTTGTTTTTGGGAATTGCCTTTTCGGGAGGACATACATCCGTAAGCGGTATGGAAATTCCGGTATGGCTGATGCTTGTATGCAGTGTTGTTATGGCTGTGGGAACCAGTGTAGGCGGTGAAAAGATTATTAAATCCGTGGGCATGAACATGGTAAAGCTGGAGCGTTATCAGGGCTTTTCCGCAGATATTGCAGGAGCTGTCTGCCTGCTGTATTCCAGTCTGATGGGAGTTCCGGTTTCTACGACACACACAAAGACCAGTGCCATTATGGGAGTAGGAGCAGTAAAAAGGCTTTCTGCCATTAATTTCGGAGTTGTAAAGGATATGATGCTGACCTGGATTTTTACTTTCCCGGGCTGCGGACTGATTAGTTTTTGTATGGCAAAAATATTTATGTATATATTTGGATAAGAGGAGGACTACAAATGTCAAAAAAACAGGATGATTACTATTTTGATAATTTTATTAAATGTGCAGAATACAGCTGCAAAGAGGCGTATTTATTAAAAGAGATACTGACTAAGTTTCAGCCGGAAGAAATTTCTAAGAGAATGGAAGAAGTCCATGAGATAGAGCGTCAGGCCGATTCCCAGAGACACGAGATTACAGATAAGCTGGCAAAGGCGTTTATCACACCGATTGAGAGAGAGGATATTATTGCGCTCAGCCACCATATTGATGATGTTACGGATAAGATAGAGGAAGTACTGATACGTGTTTACATCAATCATGTACAGGAAATGCGGCCGGAAGTGTTTGCTATGCTGGATGTAGTGATTGAATGCTGTGAGGAGCTTCAGAATCTTTTGAAAGAATTTAAGAATTTCAAACATTCTAAAGAATTAAAGAAGAGCATTATCCGCCTGAATACCTTAGAGGAAAAAGAAGATGAATTATTTATGTCCAGTATGAGAAAACTTCATGTAGAAGAGCAGGATGTAAGAAATATCATTGCGTGGAGAGAGATTTATACGTATCTTGAGAAATGCGCGGATGCCTGCGAGCATGTAGCTGATATTGTGGGCAGTGTTGCAATGAAGAACACCTAAACATTGAAAAGAGAGTGATGAGAAAAAATATGATGAAAGAGCAGAAAACAGGAAACAGAAAAACGCGCATGTTTTTGATTCAAATGCTTCAGGGAATGCTGATTGGTCTGGGTTCCGTCCTTCCGGGGATTTCAGGAGGTGTTTTGTGTGTTATTTTTGGGATCTATAAGCCGGTGATGGAATTGCTGTCTAATCCCAGAAAATACTTTCTGGTGCATATCCGGAAATTGTTTCCGGTGATTCTGGGCATTGGAGTCGGCTTTCTCGGTGTTGCCAATATATTGGCATTTTTCCTGGAGAAATATCCGAATCCATCGGTGTGCCTTTTTGTAGGACTGATTGCAGGTATGCTGCCATCTCTCATGCAGGAGGCAGGAAAAGAAGGCAGAACAAAAGGCTCCTGGATAGCCCTGATGATTTCTGCAGTGGTAATTTTTGCAGTATTGGCGGCCTTGGAGATTTTGTCCGTGAAACTTGTGCCCAATGTGGGCTGGTATGGTTTCTGCGGTGTATGCCTGGCCTTAAGCGTGATTGTTCCGGGAATGAGCTTTTCTACGCTGCTGATGCCTTTGGGGCTGTATACACCATTTATTGAAGGCTTGGGACATCTGGATATGAGTGTCATCCTTCCCGGAGGGATTGGAGCCCTTGTAACGGTTGTGTGTTTTGCGAAACTGATGGACGCCCTTTTGAAAAAATACTATTCTTATGTATTTCATGCCATTGTAGGTGTTGTAATCGCGGCAACCATTATGATTATACCGTTTGGAAGTTTTGCCTCGTCCCTGGGCAGTATGATAACAAATGTTCTTTGTCTGGGAATTGGAGCAGCCTGCTCGCTTTTATTAAATCGAGGAGAAAAAGAAGAGGAAGCGCTGCAATAAAACGTCCGGATTGTGAAAGGGAATATGATAGGAAAAAGCCAGCTTTGAATTTTAAATATTCAAAGCTGGCTTTTTTAAAGCAGAGCAGCGATAATTTCTTGCGAAAGTATTAAGAATATGTTACATTTAATGAGGCAAAAAAATCGTTTAGACAGAGAAAGGAGAAACGAATGAGAAAGCGAAAACTGCTGGCTTTCGGGCTGGCGTTTTGCCTCGGACTTTCAGGTGTATGGAATTTTTCCAAGCCGGTTTTTGCAGCGGAAGCACAGTCTGAGAGTCAGGTACAAAGTGAAAATACTTCCGGAGAAGACCATATCACTTCCATGGATGAAGAAGGAAATATAAAAGACGCAGACAGTTCGGCAAAGCTCATTGAAAATCCGGCAGGACCCAACAAATCCAGAAGCGGAGAGCCCCAGGTGGTGAATTTCCGCACGAAAAACAATGCGATTACAGAGTTTATCGAGCAGGAGACTGCAAAGCAGGGCTATACCAATGGGGCATATGGTGCAGATGCAGTGTATCTTGGCTCTGCCAATGGAAAATACAAATTTATGCTTTCCGGTGTGGTTGGCTGGGTAAAGGCGGAAGAGGTGCAGGTGGTCAATCTGTCCCAGGCCAAAGCGGTCAGCTGCTATGAGGTAAAAGATGGGAAACTGATGCATCATATTGTACAGGACATGACAACTCCCGGTTATGCTACAAGCCTGAATAACGGTCCTGCGCCTTCTTACCTTACACCCGGAACCATATATTACAGTTATGACGGACATTATTTTTATACAGATTACGGAGTCATGGCTGCAGATTACAGGCAAAATCAGCGCACACAGTCGGTGAATCCTCAGGAGCCTTATTATAATTATTTTCAATATCTGCCCATGCGCAGCCAGTCAGGCTATACCGGGGAAGAAATCAACGGAGCACTGGACAAGCTTGTAAACGCAAACTCAAAAATGAAAAATACAGGGGAAACTTTTGTAAAAAACCAGAATACATATGGTGTCCATGCGCTTCTGATGACGGGAATTGCCGCCAATGAGAGTAATTGGGGAAAGAGCAGTATCAGCCAGAAAAAGAATAACCTGTTTGGGCTCAATGCCACAGATGCGGCCCCCGGCGCCAATGCAAATCAGTACAGCAGTGTGGAGGCCTGTATTGAAGACTTTGCCAATGGCTGGATGTCCAGAGGATATCTTTATCCGGGAGATTACCGGTATCAGGGTGGTTTTCTGGGAAATAAGGCCAGTGGTCTGAATGTGAAATATGCATCAGACCCCTATTGGGGAGAAAAAGCCGCCAACATTGCATGGCGTTTGGACAGCACACTGGGCAGTAAGGACGCAGGAGCCTACACCCTTGCAGCTAAGGAAATCATTCCGGATACACATATCTCGGTCAATGTGCGGAAAGAGCAGAATGTGTCGTCCACGCTGCTGTATAAAACCGGAAAAGCGGCAAACTATGTGGTGCTGGTGAGGAATGAGGAACCTTCGGAAGGCTTTTATGAGATTCAGAGTGACGCAGTGCTGGACAGCAGCCGAAGCACGGTGGTAAAAGACAGCGGAAAATACGACTTTGAGGGAATGTACGGCTATATGTCAAGCGATTATCTCACGGTGGTAAGCCGGGGGAAGAACACACAGGAGCAGGCACCGGATACAGATGAAACAATACCCCCAGAAAAACAGTTGGAATCCATTGCAATCGCAAAAGCGCCGTCTAAAGTTTCCTATATAGAAGGCGAGAGTTTTGATGGAGCAGGAATGCAGGTCCTGGCGAAGTGGAGCGATGGGACAGAAAGTGATGTGACAGGAGAAGTTACCTGGATGCAAGAGGCTCTGAACAGTTCTTATACGGAAATGACAGTGCAATATACCTGGCAGGGCGTAACAAAGGAGGCAGTACAGCCCATAACAGTTGCAGCAAAGGCTGTGGAAGAGGAAAGCCTGTCGTTGGCTGTGACACCGGGAACGGCAGAGCTAAAACCGGGAGAGAGTCAGCAGTTTGGCGTGGAAATGAAAAAAACGGCGGATACCGTGCCGGAACTGAAATGGGAAGTGCTGGGCAGTAAAAGCCAGCAGACGGTGATTGACAGCAGCGGTCTGCTGACCTTAGGACAGGATGAAACTGCCGAGAAAATGATTGTGAGACTTTCCTGGGGAGAAGGCAGCGACAAAGTGTCGGATGCCATGGTTACTCTTGTAAAAGAGCCGGAACAGGAGAATCAACAGCAGGAGAGCACAGGTCAGGAAACAACGAGTCAGAGTGAGAGCAATCCCTCTGCCACAGACCAGACCCCAGAGGCTGCAGAAACAGATACCAAAGAAGAAGAGTATATTGCAGGTCAGCAGGTAAACGGACAGAAAGCGGCAGGCACAAAATCCGGGGAGACTTCGGATAAGCAAAAAAATACCAGTGTTAAGACCGGAGATGCTTCTAAGGGACCGCTTTGGATAACGATTCTTAGCATATCGGGATTCCTGGCCGCAGGTATGGGCTATAGAAAAGGACACATAAAAGACAGAAAATAGGATACAGATATACAAAAGGGGCATGCGCAGAAATTGCGGTGCCCCTTTTCAGAAAAGTTTTTAAGATGCAGGTTCTTCTTTGGGAAGAATGATGTTTAAAAGTATGGCTGCCAGAGTGGCTACAACTACCGGAGATTTTCCGAAAATAGTGGTTACCCATGCAGGAAAGGAAGCCAGAGAATCCGATACCTGTGTGATACCCATACCCAGAGCTACGGAAAGACCTACAATAGAAGAATTTCGGAAATTCATTTCCTGACGCATAATCAGCTTGATTCCGGTCATGGCAATGGAAGCAAAGACAGAAATCGTTGCACCGCCCAGAACACACTGGGGAATGGTAGTCAGAAGGGCTGAAAACTTGGGCACAAATCCTGCAACCATAAGGATAACAGCGGCCAGACCAAGCACACAGCGGTTGATGACCTTTGTCGTTGTGACAATGCCCACATTCTGACTGAAGGTGGCTGTTGGAAGTCCGCCAAAGAGCGCGCCGGCAATGTTGCTGATACCGTACATTAAAATACCGCCCTGGAGTTCCTTTGTCTTTGGTTCCCGGTTCATACTGCCTACCGTGGTGGCAGAAAAATCACCGATGGCCTGTATGGAATTAATACCAAACAGAATGCCGATAGCCACGCAGGCAGAAGGCTCAAAGTGAAGACCAAAGTGCAGAGGCTTCGGAAGCTGGAAAAAACCAGCGGAAGAAACATCGGAAAAATCCACCAGTCCGAAACAGGCAGCCGCCGCATAACCGGCGATGATACCGATGAGAATGGAAGCCAGTTTCAGAGTGCCTTTTGCAAAATGGTTCAATCCTACCACAACAGCCAGAGTAAAGAAAGCCACCAGCCAGTTTTTCCAGGAACCGTATTCCGGACTGGAGGCGCCGCCGGCCATGTATTTTACAGCGGTAGGATACAGGGACAAGCCAATCGTAAAAACTACGGTTCCTGTAACAATAGGCGGAAACAGCACACGGATTTTGCGGATAGTAAAGCCTACAAGAATGGCAACAATACCGCCGATAACCTGAGCGCCCAAAATCGTTCCCACATCATAAGATTCGGCGATCGCCTGCATACTGGGCACATAGGCAAAGCTAATCCCCATAATAACGGGAAGTCTGGAACCCAGCTGAAACTTCTTTCCATTAAAAACAGGAAAAAGCTGCAGCAGGGTACTGATAGCAGATACAAATAAAGCTGCCTGTACGAGAATGACTCTGTCCCGTTCATTTAATCCGGCAACGTCAGAAATCAGAATAGCCGGAGTGACACAGCCCACAATCATTGCCACCACATGCTGTAAGGCCAGCGGCAGGGCTTTGGAAAATGCGGGGATGCCGTCAGATTCAAAAATAGATGCTCTTGTCTGTGACATGAAAAATCCTCCTGATGGTATAAAACATTGTTTTTCCCCTTTACTTTACACAATTTTTATCCCATCGTAAAGAAAAAAATGCGGACGCAAGGCTTCTTTTTTTGTGAAAATACTTAACTAAAAAACTCTAGTATTAATATATAAAGTATGATATGATGGGGAAAATACTATATGTAGTATATAAGGGAGAATGAAAACATGAATAATAAAAATAAAAAAGCAGTACTTCCCTATGGGGAAAATTTTCAGCGCATACTGCGGGAGATAGAGCGGGAATTTCCTCAAAAAGAATACGCATTAGAAAAACTGACAGAGCGTTTTGAGCATCTTGGCAGAGAACATAAGAGTGAGAAAGAAAAACTGGAGCTTCTTATCCGAAGCGCTGTGGAGCTGACGGAGGAGATTGCGCCGAAGTGGGAATTTATAGGGGCAAGACTTTTGAATTTCCAGTTTCAGGAAGAACTGAAAATAGAAATGAAAAGCAGAAAGATTCACAACTTTTACGAAAAGATACAATATCTCACCAAACAAGGGCTGTATGGCGCTTATATTCTGGAACATTATTCCAAAGAGGAACTCAGACAGGCAGAATCCATGCTGCGGCCGGAACGGGACAAGATTTTCAATTTCTCCGGTCTGGAACTTCTGCTGAAACGCTATGTGATTCGTACCGGGGAACATATTGCTCTGGAAACGCCCCAGGAAATGTATCTGGGCATTGCCCTTCACCTGGCCATGAAGGAAAAGAGGGAAACCGAAAAAGGGCCGGGGCGCATGGAATGGGTGCGGAAATTTTACGATATGCTGAGTTTGCAGGAAGTTACTATGGCAACTCCGACTCTGTCCAATGCCAGAAAGCCTTATCACCAGCTTTCCAGCTGCTTTATCGATACCGTTCCCGACAGTCTGGAAGGCATTTACAGAAGCCTGGACAATTTTGCCCAGGTCAGCAAGTTTGGCGGAGGCATGGGGCTGTATTTCGGGAAAGTGAGAGCCAGCGGCAGCAGTATCCGGGGCTTTCAGGGGGCGGCAGGTGGCGTGATTCGCTGGCTGCGTCTGGTTAATGACACTGCTGTAGCCGTGGACCAGCTTGGCATGCGCCAGGGAGCTGCGGCTGTGTATCTGGACGCCTGGCACCGGGATTTGCCGGAATTTCTTCAGATACGAACCAACAACGGAGACGAGAGAATGAAAGCCCACGATATTTTTCCGGCGGTCTGCTATCCGGATTTATTCTGGAAAAAGGCAAAAGAAGACATGAGCCAGGACTGGTGTCTGATGTGTCCGCACGAAATTTTTCAGGCCAAAGGCTGGCATCTGGAGGATTTTTACGGGGAAGAGTGGGAACAGAGGTATGAAGAATGTGTGCAGGATGAGCGGATTTGTAAAAGAACTGTGGTACTGAAAGACATTATCCGTTTGATATTAAAATCTGCGGCAGAGACGGGAACTCCTTTTGCGTTTAACAGAGATACCGTAAATCGGGCCAATCCTAACAGTCATAAAGGGGTAATCTACTGTTCCAACCTGTGCACGGAAATTGCTCAGAATCTGTCTCCTGTTTCTTCTGTTTCCAGAGAAATTCAGACGAAGGAAGGAGAAACTGTGGTGGTGACAACTGCAAAGCCGGGGGATTTTGTGGTGTGCAATCTGGCCAGCCTCTCCCTTGGTAAGATTCCGGTGGAAGATGATGCGTATATGGAGGACCTGGTGGAAACAGCGGTGCGGGCCTTGGACAACGTCATTGATTTGAATTTTTATCCTCTGCCCTATGCACAGATTACCAATCAGAATTACCGGGGAATCGGGCTGGGCGTCAGCGGTTATCATCACATGCTGGCAAAGCGGAGAATTCTCTGGGAAAGTGAAGAGCATCTGCACTTTGCAGATGAAATTTTTGAAAGAATCAATTATTTTGCCATAAAGGCCAGTGCCCGTCTGGCAGAAGAGAAAGGGGCATACCCATATTTTTCCGGCAGTGACTGGCAAACCGGGGCCTATTTTGCAAAAAGAGGGTACTCGTCCCGATTCTGGAAACAACTGGCGGAAAAAGTTGCCTTTTGCGGGATTCGGAATGGGTATCTGCTGGCAGCGGCGCCTACCAGCAGCACCAGTATTCTGGCTGGCACCACAGCAGGCGTAGACCCGGTGATGAAGAAATTTTTTATGGAAGAAAAAAAGGGAAGTATGCTGCCAAGAGTGGCGCCGGAATTGTCCGTAGACACTTATTATTACTATCAGAGCGCCCATCAGACGGACCAGCGTTTCAGTGTCCGGGCCTGTGCAGTGCGCCAAAGGCATATAGACCAGGCTCAGAGTATGAATCTCTATATCACCAACCAGTATACCCTGCGGCAGTTGTTTGACCTGTATCTGAGCGCATGGGAACTGGGCGTGAAAACCATTTACTATGTAAGGAGTAAATCGCTGGAAGTGGAGGAGTGCGAAAGCTGCGCTTCTTAGGGCTGCGTCTTAAAGCAGAAAAAGCATTGAGAGAAAAGAATGTTTATACTATAATGAAATAAGCGGAGAAAAATATGATAAAATTAACGAAAAAACCATTGTTTAATCCCCAGGGGGATACCGAAGTGCGTCTCAGACGTATGATTGGGGGAAATACTACCAACCTCAATGATTTTACGCAAATGCGTTATACCTGGGTCAGCGACTGGTACCGGCAGGCTATGAACAATTTCTGGATACCGGAGGAAATCAACCTTTCCCAGGACAAAAAAGATTATCCGGGACTTTCCAAAAAAGAGCGGCAGGCTTATGACAAGATTCTCAGTTTCCTGGTGTTTCTGGATTCCATACAGTCCGCCAACCTGCCCTGTATCAGTGAATATGTGACAGCTAATGAAATCAATTTATGCCTGTCCATACAGGCTTTTCAGGAATGTGTCCACAGCCAGAGCTACAGTTATATGCTGGACACTATTTGCAGCCCGGAAAAGCGAAATGAAATTTTGTATCAGTGGAAATCCGATGCCCATCTTTTAGAGAGAAATACCTTTATCGGAAACTTGTATAATGAATTTCAGGAAAAGCAGGATGCCCAGACACTTTTAAAGGTGATGATGGCCAATTATATTCTGGAGGGGGTTTATTTTTACAGTGGTTTTCTGTTTTTTTACAATCTCAGCCGCAATGGAAAAATGCCTGGCTGCGCCCAGGAAATCCGTTACATCAACCGGGACGAGAATACCCATTTATGGCTGTTTCGGAATATGATTTTGGAATTAAAGAAAGAAGAGCCGCAGCTTTTTACAGAGGAAAACGTACAGATGCTGAGAGAAATGATGAAAGAAGGCGTCCGGCAGGAAATGCAGTGGGGGCGTTACGTCATTGGCGAGGACATTCCCGGTCTGTCTGAGGAAATGCTTACTTCCTATATAAAATATCTGGGAAATCTGCGTATGACCGGAATCGGTCTGGAAATTTTGTACCCCGGATATGAAGAAGAGCCGGAGAGCATGAAGTGGGTCAGCCGCTATTCCAATGCCAATATGGTGAAAACCGATTTCTTCGAGGCAAAAAGCACGGCTTATGCCAAGAGCACGGCGCTGCTTGATGATTTATAAAGGAGAGTAAGGAGAATTATGAGAGAACAGGAAATTCTGGCGATTTACGGAACCGAATATAAAGAAATGACAAAACAGCTTTTACAGGAAGCAAATTTGCAGGAACAGATTCCCGACAAAGAATGCCGCATTGGCATCAAACCCAATCTGGTGTCTCCATCGGAGCCCTCCTGGGGGGCTACGACACACCCGGAAATTGTGGCGGGAATAATAGAATACCTGCAGGAAAGGGGATTTCAGAATCTGGTGATGCTGGAGGGCTCCTGGGTGGGAGATAAGACCCCGGAGGCTGCCGCGCTTTGCGGTTATGATGATTTAGTGGAAAAGTACCGGGTGGAATTTCTGGATTTGCAGAAAGATAACTGGCAGACTTGCGATTGCCAGGGAATGGAGTTAAAAATCTGTGAAGAAGCGCTGAAACTGGATTTTCTCATCAACGTACCGGTGATGAAAGGCCATTGCCAGACGAAAATCACCTGTGCTCTGAAAAATATGAAGGGCCTGCTTCCCAACGCAGAAAAACGCCGCTTTCATGCTCTGGGTCTGCACAAGCCCATTGCCCATCTGAATGCGGGAATCCGTCAGGATTTTGTGGTGGTGGACAACATCTGTGGGGACTGGGATTTTGAAGACGGCGGCAATCCGGTGGTGCTGAACCGGATTATGGCGGCGGCCGACCCGGTTTTGTGCGATGCCTATGTCTGTCATCTTATGGGATATGAGGTGGAAGAAGTTCCCTATATCACCATGGCAGAAGAACTGGGAGTAGGGCTTTCCGACTGGCGGCTGGCAGAATTTCGGGAGTTAAACCGGCCTTTGCGGGGAGCGTATTATCCCAAAGAGCGAAAAGTCGTGGAACTGGCCGATGCTGTGGAAGAAGTGGAATCCTGCAGTGCCTGCTACGGCTATCTGCTGCCGGCCCTGCAAAAGCTGAAAGAAGAGGGGATTCTGGGGCAGTTAAAAGAAAAAATCTGCATTGGACAGGGGTACCGGGGACAGACAGGAGAACTGGGAATCGGACTTTGCACAAAGGATTTTCAACATTCCCTGAAAGGGTGTCCGCCTACGGAAGGGGAGATTTATGAATTTTTAAAATCGTATATCACGGCTTTAGAAGAAGAGAAACCAGAGAAATAGAGAACAGGGCTGTCCCATGAAAGGCATGAATCTTTCATAGGGCAGCCTTATCTGTTATTTTGCTACTTTTGCCGTTTGGTGTAGATAACGGCCAGAAGGAGAAGAATACCACAGGAAGCTGCAAAGAGCGCCATGTAAAGTCCTGCGTGGGTATTATCTGCTGTTTTGGGTGCGGCTGCTTTGTCTGTCCGCTCAAAGGAAACGGTAATGGTATGGTCTGCTTTCACGTTTTTCATGGTATATTTGTTGTTTTTCACAGAAACGGATTTTCCATCTACCAGAACCTTTGCCACACGGTAGTTTTTGTTGGGGAGAAACGTAAATTCTGCGTTTTCTCCCTCCTGAATTTCAATGCTGCCTTCCGGTGAAATGCGTCCGTTCTTATCCGCAGAGGAAGTAATGGTATAAACCGGAACTACAGCTTTAAATTCTATTGCAGAAGATTTGGACTGTCCCACTGCTTTCCAGCCATTTTCCGTATACTCTTCCAGGTCAAAGCCAACGGTAAGTTCGTAATTGCCTGCTTTGTTCAGAACGAAGGTTACCGAATAAGGGGCGTCGGACCAGGTGCGGTTGGTCTTTCCGTCCCAGTTCCAGTTACGGGGAATCCAGCGGGAATCGCCGGCGGAAGGATTGGGATTGTCCATACCGGTGCCCACAGCTGTGGCGGTCAGGTTCGTGCCTCTGTCGTAAGTCGCTCCGGCTGTAATTCCATCTATGTATCCGTTGAAAGCAACGTAAGTTTTTAAAACAGAACTGCCGCTGATTTCGCTTTCCATATCCGTATCGGCATTGAACTTCTGTCTGGCTGCAAATTGGTAGGCGGTTCCGGATTTTAAGTTTTCAAACCGCGGGTTTTCTGTCCAGGTCCAGTTTTTTCCGTCTTCGGAAATACCATACAGAACGTTTTCCTGCTTTTGCAGAACCAGGAATGTTTCTCCTTTTTCTGCAGCCTGGGGACTTTGCGGAGCTTTGGCTGCGGAAAACTTTGTGGTGACTTTCAGCTTTTCGCTGGCCGGGCTGGCCTCCTGCGTTTCGGATTTACAGAAGCGCGTTACAAATTCGTAAGAAGTTCCGGGAGTCAGGTTTTCAAAAGAACCGGAGGACTGCCATTTCCAGTTTGCGGAATCTTCCTGCTGTACCAGCGCGTACTCCTGATTGGGCTGTGTGGTTAGAAGTACAGTGGTGTCGGTACAGGATTGGAGAGCCGGTATGGCCGGGGCTTCTCTTGGGCTTTCGGGAGGTGTTTCCGGGTCCGGCTCATCCGTAGATGGCGGTGCTTCCTTCGGAGGTGTAGTTATGGAGTCTGTGGTTTGCGTGCTGTTGTTCTGTGCGTTATCGGAGGGGGTATCGTATGAGTCTTTGTTTGACGAGTCGTCTGTAGGAGTTGTCTGGGAGTCGTTGTTCTGTGTGTCGAATGTAGGTGTTATGTTGGAGTCGTTGTCCTTGGCGTCGCCCGGAGGCAGTGTGTCAGTACCGATGTTTGAAGTGTCGGTGGAAGTGTCCGTGTTGGTGTCATTTTTGTTGTTAGGAACCTTTTCTGTTCGGATAATGGTGGATTTCAGATACTTTTCGTCTGTATCGCCGACTGTGCGGCGGGTAAACGTATACTCTGTATCTGCCTTCAATCCGGTAAAAGAAACGGTTTCTTTTTGTGCGTCATATTGTTTCTTCTCAGCCCATTTCCAGGAGGCGTTTTGCTTGTCATCGGTGACTTTTCTTGCGTATTCGTAGTTTTTCCCTGCTTTCAGAACAATCGTATCTGCAGTTTTGGATACGGTTTCCAGTTCCTTTTCTTTTTGGGTTTCGTTGGCTGCATTTTCTGCGGCTGCCTGTATGGGAGAAATACCGGGGGAACTTCCGATTAAGACCAGAGTCAACAGGAAAACCAACAGTTTGCTCAGTTTTTTCATCATATAAATTCACCTCTTTCCGTGATGCCGCTGTTATAGGGAGGAGCGGCAGAAAATAGTTGTTTATAGGTATTTTTATTATAACAGATATTAGCTGTAAATAATAGATAAAAAAGAGAAATGTTAGAAAATTAAAAGGGCTTTAAAGGAAAATTAAAAGTTTATTCAGGATTTTGTGACTTATAATAATTGTAAATACCCTTAGAATGATGTATACTGTCTACGTTAGAACCTTCTTGTTGGAATGAGTAGACTGTTGTCCGCATTTTATTGCTTCTTCATTCAGCAGAGGGTATCTTTGTATAATGGAAGATTTGAGTATAAGTATGGAAGAAGGACAAAAAAATGGAAAGACAGGATAAAAAGCAAGAGCATTTACTGGATTTACAATGGGTAAGAAGAGCCTTGCTGTTGGCATTATTTGATATTGGAATTATAATTGCATCATCACTGCTTGCTCTCATGGCACGATTTGATTTTTCTTATGCAGGAATTGAAGTACCGTATCTGTCAAATTTGTATCATTATTTGCCAATAGGTATTGCATTGAATTTGATTATTTTTTATTTTTGTCGTATGTATCACAGTCTTTGGAAATTTGTAGGTGTTCATGAAGTAGGATATATTTTGATTGCAAATGGAATTGCCTTTTTAGTGCAGATTGCAAGCATGTATATGCTGCAGTATTCTATGCCGAGAAGCTATTTCTTTTTTCAGATTTTATTGCAGACGGCTATGGTATCTGCCTTGCGGTTTTCTTATCGCTTTTTGCGCCATTTAAAAGAGGTTAAAGAGCAGAAGTTCAGTGGATGGAATAAATGGAAGCGGGTTATGGTGGTTGGAGCCGGAGAAGCAGGTAGAGTTATTATAAAAGAAATTATGGACAGTAAGTTTTTGTCAATGAAAATATGTTGTGTGATTGATGATGACCGCAACAAAGCAGGGCGTTATATAAATGGTATTCCTATTGTGGGAGACCGCTCTACCATCTTGAAAAATGTAGAAGAATACAAAATTAAAAGTATTATTCTGGCCATTCCTTCTGCCCCATTAGAAGAGAAAAAAGAAATCCTGGAAATCTGTCAAATGTCTGGCTGTGAATTGAAAACTTTGCCGGGAATGTATCAGCTGATTGATGGTGAGGTAAATGTCAGTAAATTAAGAGATGTAGAAATCACAGATTTACTTGGGAGAGAGCCCATACAGGTCAATCTGGATGAAATCATGGGATATGTGAAAGATAAGGTAGTCATGGTAACCGGCGGCGGAGGTTCTATCGGAAGTGAATTGTGCCGTCAGATTGCGGCATATCAGCCAAAGCAGTTGATTGTCTTTGATATTTATGAGAATAATGCTTATGAAATCCAGCAGGAATTGCAGCGCCATTATCCAGAATTGAATCTGGAAACGTTGATTGGTTCTGTGCGGAATACCCATCGGATGAACAGTATTTTTGAGACATATCATCCGGATATTGTGTACCATGCGGCAGCTCATAAGCATGTCCCACTGATGGAAGACAGTCCGAATGAGGCAATTAAGAACAATGTGTTTGGGACATATAAAACCGCCAAAGCAGCCAGTGACAACGGAGTCAAACGTTTTGTGCTGATTTCTACAGATAAGGCAGTAAATCCCACGAATATTATGGGGGCATCTAAACGACTATGTGAAATGATTGTTCAGAGCTTTAATAAAATATCGGATACAGAGTTTGTTGCGGTGCGCTTTGGAAATGTACTGGGAAGTAATGGAAGTGTGATTCCTTTGTTTAAAAAGCAGATTGCAGAGGGCGGCCCTGTAACGGTTACAGACAAAAATATTATCCGATATTTTATGACGATTCCGGAGGCGGTATCTTTAGTGCTTCAGGCAGGCGCCTATGCCAGAGGAGGAGAAATTTTTGTCCTGGAAATGGGAAAACCGGTGAAAATTGATGATATGGCCAGAAATCTGATTCGTCTGTCCGGTTACACTCCGGATATAGACATTAAGATTGAATATACGGGACTTCGTCCGGGAGAAAAATTGTATGAAGAACTTTTGATGGCGGAGGAAGGCATGAAAGAAACTGCCAATAAACTGATTCATATTGGGAAACCTATTGAAATGAACGAGGATGAATTTTTCCAGCAGCTGGCAGATTTAAAAGAAGCATGCTATCAGGACGATGTACAGATTAAAGAGAAAGTGGCGGAGATGGTTCCGACTTATCATATGAAATCGTAAGTAAATAAATTATAAACGTAATAGTTCAATAACTTGCTTTTATAAGAAAAACAGATATAATAAGAAATAGAACTAAGAAGATTTGGAGAATATACAATTATGAAAGTACCATTTTCACCACCAGACATCACAGAAGAAGAGATTGCTGAAGTTGCAGATACTTTGCGAAGCGGTTGGATTACTACAGGACCGAAAACAAAAAGATTTGAAAATGAAATTGCAGCATATTGTCATACTGCAAAAGCAGCATGCCTTAACTCTGCTACAGCAAGTCTGGAATTGAGCCTTCGTATTCTAGGAGTTGGACCGGGAGATGAGGTTATCACCAGTGCATATACCTATACAGCATCCTGCAGTGTTATCTGCCATGTAGGGGCAATACCTGTTCTGGTAGATACAGTTCCGGGCACTTTTGATATGAATCCGGAAAAAGTAAGAGAAGCAGTATCAGAAAAAACAAAGGCAGTAATAGCAGTAGATTTGGCTGGTATTATTTATCCGCACTACCGGGAATTATTTCAGATTGCAGAGGAAAAGAAATCTCTTTTTCATGCGAACAATGAGATACAGGAAGCGATGGGAAGGATTGCCATTCTTGCTGATGGCGCACATGCCTTTGGTGCTTCCAGAGAGGGAAAAATGGCAGGAGAAATTGCAGACTTTACCAGTTTTTCTTTCCATGCAGTTAAAAATCTTACAACAGCAGAAGGCGGAGCAGCTGTATGGCGTACCATTCCAGGTATCGATAATGAAGATATTTATAATCAATATATGCTCTATTCACTTCATGGACAGAATAAAGACGCCTTGGCTAAAACACAATTAGGAAATTGGGAATATGACATTGCCGGTCCGTATTATAAATGTAACATGACAGATATTATGGCATCTATTGGCCTGATACAATTAAAAAGATATCCTGATATTTTAAAGAGAAGACGGGAGATTATCAGAAGATATGATTATGCATTTCAAGACTTGAATATTGAAGTTTTGAAACATTATAGTGATAAGCATACTTCCAGTGGGCATTTGTATCTCACACGTCTAGTTGGAAAAAGCAGAGAAGTGTGCAATGATGTCATTGTGAAAATGGCAGAGGCGGAGATTGCTACAAATGTGCATTATAAACCACTTCCTATGATGACGGCATATAAAAACCTGGGATTTGACATTCAGGATTTCCCTAATGCGTATCATATGTTTGAAAATGAAATTACGCTGCCGCTTCATACTTGTCTGACAGATGAGCAGGTAGATTTTATCATTGAAACCTACAGAAAAATAGTAAAGGAACTGTAAGCATGTTAAAAAGTTGGGATGCACTTCCGCAGAAAATGAAACAGGAAGAAGTAAAAAAATATTATAGGTACCTTTCCAAAAAGCGTGGGGCACTTGTGGCCAAACGTTTTTTGGACGTGGTTCTGTCATTTATTTTGACCGTTCTTTTGTTACCGGTAATGCTCATACTGGCAGTATGCATTAAACTGGACAGCAAAGGACCGGTTTTTTATCGTCAGGAAAGAGTGACACAGTATGGAAAAAAATACCGTATTTTTAAATTTCGGACCATGGTGGCAGATGCGGACAAGAAGGGGCCGCTGGTGACCACCGGACAGGATTCCAGAATTACCAGAATGGGGAATAAACTTCGCAAATGTCGTCTGGATGAACTTCCGCAGTTATTTAATGTACTCACAGGAGATATGAGCTTTGTAGGGACAAGACCGGAAGTACAGAAATATGTAGACAGCTATTCGCCGGAGATGATGGCAACGCTTTTACTTCCGGCCGGAATTACATCCAGAACCAGTATTGCCTATAAAGATGAAGATGAAATCTTAGACGAATATAGTCAGACAACGAACAAAAGCACAGATGAAATCTATGTGGAATATATTTTGCCAGAGAAAATGAAATATAACTTGGAGTATTTGAGTCAGTTCAGTATATGGGGGGATTTTAAAATTATGATTGATACAGTCCTCGCAGTGCTGAGATAGACAGGAGATGAATATGAAAAAAATAGCAGTAATTTCCATGGGTGTGAAGCTTGACAATGAAAAAGGATACAGCCGTTTCCGGTATATTGGAGATTTCCTTTCCGATGCCGGATATCAGGTGGACTTAATCACAACAACCTTTCAACATTGGGAAAAAGCCCAGAGAAATCTGGATGAAATCAAAAAAGAAGATTATAAATTTAATCTAAAATTTATTTATGAGCCGGGATATAAAAAGAATATTGATTTGCGTAGAATAAGGAGCCATCGTATCGCAGCAAAAAAACTGCGGCAGCTTCTGGAAAAAGAGGGAGACTATGACTTGATTTATTGTGAAATCCCTCCCAATGATGTAGCTCTTGCTGCAGCAGAATATGCCCAAAAGAAAGGAATCCCCTTTGTACCTGATGTCAACGATTTGTGGCCGGAAGCCATGCATATGGTACTGGATATACCGGTTATCAGTGACATTCTCTTTTATCCTCTTTTGAGAGATGCGGAGAAAGTGTATTCTTTGGTATCAGGAATTATTGGGACTTCAGACGAATACCGGGACAGACCACTGAAAAATCAGAAATTAGGTGTACCGAAAAAGACCGTGTATGTGGGGAATGAAATCGCAGAATTTGATGCAGGAGTGGAAGAATATAGTCCACAGATATCCAAAGGTGAGGACGAATTCTGGGTTTCCTATGCGGGAACAATCGGAACGAGTTATGATATCCGCACCATGGTGCTGGCTGGGAAAGCACTCTTAAATCGTGGCAGAAACCAGATAAAGATTAAAATTTTGGGAGGAGGACCTTTAAAAGAAGAACTGGAAACCCTGGCAAAAGAACAGAATTGCAGTAACGTAGAATTTGTAGGTTACGCACCTTACCCGAAAATGGCGGCCTATCTGGCAAAATCCGATATTCTGGTGAATTCTTTCGTGAAGAAAGCACCTCAGAGTATTGTCACGAAAATCGGGGATTATCTGGCAGCGGGAAAACCAATGATTAATACTTGTATGAGTCCGGAATTCAGAAACAAGGTCGAGCATGACGGATTTGGTATAAATATTATGCCGGAGGATGTCAATGTTTTGGCAGAATCTATTGAAAAGCTGTATGAAGACAAGGTAGGAAGAACAGAAATGGGGAAAAAGGCAAGGGCAATTGCAGAGGAACAGTTTGACAGACCCCAGTCTTATAAGAAAATAATCGAGTTGATTGAGGAGCTGACAGGAAATGAATAAACCATTTTTTAGTGTGGTAATGCCGGCTTACGGAGTGGAGAAATATCTGGAAAAAGCAGTGGAAAGTATTGAAGCACAGACGTTTTCTCAGTGGGAGCTGTTGATTGTAGAAGACGGTTCTCCGGATAAAACGGGTGAACTGGCAGAAATGTTGGCAGAAAAAGACCAAAGAATCCGTGTGTTTCACCATGAGAAAAATAAGGGGCTAAGTCCTGCCAGAAATACGGGAATGAGCCAGGCAAAAGGGCGGTATATCTGGTTTATGGACCCGGATGATTATGTAGAAGCGACTGTGCTGGAAGAAGTGTACAAAGCACTGCAGGAAAATCCGGCCGAGCTGACCATTATCGGGCATAAAGAAGAATATTATGACCGGGATGGAAAGCTGAATTATACCCATGAGATTCGGCCGAGAAGGCAGTTTTTTTCCAGTCAGCAGAAGATAAGAGAACACATTATCTATCTGGAACAGGAAACTATATACGGATATGCCTGGAACAAGTTTTACAGCCTGGAGCACATACAAAAAGAAAGGCTGCAGTATGAAACGGTACGGCTTATCGAAGATATTGTTTTTAATATTCAGTTTTGTATGCATATCCAGGCCATGAATATCCTGGATATTGCGCCGTATCATTATGCAAAGCGCATGGAAGGAAGTTTGACGACGAAATTTGTACCGGACTATTACCCTCTCCATAGAAGGCGAATAGCCATGCTGTATGACCAGCAGCGTTTCTGGCAAACCGATACAGAGGAAACCTGTGCCATTCTGGGCAGCCTGTACGGAAGATATATACTCTCCGCCTTAGAGCGAAACTGCGACAGGAGAGCCGGAATGAAACACAAAGACAGGGCGCAGTTCTGCCGGGAAGTTTTTTCGGATTCCCTTTTTGAAAGCCTGGTGCTCAGGGCAAAAGCCAGAGACAGTAAGGCATTAAAAATAGCCCTTGTCTGTATGAAACAGAAATCCGTGTTTTTGTGTACAGCTCTGGCAAGAATTGTACATATAGTGCGGAGCGGACTTCCCACGGTGTATTCCAAGGTGAAATCCAACCGGTAACAGATAAGGAAAAGCAAAGTGAAAATTTTACAAAGCGAGGAAAAAGAATATGAAAAAATATGATTATGTCTTAGTAGGAAGCGGATTGTTTTCCGGAGTTTTTGCTTATCATGCCACAAAGGCAGGCAAGAAATGCCTGGTAGTGGAAAAGCGTGATACCATAGGAGGAAATCTTTACTGTGAAGATGTAGAAGACATTCATGTCCACAAATACGGCGCCCACATTTTCCATACCAGCAATAAAAAAGTATGGCAGTTTGTGAATTCTCTGGTGGAGTTTAACCGCTATACCAATTCTCCGGTGGCTAATTTCCACGGCGAGATGTATAATATGCCCTTTAATATGAACACCTTCAGTAAAATGTGGAATATCAGCACCCCGGAAGAGGCAAAAGCGATTATTGAAAAACAGAAAGCCAGCGTGAAGGGAGAACCTAAGAATCTGGAAGAGCAGGCCATCAGTTTAGTTGGAGAGGATATTTACAATAAACTCATCAAGGGCTATACCGAAAAACAATGGGGCCGTGATTGTAAAGATTTACCGTCTTTCATTATTAAGAGACTTCCTGTAAGATATACCTATGATAATAATTATTTTAATGATCTGTATCAGGGAATTCCTATCGGCGGCTACAATGTGCTGATAGACAAGCTGTTTGAAGGCTGTGATATGGAAACCGGTGTGGATTACAATGAAAATCGGGAAAAATACAATGCTCTGGGCGAAAAGCTTCTGTATACAGGAACCATTGATTCTTACTATGATTATTGCTTCGGAAAGCTGGAATACAGAAGTCTGAAGTTTGAAACAGAAACTTTGGATAAAGAAAATTATCAGGGTGTGGCTGTGGTAAACTATACAGACCGCGAAACTCCCTATACCAGAATCATTGAGCATAAGCACTTTGAATTCGGCACACAGCCAAAGACTGTCATTACCAGAGAATATCCGTCGGACTGGCAGGAAGGCATGGAACCTTACTATCCCATTAATGATGAGAGAAATCAGAGTCTGTACCAGAAATATAAAAAACTGGCAGATAAAGAAGATAAGGTTCTGTTTGGCGGCAGACTGGCAGAGTATAAGTATTACGATATGGACAAGGTCATTGAGTCCGCATTTCAGTTAGTGGAAAAAGAACTGTAAAGCAGAGAAATAAGGGGATCGTTGATGAAGTTAGTGAAAAAGGAGTATGTAAAGTATCTGGAATGGGCATTTAAGCTGGCGTATCTGCTGCTGGGACTTGTGACTTTTAATGCCTTTCTGTATGATTCGCCGGTGCAGCCCCTGTTGGTGAGGGGATGTCTGATATTGGGAGCGCTGGCGCTTTTAGGGAGAATGATTTACTGGAAAGATTATGTGAAGACACCCTATTTGGTAGTATTGGTGTTGTTTTGTGCCAGCTTTGGCATTAGTATTTTGGTGAATTGGAAGTATGGTGCAGGAATAGCGGACATGAAGTGGATGATATGGACAGGATTTTTATTCTTTCTGCTCTATATGTGTGATACAAAGCGAGAGAAGTCTTCCTATAAAAAAGAATTTCATTTCTTCTCCCATGTACTTCTGCTTTACAGTGGGGGAGCCGCGGCTGTAAGTCTGTATTTGATGCAGACATTGTACCACGCAAAGTGGTTTACTTCAGGGAATGAACTGATGTTAGCGGGATTTTATTGGGGAAGGCTCTGGGGAGTCTATACAGACCCCAATTATGGCGGTGTGCTCAGTACCCTTGCGGTTTTGCTGTGTCTGTATCATTGCATGACGAAAAAAAGCTGGAAAAAGATACCCTATGTACTTATTCTTGCAGTGAATTATGGATATATTCTTTTTGCAGATTCCCGGACTGCAGAATTGGCTCTTGCCCTGGCAAGTGTTTTTTGGCTGATTTTTGCAGGGGTTACAGGCAAGTGGGCGAAGAAAACATTTGCCCTTCGTTTTTTGATGGTTGTTTTTGCTGCCGTTGTTTTTATAGGAGGCGGTTCCCATGTGAAAACAGGATATAGTGAAAAAATAGAAGCTGAGATAAAAATTATGGATGCGCAAAAACAGCAGAATACACAAAAACAGAACACACAGGCACAGAATACGCAAAAGACACAACAGACACAACAGACGGAGCGAGCTGCTGATTTGGAAAAGGACGTGACAAACGGCAGGATTGCTCTTTGGAAAAGCGGACTGGAAATCTGGCAGACCAGCCCAGTGGTGGGAACCGGGTATAATTCCTTTCTTCCATATGTGAGGGAGAAGCTTCCGGATACTTATGCGGTACATAATTCCCAGGGGGAGTATGTGAGCCTGCATAATGAATACTTAAATATTATGGTTTATCAAGGCCTGTTGGGGATTGGAATTTTTCTGGCATTTGGCATTCTGGTATTTTGCCGGTGGGGAAAAAATATTCTTAAAACAGAAGATTCGGATTGGAATTATATAGGAATACTTTCTGCCTGCATTCTGGTAGTGGCTGTGGCTATGGGATTTCTAATGGAAGGGCTCTATACAAACTCCCCGGCAGCATTTGTGCTGTGGACATTCTTGGGATATCTGATGCAGTACATGCAGAGTACAAAATAAAAGAAAAGGCGGAAACAAAAGATGAAAAAGATACTGGCAGGATTTATCATGGACGGATACGGAGGAGGCATTGACAAATATCTCCTGAATTTTTTAGAGAATGTTCATACAGAGAACATCAGAATTGATTTTCTGACGAATGAGGTTTCTCCGGAATTGGAAACCTTCCTGCAAAAGTATCATTCCCGCATTTTTGCAATTCCCAATTTAAAACACCCGGTAGGACAATACCGGGAAGTATGCAGAATATTGGAAGCAGAATCCTACGATATTGTGTATCTCAATATTTCCACGGCCATTGACTGCATTGCTGCCTGGGCAGCAAAGAAAAAAAAAGTTCCCAGGATTTTCATTCACAGTCATACCAGTGGAAATGATTGTGAGAATCCTGTGAAAAGGATGATTTTTGACAGCATCCATAAGTTCTGCAGATTGTCTTTGTACAGGGCAGCTACAGAGTATTACGGCTGTTCTGAAAAAGCAGGACTGTGGATGTTTCCTGAAAAGATAGTAAAATCAGACAGATTTCAGATGATATTTAATGCCGTAGATTTAAAGAAATTTACATATTCGTCTGCGGTTAGAGACGATGTAAGAAAAGAACTGAATTTAGAAAACAAGTTTGTGGTGGGACATGTGGGAAACTTCGTTTACCAGAAAAACCATTACTTTTTAATAGATATTTTTGAAGAACTGAAAAGGAAATGTCCGGAAGCAGTGCTGCTTTTATTGGGAAGAGGAGAGCGGTTTGAGACTGTAGAAAAGAGGATAAAAGAAAAAGGACTGGAAGACAGTGTTCGGCTTCTCGGCTTTCGAAAAGACCCGGACAGACTCTTCCAGGCCATGGATTTTTTTCTGCTTCCGTCATATTTTGAAGGACTTCCTACTGTGGGAGTAGAGGCCCAGTGTACGGGACTTCCCAGCCTGATGAGTGATACTATTACAACGGAAGTGAAGATTACGGAGAACTGCTGGTTTTTGCCGCTGAAAGAAAAGCCGGAGGTCTGGGCAGATTTTGTTTTAAAACATAGAGAAACAGACAGGGAACATATTTCCTGGATTGGAAAAAAGGAAGCCTATAGTCTGGAAACATTGAAAAAACAGCAGCAAAGACTGCTGGAAAAATAAGGAGTCAGAGCATGAAAAAAGCCAGTATTATTGTGCCGGTGTATAATATTGAAAGGTATATTCGGGGGTGTGTTGAAAGTCTTCAGGCACAGACCGAAAAAAATATAGAAATTCTTCTGGTAGATGACGGAGGAACGGATAAAAGCGGAGAAATCTGCGAGGAGTATGCCTGTGCCGATAAGAGAATCCAGGTGTTCCATAAAGAAAATGGCGGGCTCAGTGATGCCAGAAATTATGGAGCCAGGCAGGCAAAAGGAGAATATTTGTTTTTTATAGACGGAGATGACAGTGTAGCACCGCATCTGGTGGAAAAGACAGTTGCCTGTGCAGACAAGCTTCAGGCCGATATGGTATTTTTTGACTTTGAATCCATTGAAGAGGAAACCGGGAGAAGAGATTTGTATCACTACGGACTGCCGGAAAATAAGGTTTTTTCTGCCGGGACAAATCCTGAGGTTTTGCTGAAATCTCCTTCTGCATGCTGCTGCCTGTACCGTAAAAAATTTTGGGACAAATCTGGTATTCGCTATCCGAAAGGACGGCATTATGAAGACCTGGCAACCACACCGAGATTTTTACTGCAGGCAGAGAGAATAGGATATGTGGGTGATGAACCTTTTTACTATTATATGTTGAGAAAAGGTTCTATTATGCACAGCAGCAATTTTGGACGCAGTTACGAAGACCGGACATGGGTGCTGGAGTTTCTGCGTGATTATTTCAGTCAGAAGGAAAGGGCGGGAGAATTTCAAAAGGAGCTGGAATACATGTTTTTTGAACATGGATATTTTGTTCCGTCTAAAGAGATTATTCTGGAAAACAGTAAGAGTATATGGCTGAAAAAGTTTCGGATTTATGTGGAAGAGAGATATCCAGGATTTTTGCAGAATCCCTATATAAAAACATTGTCAAAAAAAGATAAGATTTTGTTGTTTCTGATGAAACGGCATTTGTATGGCATAATGAATATACTGTCCGGTCTGCGAAAAAAAAGCGATAGTTTGAGGCAGTAGAGAATAAGGAGAAGAAATATGCAGAAGGTGCTGACAATTACGATTCCCTCGTATAATGTGGAAAAATATTTGAAACAGACATTGGATTCCTTTCTAAGCCCGGAAATCCTGGAGGAAGTCGAAGTCTTAATTGTAGATGATGGTTCCAAAGACAGGACGGCAGAGATTGGAAAGGTGTATGAAAGGCAATATCCCCAGACGTTCCGGGTGATTTCAAAGGAAAACGGAGGGCATGGTTCTACTATAAACCGTGGAATTCAGGAGGCCAAAGGGACTTATTTTAAAGTGGTAGATGGAGATGACTGGGTTGACACAGAAAATTTCGTCAAACTGGTAAAAGTTTTAAAAAATTGCACGGCTCAGTATGTGGTTACAAATTATTATGAAGTCAATGATGTGACCGGGGAGAAAACACCGGTAGATTATAAAGTTCTGAAAGAAAAAGAAATCTGGTCTTTTGAAGAGGCCGGAAAAAGAAAGCAGATTGCCATGCATGCCCTTGTGATACAGACCAGTATTTTAAAAGAAAATCAGATTCGTCTGGATGAGCACTGCTTTTATGTGGACGTGGAATATGTGTTGTATCCCATTCCTTATGTAGAAACCGTACAGTTTCTGGACTTGTTTGTTTACATGTACAGGCTGGCCGTGATGACCCAGAGTGTCAGTCTTCAGGGATATCAGAAACATATGCAGAATCATATTGATGTTATCTTGCATCTGACAGATTTTTTCCAGGAATATGCAAAGACCGGAACAGAAGGTAAAATTGATTATATTGGAAAGCGGATTGCCCAGATGGTGGGAGACCAAATCACTGTTTTCATGAGTTTTCCGGAAAAGGACAGAGAGATACGACAGAAGTTCCGTGCATTTGACAGAGAACTGAAAGAAAAAAGTCCGGAGATTTACCGCCGTTCAGGGGAAGAGAGCGGGACACTTCGGTTATTTCGGAAGATGAACTTTAAATGCTATGCGTGGATTGCCAGAATGTGCAAGAAACGAAATCATATAGGAGAAGATTAGGTATGAAGACACATTCCATTAAATTTAATTTTATCATGAATGCAATTTTGACGGTTTCTTCTATTATTTTTCCGTTGATTACGGCACCTTACATCTTCCGTACGCTGGGTCCTGTAGGCAGTGGAAGGGTGGACTCGGCAGCAGCAATTATTACTTATTTTATGATGTTTGCTTCTCTTGGTATTCCTACCTACGGGATTCGTACCTGTGCGAAAGTTCGGGATGATAAAGAGAAATTGTCCCAAACTGTGCAGGAATTGATGATTATTAATGGAGTGAGTATGCTCTTATCCTTTACGGTATTTCTGATTATGTTGGCCGTGGTGCCGGAATTTACACAGGAACGTACCTTGCTGTTGATTAACAGTATTAGTATGGTGTTGAATGTTGTGGGGGTTACCTGGTTTTATAATGCAATAGAGCAGTATGCTTATATTACAACCTGCTCTATTGTGTTTAAAATCATATCGATTCTTATGATGTTTCTCTGGGTAAAAAATCCTGAGGACTATATTAAATATGGGGCAATTACAGTATTTGCAGGAAGTGCTTCCTATTTGTTGAATTTCTGGAATCTGAGGAAATATGTCAGTTTTCGGAAAATAGGACGGTATAATTTTAAACAGCACATGAAACCTATTATGGTGTTTTTTGCCACCACAGCAGCAATCAGTGTGTATACAAACCTGGATATTGTTATGATACGGTTTATGAAAGGAAATGCTGAAGTAGGGTATTATACAGCAGCTATTAAGGTGAAAACGTTGTTAGTAAGTCTGATTACATCCCTGGGAACTGTACTTCTTCCAAGATTGTCTTACTATATTGAAAAGGGAGAACAAGAAGCATTTCACAGAATGGTAGTGAAAGCCTTTAATTTTGTATTATTGGTTGGGCTTTCTGTGACCATGTATTTTATCTTTATGGCAAAGGAGTCAATTCTTCTCTTAGCTGGAGAACAATTTGCAGCATCTATTCTGCCTATGCAGATTCTCATGCCGGCAGTATTATTTATTGGGTTATCTAATATAACAGGAATTCAGATTTTGACACCTCAGGGAGAAGAGAAGAAAGTAGTGTATTCCATTGTTTTTGGAGCAGTACTGGATTTTATTCTGAATCTCGTACTGATTGGAAAACATGGAGCATCGGGAGCAGCCTTTGCTACTTTGATGGCAGAATTGGTAGTGCTGGTAGTGCAGTGCGTGTATTTGCGGAAAATGCTGGGGAATCTGGTGAAGAAAATCAGTATCCGTGAGAATGTTCTGGCAGCAGTGATGGCCAGTGGGGGGCTTTTTTTGGTGAGACAGGTATTGACAAATGGAACGTCCACAGTGTGGGTGTTTGTGAATCTAGTGATTACAGCAGTAGTATTCTTTGGTGTGTATGGAATGATGCTGCTGGTGCAGAAAGAAAAGTTTGCAATGGAAATGGTTGAGATGGGATTAAGATTGTTGCGAAGAAAAGAGTAAGGAGATAAAGAGCGTGGTAAAACTGAAAAGTATTGAAAATAAAAAATTACATACAGCAGAATATTTAATGATATCTTTTTTGATTTGTCTTCTTCCAAGACTTTTTTTCTTAAAAGATGTGTATCCACTTAGTGTCACCGGGGATGAAACGTTTATGTTTATGCCGGCAGCAACATGGGCAGGCTTGGATTGGTCAGGCAACGCAGAGTCTTACCGATATTATGGATATGGATTTGTGGCATTATTAACTCCTCTTTTTAAAGGTATTGAAAATCCGATTATTTTATATAGAATCATTGTCGGATGTATGATTCTATTTCAGGCTTTGGTAGGTCCTGTCAGTTATTACATTATGAAAAGATATTTTGCCATGAAGAATAGTCTGCCTACCACGGCTGTTTCTGTGGCCTGTTCTTATCTGGTTTTCTTAAGAGCTGTTTATGCATATAATGAGTTTATTTACGATTTATTTGTATGGTTGATTGTTTGGTGTTTACTGGAATTGCTACGGAATCAGAATCATAAAGGAAAGAAGGCAGTATTTACAGGGGTTTTGATGTTACTTTTAGTCTATGAGATGACTATTCATTCCAGGGCTGTAGCCCTGTGGATTGCTTTAGCCGTAACAGTTATTTTTTATCTGTGGGTTTACAGAAAATGTATCCTTTCTATTCCAGTTACACTTATTTTGGGAAGTATTGGATATTTTTTTAGTCAAAAAGGAATTGATTACATTGTAAATATGTTTACAAATGCTGCTTCCAACAGCGAGATAGGCAATACCAGTGTATCTTTCTCTATTTCCTCTATTTTTTCTTCTGCAAAAGCAGGAATCGGATGGCTTTATATTGTATTAGGACAGGTAAATTCCATGCTTTTAGTAACAGGAGGTGTGGCTATTCTGGGGGCAATAGTTAGTTGTCATATGCTTTGGAAAAGTCTGTTGAGAAAAAAAGAAATCGTAGAGGGTTTAGAAATTCAAAAAAACTATTTTTTGGTGTTTTCTTTTGGTCTGGCAGCTACAGCCATTACAATTCTGGGACAGGCATTTTCTTGGCTTCCGGGTGTTATTCAGACAATAGAGACAGGCCAAGCGACAGATGGTATGCGGGCAGTTACCTATCTGCGGTATTATGGTATTTATTTTGTACCTGTGTTTATGCTTGGCATTGTCTGGTCTGTACAGAATAAAAATAAAGTAAAATCATATCTGTTTCCGGCAGGGCTGATTACGTTGATTCTGGAAGGGTTCTGGACCGTATTCATACTTCCTTATATTTCAGATTTTAACGGAACTAGTTGGGATTCTAATGTATTTTCTCTTACGAATGGATGGGAAGACACTATTCGCATTCGTACTTATTTACCTGCAGTATTGATTGCAATTGTGTTTCTTGCAGTGTTTTGTATGCTATTTATATGGGAGAAACAAATGGGGAGTATTGTTCTATTATGTGCTCTGCTTATATATTCTTATGGATTTAACTGTATCTATCATGAAGGGGAAAGAGGCCAGATTAATTACACATATGCAAATAAGTCTTATGAAGTGTTTCAGAATCTGAAGACGGAAGTGCGTCCAGAAGAGCTATATGTGGACAATACATTTTTTCCAGAAACAGGACAATCACTAGTAAGTCAATGCCAATTTATGCTGAAAGAGGAAAAAATTGTAGCAGGAATCCCGAGGAATACAGAGAAAACGGCTATTTTTATCACCTGTGACCCAAGAGAGAAAACAGCCCTTTTGAGAAATGATTTTCTCTGTGTACAATTAGATGAAAATGAGTATTGGTATGTAAAGGGAGAAAAACTTCAAAATGCCCTGGAAGGTATGGGGATAGAGTTAAATACTTATTTGAAAAATACTGCAAAAATTCCACTCACCATGGTGTCGAGTGATGTGAAAATTACCGGAAACGGATTTGCTTATATGGATTCTAACGGAGAAGAAGGAAACTTTTTATACGGATATTCTATACCGTTTTCTGGAGGAGTATTAGATTTTGAAATAGATATGGAGGCTTTTTCCTGGGAGAATGATGTTCTTGGGAGTCTCCAGATATGGAAAAATGGTTCCTTGTTTCAAGAAGAGGTCATTAGGTCAGAAGAAATAGATGAAGATGGTCATCTTAAACTTCAGATGGAGATTGAAACAGGTGAAGCGGAAAGCATAGAGCCAAGAATTTATCTAAATTATGGAAGTTATATCAGACTGAATGAGCTTTCTTTTGAGAGAAAGTCTGACAAATATGCCATTGGTCAGGAGGCGTTAGAAACTATTTCTAAGGTATTGAAAGAACAGATACAAGAAGGAAGTGATTTAGGATACTATGTGAAGTCCTTTGCAGATGGAGGAAAACTCACCAAACTGGAAGAAAAAATAGGAAGACCTGTTTTGAAAACACAATCAGCAGATGTAGATGCTCTATTAGCGGCAGAGACAAGAGAAAATTTGCTGGACTTATCTGGGGACTACACTCTGCAAGAGAGAATTGCGTATTACGATATATGGGTAAAGAAGAGTATACAGGAAAAGAGCGGCTATTCTAATCAGTATGGAATACTGGCAGATTTACTCAGGGACGAAAAAGGCGATTTCTTTCAATTAAAGTCAGGTATACAGCTTCCGGCTGGAGATTATAAGATTACCCATATACTTTCAGAAAATTTGGAACAGACAGAAGCAAAAGTACAAATATATTGCTATGGTGAGGTGAAGGAAGAAAAACAGTTACTTATGCGCAAAAGCGAAGAAGCTACAGTAATGCAATATCAGATAAAAGTACCGGAAGACAGTGAATGGGAATTTGTTTTGCAATTACAGGAAACATGTCCGTACACAGAAAAGATTTTTATACAAAAAGTAGTAAAATAGAAGAAAATGTAGATTTTCCTATGAAGCTATGGTAAGATAAAAACAGTATGTTTACAAAGTTAATAAATTATTAATATATACGAAGGATGGTAAAAAAATGAAAATTGCAGTGGCAGGAACTGGTTATGTGGGGCTGGTTACAGGTGTTTGTCTGGCCAGTAAGGGACATAAGGTTACATGTGTAGATGTAGACGAAAATAAGGTGAAGAAAATGCAGAGAGGAGAGTCTCCAATTTATGAGCCGGGACTTCCTGAGTTAATGAAAGAAAGCATGGAGAATCTTATTTTTACTACGGATTATAAAAGTGCGTATCAAGATGCTGATGTGATTTTTATTGGAGTAGGAACACCGGAGAAATACGACGGTTCAGCGAATTTGACCTATGTATTCCAAGTGGCGAAGCAGATTGCCCAGACAGCAGAGAAACATTGTGTAGTAGTCTTGAAATCAACAGTTCCTATTGGAACCAACGATAAGATTGAATCTTATATCCATAATAAACAAGTAAATGATGTGAAAATTTATGTGGCATCCAATCCAGAGTTTTTATCTCAGGGAACGGCTGTCCATGATACGCTTCATGCTTCCAGAATTGTAATTGGAGTTACAGAAGAATATCCAGCAGATGTGTTGAAACAAGTATATGAAAATTTTGATGCACCAAAGCTGGTAGTGGAACGAAGAAGTGCAGAGATGATTAAATATGCGTCAAACGATTTCCTTGCGCTTAAAATTTCCTATATTAATGAAATCGCAAATCTGTGCGAAACAGTAGGGGCAGATATTGAAGAAGTCACAGCCGGTATGGGATTTGACGAGCGAATCGGACACCGTTTTCTGAAATCAGGTATTGGTTACGGCGGTTCCTGTTTCCCAAAAGATACCAAGGCATTGAACTGGTTTGCTAATTTTAATGATAATGAGCTTCGTACGATTAAGGCAGCTATTGAGGTGAATGAAAATCAGAAATTCAAATTGGTGAAAAAAGCAAAAAAATATTACAATGATTTTCTATTCCTAAATGTAGCTATTCTGGGATGTACTTTTAAACCAGGAACAGATGATTTAAGAGAAGCACCATCACTAGTGAACATTCCGATTCTTATGGAAGATGGTGCTTATATTAGGGTATGGGATCCAGTGGGCCAGGAAAATTTCAAAAAATGCTTCCCAGAAAAGATTCAGTATTGTTCCTGCATAGAGGATGCCATTGCAGGTGCAGATTTATGTTTAATCCTTACAGAGTGGGGAGAAGTGAAAGAATTTGATATTAAAAAGTATGAAGAACTTATGAAGCATCCGATTGTTCTGGATGGCAGAAACTGCTATAATCTGAGTGATTTTGCAAATACCAGGATTACCTATGATTCTATAGGAAGGAGAACGGTTAATCCAGATTTATATATTGAAAAGTAAGAAAAAGAAACAAGAGAGGAAAGAGTTATGAAACTGATTATCCAAATCCCCTGCTATAATGAAGCAGAAACCTTGGAAGTAGCATTGAATGATTTACCAAAACATATTGAAGGTATTGATGTGATTGAATATCTGATTATTAATGATGGAAGCAAAGATAACACAGTAGAGGTGGCCAGAAAATGGGGAGTAAATTATATTGTAAGCTTCCGTAATAATAAAGGGCTTGCCAGAGGATTTATGGCAGGACTTGATGCTTGTCTGAGAAATGGTGCAGATATTATTGTTAATACAGATGCAGATAACCAGTATTGTGGAGCTGATATTGAGAAATTAATACAGCCGATTCTCAGAGGAGAAGCTGGTATGGTGGTAGGCGAAAGACCGATCGATCAGACAGAACATTTTTCGCCTCTGAAGAAAAAATTGCAGCATTTGGGAAGCTGGGTAGTACGAAAAGCATCGAAGACAGATATTCCGGATGCTCCAAGTGGATTCAGAGCCTATAGCAGACATACGGCTATGCGTTTGAATGTTATTAATGAATATACATATACCTTGGAAACAATTGTACAGGCTGGCAGACAGAAAATGGCAGTTACATCTGTACCTATTCGGACAAATGCAGAGTTGAGACCTTCCAGATTGTTCAGCAGTATGTTTGGATATGTGAAGAAATCCATGTTGACCATTGGTCGAGCCTTGATGATGTATAAGCCGTTGTATTGTTTTACGTGGATTGCTGGAATTTTTGGTATGGCGGGTATAGCACTGGGGATTCGCTTTCTTGTATATTATTTCAATGGCAATGGAGCAGGGCATGTGCAGTCTCTTTTATTATGCACACTGTTGATTATTATTGCTGTAGTGACAGAATCTATAGGTTTGTTAGGAGATGTAATTTCAGCGAATAGGAAATTGTTAGAGGATATTCAGTTTGAACTGAGAAAAATGGATTATGGAAAAGGTCATGAAGAGCAGAAAAATGGAGAAGATACAGAAAGATGAAGAAAAAATTGTTAGTAACGGCATCGACGTTCCCGAGGTGGGAAGGCGATACAGAGCCTAGATTTGTTTTGGATTTATCTAAAGAATTAAATAAGTATTTTGATGTGACAGTTTTAGTACCGGCTTGTCCAGAAACTAAAGATAATGAAATAATGGAAGGAATTAAGGTATCGCGATACCATTATTTTCCTGTAAGAAGATGGGAAACTCTATGCTATCCAGGGGCTATCGTGCCCAGAATAAAAGAAAAAAAAATACGTGTTTTGTTAGTTCCGTTTTTATTTATAGGGTTATGGTATAAACAACTAAAAATTCTTAAAAATTATGATCTTGTCCATGCACATTGGATTATTCCGCAAGGTATTGTCCAATCTTTTTTTCATAAACCATATTTACTGACAGGTCATGGTGGCGATGTTTTAGAACTAAATAAATTCCCTTTTTCTTTTTTAAAAAAAAGAGCATTAGATAAAGCGGGAGCAGTATCAGTTGTATCTAAAAAATTAAAACAAAAACTTGAAGAAAAATATGAGACACAGAATATACGGATTCAGTCTATGGGATGTGATTTGAAAAAATTTGGTAGAGAAAAAAGAGTAGAGGGATATTTTGGACAAGAGGAAAAAAAGATAATTTTGTTTGTAGGAAGGCTTGTAAAAATTAAAGGCATAGAATATTTAATTGATGCTATGAAGAATATAGATGCTCAATTAATAATTGTAGGGGAAGGACCATTAGAAAGAGAGTTAAAAGAGCGAGCAAAGGAAATACAAGAAAAAGTTTTATTTTTAGGAGGAAAGAATCACAATGAATTGCCTACGATATATGCATCTAGTGATATATTTGTAATCCCATCTATTACCCTTGAGGGAGGGATTACAGAAGGAACTCCTACAGTAATCGCAGAGGCTCTAGCTTCAGGGTTACCGATAATAGGAACAAATACGGGGGGAATACCACAGGCGATAGAGAATAAGAAAAATGGTTTTATTATTCCCGATAAAGATTCAGTTGCTATAGAAGAAAAAATAAAAATTTTATTATCGGATGATGAAGTTAGACAAAAAATGTCGAATAATGCATTAGAATCATCAAAAAAATATGGATATGAAAATATAGCAATACAATTTCATGAAATTTTAGATTCTATGTAAAAATTAAGGGAAGTATTTAGAATGACAGAATTAATTAGCATTGTAATACCGATATTTAATGCTGAGCAATATTTAGAAGGTATTATTGAGAGTATTATCAAACAGACATATAAAAAAATAGAACTTATATTAGTTGATGATGGCTCAACTGATGAAAGTAGAAGAATTATTGAAAGATATGTAGAAAAATATGATTTTATTAAGGCAAAGTATCAAAAAAATCAAGGACCGGCAGTCGCTAGAAATAGTAGTAGAGAATTAATCGAAGGAGAATACATTGCGTTTTTAGATGTAGATGATACTATTGCTTTAGACTATATAGAGTGTTTATACACTTTGTTAAAATATGCAGATGCGGATATTGCAGTGTGCGGTTATCAAAAAATTTTTGAAGGAGAATCAAGAGAATTTGTTTGTAAAAATAATAACAAAGAAGAATATGTTGTTTATTCGGGAGAAGACGCTCTAGAAAAGTTATTGTATAGAAAAACGTTTACTACAGCTCCTTGGGGAAAGCTAATAAAGAAAGAACTTTTTTTGAAATATGAATTTCCAGCAGGAAGAAAATATGAAGACTTAGGAACCGTATATAAGTGGTTTGGTGCTTCAAAGAGGGTAGTATATACTTCTCAAAAAAAATATTTTTATCTTATGAGAGAGAATAGCACACAACATTCAGTTTTTGTTATAGAAAAGTGGGATTTAATCAAAATATCAGAAGAAATTTTAGAATATTTGGAAATAAATTTTCCACAATTAAAGCAGGCAGGCGTTAATAGGATGCTAATAAGTGCGATTCAATTGCTAAGAGCAATTCCAGCAAGTGGTTATGAGAAGCAAAATATTGAATTAAAAAAAATAATTAAAAAATATAGAAAAGTGGTATTGACAGATAGAAACGCAAAAAAAACTTCTAGAGTATTGGCAATGGGAACATATATTCCATTAGAAATTTTAAGAAAATTAGGACAGATGTATGATAAAATAATTTATCGATATAAAATCAAAATGAAATATTGATTGATATGTGAGAGGATTTAAGAAAGGGAAGGATTTTAATTTATGAAAATTATTGCTTTTTATTTACCGCAGTTTCATTGTTTTCCTGAAAATGATGCATGGTGGGGAACGGGATTTACTGAGTGGAACAATGTGAGAAGTGCGCAACCCTTATTTAAAAATCATAATCAACCAAGAGTTCCATTAGATAATAATTATTATGATTTAACGGAAACAGAAAATTTGAGATGGCAAGCCCATTTAGCACAGAAGTATGGTGTTTATGGTTTTTGCTATTATCACTATTGGTTTAATGGAAAGTTACTAATGGAAAAACCTATGGAACAAATGTTATCAGACAAAGAAATACAATTGCCATTTTGTATTTGCTGGGCAAATGAGAATTGGACAAAGGCATGGGCAAAACGTAGCAAAGAAGTTCTTATAGCTCAAAATTATGAAAATAAAGAAGATTGGAAAAAGCACTTTGAATATTTAGAGAAGTTTTTTAAAGATAAGCGTTATATAAAATGTAATGGCAAGCCGCTTTTGGTAATATACAGACCAGAGTTGATACCTTGCTTAAAGGAACTTTTAGAGTATTGGAATGATTTAGCAGAAAATAAAGGAATTGGTGGAATATCGTATGCTTATCAACATCGATATTATAATCATCAAACGGATTTGGGAGGGGACTTATTTGATTATGGAATTGAATACCAGCCTAATTATGCTATGCAAAACCAGAAAAAATCAATTCCATTGGTTTTACGTAAAATGTTAAATGTAATGACTAACAAAATAAATTTTCCTTCTACAAGATTTTCAACTATAATTTTTGATTATGATAAGGCATGGAAATATATTTTAAAAATGCAGCCAAGAGATGAAAAAATGATACCAGGTGCTTTTGTGGATTGGGATAATACACCAAGATATAAAAAGCAGGCATCTGTTTTTACTGGGGTTAGCCCAGAAAAGTTTAAGAACTATTTGTCATTACAAATTAAAAATGCTAGAACTAAATATAAAAAAGATATGATATTTATGTTTGCATGGAACGAATGGGGTGAAGGAGGATATTTGGAACCAGATGAAAAGTATGGTTTCCAAATGTTGGAAGCTATACAAGAAGCCTTAAATGAAAATAATGAATTTCCAACATATCCGTGTAATGAGAGTAGAGAATTAGGATGAAAGTAAGAAATATTAGTAGAGAAAAAATAGTAATAGTTATAGAATGTATAATAATAGTATGTTTGTCTTTGGTTAGCTTTGATAAAATTGGTTTTCCTTCCGTTATAAACGATGAATTTGGCTATTTAGGAAATGCAGCATATTTTGCTGGGTATGGTTGGGAATCTGTATTGTCGGATGTTCCCTACTATTCTTATGGATATAGTATTTTTTTGACACCGCTATATTGGTTATTTGATAGTGGGATTACAGTGTACTACGGGGCAAGTATAATTAATAGTTTCAGTTTAGTAGGAGCTTTTTTGTCATTAAATTATATTCTTAAGGAACTTTTTCCAGACATAGAGGTAGTATTAAGAAGCAGTATATGTTTTATGGCAACAGTTAATATGTACACTTTTATTATGGTCGGATATGCACTGGCAGAATGTTTTTTATTCTTTAGTATGTGTTTGATAATTGCTAGTTTTCTAGTTTTTTTAAAAAACCCAAGCCTTTTAAACAGTGTAATATTGGGCGGGTTAATTTCTTTTATTCACTTGTTACATCAGAGAGCGTTGGCAGTAGTAGTAGCATCTATTATGCTAATTATGTTTATGACATTTGTAAAAAAAATATCTAAGAAATCTGCGTTCATAGTAGTAATAACCATTGTTTTAGGGTTGATATTACAAACAGAAATAAAAGAACTTGTGAAAGAGGCCATATGGAGCGGGAATACAGTAACCACCAATGGAAATGATTATACAGGGGTAGTAGGGGTAATATTTGAATTAACTAGCATTGATGGGATTTTGAATTTTATTTTTAGCTTTATTAGTAAATTATTTGCAATTATTGTTTCATATTTCTTTGTACCGTTGCTCTTTATGGAAATTTGTTTAAAGAAAATTTATATGATTTTTATAAAAAGAGTATGTAATTTAGGAAATAAAGAAATCACATATATATTTCTTTTACTAATATTGATTTGCGCGGCTGGTATTTCTGCACTATTTGCATTGTATCCCATTCGTAAGGATAGCGTTATCTATACAAGATATATTGAATATATGATTGGACCAGTTATAGCTATTGCTTTAGCTGAGATGACAAAGTTGAGAGTGAAAAAAATCAGAATTTCAGTATATGGAATAATGCTACTATTATGTTGTCCATTTGTAAAAAAAGCACTTAGTTGGGTATCTAATCAACAGTTTATAAAAATATCCACACCTGTGTTAGGCGCTTTTTATTCAGAAAATGAACTGTATTTATATAGTATGGTAATGATTAGTATACTCCTTTTTCTACTGTGTTCCTACATTTTATATAATAAAAAGATATTTTATAAAAAGATATTTATTTATATATTTGTTAGTGCACAAATTTTTATAGGGTATAATATAAAAGAGCAATGGACAGATTTTAATAACATAAAAGCTGAAACATATGATATTGGTATTGAGATACAAAAAAAAATAGAAAAAGACAATAAAAATTATGAGGTTTTACTTATGAGGGAGAATGAAGAGTATTATACAATGCATTATTATGGTGGGTTCATTCAACAATATTTGCCAAAACAGGAAATGAAGTATGTGACTATAGACTCTATAGAAAGGGATATTAAGGGGGAAAATAAATTAATAGTAGCTGATAATAGCTGTCATTTAAATGAAAGTGTTCTCAATTGTAAAAAAATATATACGAATGAAAGATTAAGTTTGTATGAATACAAAGGTGAGAAGGATAATGGTGAATGGTAGAAGTAAAAAATTAATTTTAAATTTATTGTATGCCTTCGGTGCGAATGGAATAACTATGCTTGTTTCATTATTAACTACGTTGGTACTACCTCGTTTTGTTAGTATAGAAGAATATGGCTATAGTCAGCTGTATATTTTTTATACAAACTATATAGGATTTTTACACTTTGGTATACCAGATGGAATATATTTAAGATATGGCGGATATTCTTATCAAAAATTAGACAAACCGTTGTTTAGAAGTCAATTTTGGATTTCGTGGGTAATGGAATCTGTAGTTGTATTAATAAGTTGGAATATATTTAGATTAGGTGCATCTACGATAGAAAAACAATATGTATTCTTTATGCTGCTATGTGCCGCATTAGTTGTCTTACCAAGAACTTTTTGTCAAATGGTATTACAAACAACAGATAGAATTAATAATTATGGAATTATGCTTATAATTGAAAAGACTGTTTTTGCAGGACTTATTTTGTGTTGGATTTTTGTCAGAAATCTCAGTTTTAAAACAATTATTCTATCGGATATAATAGGAAAGATGCTATCCTTTATTTATGTATGTTTTATATGTAGGGATATAATTTGGGGCAACATAATCAATATTAAAAGCTGTTTACAAGAGTTGAAATTGAATATACAAGCAGGATCAAAATTAATGTTGGCTAATATAGCATCATTGCTTTTGATAGGAATAATTAGAATAGGTATAGAGTACCAGTGGAATATTGAAACATATGGTAAAGTGTCGTTGGCAATAAATATTTCAAATTTTATTTTAGTCTTTATTAATGCTATTGGAATTGTTATATTTCCTATGCTAAAAAAAATGCCCTCATCTATTTTACCAGATTTGTATCAAAAATTAAAAATGGTGTTGTCAGTTCTGTTTTTAGGCTTTTTAATATTATACTATCCTATGCAGTTTATTATAAAACTTTGGATTCCGCAGTATAGTATAAGCTTAAAATATATGGTTTTGATATTCCCAATGTGTGTTTATGAAAGTTTTATTTCCTTATTAATTAATACATATATGAAGTCATTAAGAAAAGAGAATGCGTTGGCAATAATAAATATTATTTCTTTGGTAATAAGTATTGCTTTAACGATAATATCAACAGTAATGTTAAAGAATTTATTATTAGCATTTATTGCTATTCATATTGTGTATATGCTAAGATTTATCATTGCGGATAAATATTTGACTCAAAATATGCATATAAAAAGTAATAATGGTCAAATATTATTTTTATGTATACTTTTCTCAATATTGAGTTGGTGTTTAAGTATTGGACAAAGTTGTATCCTATATATGATTTTGTATATAGTATATTTTGTGAAAAATAGAAAAGAGCTAATAAAAGCATACAACAGTTTAGTAAATACTATAATGAAGTAATACGATTGAAGGAATTTTGCTTTTTGTGAATATTCCGGCTCTAAATGGACTGCAGTCTGGTCAAAGAAAGGCGAGGTTCGGTTATGGCAGTTGAGTATACGGAAGAACAATTAAATACAGTTGATAAGTCGCTTCTTATCCATCTGCGTTTGCAACAGCAGGAACAGTTGGAAGCCTTAACAAAGGAACTTTGTGCATCAAATGAAAAATGCAGCTTCTGATGGAAACAGTTACCGGATGTAATTTCCAGGTATATGCCAGCAAAACGGATGAACATATGGCCAAAGCAAACCATCCAAAGACCTTGTTACATGGAAGCCTGGTATCACTATCTCTGGCAGCTGCAATCATCAATGGAAAGTATGTGAATGCAGTCGATTATGCTCTGAACCAGGAAAAACATCAAGGTACTCGCTATTTGGCGTTTACTTACAAATAAACTTACACTTCCCTTTTCTCACAATCTGTAGTAAGATTACAAAGGAAAATGAAAGTTTATAATAGAAATTTAGAAGGAGTACAAAAGTGGATAAAATAGCAGTTTTAATTCCATGCTATAATGAAAGCCAGACTATCGAAAAGGTAGTAAAGGACTGGAAACGAGAGCTTCCAGAGGCTGTCATTTATGTGTATGATAACAATTCAAAGGACGGAACGGATGAAATTGCCAGAGAAGCCGGAGCGGTGGTTCGTTATGAATACCAGCAGGGAAAGGGAAATGTCATTCGCCGTATGTTTCGGGAAATTGATGCCCAGTGTTATATTATGATAGACGGAGACGATACGTATCCGGCAGAGATGGGCAGAGAAATGGTAAATAAAGTGTTGGAGCGAAATGTGGATATGGTGGTTGGCGACCGTCTGTCTTCTACTTATTTTGAGGAAAATAAGCGGCCTTTCCACAATTTTGGCAATAGTTTGGTAAGAGGAAGTATTAACCGACTGTTCAGAAGCAATATCCGGGATATTATGACAGGGTACAGAGCGTTCAGCTATGAGTTTGTAAAGAGTTTTCCGGTATTGTCTAAAGGATTTGAAATCGAAACCGAGATGAGTATTCATGCGGTAGACAAAAATATGGCCGTGGAGAATATAATCATTGAATACAGAGATAGGCCGCAGGGAAGCGAATCAAAGCTGAATACGTATTCAGATGGCTTTAAAGTATTGAAAACCATTGGAAGGTTATACAAAAATTATAAGCCCATGCAATTTTTTGGTATGGTATCTTTACTGTTGTTTATTATAGCAGCCTGTATGTTTGTACCGGTATTGATTACCTATTTTGAGATCGGGCTGGTACCGAATTTCCCTACCTTGATTGTCAGTGGATTTATGGCATTGGCTGCTCTGCAATCACTGTTTTCCGGCATGATATTATCTACCATTGCGGAACGGGAAAGACAGGAATTTGAATTCAGACTACAGCTGGTTAGAAGAATGAAAAAGGATGAATTATGTTAAAAAAACTGATGAAAAAATATGAGGAGCTTATTATGTACATCATAGTAGGGGTATGTACTATGATAGTTTCTCTTGTATCGTATTTTATTATGGCAAATACTTTGCAGATGTATTATCAGGCAGCCAATATTATCAGTTGGGTGCTGGCTGTGGCATTTGCTTATGTGACCAACAAAAAGTATGTGTTTAAATCTTCTTATACCAGTGTTCAGGCGACAACAAAGGAATTGGTCAGTTTTGTATCCAGCAGGGTGGCCTCTCTTCTTGTGGAAATTCTGAGTATGTTTTTCTTTGTTCAGGTCTGTCAGATAGATGATAATATTGTGAAACTGATGAACCAGGTGTTGGTAACTGTGTTGAATTATATTTTCAGCAAATTCTGGGTTTTCCGAAAGGAGAAGCAGCACAGAGGACAAGCTGAATAAAGTATGGCACTGTACAAAGGAGGAAGAAGAAATATGTCAGAAAAGATATCACTGGTAGTTCCGTGTTATAACGAAGAAGAAGTTCTGCCCTACTTTTACGAAGAATTTTGTAAAGTTGCGGAAAAACTTTCGGAATTTCAGGTAGAAGTGATTTTTGTAGACGATGGTTCCAAAGACAGGACGCTGGCTATTGTAAAAGAGCTGGCAGAGAAGGATACCAGAGTAAAGTACCTGTCTTTTTCCAGAAATTTTGGAAAGGAAGCTGCTATCTATGCCGGGTTTCAGCATGCAGACGGAGATTATGTGGCAATGCTGGATGCGGATTTGCAGGACCCGCCCTCGATGCTGCCGGAAATGCTTCGCGGTATCCGGGAAGAAGGCTATGATTCGGTAGCTACCCGAAGAGTCAGCCGGAAGGGGGAACCGCCTATCCGTTCTTTTTTTGCAAGACGCTTTTACAGGCTTATGAATCGGATTTCCACTGCGGAAATTATGGACGGTGCCAGAGATTATCGTTTGATGACCAGACAATTTAAAGAGGCAATTCTGGAAATTTCAGAATACAATCGCTTTTCCAAGGGGATTTTCGGCTGGGTCGGTTTTAAGACAAAATGGATAGAGTTTGAAAACGTGGAGAGAAAGGCGGGAGAAACCAAGTGGTCTTTTTGGAAGCTCTTTAAATACAGCCTGGAAGGGATTATTGGATTTTCTACGGCGCCCCTGGCTATGGTTTCTATGTTGGGAGTCGGTGTATGCTGTATTGCTTTTCTATTTTTAATCTTCATCCTTATCAGAACCCTTTGCTTCGGTGACCCGGTGGCAGGCTGGCCCTCTATGACCTGCATTATCCTCATGCTGGGGGGAATCCAGCTTTTGTGTATAGGAATTTTAGGTATGTATCTTTCAAAAACCTATTTGGAAACAAAGAAAAGACCCATTTACATCTGTGGGGAAACAAATATAAAAGATAAAAGTATACAAGAATAATGAGAGAGGTTGTTCTTTCCGATGATAAAGAGAGGACAGCTTCTTTTGAATGTTTAAAATATGAAGAAAAATGGAGAAGCAAATATGAGGAAACGATATGAAAGCTGGATATGGGCAGGAATTATTTTTTTCATAATTGTTGGGTTGTTTGTACTCATACAGGCAGCCAGTGGCCTTTATCCGTTTGGAAGTAAAACGAATTTGCTCTGGGATGAGGAGATTCAGTATGTGGATTTTTTTGCCTATTATCGTGATGTGTTGCTGGGGAAGGCGAAACTTGGCTATTCTTTTTCTAAGTCGGCTGGTGGTTCATTAGTGGCATTGTTTGGATATTATCTGGGCAGCCCCTTAAATTTGCTGGTTGTCTTTTTTGAAAAGGAACAGATTCCTTTGTTTTTGTTTTGGCTGACGGCAGGAAAACTGGGATTGGCAGGAATTACATGTTCTGTTTTTATCAAAAAGCGATTCTCTGGTATTTCCAAAGAAATGGTGTGCATGCTTTCCGTTGCCTATGGTTTGATGCAGTATAATATTCTACAGCTATCCAATATTATGTGGTTGGATGGGGTGATTTTACTCCCGCTGCTATTATTGGCTGTCTATGAATTTGTGCAGAGAGACAGAAAACTAGGGCTTTTTCTGGCTGTATTTTTTAGTATCGCGATCAATTGGTATACGGGATATATGATAGGACTTTTTTCGGTATGCTATTATTTTTATGAGAGAATTCTTGCATTTCATCAGATTACAAAAAAGGAATGGGGACGTTTTATTCTGGATACAGTAAAGTGCGGAGTGACTATGCTTTCAGGACTTTTGGCAAGCTGCTTTCTGTTTTATCCGATTTTTGTAGGGCTGAAAAAGGGAAAACAGGCCTTTAACCCGGAAATTTTTCAGTTTGGGACGTATGATTCTTTTATAGATGTCTTTCAGGGATTTGCATTGGGGAGTATCGTTCCTACGGTCTCCTTGTATTTTGGTCTTCTCTTTTTTGGCTTTTTTATTTATTTTTTTATTACGAAAGAGATAAAAATAAAGGAAAAAGTGTTGGCGCTTTTGGCTGTAGGCTTTATGTTTACAAGCTGCTGGCTGATTCCGCTGGATTGTATTTGGAGCGGTATGCGCTATGCTGGTACTTACCGTTTTCGATATAGCTTCATTGTGACTTTTCTGGTGCTCTATCTGGGATGCAGAGGTGTACAGATTTACCAGCAGAAGAAAAATGGAAGGGCTATGGGGCTGATATTTGCAGTGGGCATTTTAATGATTCTGTTTTTTCAGAAGAAGAACGGATATTATGAAAAGCAAAATTTGTATGCTACGATAATTTTTCTTGTGGTATATGGGATTTTGTTTTGTGTGCTTGGAAAGAAAAAAATTCTGGAAAGAGTCCTGCCGGGGGTGCTGGCAGCAGAATTAGTCCTTAATGGCGTATTTACTTTTGTGATTAATTATGGCGCAAATCCGGATATTCGTGTTTATACGGACTATGTATCTCAGTCCCAGCAGCAGATAGAGCAGATTCAGGAAAGAGAAGAATCCGTATTCTATCGAATGGATACACTGGAGAAGAGGAATGATGCAGGGGATGGCTGTTCTGCTTTTCTAAATGAAGCTATGGTTTATGGTTACCATGGATTAGCCCATTATTCGTCTACTTATGATACGGATATTTCCAAAATGATTTTCGATGTGGGATATTCTACACTCTTGGATTTAAGCGTAATCCAGGAATCTATTATACCATCTGATGCGCTTTTCGGGGTGAAATATCTGCTTTCCCAAAAAGAGGTAGCGGGTTATGAGAAAGTGGATGAAATACCGGAATATAATGGGAAATCGGTATACTTGAACCCTTATGCGTTGGACGTAGGAATTGGAACAGGAAAAGAAATTTTGGAAAATATAGAAAATGCAGACCCGTTTGCCTTTCAGAATGAGTTATTTTCTAATTTACTGGGCCGGGAAGTTGAAATTTTCAAGAAGACAGAACCTGTGATGAAAATAGAGAATGGACAGGCGGAATTTCTACTTTCACAGGGAAATCCGGAAGATATTCTTTATGGTTATGTGGATTCCTGGATTACGGAACTACAGCTTTTTATTGATGGAACTTACCGATGTAATTATGCTACCTGGTTAAGTGAAAAGGTATTTTCTGCAGGATATGGAAGTCAGGACCATACGGTAACATTGACAAATTATACGGGGACAGAGCAGGAAATTTTTCCACATTTCTATTTTCTGGATATGGATGTATTTCAGGAGGTAATAGAAGAACTGAAAAATAAGGAGATGCACACAGAAATTTTTGAGGATGGGTATGTAAAAGGTACCTATGAGTCCGGCAGCGAAGGATATCTGTTGCTATCAGTGCCGTATGATGAGGGGTGGAGTGCCAGTGTCAATGGAGAGAAAGTAGAAATACAGAGAGGTGCCAACGCACTTTCATTGATTCCAGTATCAGCAGGAATCAATGAAATTGAACTGCACTATCATGTACCGGGAATCAAAATGGGAATCGTTCTTTCTGTAATAGGAGTTTTGTTGTTTGTGGGAATGTGTCAGACAGAAAAGTATTTTTGCAGACCAGGAAGGAGAAAGAATGGGTAACAGGAAACGGTTAAATGCAAACCAGGATATTTTTCTGTTGATTTTGGGAATCGCATGGGCAAATCTTATTTTTTTTCACCAGGAAAACTGGAAAATGGACCCATGGAAAGTGGGAATTATAGGCCTGGGCATTTATTTTTGTATCAAATGGCTTGGGGCAAGGAGAGAAGTCTTAAAAGATAGCCGGATGAGAGCTGGAAGTATTTTTTTTGGTCTGTTATTTGCGGCTATGGTAGTTGTCGGGGAAAAAATTCATGCAGGGGATTGGGAATTCCAGATGTTTTCTGCGGGAGATATTGTCTGGTTGATAGTATATTTTGGGACAGGAATGCTGCTTTTTCTCACACTGTCAACGTTTTTCTTTGACGGGAGGATGCGAAATTTGATGGAGAGGACTGGAAAAGATGAGAAAGGGGGAACGTGTAGGAAAGGAAATTGGTTGTTGTACAGCATTGTTTTCATGCTTTTCTGGACTCCGGTACTGTTTATTTACTATCCGGGGATTGTGCCGGAAGACGCCACAGTTTCTATAGCTATGGTATTGGGAGATTTGCCTTGGGATAACCATTTTCCGGTCTTTTATTCATTGCTTGCAGGAGGCAGTGTCTGGCTGGGCAGGGCTTTAGGAAATCCTAATCTGGGAGTGTTGTTGTATTCTCTGTTGCAGTTGGTTTCTATGGCATTTTTGTTGGGATATTTTTTAGAGTGGATGCAGAGGCGAATTCATCGGTTTTGTACATATTTTGCGCTGGCCTTTTTCTGTACTATTCCGGTATTCGGAAATTATGCCATTGTTATGTGGAAGGATCCATGGTATAGTGGGCTTTTGCTTCTTCTTGGTATGTTTTTATATGATAAAGCAGTTCTCGATAGAGAAGCCTTTTTGAAAAGAAAAAATCTAGTATTGTATGGTGTGTTGGGAGTCCTAATTTCTCTTATGCGCAATAATGGGATATACATCATGATTCTTATCAGTGTGGTTCTAGTTTATATGTACCGAAAGAGGGTAAAGAGAGTGGCTCTTACTTGTGCTGTGACGATTCTTTGTATTTGTACTATAACAGGTCCGGTTTACAAGGGCGTATTTTCGGCTGAGAATGAGTTTGTGGAGTCTATAGGAATCCCTCTGCAGCAAATGGTACGAGTAGTGATAAAAGATGGAAATATGACAAAGGAAGATAAAGAATTTCTGAATCATCTTATGCCTATGGAAAAGTATCAGGAGTATTATAATCCCTTTTTGGTAGACCCCGTGAAGTGGGCACCGGAATTCCATACAGACTATCTGAATGCACACAAAGCAGCATTTTTTCAAACATGGTTTTCGCTTTTAAAATCTAATTTTGGAATTTATGTGGAACAATATCTTATGGGAACATATGGATTTTGGCATATTGGCGGAGATACGCCATATGAATTCGTAAAAACGCAAATTGCTGCAAACGACTGGTGGCTTTACCAGATAGCGCCATTTGAAAGCTATTTTAATTATGCCATGCAGGAAAAAATGAGTGGAAAGTATGATTTTATGGCCTCAGGGCTGTTGGTTTGGATTGCTCTTTATGACGTACTGCTATGCTGGGTAAAGAGAAAGTCCAGATACATTCTGCCGTTGTTGATTATGGTGGGGAATTGGCTTACATTAATGATTGCTACGCCTACAGCATTTGGATTGCGGTATATTTTTATTATGATGCTGGGAGTCCCTTTGTTGGTATTTTATCCTCTGTTGCTGCCTCCTTCTGAGGAGGAGGCAACAAGCAGAAAAAAGCACATCAGCATGTGATAGCTGTCAATATATCTAGGGTCCTGGGAAGGATTGGCAAGAAAGAGTATGCCTGTTAAAAGCAAGGCAGGCAGAAGCGCCAGCAATTCCCGAGACCTTTTTTTCTTTATGAGAAGACAACTGCATACAAGCAGGACAAAAATGGAAAAACCGCCACGCCAGCAGATAGAGGACCATACAGGAATCTGGTCAGAGTGACCAAAAAAGTTCTGTTGAATTCTGGTGGACAGGTTTGATTGAATCTGTAGCTCTGCAAGTCCTGGATAATTATCCAAGGCAGAACTGTAAATTGTGACAGGAATCCATTCATATCCGTCAGCCGGCGTTCCCATTTCCCAGATAATACTGGTCATATCAAAGTATGCAGTAAGATAAGTCACAGGATATTTGAATAAAAATTTTGCATTGAGCAGAAGAATTTTCTTCTGAAAATCTTTATCTCTTAGTTTTAAAGCATCGTCTCCTATGGCACCCCAAGTCCGGGACAAGGAGTCAGCATAATATTTGTCATAGCAGGACTGCCATTTTTCTAAAGGCATGATTTCTTCCAAAACAGCAATATCTTCTGCGTCTAAAGTTTCTTTGGAAGCCACAGCACCAGCCATGGATACTGGGACACTGTATTTTACATATTCTTCATTGGGTACCATGTGAAGAACATGGCTGCCCAGTATGTTGATTAGAAATACAGGTATCAGAATGGACACACCCAGAAGAAAGAGCAGCTGTTTTTTTCGTTTTTTTGTGTCAGTGTATTTCGACTTCCATTCATAGAGCAGGAGCGCCAGCAGGGTTATCAGAACAATTACGTTTCCCATATGCCGTATGGTGCAGACCATACAGGCAATCAAAGTAAATCCCATTATTTTATACCATGCAAACAGCTGCTTGGATTTGATAAAATCAAAGAGGAACAGGCAGAATAAAAACAGAGCAATGTTCCACAGAGTGTCTTTTTCGATATTTCCAAGTGCGCGGTAGCTGTAAATAAAAATCACACTGAATAGCGTATACAGAATATCGCCGTACCGGATGGAAGTGTATTTTTCCAAAAGATACACCGCATATTGACTGGCAAAGAGCCAGAGGAGTGTTTGCAGGATAACCAGGGGAAAGGGATTTCCGAAAATTCGCTGGATAATCTTTAAAATATACAAATAGGTAACAGGATGCCAGTTGCTGAAGGTATTGGTAGCAACGTCATTCCAGTTGCTGGCGGAGTCAGTGGAGAAAACGCCGGGATAGCAGCCTGCAATGATGAAAATGCTCAGTAGTGTAATGGGAATCATGACCAGATAAACCGGTGTTTTCCCAATTTTTCTAAAGGTAACGGGAAGAACAGTTTTCTTTGGAGAAAAGTTTCCTATGCGTAAAAGTAACAGGTAACAGGCCATAAAGCTGCAAAGAAGTAGAAACAGTTTTATGGTAAGCGGCAGTTTTTCTTTTAGGACTTCTGTCATAGAAGACATGCATAGATAAAGCAGGGAAAGAAATAAGGCAGTCATTTTCCAAGGGAGAGAAATGGTTTTAGAATGCGCTTGTGAAACAGGGAAACACAGGCTTTGGATAATTAGAATCAATATGGGGAACAGGCACATATAGAAGGCCTCATGAAAAAATGGTGTCATAATGGTAATCCTTTCGTTTTTGTTGATAGCTTTATTATAAGGGAAGAGACATGGGGATACAAGAAGAAAGAAGAATTGAGTTTTCCGATATTCATTATATATAGCCTTGCAGATAAACGGAAGATGTCTCCAGCCAATGTGTACAAAATATTAAATTCAACGATGTGCTTCATACGCAGGGTGTTAGTAGCCGCAAAATGCAGTACACAGATTAAGACGGGATTTTTATCGAAAAAGCGATAGAACAAGAGACAAATGAGGAACTGAAAAAAGTACTGATAGACCTGGATGAGTTTATGTTTGGGTAAAGGGGAATATCAGATGACCGAATGAATAAAAAAGCATTCAGTCATCTGCATAATTTCTTTATCCGACAATTTTTTTAATGGGAAATACGGATAATAGATAAACAGTTTTTTTGAGAGCAAAATTAAGTTCATAGTTTTCCATGTTGTCTGTGTTATATTTCAGGCAGTAACAAAATTGTTGCAAAACAAAGGTTGATGCAAAACTCCCGGGAATGCTTGGAATAGGGAAGGTGATGAAGAAAAAGCGAACAGAAGAAAGAACTGTGAAAGATAAAAGCAAACGCAAAGGATAAAAGAAAGGAATAGCAAATGAACAATGGAAAAATAAGAGATTGGCTGAAGCAGCATGCGCTGGTTTTGGAGGAAGGGTTTTGCGACAGTTTGAGAAGCATTGCGGAAGAGTATAAGACCCGGTATGGCTATGGAACGTTGAACGAAGTATATAGGCTTCTGGGAATCAGCAGACAGCAGGTGACTTACTGGAAGGCTAATCCATGCAGTACACAAACAAAAAAAAAGGTATTTTACCGTGTTAAAGGCAGCGGAACTGTTTTGTTTGTCTGACGAAGCAGCAGAACTTCTGGCTAATAAGGCAGGTTTGTCTTTACAGGGGGAACAGGAAGAAAATACAGGTGTTCAGAAACTTTTTAAGCAATACACAGACAAGCAGAAAAAACTGTTTATAGAGGCCAATGTGACGGAACGCATGCTTTATTACATAAAGGCGGACAGAAAGCCGTCCAAGGAAAGTCTGCTTGCCCTTGTCATATCCATGGGAATGGAAACAGAGGAAATTCAGCAGGTATTGAGGACAGCGGGGTATGTGTTATCCAAATCCCTGCCGACAGATATGATTGTTTTGTATTTTCTGGAACATCAGTCAGAATGGAACAAAAATATTTCGCTGGTCTGGCAGATTAATGAGGTTCTGGACGAACTGGAACTTCCATTACTGGGAACCAGACTGTACGGAAATTTTACGTAGCTGTTTCTTTCAAAATGTATACAAAATATGAGGAGAATGAGGATGGGAAAAACAAAATATGAACTGAAATTTCACACAGGAGATGAATGCTATGCGGGAACAGATTCCTGTATTTTTGTGACACTTTTCGGCACACTGGGGCAGTCAGATGAGTATGAGGTCAGCGAACGTATCCGCGGAAATGCGTTTGAGAGAAATCAGACGGATAAGTTGACATTAGAGTTGCCGCAGTCTATTGGCGACGTGTATAAAGCGGAACTGCGGAGTGACTGCAGATGGGGCGGTGCCGGCTGGTATCTGGATTATTTTGAAGTGCGGCGCCAGGAAAATAATGCGCCGACAGCACATTTTTCCTGCAGAGAGTGGATTGAAGACCGTAAAGTGAGAAAATACAGGGTGACTTCAGGCTTGAAGTATGAAGACCATAAAAGGGCAGAAGTGGTATGTGTACCCAGCGGTAAAAAAATTTATGTTCAGCCACATGGAAAAGTGGAATATAAGGAGCAATTAGAAGTAGCGGTAGGATATTCTCTGAGCGAAACGGTGGTTTCGCAGATAGGTACGAATACTTCTATTTCGTTGGAGGGAGGAGCTGGTCCGGGACAGGGATGTACTTCTGACCTGACGGCCTCTGTAAAGGGAGCCATTGGATTTGCGCTTACAAGTTTAAATTCGAATACCAAGGAAGAGAGCATTCAGTTCAATGCTTCTAAAAAAACAGATATTCAGACAACCATCGCAAACGATACAGATGAAGAAAAAATATACCAGGTTATGATGAATATTGCAAAAGATGTGCATAAAATTACCCTGGGACAGACACAGTTTGAAATTCCTGAATACATTAGCAATGAATTTGGTGGAATTCAGGAAATTAAGTAATCATGCAATCCCCTTTTTATTGATATACCCAAAAGTCTTGCAGGCCCCGAAGAATCCGGGGCCTGCAGTATATGCAGACAGAAAACTTATCCTCTCCGTTTTCCCAGTCCCCAGCTAAGCCCCCAAAGCCCTATGGGAAAGACCACGGCAGCCAGGATACCCAGATTTAATTTCCCTGTCATATCAGACAGGATTCCTACCACCGCAGGGCCGGCGGAGCAGCCCACGTCTCCGGCCAGGGCAAACATGGCGAACATGAAAGTACCGCCGCCCTTCAGATAGGAGGCCCCAAGGGAAAAGACTCCCGGCCACATCAGTCCCACAGAAAATCCGCAGAGGGCGCATCCTGCCAGAGAAAGCAGGGGCAGAGGCGAGAGGGCGGTAATCAGATATCCGGCCACACAGAGCACGGAGGTGGCTTTCAGGGACAGCAAAATATTCAGCTTTTCTCCCTTTCGTCCATAGAACAGGCGGCTCAGTCCCATACAGAATGCAAAGGCACAGGGGCCAAGCAAGTCCCCCATGGTTTTGGAAACTTTTAATCCTTCTTCAGCAAAGAGGGAGGACCACTGGCTGACTGCCTGCTCGGAGGCACCGGCGCACACCATGAGGAGAAACAGCACCCAGAAAACTTTATAGCAGAAAATGCTTTTAGGCAGTTTTGTTTCTTCGTCATCGCCGTGTACGGCATAAATGGGGACTCTGGTAAAAAGCAGGAAAGTTCCCAGAGGCACCAGAGCCCAAAGAGGCGGCAGAAACCGCCAGTTTTCAATGCCCGCCAGGGCAAAATACAGGGTGGAGAGCAGTACCACGCCCATGTGGCCCCAGCAGTAAAAGGAATGAAGAAAACTCATGCGGGCCTCTTTGTTCTCTCCGGGGCAGGCCTCTACCATGGGGCTGACAATCACTTCTAAAATACCGCCGCCAATGGCATTGCAGACCATGCAGAGGAGAATTCCGGCGTAGGGAGGCAGGACAAAGGGAATCCAGTAAAATCCCGTAAGTCCCAGCATGACCGTGAGAAAGGCGCACAGAGCGGCTTTCCGATAGCCTGTTTTTTCAATAATTTTGGGCGAAATCAAATCCACCAGAATCTGCACACAGAAATTCATGGTGATGAGAAGACTGATTTGATCCAGGGTAACGCCGAATTCCCTGCGGAAAGTGAGGAAAAGCAGAGGCGGCAGATTGTTTACAATGGCCTGGGTAATATAGCCCAGATAACAGCCGTAAATGGTGGCTTTTGCAGATGGTTTCATGTTAGTAAATCTCCTTTAGGTTGTTTCCGGCACCAGATACTGAAGAAACTTCTGAGCAGCCGGAGAAGTCAGAAGCTGTGGATTATAAGCCAAAATCAACTTCCGTTTGGGAATGGTTTCTTTTAGCTGCAGCTGGTAAAATTCTTTTTTGCGGTGTTCCAGCACATAATCCGGAACTGTGGTGATGCCCAGACCAATGCGGGCCAAATCCAGCAGTAAATCATTGCTGGAAAGTTCGGCCTCCGGTGTAAGGGAAAGTCCGTGTTTGCTGAAAGTCTGCTGCAGAAATCCGCTGGTGGTGCTGGTTTTGTCCAGCATCAGAATGGGATACTGGGTAAGCTGGGCCAGGGATAAAGTCTGTCCCTCCAGGTTGAAAAAGCGTTTTCCCGCAACGAAAATATCCTGAAATTCCCGAATGACACAGCAGGTATCTTTGGAAGTCAGATAGGGATTGGGCGCATTGGCTACAATGAAGTCCACCCGGTTGTTGTGCAGCAGGGAAACACATCCCCCGGAAGTGGAGTTGGTTACCTTAATGTGCACATTGGGAAATTCTTTATGAAACCGCTTAAAATACGGAATCAGAAAATAGCGGCATATGGTGTCGCTGGCCCCGATGCGCAGGGGCGTTTCCTGGGAAGGGGAATTTAAAATCTGGTTTTCTCCTTCATACAGAAGATTGACCGCCGGCTCGACATGGCGCAGGAGTGCTTCTCCTTCCGGTGTCAGAGTGACTTTTTTTGTATTTCTGAGAAAAAGCGCATGCCCCAGCTTCTGCTCCAGTGCCTTTATGGACTGGCTGACTGCTGACTGAGAAATGTAGAGCTGCCGGGAAGCCTCAGAGAAACTTAGGGTGGTGGCAACGTAGTAAAAAACTTTATAAAGTTCAAAACTGATATCCATATAGAGTAAAATCCTTTCCTGAAAATGAATGGGAAACAGAAACTTCAAAGTATACTATATAAAGAGGAAAGGAAGATGTCAATGTATAAGTTTTGCTTATAAAAAATATTAGTCATATTAATTTTACTTATAAAGTTTCCTATGCTACACTATCCATAGAAATGCAAAAGAATTGCAAAAATACCATTTGTCCCCATCGGGCAGAAAGGAGTCAATATGAGCAGCGTAAAGCGTGTCTATGTTGAGAAAAAAGCAGATTTTGCCGTGCAGGCAAAGGAATTACAGCACGAAATTGAGAGCTACCTGGGAATTAAAGACGTTACAGGCGTCCGTGTTTTGATTCGTTATGATGTGGAAAATATTTCCGATGAGGTGTTTGAAAAAGCATGTGCCTGTGTCTTTTCCGAACCTCCGGTGGATGATTTATTTAAAGAAACTTTTGAATGTAAAGAGGGAGACCGGGTATTTTCTGTGGAATATCTGCCGGGACAGTTTGACCAGAGAGCAGATTCTGCCGTACAGTGCGTACAGTTCTTAAAAGAGGACGAGCAGCCGATTATCCGCTCCGCAACCACTTATGTTATCGAAGGAAACATTTCTGACGGAGAACTGGAAGCTATTAAAAACCACTGCATTAACCCGGTGGATTCCAGAGAAGCAGAGGCTGAAAAACCGGAAACGCTGGTGACAAACTTTGACGAACCTGCAGATGTGAAAATTTTTGAAGGGTTTGCAGACATGGCCGAGGCGGATTTAAAGGAATTATACGATTCCCTGAATCTGGCTATGACGTTCAAAGATTTCCTGCATATTCAGAATTATTATAAAAACGAAGAAAAACGCGACCCGTCCATGACGGAAATCCGCGTATTGGATACTTACTGGTCTGACCATTGCCGTCACACCACATTTTCTACGGAATTGAAGCATGTAACCTTTGGCGAAGGAGATTATAAAGCCCCCATCGAAGAAACTTACAAAAAATATCTGGCAGACCGTCAGGTGATTTACAAGGACAGAGACGACAAGTTTGTCTGCCTCATGGACCTGGCTCTTATGGCTATGAAGAAATTAAAAGCCGAAGGTAAGCTGCAGGACCAGGAGGAATCCGATGAAATCAACGCCTGCTCTATCGTGGTACCGGTAGATGTAGACGGAAAAGAAGAAGAGTGGCTCATTAACTTCAAGAATGAAACACACAACCATCCTACAGAAATCGAACCATTCGGCGGTGCAGCTACCTGCCTTGGCGGCGCTATCCGTGACCCGCTTTCCGGACGTACTTATGTATATCAGGCCATGCGTGTAACCGGTGCGGCGGACCCTACGGTTTCCGTCAAAGAAACCATGAAAGGCAAACTTCCTCAGAAGAAGCTGGTGCGCGGCGCTGCTCACGGCTATTCTTCCTACGGAAACCAGATTGGTCTGGCTACCGGTTATGTAAAAGAAATTTACCATCCGGATTATGTGGCAAAACGTATGGAAATCGGCGCAGTTTTAGGTGCAGCCCCAAGAAGAGCTGTTATCCGTGAAAATTCTGACCCGGGCGATATCATTATCTTACTGGGCGGACGTACCGGACGTGACGGCTGCGGCGGTGCAACCGGTTCTTCCAAGGTACACACAGAGGAATCCATCGAAACCTGCGGTGCAGAAGTACAGAAGGGAAATGCTCCCACAGAGAGAAAAATTCAGAGACTGTTCAGAAGAGAAGAAGTCAGCTATCTGATTAAAAAATGTAACGATTTCGGTGCCGGCGGTGTGTCTGTTGCTATCGGCGAACTGGCAGCAGGACTGAAAATTGATTTGGATAAAGTGCCGAAGAAATACGCAGGTCTGGACGGAACAGAAATTGCCATTTCCGAATCACAGGAACGTATGGCCGTTGTCATTGACCCGAAAGATGTGGAAACTTTCTTAGGTTATGCAAAAGAAGAAAACCTGGAAGCCATTCCGGTGGCAGAAGTTACCGAAAGCCCAAGGCTGGTGATGAACTGGAGAGGAAAAACCATTGTTGACTTGTCCAGAGCATTCCTGGATACCAACGGCGCACATCAGGAAACCGATGTCTATGTGGAAATTCCGGGAAAAGAAGGAAATCTGTTCGCGCATACAGAAGAAGTCTCAGATGTGAAGACAAAATGGCTGAATACCCTTGCTGACTTAAACGAGTGTTCCCAGAAGGGCTTAGTGGAAATGTTTGACGGTTCCATCGGCGCAGGCAGTGTGTTTATGCCTTACGGCGGGAAATATCAGCTGACGGAGACACAGGCTATGGTAGCCAAAGTGCCGGTATTAAACGGAAAGACAGAAACGGTTACTATGATGAGCTACGGCTTTGACCCATACCTGTCCAGCTGGAGTCCATACCACGGCGCTGTTTATGCAGTGACAGAATCTGTGGCAAGAATCGTGGCAGCAGGCGGAGACTACAGCAAAATCCGTTTCACCTTCCAGGAATACTTCCGCAGAATGACAGAAGACGCACACCGCTGGAGCCAGCCGTTCGCAGCGCTTCTGGGTGCTTATGCAGCGCAGCTTGGCTTTGGACTTCCGTCTATCGGCGGCAAGGACTCCATGTCCGGTACCTTCAATGAAATTGATGTACCGCCTACACTGGTTTCCTTTGCTGTGGATGTGGCAAAACAGAAAGATGTGATTACACCGGAACTGAAAAAAGCAGGCAGCAAGCTGGTATGGCTGCGTATGCCGAAAGCAGAATACGATTTGCCGGATTTTGAAGCCTTAAAAGAGCAGTATGCAAAACTTCACGAGGACATCCAGGCAGGCCGCGTGCTTTCTGCTTATGCCTTAGACCGTCAGGGTATTGCAGCGGCTGTTTCCAAAATGGCATTTGGTAATCAGATGGGTGTAAAAATAGAACAGAATGTGGACGAAAGAGACTTGTTCGGCGCAGGCTTTGGCGATATTATCTGTGAAGTGGCAGAAGGCAAAGTGGGCGAGCTGGCTATGACCTATACGCTGATTGGTGAAGTGACAGACCGCGCATCCATGGAGTACAAGGATATGAGCATTTCCATGGCAGAGGCTCTGGAAACCTGGAAGGCGCCGCTGGAAAAAGTGTTTAAGACACGCTCCGGTTCAGAGACCGACGATGCAACGGTAAGCATGGACAAGGGTATTTACGACACAAAGGATATCCACATCTGTGCCCATAAGATTGCACAGCCTACGGTATTTATTCCGGTATTCCCGGGTACAAACTGCGAATATGACAGTACAAAAGCCTTTGAACGTGCAGGTGCAAAAGTCATTACCAAAGTATTTAAGAATCTGGACGCAGCAGATATCCGCGATTCTGTGGAGACCTTTGAAAAAGCCATTGACCAGGCCCAGATGATTATGTTCCCAGGCGGATTTTCCGCAGGTGACGAACCGGACGGTTCTGCTAAATTCTTTGCAACCGCATTCCAGAATGCAAAAATCAAAGAAGCGGTTATGCGGCTGTTAAATGAGAGAGACGGTCTGGCTCTTGGTATCTGTAATGGTTTCCAGGCGCTGATTAAGCTGGGACTGGTACCGTACGGGGAAATCGTGGGACAGACAGAACAGTCACCAACCCTGACCTTTAATACCATTGGACGTCATATTTCCAAGATGGTTTACACAAAGGTAGTGACAAACAAATCCCCATGGCTGCAGAAAGCAGAGCTTGGAAAGGTTTACACCAACCCGGCTTCTCACGGAGAGGGGCGCTTCGTTGCCAATGACGAGTGGCTGAAAAAACTCTTTGAAAACGGTCAGGTTGCCACACAGTACTGTGATGTAAACGGCAATATTACTATGGACGAAGAGTGGAATGTAAACGGTTCCTACTGTGCAATCGAAGGTATCACAAGCCCGGACGGCCGTGTACTTGGTAAGATGGCACATTCCGAAAGACGTGGTGACGGCGTTGCCATGAACATCTACGGAGAACAGGATATCAAGATCTTTGAGTCCGGTGTGGAATACTTTAAATAAAATTCAAAATGTTATCAAAAAAACTGCTGTGTCTGACACAGCAGTTTTTTTATGGGGTTGGGAATTGTTCTGTGAAAATTTTCAGAAAATCTTTCATTTTCTTCACGCCTTCTCCCTGAACCCGCAGGCGGTGGAAGGTGAGATAGATATGGCGGCCTTCTTTCAGCCAGTTTGGACGGATGGTGCGGACACGGTATTGAGACAGGGATTCCGTCTGAGCCACAATGGAGATTCCCAGTTCTTGTTCCACCAGGCGGGCAATGGCATCCTCACTGTAGGCGAAGTGGGTAATGGCAGGTGTCAGCCCTTCTCTCTGAAAGAGAGCGGAAATCTGGCGGTACATGGGATAATCCTTCCGGTAGGATACGAAGGGATAGGCACACAGGTCTTCTAAGCGGTCCAAAGAACACTGGGCAAAGGCTTTGGTATCCGGCAAAAGCACCACCAGAGGCTGATACAGAAGGGGAATCTGTACTAACTCCGGCTCCGGTTTTATTTTGGAACAGATACCTAAGTCAAACCGGCCGCTTTTTAGTCCCGCGGCAATATCATCACTGGGCATTTCATCTGAATAAATCACATATGCTTTTCCGGTTTGGGAGAGAAAGTTTTTAAACAGCCGGGGAATGTAGCCGTAGGCCATGGACGCAGTATAAGCTACCCGGATTTCGCCGTTAAAGCTGTCTGCACAGGCGTTCATCTGTTTTTTGGCCTGTTGGGCCTGTAAAAGAATACTGTCCGCATAAGGAAGAAATGCTTTTCCCTGTGAGGTCAGCTCAACGCCTCGTCCGTTTGGTTTGAAAAGGGGGACGCCAAATTCCGTTTCCAGCTTTTTTATGGCAATGCTGAGACTGGGTTGGGAAATGTTTTCCTGCAGGGCGGCCTTTCCCATGTGCTGCAGCCGGGCTGCTGCCTGAAAGTAGCGTAATTGTTCCAAGGTCATAAAGAGAGTTCCTCCTAAAATTCATAGTGAAAATAAATGAATCTATAGAAATCATATATTTTATCTTTGGAAAAGTCAATGATACAATACCAGTTGGGAAAAATTTAAAGAAACTTGGGAGAATATGAAAATGGAAGATATCAAAACAAGTGAAAACAAAAAACAGAAAAGTATGGATTTGACGGTGGGACATCCGTTAAAGCAGATTCTTCTCTTTGCCCTGCCCCTGGTATTCGGAACCATGTTCCAACAGCTTTACAGTTTTGCAGATACCGTGATCGTAGGACGGTGTCTGGGTATTGACGCTCTGGCAGCAGTGGGGGCTACCTATTCCCTGCATTTTCTCATTCTGGGGTTTGTACAGGGGGCTTGTGTGGGATTTGGCATTCCTCTGGCCCAGAGTTTTGGAGCAGGAGAGAAGAGGGAACTGCACCGTTTCTTGTGGAATGGATTCTGGGTGGGAAGTTTTTTCAGCGTTCTGTTGACTGTGGGAACAGTGATACTGGCAGCGCCTCTTATGGCTGCTATGAATACGCCGGAAAATATTTTTTCTATGGGAGTATCCTATATTCGTATTTTATTTTTGGGGATTCCGGCCAGTATTCTGTATAACTATTCTGCCAGTGTGCTGCGGGCGCTGGGGGATTCCAGACATCCCTTTTATTTCCTGCTGTTTTCCAGTATCTTAAATGTTGTACTGGATTATGTATTTATTACAGATTTTCATACAGGTGTGGAGGGAGCAGCAGCGGCTACCGTTATCAGCCAGCTTGTCAGCGGGCTTTTGAATACCTGGTGGATGTTTCGGCGCATGGAATTGATAGAAATCCGAAGAGAAGATATGAGTCTTTCCTTTCGGCATATAAGAAAGCTTTGCATAATCGGACTGCCTATGGGGGTGGAGTATTCCGTATCAGCAGTAGGGGCCATTCTTTTGCAGGACGCCATTAACATCCTGGGCAGTGGAGCTGTGGCAGCGCAGACGGCAGGAGAAAAAATCCGCCAGATGTTTACGCTGCCTATGGAAAGCATAGGAATGGCCATGGCAACTTATGCAGGGCAGAACTTCGGCGCCGGCCGTATGGACAGAATTAAAAGAGGAATTCGGGACGGTATAGTCATACAGGCGCTCTACTGCGCGGTAGTCTGGGTGATTTTACTTCTGATGAAAGGGATTCTGGTACAGCTTGTGCTGGGCAGCGGCAGTATACAGGTTGCCCGGAATGCAGAAAAATATCTGATGATTTGCAGCTGCCTGTTTCTTCTTCACGGGCTTTTGATGATATTCAGGAACGTGCTGCAGGGTATGGGATATGCAGGACATGCCGTCTTATCCGGTATCTGGGAACTGGCAGGAAGAGGCCTGGGAGGCTGGATAGCGGTAAGCGGAGCTGGATTTACTGCCGTCTGTTTTGCAAATCCCATGGCATGGGGATTTGCGTTGTGTTACTGCGCGGTCATGGTACTGTGGTTTTTAAAAAGAAAATAAGAGTTTGATTTGCGTCTGAAAGCAGGTGTTGCTGTTTTTGGACGCATTTTTATGGTTTGATAAGGTATGAAAAACAGGAAATTAAAAAAAACTTAAGAAAAATATCAGAATTTTTATAGAAAAAAAGTCGCTTTTTGCTGTTATAATGGGGGTCGTAAAAGAGACAGAAAGGAAAACATCATGAAAAAAAGAATATTTGACCTTACGGGAATTGTACTGATACTGGGAACCTGGGTATTGTGCTGGCTGTTTGTTATGCAGTATGGCGTTTTCGGCTCAAAGGTAGACTGGATTAGCCAGCACAGCGTCATTCCTGATTACTTCCGGCAGAGGTTTTACGCAACCGGAGATTTGTTTCCGGATATTGCGTGGAACCTGGGAGGCGGGCAGAATATTTACAATTTTTCCTATTACGGACTGTTCAGCCCGGTGATTCTGCTTTCCTATCTTCTGCCTTTTGTGGAAATGGACCATTATATTATGTTCACCAGCATACTTTCTTTTTCAGCCTCCTCCTTTCTTTTCTACCAATGGCTGAAAAGAAATCTTTCCGACCGGGTTCTGTCAAGGGCAGCAGCCGTTTTATTTACCCTGGCGACACCACTTTTGTATCACTCTTATAATCAGCTGATGTTTGTGAATTATATGCCTTTTTTATGTCTGGCGCTGCTGGGGGTGGACGCCTATTGCCAAAAGCGGAAAAAAGGATTGTTGATTGCAGGGGTGTGCGGCATGATTCTGACGAGTTTTTACTTCAGTATCGGAGGCATGGCTGCCATTATGCTCTATGTACTGACAAAATTTGAGCGCAGGGAGAACTGGAAGAAAACGGGAGTGAAAATGTTCCAAAGAGGAACGAGGACGGCTGGTGTTTTGTTTCTCTGCGTCTGTATCTGCGGAATCCTGCTGGTTCCTACCGCTTTGGTGCTGTCCTCCAGAGGGCAGTCAGGAGGAGGCGGGATTTCGAGTTTATCCTGGACGCTTATGTCTCCTCTGCGGCTGCTTTACAGCCCTTATGGAGTGGGGATGTCTGCTCTTGGCATTGTAGCGCTTTTGGGGAATATTTTTCCGGGAAGCAGGAGACAGGACCGCCTGCTTTCTCTGGGCCTGGTGATTCTGTTCACAGTGCCGGTCTTTGGCTGGATTTTAAACGGCGGGCTGTATGTAAAAGACAAGGTCTTTATTCCTTTTCTGCCCCTGGTGGTTCTGGAAATTGCCAGGTATATACAGGAATTGAAACGTACCGCATGGATAAAGAATAAGCGGCGCATGGCGTTCCATATTCTGCCTTATCTGGCCGCCGCAGCCTTTATCTGCATACAGCGTGATACTGCGGGATTCCGGCAATACTGGCTGCCGGCTCTGGCAGACTGTGCGCTTATGCTGCTCTTGTATCTGGTGTATCTGAAATTTAACCGCTATCCGCTTCCTGTGTTTGGAGCCTGCCTGATTCTGTTTTTTTCCGGATGGATGGTGAACAAAAACAGCGCCAATATGATTCCGGCAGAAACTTACGAAAAGACGGTGCAAACAGATGTCACCAAAGCTATGAAGGAAATTTTGGAGGAAGACACGGGCTGGTACCGCATGGAAGAACAGGCAGGAGGGGCAGAGGAACTGGCGGATATTGACCGTATCCGGGATATCCGGCAGAATGTAACCTCCATGTATTCTTCCGCTTACAATGAGGATTATATGGAATTTAGAAACAAAACCTTTGGGCTCAATCAGCATTTCCGAAACTCTATGATGCAGGCGGTCTCCGACAATCCTCTGTTTTTGCAGCTTATGGGAGTAAAATATGTCACCGGTCAAAAAGCGCCGGCCGGCTATCAGCTTCTCAAAGAGGGAAAAGACGGCAATCTGTATGTGAATGAATCGGTATCTCCTCTGGCCTATGTGACTTCGGACACCATGGGAGAAGAAGCGTACCGTACTTTGCATTTTCCGGAAAATCAGACAGCGCTTCTGCAGAAAGCCGTGGTGAAGAACGCAGACAGTACGGCTAAACAGGGGGAAACCTTAGAGTCCATGTCAGCCTGTGGGTTTTCCATACCGGAACAAAACACAAAGAAAGGAAAGATTGAGAAAACAGACTATGGCTGGGAAGTGGAGGCAAAGGAAGAACTGCAGCTGACGATACCCCTCGACAGCCTGGGAGAAAACCAGGATTTGCTGGCTCTTTCTTTCAGGCTTACAAACAAAAAGCCCAACCAGGATGTATACATACGTCTCCAGGGACAGACAAACCGTCTGACCGCAGAAAATCATGAATATGCAAATCATAACAGAGATTTTTCCTTTACGGTGCAGCCGGATATGGAGAAGCGGCAGGTTACGCTGATTCTGGGAAAAGGACATTATGAAATCAGCAATCTGAAGGCCTATGGGGGCAATTTGGAAAGCCTGCAGGCAAATTCCAAAAAGCTGTATCAAAATCCGCTGGAACAGGTTTCCATAGAAGATAACCAACTGACTGGGAAAGTGGAGACATCCAGGGCAGGATATCTGATTACCAGCCTTCCCTTTGACAAACATTTCCGGGTATATGTGGACGGGAAAGAAGTACAGACCGAAAAGGTAAATACTGCTTTTCTGGGTGCCCAGGTTCCCAAGGGAAACCATACCATTACCATTGCATACAGAGCGCCGGGAAAAACCGCAGGACTGCTTCTCACCGGCGGAGGAGGTTTTCTGCTGTTTCTGGATAAAGTAAAAATCAAGAGAAGAAGCAGGAAGAAGAAAAACGGTATGAGAAGAAATGTACAAAAAGCAGCATAAAAAGGAAAAAGCAGTCGTCTCCAAAGCGGAGATGACTGCTTTTTAAGTGTGTTGTTTATCTGAGTTATCCGTATAATGTTCTGCCACATAGTCATGAAAGTTTTTTACGGCAGGGGTTAAATGATGGCTTTTTAAGGTGGCCATGTAGAAATTGCGTTCCCAGTATGGATGGGAAATCTGCAGGATTTTCACTTCCATACGGAGCAGTTCTGTCATGTAGGGAACAATGGCAACCCCAAAACCTTTTGATACAAGCCCGGCAATGACAATGTCTTCTTCGATTTCATAGGCAATCTGCGGCTTTACCTGCACTTTTTGAAACAAATCATCCACAATGCTTCGCAGACCGGAGGCGCGGGAAAAATAAACCTGGGAATAAGGCGCCAGTTCTTCCAGGCTTATGGCACAGCGCTTGGAAAGAGGGTGGTTCCTTGGCACAATCACGACAAGGTCCTGACGGGCAACCGGAATAAATTCAATGTCAGAAGCATTTTCACATTTGGTACAAAATACAATATCATAGGTTTCATCTTTCAGACCTTCTATAAGAGAAGGCGTAACCCCTGTGTTAAATTTGAAACAAACATTCTTTCCCTGCTGGTGTTCTAAAAATTTCCTGGTTATTTCAGGCACAAATTCCACACCCAGGGTTCTTAGAAAGCCCAATTCGATTTTTCCTTCCCCCATTGCGAGATGATGCATGTTCAGAATACCTTCATCCAGAGCCAACAGCGATTTTTCCACATATTTTAAAAACTCAGTTCCTTCGGGAGTAAGAACGGAGCGGCGTCCCTGCTTTTCAAATAAAGTGACGCCCAGTTCCTTTTCCAGAAGGGAAATGGCGTGACTGAGGCTTGGCTGGGCAATACAAAGCTGTTCTGCGGTTTTCCGGAAATGTCCGGTCTGAGCCAAGAGCGCAAAATAGCGAAGCTGATATAAATTCATAGATGTATTCCTCCATAAGACGTATAAATAAGACCAGTGGCTTTCTCTGGCTCAGAGTATATCACAATTGATAGAAAAAGACTATTGATTTGATTAAAATAATGCATTTGATAATTTTTTCACATTCCTGTAGAATAACAGCATACAAAATATAAAAAACACGAGGAAAAGAAATGAAGATTACAGGTACAACAAAATTATATGGTTTATTCGGAACGCCTGTGGAACATTCCATGTCCCCGGCTATGTATAATTACTGTTTTGAAAAATGGAATCTTGACTGCCGATATCTGGCATTTGATGTGCCAAGGGAGAGAACAGAGGATGCAGTAAAGGCTTTTCGTACCCTTGGAATGAAGGGAGCGAATGTCACCATGCCATGCAAGCAGGCTGTGATTCCTTATCTGGACTGGGTTTCTCCGGCAGTGACGCTGTCCGGCGCCTGCAATACCATTGTAAATGACAATGGAACCCTGAAAGGCTATATCACAGATGGAGAGGGCTATGTGATGAATCTGCAGACCCATGGCATGGACATACAGGGAAAAAATATTACACTTCTTGGGGCAGGCGGCGCAGCAACGGCCATACAGGTGCAGGCCTTGTTAGATGGCGCGTCAGCTATCTGGGTGTTTAATAAAAAGGATGCGTTCTGGGATTTTGCCCAGAAGAAAATCCGGGAACTGCAGGAGGCCTTTCCCAATCAGGAAATCCGGCTTTATGACCTGGAGGATTCCGGGCTTCTGAAAGCCAAAATACAGGATAGCGACGTGCTGACAAATGCCACAAGAGTAGGAATGGCGCCATTGGAAAACAGCAGTCTTATACAGGATATGTCCCTGTTTCGGGAAAGCCTTCTGGTGACAGACTGCGTATATAATCCGAGAAAGACCAGACTGCTGAAAGATGCAGAGAAAAACGGCAGCAGGACGGCAGATGGACTGGGCATGCTGCTCTACCAGGGAGCGGCGGCAGTGAAATTGTACACCGGGCAGGATATGCCGGTTGATGAAATAAGAGAAGAATTTTTTCAATCCAGATAATGAGGAGGACGATATGAACAAAAGAAAATACTACCCCGCAGCAGTTGCGCTTTACATTACTTATTTTATACTGGGAATTTCCGCAACCATTGTAGGGCAATATAAACAGGAATTTGCCGCTGCGTGGGGCGCAGAAAGACTGGCGGACGGCACCTTTGAAATCAGCCGCGTCATGGCGGTGATTGCGGCAATCGGCTTGGGAAGGCTGGTAGCTTTTCCGGTTGCAGGGCCTTTTTCTGACAGTTTCGGAAGAAAGAAAAGCGCACTGGTGGGAATGGCGTTTTTCATTGTGTTTTTCGTAGGACTTCCTTTTACAACGAACACGGCAGCCGCATATATTCTGCTTATGTGCAGCGGAATCGGAAATTCTTTTCTGGATACCAGCGTTACGCCGTCCTGCATGGAAATTTTCAGTGAAAACGGTGCAGTCGCCAATCTTTTCACAAAGTTTTCCACATCCGTTGGTCAGTTTGTGCTTCCGATTGTCATTATTTTCTTCAGCAACGCAGGCATTACATACCATACCTTATTTTTTACAGTAGCTGTTTTAGTAATCGCAGATACCATTGCCATTTTGCTTTTGCCCCTTCCCGACACCAAGGGAAAAGCGGCCAAAGCTGCCAAAAAGAAAATTAAAATTTCTCCGGCGCTGCTTCTGCTCATTGGCATTGGTTTTACTTCCTCTGCAACCTTTATGATTTTCATGAATTGCAACCAGGAGCTGGGGAAATTATATGGCCTGGCCAAGCCTCAGATGATACAATCCTTTTACTCAATAGGAATTATAACCGCTATCCTTACGACTTCGGTACTGGTAAAGAAAGGCATAAAGCCTATCCGAATCCTGGTGGCTTATCCGACCACCGCATTTCTGGTTTTGTGTATGATGTACTTTATCAGAATTCCACAGATTTGTCTGGTTGGAGGTTTTCTCATGGGATTTTTCGCTGCGGGCGGTGTGCTTCAGCTTACAACCTCCACGGCAAATGAGCTGTATCCTGAACACAAGGGAACCATTACGGCCATGGTTATGTTTGCATCTTCCGTGTCCAATTATGTGGTGATCAATGTGGCAGGCTTTCTGACAAAAACAGGAGGCGCAGAGGGACCAAGATATATTCTGCTGTTTAATATGGCAGTGACCTTCCTGGGAATCCTGCTGGCGGTTATCTTGAATGTAAAATACGGAAATGAAATAGAAAAGTAACAGGAGAGAGCAGATGGAAAGAGAATTAACGGGATTGAGAGAAATCATTGGTGACTGTGACAAAGAAATTGTACAGGCTCTGAAAACCCGAATGGAGTGTATTGAGGGAATTATTCAATACAAAAGAAACCATGGACTTCCGGTACTGCAGCCGGAACAGGAGAAAAAGCAGCTGGACCGGATTTGCAAAGAGGTGGAAGGCACACCTTTTGGCGAAGAAATCATCCATATTTTTGAAAGAATTATGGAAAACAGCCGGAAGATACAGGCCAAGGCGCTGTTTGACAGAAATATCCTGCTGATAGGATTTATGGGAGCAGGAAAATCTACCGTATCCGCCTGTCTGGGCAAAATGCTGGCTATGGAAACCATAGAGATGGACCGCTTTATTGAAGAGAAAGAAGGCATGAAAATCAGTCAGATTTTTGACGTTCATGGGGAAGAATATTTCAGAAACTGTGAAAGCAATACCCTGATTGAGCTGCGAAGCAAGAATCATGCCGTGATTTCCTGTGGGGGAGGGGTTCCTCTTCGCCCTCATAATGTGGAACTGATGAAAAAGAACGGCTATGTTATCTGGCTGACTGCAAAGCCGGAGGCTATTTTAGAAAGGGTGAAGGACAGTACGGAACGACCGCTTTTAAATGGGCATATGAATGTTTCGTATATCAGCAGTCTGATGGAAAGCAGAAGAGAAAAATACAGCGCGGCGGCTGATTTGATTATTGATACCACTGGAAAAGAAATTGTTGAAATCTGTGAAGAACTGCTGCAGAAACTCTCTGCAATGCAGAAAAATAAAAAGGAGGACGAATAATATGTCAGCAAAACATCCAATTACGGTAAGTTCATGGACGCTGGGAGACAAATGTACATTTGAAGAAAGGGTAAAAGCAGCGAAAGAAGCAGGATTCGAAGGAATCGGGCTGCGTGCGGAAACCTATGTGGACGCTTTAAATGAAGGTCTGTTTGACCAGGATATTTTAGACATTCTGAACAAGTATGATATGCAGGTGACCGAAGTAGAGTACATCGTGCAGTGGGCAGAGGACAACAGAAGTTATGAACAGAAATACAAAGAGCAGATGTGCTTTCATATGTGCCAACTCTTTGGTGTTGCCCATATTAACTGCGGTCTGATGGAAAGATATTCTGTGGAACACACAGCACAAAAGCTGAAAGAACTGTGCGGCAGAGCCGGAAACATCATAATCGGAGTAGAACCAATGCCATACAGCGGAATTCCGGATGTGAAAAGAGCCTGGGAAATTGTAAAGGCCAGCGGATGTGAAAATGCAAAAATCATTCTGGACTCCTGGCACTGGATTCGGGCAAATCAGCCGGTGGATATGGCTGTTCTGGAAGGGATTCCGGCAGACAAGATTGTCTCTGTCCAGATTAACGATGTGTATGAAAGAGCATATGCAGAAGTTGTTTTAAGAGATGAATCCATGCACGACAGACTGGCTCCCGGAACCGGACATGGAAATACAGCCGCTTTTTGTAAAATGCTGAAAGAAAAAGGGGTGGAGCCTCTGGCTTTCGGTGTAGAGGTTATCAGCGACAGAATCCTTGCGGCAGGTGTGGCTGAGGCAGCGAAATTTAATTTTGACAATACGAAAAAAGTACTGGAAAATTCTTGGCCGGAAATTCTGGAAAAATAAGAAGACTGGAGGAGAATAAGAGATGAAATTTGAAGCAATGTTTCAGCCAATCAAAATCGGAAACGTAACAATTCCCAACCGTTTTGTTATGTGTCCCATGGGAAATAACTTTGCAAATACAGATGGAAAAATGAGCGAACGTTCCATCGCATATTATGAAGCAAGAGCGAAAGGCGGCTTCGGACTGATTACCTTTGAAGCTACGGTGGTTTACGAACAGGCAAAAGGCGGCCCCAGAAAGCCTTGTCTGTTCTCAGACGATACGGTGGGCAGCTTTAAGGCGGCCATTGCCGCCTGTCATCAGGCAGGAGCAAAGGTATCCATTCAGCTGCAGCACGCAGGACCGGAGGGAAATTCAAAAGTAACCGGATATCCGTTGAAATCAGCAAGTGCGATTCCGGCTTCCGTAAAGACAGAGATACCGGAAGAGATTTCCACAGAAGAGCTTTACCGGTTGATTGAGGCTTACGGCGACGCGGCCCTGAGAGCAAAGAAAGCAGGAGCAGATGCCGTGGAAGTGCATTGCGCCCATGGGTATCTTGTAAGTTCTTTTATTTCCGAAAGAACGAATAAACGGCAGGATGAATTTGGCGGATGTTTTGAAAACCGTATGCGTCTGGCCAGGTTAATTATTGAAAATATCCGAAAAAAAGCGGGAAAAACGCTGGCAGTTATCTGCAGAATCAATGCCTCTGATGATGTTTTGGGAGGACAGACTCCTCAGGACGCGGCAGCCGTGGCTTCTTATCTGGAGAAAGAATGTGGTGTGGACGCCCTGCATGTATCCAGAGCCGTACATCTTCACGATGAATATATGTGGGCGCCAAGCGCTCTTCACGAAGGCTTCAGCGCAAACTGCGTGACGGAAATCAAACAGGCAGTCCATATTCCGGTGATTACGGTAGGACGTTATACAGAGCCTCAGTATGCAGAACTGATGGTGGAGGAAGGAAGAGCGGATTTGGTTGCTTTTGGACGCCAGAGCATTGCAGACCCTAATCTTCCCCAAAAGGCAAAAGACGGAAAACTGGATTTGCTTCTGCCTTGTATCGGATGCCTGCAGGGCTGTGTGCCTCATATGTTTAAAGGAGAGGCTATTACCTGTCTGGTGAACCCTCTTGTGGGAAGAGAAATGGAACTGTTTCCCGCAGAGCAGAAAAAAGACGTGGCGGTTATCGGCGGAGGTCCGGGAGGACTGTATGCTGCCTATATCTGTGCACTTCGGGGACATAATGTTACCTTATACGAAGAAAAAGAGAAGCTGGGCGGAAATATGCGTCTGGCGGCTTATCCTCCGGGAAAAGGATGTATCAATGGCATGATTTGCGGGTACATCAATAACTGTAAAGCCCAGGGTGTAAAAATCGAAACCAATACACCGGCAACACCGGAACTGATTCGCGAGAAAAATCCGGATGCAGTGATTGTGGCAACCGGCTCCAATCCTCTGGTGCTTCCGATTCCGGGAATCGAAAAGGCAGTCCATGCAGCGGATGTGCTGGAAGGGAAAGTAAAACCTGGAAAACGTGTGCTGGTAGTCGGCGGCGGCATGGTCGGCTGCGAAGTGGCAGATTTTCTCGGGGAACTGGGACATCAGGTATCCATTATCGAGCTGCGGAGTGAACTGGGAGCAGATGTGATTCCTGAGCATAAAAAATTCCTTATGAAAGAACTGAAAGAATACCAGGTAGAGGGAATTACAGGGGCAAAAGTGACAGGCTTTTATGAAGACGGTGTTTCCTATGTTCTGGAAGACGGAACGGAAGGCCGTGTCGAGAACATGGATAGTGTGGTGCTTGCCATGGGATACCGCAATCATGAAGTACTGAGTGAAGCGATAAAAGATATTGTCAAAGAAGTCGTTGTGATAGGCGACGCAGTCCGTGCGCGCAGGGCTCTGGATGCCACCGATGAAGCCCTCAAAGCGGCGATGTCAATTTAGAAAGGAGCATACATATGGAAATCAATGGAAAAACAGAACTTTTTTGTCTTATCGGCTCTCCGGTAGGACACTCCGGTTCTCCGGCTATGTACAATTACAGCTTTCAGAAGACAAATCTGAACTGTGCGTATCTGGCTTTTGATGTAAAGCTGGAAGAAACCGAGGCTGCTGTCAATGGTTTGAAAACCCTTGGCTGCAGCGGCTTCAATGTGACTATGCCCTGCAAGACCAGAGCAGCGGAACTTGCAGATGAACTTTCTGATGCGGCGGCGCTTATCGGCGCCTGCAACACCATGGTGATAAAGGACGGAAAGCTTTACGGACATAACACAGATGGCATAGGATTTGTGAAAAATCTGAAAGAACATGGTGTGGATGTAAAAGATAAGGTGATGACGGTGATGGGAGCAGGCGGCGCCGCTACAGCTATTCAGGTGCAGTCTGCTTTGGAAGGTGCCAGAGAAATTCACATTTTTAACCGCAGGGACGAATTTTATGCAAATGCAGAAAATACAGCAAAGAAAATTGAAGAGCGCGTTCCCGGTGTAAAAGTAAACGTATATCCTTTGGAGGATGAACAGAAATTATATGAAAAAATTGGGGAAAGCCATATTCTTGTGAACGCAACCAAGGTGGGTATGAAACCGATGGAAGAGGAATCTCTGATTAAAGATACCAGGGTATTCAGAGAAAATCTTGTGGTTGCAGACGCTGTTTATAACCCAAGAGAGACAAAAATGCTGCAGGAAGCGCAGGCAGCAGGGTGCAAAATCGCACTGGGCGGTATCGGTATGCTTCTTCGTCAGGGGGAAGCAGCTTTCCGGATTTTTACCGGAGAGAATATGCCCACGGAGGAAGTTTATGAAAAATTCTTTCGCGAATGAAACGAATTTTTTAAATCCTATGGAACAGGACATAGAGCGAATCCGAAAACAGTTGGGAAAAGGAATGGAAATCGGGGAAATTGCAGATAAATTGCACTTGGACAGGGAGTACGCCTGGTTTCTGTTCTGGTTTGGAATTGTATGAGAAAAACGGATTTGACTTTCCGTTCCTTCTGTGATTTTTTTAGCAAAAGTAAAAGATGGTTTTGTAACCGTCATCCGGTATCGAAAGATACCCGTAGTAAATGAGAAAGCAAGACTTTTATTGTGGCAGAGGTCATGATAAGAGTCTTTTTCTTTTTTCTGATACCTCTTTCACAGGTACTTGCTTTCTTACTTTTGCGGATTTCGTTTTCGACGGTTTTGTGGCGGATTATCTGGTGCAGAATAAAATTTCAGATGCCAGAGAAGAGATAGAAGATGGGATTTACCATGTGAGAACAATCTTAGAAAATTTGTACAGGAAACTGGAGGTGTAAAAAGACGATGAGAGAAGTTTTAAAAGTGAAGAAACTGTGCTATACTTTTGACGTAAAAAAGTAAGAAAGAGTTGGAGGGATATCATGCAGATAGAGAATCACCCCAAAGAACTTGCGGCCATGGAAGAATTTCACAAAGGAAACCGCAGGGAGGGGCTGAAATTACAGGAAGAATTTGTCGCAGAATTCCGGGAAGCTTACAAAGATAAAGACCACTGTCCCTGCCAGAAGGCCTGTGGCTATCATGGAAACTGCAGGGAATGTGTAACCATACACCGGGCTCATCAGGAGCATGTGCCGAATTGTATGCGTCCCATGCTGAACCGGAAGCTGAAACTTTTATCTGAATTAACAGAACATACACTGGCAGCGGAAATTGAAGCGCCCAAAGAGATTTTAAGAAAACAGGAGAGCAGTACATGAAGTATTATTTTGCCCCTATGGAGGGAATTACAGGATACGTGTACCGAAGCGTGCACCACAAATTTTTTTCGGGAATCGATAAATACTTTACCCCGTTTCTCTCCCCAGGCCCGAAAAAAGTACTGACAGACCGGGAAATCCGGGATATTCTGCCCCAAAACAATCCTCAGATGTATGTGGTACCGCAGATTCTCACCAACCGGGCGGAGGATTTTATTCGTGTGGAAAAAGAGCTGGAAAGCTATGGATACCGGGAAGTCAATTTCAATCTCGGCTGCCCCTCCGGCACGGTGACAGCGAAGAAAAAAGGAGCAGGTTTTCTGGAATATACGGAAGATTTAAAACGGTTTCTGGACGAGGTTTTTCAGAAGCCCTGTCTGGAAATTTCCATAAAAACCAGAATCGGAAAAGAGGACCCGGAAGAGTTTGTCCGGCTTCTGCGTATTTATAACCAGTACCCTTTGAAGGAACTGATTATCCATCCAAGGGTACAGACGGATTATTACCGGAATATGCCCAATCGGGAAGTTTTCGCAGAAGCGATAAAAAACAGCGCAAATCCTGTTTGTTATAACGGAGATTTGTTTGATTTGGAAAAATGTCAGGCGTTTGAAACCGAGTTTCCCCAGGCGGATATCTGTATGCTGGGCAGAGGCCTTCTGGTGAATCCGGCATTGGTGCGGGAACTGCAGGGTGGAAAAATGCTGGAAAAACAGGAATTGCGGGAGTTTCACGACGCATTGTGCCGGGAATATGAAACGGTAATGAGCGGGGACAGAAATGTCCTGTTTAAAATGAAGGAACTGTGGTTTTATATGGGACATCTTTTTGAAGAGAATAAGAAGCAGATGAAGAAAATCAAGAAATCACAGAAGCTTTCTGATTATATGGAGGCCGTGGACAGCCTTTTTGAAGAGGGCGAATTTCACGCTTGGGGAACATTTGAGTAAAACCGGAGAGTGACAGGAGAAGACAGGAGGCAGAGCCATGATTTATATCAGCCATCTTTTACCAGATGAAGAAATGCAGGAAGTAATCGCTCAAACCGGGGCAGGAGTGGAAAGCATTGAATTTTCCATTTCCGAAAATCTGGATTCCTTATCCGCACACATTGCTTCCTATAAAAAGCGGCTGGCTTTTATGGGTGCAGACAGGCTGACCTTGCACGGTCCTTTTCTGGACTTAAACCCCATGACTTATGACAGTGGGATTGCCAGAGTCACGAAACTGCGTTTTGCCCAGGCGTATGAGGCAGCAAGAGAACTGGGAGCAGAGAAAATCGTGTACCATTCCGGTCTGTATCCGGACGCTTACTTGCTCATTGGCTGGGCAGAGCGAATGGCAGATTTTTTCGGGGAGTTTCTGGAAGACAGAAGAGACATAGACGTGGTTGTGGAAAATGTCTTTGACAGAACCTGGAAACCTTTAAAGGATATGGTGCAGAGGGTGGGAAAGGAGAACTTTCACTTATGTCTGGATGTGGGACATGCCAACCGCTATTCCGAAATTTCGGTACGGGAGTGGTGCCACAATCTAAAAGAGAACATGACACATGTGCACGTGCATGATAATTGCGGAGACAGGGATGCTCATCTGGCTGTGGGAGAAGGCAAGATTCCCTGGGACAGTATTTGGGACGCTCTTAGGGAAAGAAAAGAGATGACCTACACCATTGAGTGCAGTACAAAGGAGGCTGTTTTAAAGTCCTATGCACGGATTAAAAAAGGCATTTTCCAAAATCTGAAAAATCTATAAATATGCAGTTAGAAACAGGCGAAGGGCTTGCCCCTTTGCCTGTTTTTATGTTATCCTAAATAGTAAGACAAAAAATTACCCGACAGAATCGAAAGGGGAATGTAAACATGAAGAAATTAACAGACTTACTGGAACATGTGGAGTACCAATGTCTCCAGGGTACAACAGATAAAGAAATCACCAGCGTGGTATATGATTCCAGAAAGGCAGAGCCGGGGTCGCTGTTTCTCTGTATTAAGGGGGCAGTGTCAGACGGACACAGCTATGCAGCTTCCGTTGCGGAAAAAGGCGCTGCGGTACTGGTGGTGCAGGACGAAGTAGATGTGCCAAAGGATGTGACGGTTATCCGGGTAAAAGACAGCCGTTATGCCATGGCCTGTATTGCGGCAGCCTGGTTTGATTACCCGGCCGCAAAGCTGAAAACCATAGGAATTACAGGTACGAAGGGAAAGACCACCACAACATATCTCGTAAAATCCATTCTGGAAAATGCGGGACATAAGACCGGGCTTATCGGAACCATAGAAACCGTTATTGGAGACACCCGCATTCCTTCTGCCAATACTACACCCGAATCCTATCTGGTGCAGGAATACTTTGCAAAAATGGCAGAGGCGGGCTGTGACAGTGTGGTCATGGAGGTTTCCTCCCAGGGACTGATGCTGCACCGCACCGCAGGATTTACCTTTGATATCGGTATTTTCACGAACATTGAGCCAGACCATATCGGGCCCAATGAGCACAAGGATTTTGAAGATTATATGCACTGCAAATCTCTTTTGTTCCAACAGTGCAAGGTAGGCATTTTTAATGGAGATGACCCGCATTTAGCCCAGATTTTAGAAGGTCATACCTGTCAGGTGGAAACCTTTGGTTTTTCCGAAAAGGCGGATTTGAGAGCGGAGAACACCAGACTGGTAACGGGCAAGGGAACTCTTGGCATTGCTTATGACTTAAAGGGACTTCTGGATTTTCCGGTGGAAATCGACCTGCCGGGTAAATTCAGTGTGTACAATTCGCTGACTGCCATTGCTGTCTGCCGTCATTTCGGTGTTTCCAAAGAAAACATTCAGAAAGCCCTGAAAAACGCAAAGGTAAAAGGCAGAATTGAAATGGTGAAGGTTTCCGATGCGTTTACTCTGATGATTGATTATGCACACAATGCCATGAGTCTGGAAAGTCTTCTGGTGACACTGAAAGAATACCGGCCAAACCGTCTGGTATGTCTTTTTGGCTGCGGAGGCAACCGTTCGAAGCTGCGCAGATATGAAATGGGAGAGGTGTCCGGGAAACTGGCAGACCTTACCATTATTACCTCTGACAATCCAAGAGACGAAGACCCTCAGGAAATCATCAACGATATTAAGGTGGGCATTGGCAAAACCACAGGAGAGTATGTGGAAATCATTGACCGGAAGGAAGCCATTGCCTATGCCATTCACCACGGACAGCCGGGGGATATTGTGGTGCTGGCCGGAAAAGGCCATGAGGATTACCAGGAAATAAAAGGCAAGAAATATCCTATGGATGAGCGTGTGCTGATACAGGAAATTCTGGAAGAAGACAGAAAAAATAAATGAGCAGGATTTATGCAGATATTATCGTAGACATTTCCCAGGAGAAGCTGGACAAAAGTTTCCAGTATGAAATACCGGAAGAACTGCAGGGACAGGTGGAAATCGGAAAGCGGGTGCGGATTCCCTTTGGAAACGGGGGAAGAGAGCTGACAGGTTATGTCATCGGACTTTCCGAAGAACCCAAAATCGAGCCGGACAGAATCAAAGCAATTCTGGCTGTGGAAGACCGGGGCATGGAAATTGAATCCCGCCTCATTTCCCTGGCAGGATGGATTGCCCGGCAGTACGGCTCTACCATGAATCAGGCATTAAAAACCGTTCTTCCCGTCAAGGAAAAAGAAACGGCAAAGGAGAAGAGATACCTTTGTCTGGCAGCGCCGGAAGAGGCTTGTATACCTTTTCTGGAAGAGTACAGGAGAAAACATTACAAAGCAAAAGAACGGCTTTTGCAGGCATTAATGGAAAAGAAAACACTGGAATACACCTATGCTGCGGCAGAATTGAAAATTACGGCTTCAGTTATACGGGGACTGGAGGAAAAAGGCCTTCTTAAGATAGAGCGGGAGCGGGATTATAGAAATCCGGTTTTCAAAGGGGAAGACAGAAAAAATCTGGAAATCTCTCCTCTGAGCCCGGCGCAGAAAGAGGTGTGCAGGGAAATTTTTGCAGAATGGGAAACGGAACATCCCCGTCCCTGTCTCATAAAAGGGGTGACGGGAAGCGGAAAAACGGAAGTTTACATGGAACTCATTACCCATGTGTTGGAACAAGGACAGCAGGTCATTGTGCTGATTCCGGAAATTGCCCTGACCTATCAGAATGTGTCCCGGTTTTATCGGCGCTTTGGCGACTGTGTGTCTCTGATAAATTCCCGGCTTTCCAAAGGGGAGCGTTTTGACCAGTTTGAAAGGGCGAAAAAAGGGGAGGTTTCCATTGTCATCGGTCCCCGTTCCGCCCTGTTTACGCCCTTTCCCAATCTGGGCCTGATTCTTATCGATGAAGAACACGAAGATTCCTATAAAAGTGAGAAGACACCTTGTTACCATGCCAGGGAAACGGCAATCCGCCGGGGGGAAATGGAAGGCGCCCATGTGGTGCTGGGGTCGGCTTCTCCCAGTGTGGAAAGCTATTATAAGGGAAAGACAGGAGAATATAAACTCTTGTATCTGGAAGAGCGTTACGGCGGCAGCCGGCTTCCCCAGGTTTTTGTGGTGGATTTAAAGGAAGAATTAAAGACGGGAAACCGTTCCATGTTCAGCAGTGTTCTGACAGAAAAAATCCGGGACAGACTGCAGAGGAAGGAACAGGTCATGCTGTTTCTCAACAGGAGAGGATATACGGGATTTGTCAGCTGCCGTTCTTGCGGACATGTGATGAAATGTCCTCACTGTGATGTCTCTTTGACCTCCCACAGAAATGGAAGGCTTATCTGCCATTACTGCGGTTACGAAACCTGGGATGTGAGCAAGTGTCCGGTGTGCGGTTCGCCCTATATCGGCGGCTTTAAGGCAGGAACCCAGCAGATAGAAGTTCTTTTGCAGAAAAGTTTTCCGGGAGCCGGGGTGCTGCGCATGGATGCGGACACCACAAAGAAGAAAGATGACCATGAAAAGATTCTGGCTGCGTTTGCCAGAGGGGAAGCGGATATCTTAATTGGCACGCAGATGATTGTAAAAGGTCATGATTTCCCCAATGTGACTCTGGTGGGGGCTCTTGCAGCAGATTTATCCCTGTGCAGCGAGGACTACCGGGCAGCAGAAAAGACATTCCAGCTGCTTTTGCAGGCTGTGGGAAGGGCTGGCAGAGGACAGCGGGCCGGAGAAGCGGTGATTCAGACGTACCATCCGGAACACTACAGTATTCTGGCAGCACAGACTCAGAATTATGAGGACTTTTACCAGCAGGAAATCCGTTACCGGATGCTTATGGATTATCCGCCTGCAGCGGCTATGGCGGCCGTCAGAGGAGCCTGTACAGACGAAGCCCTTTTAAAAGAGGCCATGTCTTACTGCCGGAAATACGTAAAGCGTATCTATCCAAAAGAAGATTTGGTTCTCATCGGACCGGCGCCGGAAACGGTATCGAAGGTGCAGGATTATTACAAAATGGTGCTTTATATGCGCCACAAGGACCGGGAAATTCTGGTAAAACTAAAAGACGCTCTGGAAAAATATATTGCGGTCAATAAAGGCTTTCAGAATATTTATATACAATTTGATTTTAACGTTTAGAAAATCCAAAGGAGAATAGAAATGGCAATCAGAAAAATCAGAACAGAAGGCGACAGCATTTTAACAAAGGAATGTAGAAAAGTAGAGAAAATGACACCGAAAATCCAGGAACTCATTGATGATATGTTTGACACTATGTACGAGGCTTACGGCGTAGGACTGGCAGCCCCTCAGGTAGGAGTTTTAAAGCAGATTGTAGTCATTGACACCACAGGGGAAGACCCATTGGTGCTGATTAACCCGGAAATTATAGAGACTTCCGGTTCCCAGACAGGAGATGAGGGCTGCTTAAGCGTTCCGGGTATGTCCGGAACGGTCACACGTCCAAACCATGTAAAAGTAAGAGCCTTGGACGAAAACATGGAGGAATATATCTTAGAGGGAGAGGAACTGCTGGCCAGAGCTATCTGTCATGAGACAGACCATCTCCATGGCAGACTGTATACAGAACTGGTAGAGGGTGAACTTCACCGCACGAGTTATGAGGAGGACGACGAATGAGAGTAGTTTTTATGGGAACTCCGGATTTCGCAGTGGGAACTCTGGAGGAAATCATCAAAGCCGGACACGAAGTAGCCGGGGTAGTGACACAGCCGGATAAGCCAAAGGGCAGAGGGAAAACCCTGATGCCCACACCGGTGAAGGAAGTAGCGTTAAAACACGAAATTCCTGTTTACCAGCCGAAAAAAGTGCGGGAAGCGGAATTTGTGGAAACGTTAAGGAAAATCGCTCCGGATGTAATTGTAGTGGCGGCCTTTGGACAGATTATTACAAAGGAAATCCTGGAAATGCCAAAATACGGCTGTATCAATGTACACGCTTCTCTTCTTCCTGCCTACCGAGGGGCAGCGCCCATTCAGTGGTCCGTGATTAACGGAGATAAAGAATCCGGCGTTACCATTATGCAGATGGACGAGGGGCTGGATACGGGAGACATGATAGACAAAGTTGTAGTTCCCATTGCAGCGGATGAAACCGGAGGCAGCCTGTTTGATAAATTAAGCCAGGCAGGAGCCAAACTCTGTACAGAAGTATTGGAACAGTTAGAAAACGGCACCGCCGTAAGAGAAAAGCAGCCGAAAGAGAGCACTACGCCATATGCTGCCATGATTGACAAGAAAATGGGAAACATTGACTGGACAAAGCCTGCAAAGGAAATTGAGCAGCTTATCCGGGGATTGAATCCCTGGCCCAGCGCATATACAAAGCTGCAGGGAAAAACACTGAAAATCTGGAAGTCAGAGGTCAGAGAGGAAAGCTTTGGAACTCAGCCGGGACAGGTTGTGGGAATCGAAGAAGACGCCCTGCTTATTCAGACCGGCAAAGGCAGCCTGGCAGTAAAGGAGCTGCAGCTGGAGGGCAGGAAGCGCATGGACACTTCTTCTTTCCTGCGGGGCTTTTCGGTTTCGGAACATGAGGTTTTAGGATAAATTATGATGAACAAAGTAAACTTAAGAGAATTGATTCTGGAAATTCTTCTGGAAATCAGCAAAGGGGAACGGCACAGTCATCTGATAATACGGGGAACGCTGGAAAAATATCAGTATCTGGAAAAGCAGGAGAGGGCTTTCATTACCAGAGTCTGTGAAGGCACTCTGGAATACCGTCTGCGTCTGGACTATATTCTGAACCGGTATTCTACTGTTCCCACAGAGAAGATGAAGCCGGTTATCCGGGAACTTTTGCGAAGCGGTGTGTATCAGATGCTGTATATGGACAGTGTACCGGACAGCGCAGTGTGCAATGAAGCTGTGAAGCTGGCCAGAAAAAAAGGTTTTTACAACCTTACCGGTTTTGTAAACGGTGTGTTAAGAAAGGTAGCCAGAGAATACGGCAGTATTCGGTTCCCGCAGAAGAGTCAGCCCGTGGAATACCTCTCTGTGATGTATTCTATGCCGATATGGCTGGTAGAACGCTTTCTGAAGGATTACGGATTTGAAAAGTCTGAAAAAATTTTTGAGGCTTTTTTAGAGGAGAGTCCTACCACTATCCGTATAAGAGAACATCTGGTAGATAAGCAGGCGGTGCTGGAGAGCCTGGAAAAACAGAAAGTTCTTGTAGAAAAGGCGCCTTATGTAGAAAATGCCTATTATCTGAAAAATTATGATTATCTTCCTGCCTTAGAGGCGTTCCGTATGGGAAATATCCAGGTACAGGATGTCAGTTCCATGCTGGTTGCAGAGATTGCAGACCCCAGGGAGGGGGATTATGTGATTGATTTGTGCGCGGCGCCGGGAGGAAAGAGTCTGTGCATCGCGGATAAGTTGAAAGGAACCGGGCGGGTGGACGCCAGGGATATCAGCAGAACCAAGACGGACTTGATTCGGGAAAACGCTATCCGTCAGAATTTCCTCAATGTGGTAGTGACTGAAAAAGACGCCACAGAACTGGATTCGGAAGCTCTGGAAAAGGCGGACATTCTTCTTGCAGACGTTCCATGCTCCGGTCTTGGGGTTATCGGAAGAAAGACGGACATTAAATACAACATCAGCCAGGCAGGTATTCAGGAACTGGCTGCCCTGCAGCGGAAAATTCTGGAACAGGCATCTACTTATGTGAAGCCGGGTGGTACCCTGATTTACAGTACCTGTACCGTTACCCCAGAAGAAAATATAGAAAACGTGCAGTGGTTTACAGAGCATTATCCCTATGAACTGGAAAGTCTGGACCCGTATCTGTGTGAGGAACTTAGGGGAGAAACTACAAAAGAAGGCTATCTGCAGCTGCTTCCGGGGATTCATCACTGCGACGGATTCTTTATAGCCAGATTGAAGAGGAAAACAGAATGGAACAGATAGAAATTAAATCACAAAGTCTGAAGGAATTAAAGGAAACCGTGGCAGCACTGGGAGAAAAGCCTTTTAGGGCGAAACAGCTCTATGAGTGGATACACCAGAAACTGGCCGTGGACTTTGAGGAGATGACCAATCTGTCCAAGGCTTTTCGGGAAAAGCTGAAACAGCAGTGCGTACTGACTGCGCTGGAGACTTTGGAGGTGCAGACATCCAAAATAGACGGTACCCAGAAATATCTTTTTGCCCTCTCTGACGGGAATGTTGTGGAAAGTGTGCTGATGAAATACAAGCACGGCAACAGCGTGTGCATTTCCTCTCAGGTGGGCTGTAAAATGGGCTGCCGGTTCTGCGCTTCTGCCATTGGAGGCTGGACCAGAAATCTGCTGCCTTCGGAAATGTTGGACCAGATTTACCGGATACAGCAGATTTCCGGGGAACGGGTGTCAAACGTAGTGGTCATGGGAACCGGAGAGCCTTTGGATAATTACGAGAATCTTTTGAGATTTATCCGTATGCTTTCGGACGAAAACGGGCTGCATATCAGCCAGAGAAATATCACGGTGTCCACCTGCGGCATTGTGCCCCGGATGTATGATCTGGCAGAGGAAAATCTGCAGATTACCCTGGCCATTTCTCTTCATGCGTCCAATCAGGAGAAAAGGGCGGAACTGATGCCCATTGCCAATCGGTATTCTATTGGAGAAGTGCTGGAGGCCTGTCGGAATTATTTTGAGAAAACAGGCAGAAGACTGACTTTTGAGTACAGTCTGGTAGGCGGAAAGAATGATTCCCAGGAGGATGCAAGGGAGCTGGCAGAGCTGATTCGGGGGCTGAACTGCCATGTGAATCTCATTCCCGTAAACCCCATTAAAGAGCGGGATTTCGTGCAGTCAGAGAAAAAAGTTATAGAGAATTTTCAAAATAAACTTGAAAAATACCAAATAAATGTTACTATTAGAAGGGAAATGGGCAGAGATATTGATGGTGCCTGTGGACAACTAAGGAAAAGTTATATCGATAAGAAAGAGGACTCGTAGGATGAAATCATATTCTGTAACGGATGTGGGACAGAAACGTCAGGTGAATCAGGACTATGTTTTTGCTTCTGAGGAACCGGTTGGAAATCTGCCGAATCTCTTCGTGGTTGCAGATGGTATGGGAGGCCATAAGGCGGGAGATTTTGCTTCCAGCTTTGCGGTGCAGATTTTACTGCATACCATTTTGGAGGACGAAAATCAAAATCCGATTAAAATTATCCGCAATGCCGTGGAAGAAGCAAATCGAAAAGTTCTCGAAGAGGCGAAACAGCATGCGGAGATGGAGGGCATGGGAACCACCATGGTTCTTGTAACTATCGTTGACGATTATGCGTATGTAGCAAATGTGGGAGACAGCAGACTATATTTAATCGAAGACAAGATTCTTCAGATTACAAAAGACCATTCTCTGGTAGAGGAGATGGTGAGAAGGGGATTAATTACAAAGGAGGAGGCCAAGACGCACCCGGATAAGAACATTATTACCCGTGTGCTGGGAATCGGTCCGGAAGTGGAAGTGGATTTCTTTGATATTCACTTAAAGGAAAACAGCACTTTGCTGCTTTGCTCGGATGGATTGTCCAATATGGTTTCCGATGATGATATCTGGAGAATTGCAAATACAAGCAGGGATTTGAGAGAGACGGGCATGCGCCTGGTTTCCCTTGCAAATGAAAACGGCGGTAAAGATAATATAGCAGTGGTACTGGTACAGCCAGACACAAAAGAGGTGGAAGTATGTTAAATATGGGAGTAATTGTAGGCGAGCGGTATGAGATTGTCGGCTGTGTAGGCTCCGGCGGTATGGCCGATGTATATAAGGCAAAAGACCATAAGCTCAACCGCTTTGTCGCTATGAAGGTGCTGAAACCGGAGTTCAGCGCAGATACGAATTTTATCCGGAAATTTCAAAGAGAGGCCCAGGCAGCAGCAGGTTTGGCACACCCCAATGTAGTGAATGTGTTTGATGTAGGGGAGGACCAGGGCATTAATTACATTGTAATGGAACTGATTGAGGGAATTACCTTAAAAGAGTATATTTCCAAAAAGGGAAGACTGACGGTTAAAGAAGCGACCAGTATTGCCATTCAGGTATCCATGGGTCTGGAGGCTGCGCACAACCGGAACATCGTACACCGGGACATTAAGCCTCAGAACATTATTATTTCAACAGACGGAAAAGTAAAGGTAACGGATTTCGGTATTGCCAGAGTTGCTTCTTCCAATACAATCAGCACCAATGCCATGGGTTCTGTACACTACAGTTCACCGGAGCAGGTACGGGGCGGATACAGCGACTTTAAGAGTGATATTTATTCTCTGGGTATTACCATGTATGAAATGGTAACCGGAAGAGTGCCCTTTGACGGGGATACCACAGTGGCCATTGCCATTAAGCATCTGCAGGACGAAATGGTACCTCCTTCCCAGTATGTGCCGGAACTTCCCCACAGTCTGGAAGAGATTATCCTGAAATGTACCCAGAAGAGTCCGGACAGGCGATACAGCACCCTGGCTGAACTGATTAATGATTTGAAACATTCTCTCATTGACCCCAACGGAAGCTTTGTCAATCTGTCGCCTCTGAGCAATCATGCACAGACCATTATGATTACACCGGAGGAAATGAAGCAGATTCAAAACGGCGGATATAACACCTCTTCTTTCTATGAAGAAGACGACGATGATGAGGATGATGACGATGAGGAAATCTACGAAAAGCCCTCAAAGAAGAAGCGTCGCCGCAGAGATGAAGAAGACGAGGATGACGAAGAAGATGAAGAGGATGATGACGAACGCGGCGGTGTGAATACCAAGCTGGAAAAAGCCATGACCATCGGTGGACTGATTATCGGCGGTATTATCATCTGTATTCTGATTTACATGGTAGCTTCTGCAGCAGGACTGGTAAGTCTGGGCAGTAAGAAGGACAATGACGCAGATACACAGAAGGAACAGGCACAGGATGCCACAGACGAAACGGTAAACAAAGTGACGGTTCCGGATTTGACAGGTAAGACAGAGGAAGAGGCTGGAACAGAATTAAATGCCCAGAATCTCGGCAAGAAAAAAGGCGGAGAAGAAGCTTCTGATACTGTAGCAGAAGGGCTGATTACCAGAACAGAGCCCGCAGCCGGAACCCAGGTGGACAAAAACACACAGGTGGTTTACTATGTCAGCACCGGAAAGGCGGAAGAAGACACTAATGTGACCATTCCATCCGGACTGGTTGGAGAATCTTTGAGTTCTGTACAGTCTACTCTGCAGGATTTAGGGTTGAAAATCAATGTAGAGAAGCAGCAGAGTTCCAGTGTGGAAGTGGGAAAAGTTATTTCTCTGAATCCGGGAGAAGGAACTTCTGTGGCAAAGGACACAGAAGTTGTAATTACCGTCAGCACCGGTGAAGGTGACAAGATGGTAGCAGTACCGAATGTACGGGGAATTGAGGCGTCAGAGGCAGAAGCAACTCTGATAGCCCAGGGCTTGATTGTAGAAGTGGAAAAAAGCGACAGTGAAGATGCCAATGTGGCTTATGGCGAAGTGTATGCACAGACACCGAAGGCAGGAAACCGCGTAGAAGAGGGAACTACCATTACCATTAAAGTTCGTACAGAAGGAGCTTCTTCTTCCACTGGAACAACCACAGACGGAACCAAAGTAGAGGCAGGACAGTGGGCAGCTATTGAGCCGAAACTGAAAAAGCCGGACAACTACCAGGGAGGCAATGTACAGCTTCGTCTGGTACAGGATGGTGACGGTGACCAGGAGGAAGGCGGTACCGTTATTATGGAAGGATCCCCCATTGATTTTGATTCCAATGGCGGCTATTATTCCGTGGGAAGCATTGTAGGAAAAGACGGGGTAGAAAGCGGAACGCTGTATCTGGCGGAGCAACAGGAAGACGGAAGTTACCAGACTTTGTGGTCTTATGAACTGAAGTTTTCAGAAGTAGAATAAAGAAAATACAGAGAATACTCCTTTTGACAGGAAGACCGTCAAAAGGGGTATTCTTTTTTCTTGCCTTTGAATTTCAAAGAGTATATAATATTTACAGTATGCAGATTATGTGATATAAATAAAAAGTTGTAAAAATATAAGGTAGGTTACATGCAGGGAAGAATCGTAAAAGGAATTGCCGGATTTTATTATATTGCGGCAGAAGATACAGAAACGTATGAATGTAAAGCAAAAGGGATTTTCCGCAAGGAAAAACTAAAGCCCTTAGTAGGAGATTATGTGGAAATCGAGGTGCTGGACCGGGAACACAGGACTGGCAGTATTACGGCTGTGCTGCCAAGGAAAAATACACTGATTCGTCCGGCTGTGGCAAATATTGACCAGGCGCTGGTGATTTTTGCGGCAAAGGAGCCGGGGCCGAATTTCTCACTGTTGGACCGCTTTCTGGTGACGATGGAGCGGCAGGATATTCCGGTGATGATTTGCATAAACAAGCAGGATTTGGCAGAAGAAGCAGAAACACAGCAAATCCGGGAATGTTATGAAGCCTGTGGTTATGAGGTGATCTTTACCAGCGCCAGCCAAAAAGAAGGCATTGAAACCTTAAAAGAACGTCTGAAAGGAAAGACCACGGCTGTGGCGGGTCCCTCCGGTGTGGGCAAGTCTTCGCTGACGAATCTGCTGGCGCCGGGGATTGAGATGGAAACGGGGGAAATCAGCAAAAAACTGGGGCGGGGACGACATACCACCAGACACTCTCAGTTGATTGCGTTGGGGGAACATACGTATCTCATGGATACACCGGGTTTTACCTCTTTCTATGTGGAAGATATGGAAAAGGAAGAACTGCGGTATTATTTCCCGGAATTTCAGCCCTATGAAGGACAGTGCCGTTTTCAAGGCTGTACCCACACCCATGAGCCGGGCTGTGCGGTGAAGGAAGCATTGGAGCAGGAGAAAATAGGAAAGCAGCGATATGGGAACTACCTGGAAATGTATAGAGAACTGGAAGAAAAAAGGAGGTATTAGGAGGCGTGGAATATAAATTATCACCATCCATTCTGGCGGCAGATTTTGTCAATCTGGGCGCAGATATAAAAAAGGCACAGGAAGCAGGCGCAGACTGGCTTCACATTGATGTCATGGACGGGCAGTTTGTACCGTCTATTTCCATGGGGATTCCGGTTATAGAATCTCTTAGAAAGGCTGTAGATATGTTTTTTGATGTGCATATCATGGCTTTGGACCCCACCCACCTCGTGGATGACTTTATAAAAGCAGGTGCAGATATGATTACTGTACACGCAGAGACCTGCCCCCATCTGGACAGAACTTTACGGCTGATTCAGGAGAAAGGCTGTCGGGCAGGAGTAGCCATTAATCCGGCAACGCCTGTAAATGTGCTGGAGCATGCTATAGAGCTGGCAGACATGGTACTGATTATGACGGTAAATCCCGGCTTTGGGGGACAGTCTTATCTTCCCTACTGCAGCGAAAAGGTGCGTCAGGTACGGCAGGAGGCTGAAAAGAGAGGTCTGGAACTGGACATTCAGGTAGACGGAGGTATAAACAGAGACACTATTTCAGAAGTTCTGGAGGCAGGGGCCAATGTAATTGTGGCAGGTTCTGCCGTCTTTAAGGGAGACATTGCAGCCAATGTAAAAGAACTGAAAGGAATGATGAACGGGTAATGGATACGGTTTTAGTGTGCGGCGGCTGTTTGCAGGAGGAGTTTGCACGAAACGTTATAGAACACATGCATCCCGACTGCGTTATCGGAATTGACCGGGGACTGAATTTCTGCTATAGAAATCATATCCGGCCCGACTATATTCTGGGAGACTTCGACAGCATTGACAAAGAAGTGCTGGCTTATTATGAAAGTCAGCCGGATGTTTCCGTGAAACGGTATCAGCCGGAAAAGGATGCCACAGACACGGCTATCGGCATGGAACTGGCTTTCAAGGCAGGCAGTGACCGGATTTTTCTTCTGGGCGCTACGGGAGGAAGGTTAGACCACTATATGGGAAACCTGAAAACTTTGATTACGGCTTCCAGGCGGAACTGTCAGGCATGGATTCTGGATGAACAGAATGCAATTACTCTGCTTTCCCGATCCGCAGAATTGAAAAAAGCGGAGCAGTTCGGAACGTATATTTCCTTTTTTTCCATGGGAGACTGTGTAAAGGGGCTGACTTTGCGGGGATTTAAGTATCCGCTGACGGATTATACCATGGATAATGCAGACGGCATTGGTATCAGTAATGAAATAGAGGCAGAAACAGCGTCTGTCACCTTTTCAGAAGGACAGGTCTTAATGATTATGTCAAAAGACAAAATTTGAAGATAAAGCAAAAAGTAAAGTGAGGATTTTATTATGAAATTAGGTATCGTGGGACTTCCCAACGTAGGAAAGAGTACATTGTTTAACTCTCTGACAAAGGCAGGAGCAGAATCAGCAAACTACCCTTTCTGTACCATTGACCCAAACGTGGGAATCGTAGCAGTTCCGGACGAGAGACTGAAGCTTTTGGGCGATTTTTACCAATCTAAAAAAGTAACTCCGGCTGTCATTGAGTTTGTAGATATTGCAGGTCTGGTAAAAGGCGCGTCCAAAGGCGAAGGTCTGGGAAACCAGTTTCTGGCCAATATTCGTGAGGTAGACGCCATTGTCCATGTAGTACGTTGCTTTGAAGATGAAAACGTGGTACATGTAGACGGTTCTATCGACCCGTTAAGAGATATTGAAACCATTAATCTGGAACTGGTTTTCTCTGATTTGGAAATTTTGGAGAGAAGAATTGCAAAGACCACCAAGTCCGCCAGAATGGATAAAGACGCGGCAAAAGAACTGGAATTTCTGAAAGGAGTAAAAGCCCATTTAGAAGACGGAAAGCCTGCGGCAACTCTGGAACTGGAAGATGAAGACCAGGAATTATACATGAAGGAATACAACCTGCTTACCTGGAAACCGGTTATCTATGCAGCCAATGTTTCCGAGGATGACCTGGCAGACGACGGGGCTTCCAATCCTCATGTACAGAAGGTAAGAGAATATGCTTCTCAGACCGGCAGCGAAGTTTTTGCCCTGTGTGCAGAAATCGAACAGGAAATCTCTGAACTGGAAGAAGACGAAAAGAAAGAATTTCTGGAAGATTTGGGAATTAAACAGTCCGGTCTGGAGAAACTGATAGTAGCAAGCTACCGTCTGCTGGGACTTTTAAGTTTCCTGACTGCAGGAGAGGATGAAACAAGAGCCTGGACCATTAAGGTGGGGACCAAAGCGCCTCAGGCTGCAGGAAAAATACACACAGACTTTGAACGTGGATTTATCAAAGCGGAGGTTGTGAATTATCAGGACCTTCTGGACTGCGGTTCTTATGCAGGAGCCAGAGAAAAAGGTCTTGTGCGCATGGAAGGAAAAGAGTACGTGGTGCAGGACGGAGATGTGATTTTATTCCGCTTCAACGTATAAGGAGGGTGCCTATGACCCAGAGTGAACTGAAAGAGAAAATTGAAGAAGTAAGAAAAACTCTTGATACGGCCATTGAAACCAAAGCCGGTTTCGGAAAAATATTGGATATCAGTCAGTCTTTGGACAGATTGATTGAAGAATACATGCAAATGAATACCCAGAGTTGCATGGTAAAGCAGTAGGGGAAAGAAGAGATGGAAGTTTCTGGAAAACCTTGATTTTCCGGGCTTTTTTCTCTTCTTTTTTTGCACAAAAACATATGTTCTCCATTGCGCATTTCCCATTCTTGGTATAGAATGAACACATAAGTGGTAGAAAGTGGTGAAAAGTGGTAGTAAATGGGTGGCTTGTGGCAGAAGTACCCCGTATGGACCATGGAGGAGACGAAGGGGAGATTCGTTTCTTCACGAAAGAAGGTGTCGTTCATATGTTCATGGGAGAGTACAGTCATACAATTGATGCAAAGGGAAGGATGATTATTCCCTCCAAGTTCCGGGAAGAGCTGGGAGAAGAATTTGTACTGACCAAGGGTCTGGATGGCTGTTTGTCAATCTATCCCAATGATGAATGGAAAGCCTTTGAAGAAAAGCTGAAAGCTTTACCGCTTAATGATAAAAATGCAAGAGCCTTCTTACGTTTCTTTGTAGCCAGCGCAACTGCATGTGAACTGGACAAGCAGGGGAGAATTCTCGTGCCGGCAACGCTGCGGGAATTTGCCGGTTTGAACAAAGATGTGGTATTAACTGGAAATCTTACAAGGATTGAAGTCTGGAGTAAGGAAAAATGGTTGGAAAACAGCAATTACGAGGACATGGATGCCATTGCAGAGGGTATGCAGAGTATGGGCATTATTATCTGAGTATGCTAGGAGAGAAAAATGGAATTTAAACACCAATCCGTATTACTGGAAGAAACAGTCGGGAACTTAAGGGTAAAGCCCGACGGAACTTACGTTGATGGAACACTGGGAGGCGGCGGACATTCCTATGCGATATGTCAGCAGTTATCTGCCAAGGGGAGCTTGATAGGTATAGATCAAGATGAAGCTGCAATAAGAGCTGCGGGAGAGCGGTTACAGGAATTCAGGGAGAATGTAACCATCGTCCGCAGCAATTATTGCAACATGAAAAAAGAATTACAAAAGATAGGAATCACATCAGTTGATGGGATTGTTTTAGATTTGGGAGTATCTTCTTACCAGCTGGATAACAGCGAGCGGGGATTTACCTACAGAGAAGATGTTCCTCTTGACATGCGTATGGACCAGAGGAATCCCCGGACCGCAAAGGATATTGTGAACACTTACAGTGAAAGTGAACTGTACCGCATTATCCGGGATTACGGGGAAGATAAATTTGCGAAAAACATTGCAAAGCATATCTGTCTTGCAAGACAGGAAAAGAACATAGAAACCACGGGAGAGCTCACGGAGATTATCAAACGGGCGATTCCCATGAAAATGCGAGCAGTTGGAGGGCATCCGGCGAAAAAGACTTTCCAGGCTATCCGAATTGAGTTGAATCAGGAATTGGATGTGCTGAAGAATACACTGGATGATATGATTGACCTTTTGAATGATGAAGGAAGGATTTGTATTATTACATTTCATTCCCTGGAAGACCGGATTGTAAAGACTATTTTTAAGAAAAATGAGAATCCGTGTACCTGTCCCCCGGGATTTCCGGTGTGCGTATGCGGAAACGAATCAAAAGGGAGAGTGATTACCAGAAAGCCCATTCTGCCAAGTGCAGAAGAACTGGAGTATAACAAACGTTCTAAAAGCGCCAAACTGCGGGTTTTCGAGAGGGTGAAACAGTAACAGGAAATAACCTGACAAGGGGAGAGTTTCATGGCAAGTACAAGGAACCGAAACAAATATGACAACAGAAGAGTGCAGAAGCGCGGGGCGTACTTTGAAGATGGAAACGCTGCGCGCCGTTTGGAAGAGGTACCTGGTCGGCCAAAGAAGAAACTGAGCAGGACGGTACAGAAGAACCGGGCAAAGAGTACAAATATGGGAAAGGGTTATATTGCCTTTCTTACCTTTGTGTGTGCCTTGGCTACAGGTGCCTGCGTGCATTATATCAAATTGACTGCGGAGCTGACGGCACAGAAAAGTGCACAGGCGCAATTAGAATTAGAACTCAATGAACTGAAAGCAGATAATGACGCCTACTACAGCGATGTGATGAGCAGTGTGGATTTGGATGATATCAGAGACCGTGCCATCAATGAGCTGGGGATGGAGTATGCAACAGAAGACCAGATTAAATACTATGTTCCGGGAAACAACAGTTATGTAAGACAGTATCAGGATATTCCGGAAGAATAAGCAGGTGAAAGATTGAGAAAAGACGAGTCAAGACAAAGAAAACTTACAAAAAAGATGAAACTAAAGCTGGCGGGGGTATTTGGCTGTTCTCTGCTGGCTTTAGTCAGTTTATTGGGAGGAATTACCATTATCAATGCCAAGTCGGGAAACCGTTATACCCAGCAGGTGTTGTCCCAGTCCCAGCAGCAGTATACAAATACAACGATTCCTTTTAAGCGGGGCAGTATTACGGACCGCAACGGTACTATTTTAGCCAACAGTGTGAAGGTGTACAACCTGGTTTTGGACTGTGTGGAAATTAACAAGAACCCGGAAAAGTATAAAGAACCTACGAAGGCAGCGCTGGAGGAGTATTTTGGCATTGACCAGGATACAGTCGAAGACCTTTTAACCGGGGATGACACCAAGGCGAGCCAGTATCAGATTCTGCAAAAGGAAGTTACCATGGAAGAGAAGAAGGCATTTGAAGCCTCTTTGGAAATTCCGGAGGATGAGGAAGAGAAGAAGGCTCTGGGCGAGGAGGAAGTGACCCGTCGCCAGAGCGTCCGTGGAATTTACTTTGAAGAAAACTATAAGCGGATTTATCCTTTGGAGAGTCTGGCTTGTGATGTCATTGGATTTACCGACTCAGATGATACGGCAACCTGGGGGCTGGAAGGGTATTACAACAGTACGCTAAATGGCAGCAACGGGCGTAAATTTGGGTATATGGGTGAAAATGAGACACTGGAGCAGACCATTATTGAGGCGGAGAATGGAAAGAATCTGACCACTACCATAGATGCTACGATTCAGGAGATTGTGGAAAAGTATATTTCCGCTTTTGACCGGGCGCTGTCTGCCGGTCCTAATAACAAAAAGAATGCTAAGAAAAAGGGCGCGGAAAATATAGCCGTCATTGTGGAAGACCCCAATACCGGGGAGATTCTGGCTATGGCCAGTTCGGGAACGTATGATTTAAACAATCCCAGGGATTTAACGGGAAGTTATACAGATTTGGAAATCGCAAATATGGACGATGAAGAGACAAAAGAAGCTCTGTTTGCCATGTGGAAAAACTATTGTGTCAGCCAGAACTATGAACCGGGTTCCGTTATTAAACCTATTGTAGTGGCCAGCGCCCTGGAATCCGGCGCCATTACGGAAGACAGCCGTTTTGTCTGCGACGGCGGAGAGGAAATCGGAGAGGACTATGTGCGTTGCGCTGTTTATCCCGACAGCCATGGGGCGGAAAGTGTGGGAGAGGTTATTCAGAACTCCTGCAATGACGGTATGATGGCCATCGGACGGAAAATGGGGGCCAGTCTGTTTCTGGAATATCAGAGCAAGTTTAATTTTGGTACCAGAACCGGTATTGACCTGCCAAGTGAGGAAACGGGACTTCTGTTTTCAGAAGATAATATGTATGAGATGGAATTGGCTACCTCAGCTTTCGGCCAGGGATTTAACTGTACTATGATTCAGGAAATTGCAGCCATGTCTGCGGCAATTAACGGCGGTGTTTATTACCAGCCCCATCTGGTAAAAGAAATTACCGATGAAGATGGAAAAGTTGTGAAAAATATCACTCCTACCATTTTAAAACAGCCCATATCAGAAGAGGTTTCTGCAGATGTGCGGGAATACATGGGTATGAGTGTGGAGAGCGGTACCAGTAAGTCAGCTAAAGTCAAGGGATATTCCATGGGCGGTAAGACTGGTACAGCGGAAAAGCTGAATGAAAAGGAAAAGGGAAACTATCTGGTATCCTTTATCGGTTTTGCCCCTCTGGATAAGCCAGAAGTCATTATCTATACGGTTGTAGATACACCAAACGTGGAGGAACAGGCTTCCAGTACGTATCCTCAGTATCTGTCCCAGGCGATTCTGTCTGAGGTACTGCCGTACATGAACATCTATCAGGACGAGCCGACAGACGAAGAAACCGTACTCTGGGAAGGTTTCTACGGAGTGCCCAAGATGACAGATATCATCAAAGACGGTGTGTCCAATCCATATGGCACCATACTGGACCAGGGCTTCGGTGACGGAGACCCACAGGAAGAAGAGGCCAACAACGAGGAAACAGATGGCATTACCAACGAAGACGCAGGCATTGACGAAGATGACGCCACCTACGAAGAAGATGCCTATGGTATGGAAGACTTGGAAGACCAAATAAGAAGATAAAAAACAGTGTTGCTGCAATTCCTTCGTGCGGCAACACTGTTTTTCGTTCTAAAGAAGAGGCAGGAAATCATATAGTATAGGGATAAGCTGTTTGTCGGGGCTGAAAGTTGAGGAAAAACAGAACCTATCATAAAAAGAAAACCGTGGTAGTCTTTGCTGCCTGTGTGCTGATGCTTATGGGACTTATGGGACGTATGGTCTATCTTATGGTCATCCGTTCAGATTATTATGCGAAGAAGGCAGAGCAGCTTCATGAAAGGGAGCGGGACATTAAGGCGGCCAGAGGCAGAATTCTGGATTGTAAAGGGGAGGTGCTGGCGGATAATAAAGCGGTGTGTACGATTTCTGTGATTCACAGCCAGATAAAAGAGCCGGAAAAGGTTATCCGTATGTTGGAAAAAGAGCTGGGGCTGTCTTACGAAACTGCCAAAAAGAGAGTAGAAACCGTGTCTGCCATTGAACGGGTCAAGACCAATGTGGAGAAAAGTGTGGGGGACAAAATCCGAAGCTATGGGCTGGAGGGCGTCAAAGTAGACGAAGATTTCAAGCGGGATTATCCTTATGAAGAACTGGCCTCCAAGGTGCTGGGGTTTACCGGAGGGGATAATCAGGGGATTATCGGACTGGAAGTAAAGTATGAAGATGTGCTGCAGGGCATTAATGGCAAGATACTCACCACCACAGATGCCAGAGGGGTAGAGTTGTCCGAATTGGGAGAGTATCGGGCAGAGCCGGTGCCGGGGTATGATTTGCACCTGAGTCTGGACAAAAATATTCAGATGTACGCCCAGCAGGCCGCAGAGAAAGTCATGGAGGAAAAAGAGGCGGACGCTGTGTCCATTCTGCTGCTGAATCCCCAGAACGGAGAGATTTATGCCAATGCCAATGTGCCGGAATTTAATTTGAATGAGCCGTTTACTCTGAATACGGATATAGACACTTCCGGTATGACAGACAAGGAACTGCAGGATGCCTGCAACCAGATGTGGAGAAATCTCACAATCAATGATACCTATGAGCCGGGGTCTACTTTCAAAATTATTACCATGGCAGCCGGACTTTCCCAGGGGGTGGTACACCGGGATGACCGCTTTTCCTGTCCCGGTTTTCGGGTGGTGGAGGACAGAAGAATTCACTGCCATAAAAGAACAGGACACGGGGCAGAAAGCTTTGTGGAAGGGGCCATGAATTCCTGCAATCCGGTGTTTATTGAGGTAGGGCTGCGGCTGGGCGTGGACAATTATTACCGATATTTTCAAAAGTTTGGCCTTCTGGAGAAGACCGGCATTGATTTGCCGGGAGAGGCGGGCACCATTATGCACAAAAAAGAAAATATCGGGGAAGTGGAACTGGCTACCATTTCTTTTGGCCAGTCCTTTCAGATTACGCCTATACAGCTGGCTACCACAGTCAGTTCCCTGATTAACGGAGGAAAACGGATAACACCCCACTTTGGAGTAAGGGTGACAGACCGGGAAGGCAATCTGGTAAAAACGCTGGACTATAAGGAACAGACCGGAATTGTCACGCCCGAGGTGTCAGAAGAAGTCCGCTACATTCTGGAAAAAGTAGTATCTGAGGGTTCAGGAAAGAACGCAGCCATGGAGGGCAGAACCATTGGGGGAAAGACCGCCACTTCCCAGACTTTGCCAAGAAGCGCTAACCGCTATATCTCGTCTTTTCTGGGCTTTACTCCGGCAGATAATCCCCAGGTTCTGGGTATCTGCGTCATCCACGACCCTCAGGGCATTTATTACGGCGGAACCATTGCCGCGCCTGTGATAAAAGACATCTTTGAGAATATTCTGCCCTACATGGGGATTGAAGGTTGATAAATGAAGGAAAAAGCATTATACTAGGAAGAGCAAAAATACATAAAAAAGAGGTGTACTATGACAGATTTTAAAATGGTTGTACCGGTACTTGTGGCGTTTGCCATCAGTGTCATATTAGGTCCCATTATCATTCCCTATCTGCGGAAACTGAAAATGGGACAGACAGAGCGTAAAGAGGGAGTACAGTCCCACCTAAAGAAAGCCGGAACCCCCACCATGGGCGGTATTATTTTCCTTCTTTCCACAGTGGTGACTTCCCTGCTCTATGTAAAAGATTATCCGAAGATCATTCCTGTTTTGTTTCTCACACTGGGATTTGGAATCATTGGTTTTCTGGATGACTACCTGAAGGTTGTGCTGAAGCGTTCGGACGGCTTAATGCCCATGCAGAAAATGGCATGCCAGATTGTGGTAACGGCTGTGTTTGCCTTTTATCTGGTGAAATTTACCGATGTGCCTCTGACCATGAAAATTCCTTTTATTCCGGGACATGAACTGGACTTCGGTATTCTCACCATTCCGCTTATCTTTATTGTAGTCATCGGTACGGTAAACGGTGTAAATTTTACCGACGGACTGGACGGGCTGGCTTCTTCCGTAACCATTATGGTGGCTACCTTCTTTTCCGTTATTGCCATTGGGACAAAGAGCGGGATTGAACCCATTACCTGCGCGGTGGTGGGGGCTTTGATGGGCTTTTTGCTGTTCAATGTGTATCCGGCCAAGATTTTTATGGGAGACACGGGCTCGCTGGCTCTGGGCGGTTTTGTGGCAGGTACGGCGTATATGCTGCAGATGCCACTGTTTCTTTTGATTGTAGGTCTGATATATGTGGTGGAGGTGTTGTCTGTTATGATTCAGGTGACTTACTTTAAGGCAACCCACGGGAAGAGATTCTTTAAAATGGCGCCCATTCACCATCACTTTGAGTTGTGCGGCTGGTCTGAAACCAGAGTCGTAGCAGTATTTTCCATTATCACGGCTGTTTTATGTTTGATTGCGTTAATGGGTGTATAGGAGAAAAATTATGAGTTTACACAAAATGGAATTACAGGGGAAAAAGGTGCTGGTGTTTGGTTCCGGTATCAGCGGAATCGGTGCGGCAAAGCTTCTGGAAGCCGTAGGCGCCCGGGTTGTCCTGTATGACGGCAATGAGAAACTGAAAAAGGAAGAGCTTCAGAAGAAGCTGCCCAAAGGCTCCGCCTGTGAAATTGTACTGGGCGAACTGAGTGGCGAAGTGATTTCCACTCTGGATTTGGCAGTGATGAGTCCGGGAGTACCTCTGGACATTGCGCCTGTGGAGCGTATGCAGGCTGCAGGCGTGCCGGTGTGGGGCGAAGTAGAACTGGCTTACCGCATGGGCGAGGGAACGGTGCTGGCCATTACAGGGACAAACGGAAAGACTACCACCACAGCGCTCCTTGGAGAAATCATGAAGGCTTACGCGAATTCGGTGTTTGTAGTAGGAAATATCGGAAATCCCTATACAGAGGCGGCTTTGTCCATGAATGAAGACAGCTATACAGTGGCGGAAATCAGCAGTTTTCAGCTGGAAACCACCCACACCTTTGCGCCAAAAGTTTCTGCTATTCTAAATATTACAGAAGACCATTTAAACCGTCATCATACTATGAAAGAATATATTCGTGTGAAAGAACTGATTGCAGCCAATCAGACAAAGGACGATTTCTGTATTCTGAATTATGAAGACGAAGAACTGCGCAGGTTTGCAGAACACTGTCCGGCAACGGTTGTTTTTTTCTCCAGTGAGCGAAAGCTGGAAAAGGGCGTGTACTTAGATGGTACGAGGATTGTGCTGAAAACGGACGCAGAAGAGGTGGAACTGGTACGCACTGAAGAACTAAAGCTTCTGGGACAGCATAATTACGAAAACGTTATGGCAGCAGCGGCTATGGCTTACTGCGCCGGGGTGCCCAAGGAAGTTATCCGAAAGGCAGCGTCTGCATTTCGTGCCGTTGCACACCGTATTGAGTTTGTGGAAGAGATTCATGGCGTGGCTTATTACAACGATTCCAAGGGAACCAATCCCGACGCAGCCATTAAGGGCATACAGGCGATGAACCGCCCGACGTTCCTCATTGGCGGAGGATACGATAAAGAATCTTCTTATGAAGAGTGGATTCAGGCCTTTGAGGGCAAGGTAAAGGAATTGGTGCTTATCGGACAGACCAGAGAGAAAATAGAAAAAGCAGCTCACGCATGCGGCTTTTACCATACCATTCTGGCAGACAGCCTGGAAGAAGCGGTGAAAATCTGTGCCGAAAAAGCCCAAAAAGGAGATGCCGTTCTGCTTTCTCCTGCTTGCGCAAGTTGGGGGCAGTTTGACAACTATGAGCAGCGGGGAGACAAGTTTAAGGAATATGTACGCAGCATGCTGTAAGAAAGAAGAGGGGACAGTCAAAAAGGGCTGTCCCCTTTGTCGTGGGGGAAACTTCTTTGGAATACGTCTATCTGTTTCCTGTATTTCATATATTGAAAAGAAGCACCGTCACGAAAGGAAGCATGAAAAGTGGAGAAAGAAAGAAAAAATGCGGGACACCAGGATACAGGGCTTTTGTTTCTGGTTCTGCTTCTTCTGATTTGCGGTCTGGTGTTTCTCTATAGTACCAGTGCGTATAACGGCAGAGTCAAATTTCATGATTCTGCCTATTATTTTAAGAAACAGTTATTTGCCACTTCCCTGGGGCTTATGGGAATGTATCTGGTTTCCTGTATGGATTATCACATCCTGGTGCGGTTTGCCCCCTTTTTTTATCTGGTATCGCTGGTTTTGTCCCTGGCTGTTCTCTTGTTCGGAGATGAATATAATGGCTCAAAACGGTGGCTTTCTATAGGTCCGCTGTCTTTTCAACCTTCCGAATTTGCCAAGGTGGCGGTCATACTGCTTCTGACCCATGTGATTATCCGCAGTGCGGAACAAAAGCAGGGAATTCTTCATATGGCAGGCACAATGATGCTTTTGCTGCCCATTGTGGGGCTTGTGGGAACGAACAATTTAAGTACTGCTATTATTATTCTGGGAATCGGAGTTATTTTAATTTTTGTATCCAATCCCCGCTACCTGCCTTTTCTTGGTATCGGAGCTGTGGGTGTGGTGTTTATCGGAATCTTTCTGGGCATGGCAAGCTACCGTCTGGAGCGGCTGGCTATCTGGCGGAATCCGGAGGCTTACGAAAAAGGATTTCAGACTATACAGGGGCTGTATGCCATAGGCAGCGGCGGGATTTTCGGCAGAGGGCTTGGCAGCAGTCTGCAAAAGCTGGGATTTGTGCCCGAGGCACAGAATGATATGATTTTTTCCATTATCTGTGAGGAAACGGGGCTTGTAGGAGCCTGCCTCCTGATTCTGCTGTTTGGGCTGCTTATCTGGCGTCTCATGGTTATAGCCACCCATGCAAGAGATTTGAGCGGCGCTTTGATTGCAGCAGGGATTATGGGGCATATGGCCATCCAGGTGATTTTAAATATCGCAGTAGTGACCAATACCATTCCCAACACGGGAATTACGCTGCCCTTTGTCAGCTATGGAGGGACGTCTGTGCTGTTTCTTCTGGGGGAGATGGGGATTGCGCTGTCTGTGAGTCGATACGAAGAACCATGACTTTATGCACATTGTTCGTCAGGCCGCATAGAATACAGTATGAAAGTCTTTGAATCTGAATATAAGAGGAGTGTATGGCTTGGCTGGAATTAAAATTACAGGCGGAATTCCTTTAAGTGGTGAAGTGAAAATACAGGGTTCTAAAAACGCGGCACTGCCAATGATGGCTGCCGCTCTTTTAAATAAAGGAGTTACCGTGCTCCATGGCTGTCCGAAAATTGCAGATGTTTTTGTTATGGAAGAAATTTTAAAGAAACTGGGGGTAAAAGTCATCTGGGAGGGGCATACCCTTTTGCTGGATGCAGAACAGGTAACAGGATATGAGGTGGACCGGAAGCTGGGATGTCAGATGCGTTCCTCCATTGTCCTGCTGGGAAGTCTGCTGGGCCGGTGCGGCCAGGCCTGCGTGCCCTATCCCGGCGGCTGCGTCATTGGGAAAAGACCTGTGGATTTGCATTTGGCGGCTTTAGAGGCTATGGGGGCAGAATTTCAGGAAGGAGAAATGCTGTGCGCCAGAGCAGGGAAAAGGCAGGAAAGCAGATATCATTTTCCGAAAAGCAGTGTGGGGGCTGCGCAAAATGCCATTCTGGCCGCGGTATGCGCCCCGGGAATCACTTGGCTTTCCGGTTGTTCAAAAGAGCCGGAGGTCAGCTGGCTGTGCCGTTTTTTGAACCAGGCCGGGGCGAGGATAGAAGGTGTGGGAAGCCAGCAGCTTAAAATTACCGGGGTACGGAACCTTCATGATACGGAATTTCAGGTGCCTGCAGACCGGATAGCAGCAGGAACTTATGTGTGTGCCGCCGCCATTACCCGTGGAAACTGCATATTGGACCAGGCGCCGGTGGAGGAAATGGGGGCGCTTTTAGCTGCCTATGAGAAAATTGGTGGACAATATACCTGCAACAGTGGTAAACTGATTCTGTCAGGTCAGAAGGCGGATGGCTTTATCCCTTATCTGCAGACCGCCGTGTATCCGGGGTTTCCCACGGATTTGCAGTCTGTGTTTCTGGCAGTGCTTGCAGCCGCCAGAGGAGAAAGCTGTCTTGTGGAGACCGTGTTTGAAGACCGCTTTAAACCGGTGTACCAGCTGCAGAGAATGGGAGCAGATATTTCTGTATGCCAAAACTGCGCCCGGATTCGGGGAGGCGTTCTTCTGGGAAATAAGGTTTGGGCTGAGGAACTGCGGGGAGGCGCGGCGCTGGTGCTGGCGGGCTTGGCCGCCAGGGGAGAGACTTATGTGGAGAACCGCCATTACATTGAGCGGGGCTATGAAGATATCTGCAGAGATTTGGCGTTATTGGGAGCGCAGATTTTCAAAGACTAAAGGGGAAGTTTATGAGTAAAAGAAGCATACGCAGAATTGTGACAGAAATCATTGTCATAGGAATCCTGATTTTTCTGATTGTGTTTTGTGTGGGATTCCGCGTTACAAAAGTAGAAGTAAAGGGTAATCAGTTTTATTCGGATGAGGAAATCAAGAAGATGGTGCTGGATGTGCCGGCGGCCAAAAACACGCTGCTGGCAGAACGGTTTATCAACACAGAGGAAAAGACAAAAGAGGAGGCGCTCATTGAACGAATAACCATTAAGAGGAAGAAATGGAATACGCTGGTGCTGCAGGTCAGGGAAAAACAGATGATTGGCTATTTCAGTCTCAACGGTCAATGCCTGAATTTTGACCGCCAGGGCGTAATTCAGATTATTACAGAGGAATCCATTGAAAATGTACCTCTGATAGACGGGCTGAATGTAAAAGAGGCCAAGCAGGGGGAGAAGATAAAAGGAATCAACAAAAAGAGACTGAACACCATTTTAAGTGTAGGGAAAATGCTGGAAAAGACCGAGCAGAAGCCGGACCGTCTGGTGTTTAATGATCTGAAGCAGCTGGTACTGTATTACGGTTCTATTGAAGTCAATATGGGAACCGATGAAAATATGGATGAAAAGATGAACCGCCTGATTGGAATCCTTCCGCAGCTGGAAGGTATGGAAGGTGTCCTTCATCTGGAAAATGTAACAGAAGACACAGCCAGTGTTGTATTTGACAATGCAGCAGAAGAGAACAGCGAAACAGGACAGAGTGCAGAGGAGGAAAATACGGACACAAACACTTCCGAGGAGGAAGACGGTCAGGATATTTCCGATGCGGACAGCGGAGAGGGAACAGACAGCACAGACCAGGGGGAGGATTCCCAGAATTCTGACAGTCAGGACAAAGACACAGAAGACAAGGGCACTTCTTCAGAAGGTGATTCCGATACCGGAACGGATGTGGAATACAGCGACGGTTCTGATTCAGCAGGCTGACGAAAGTTTGATAAAAAAGGGGGATAATTCTAAAAAAGGTCTAAAAAATTTTTAAAAAGTGAATTTACCAGTTGATTAATTTAAAAAAAGCATTTATTATATATCTATATGTATATTATGAAAGAAAATGAATGTGATACACATTTCAAGCCATACAAGGGAGCTAAAGGAGGAAATACCGTGTTAGAAATTATGACAAACGAGGCTGAATCATCTGCAAAGATTATCGTTGTAGGTGTAGGTGGAGCTGGAAATAACGCAGTAAACAGAATGGTGGAAGAAGCCATCGGCGGAGTGGAATTTATTGGAGTCAATACAGATAAACAGGCGCTTACATTATGCAAAGCACCCACAGTGATTCAGATTGGTGAAAAGCTGACAAAAGGTCTGGGTGCAGGCGCAAAACCGGAAATCGGTGAAAAAGCTGCGGAAGAAAGCATCGAAGAAATCAGACAGGCCATCCAGGGAGCGGATATGGTGTTTGTTACCTGCGGTATGGGCGGCGGAACAGGAACCGGCGCTGCACCGGTAGTTGCCGGAGTGGCTAAGGAAATGGGAATTCTGACCGTTGGTGTTGTGACAAAACCTTTCCGTTTTGAAGCAAAAACCCGTATGAGCAATGCTCTTTCCGGAATTGAAAAATTAAAAGAAAATGTAGATACACTCATTATTATTCCAAACGATAAACTTTTGGAAATCGTTGACCGCCGTACTACCATGCCGGAAGCTCTGAAGAAAGCAGACGAAGTCCTGCAGCAGGCTGTACAGGGCATTACAGACCTGATTAACCTGCCTGCACTGATTAATCTGGACTTTGCAGACGTACAGACTGTTATGATTGACAAAGGTGTGGCTCATATTGGTATCGGTGAAGGCAAGGGCGATGACAAAGCCATGGAAGCTGTTCAGCAGGCGGTATCCAGTCCTCTTCTGGAGACAACCATCCAGGGCGCATCACACGTTATCATTAACGTATCCGGAGATATTTCTCTTATGGATGCCAACGATGCAGCAACTTATGTACAGGATTTGACAGGCGAAGATACCAACATTATTTTCGGTGCCCTGTACGATGATAAAGAAGCAGATTATGTAAGAATTACGGTTATTGCAACAGGCCTGGATGATGAGACAGCCAGAAAAGCAAGTGTGGAAAGAAATAAGAAAGCAGCGAAGACAACAACAGCAAGACCAGTAAGACAGCAGGCTGCACCGCAGCAGCAGGAGCCGGTACAGCAGCAGACAACAGGCTACCAGATGCCAACCTTCCAGCAGCCGACTTTCCAGCAGGCGCCAACTACTTTTACCAGCAGTGTGCCGAAAAAAGACATTCAGATTCCTGACTTTTTGAAAAACAGAAGATAAGAGAGAATAAAAGAAGACCGCAGATTTTTAGGAAAGATTCCTTGAAATCTGCGGTCTTTTGTGTTGTGGCAAATGATAAAAGGACAGATACAGGAGGGGTTAAAAATCGGTCTGCAGGTATTCCCTCACCTGCTTCATAGGCATTTCCTGTCCTGTCCAGATACGGAAAGCTTCGGCCCCCTGATACAGGAGCATACCGTATCCGTTAAAGGTTTTGCAGCCGGCCTTTTTTGCCAGGGATAACAGGCGGGTTTCCCAGGGATTGTAAATGATATCTGCTACGGACAGGGCAGCAGGAAAGGCAAAATCTTCAGGCAGAATACAGGTATCCGGGCGGGGAGCCATACCCACAGAAGTGGCGTTTACCAGAAGTGTGCTTTCCCGGACCGCATGTTCCAGTGTCTGCAAATCTCGGATATCGTGAATCTGGAATTTACAGCCTGTTTCCGCAGAAAGGTTTTCTGCAAGGGCTTCCATTCTGGACAGGTGGGAGCTGGTGCTTCTGAGAAAAATATGCATGTATGCCACGCCGTCCAGGGCCGCCTGGGCACAGATTGCCGTGGCAGCGCCTCCGGCTCCCAGAAGAGTCATGGTTTTCCCTTTCATCTCAAGACCCTGTTCTGTCACAGAGCGCATAAATCCAATGCCGTCTGTGTTGTGTCCGATAAGCCGCCCGTCTCTGTTTTCTACGGTGTTTACCGCCCCGATGAGCCGGGCTGCGCAGGACAGCTCATCCAGATGTTCCAGAACTTTATTTTTATCGGGCATGGTTAAGTTAAAACCTTTCACATTCAATGCGCGAAGCCCCTGTACGGCATCCTTTAATCCCTGCTCTTTCACGTCAAAGCACAGGTATACATAGTCCAGGCCAAGAGACTGAAAGCTGTAATTGTGCATAAGCGGGGAAATGCTGTGGGCAACCGGGCTGCCCAGAAGTCCGGTAAGTCCGGTTTCTCCGGTAATGTGTATCATAAGAATATTCCTCCTCCTGTATCTTCCATTGCTTTATGAAAAGTTTAAAGTGAAACTGCGTCGCTGTCAAGTGGAAAAGAGCAGGAAACAGTGTGGGCAATGTTGGAGACAATAAGCGACAATTTAGGAGAAATTCCGCTGCTGTTTACCTTCCCCATCCCAGGGGAGGGCGGCTGCCGGGAATTATGTAGGAAGATTATGTAAAGCTGGCTGTAATCCCTCAAAACAGAAAAGACGGTGGTAACCATGTCCATGGGAGAAGTGGGTATGACCAGTCACTTTCCGGGAAAAATTGACATAAAACAGGTAACATAAGGTAAAAAAAGCGGCATTGCACTGTCGAAAAGATTTTACAGCCAGGCAAGCCGTTTTGACAAAATCAGCACCCCCAAACCTCTATAATGGACAGTACTTATTCCAGATAAGTAGAAGAGTCCCTGCAGAGGCTAGGGGGTGTTTTGTGTACTGCGAATTTTACATAGATGTGTTTTTCGCGGTGAATCTGCTGATGGATTTCTGGGTGCTGTGTCTGACCAATGTGCTGCTAAAGGGCACTGCCAGCCCTTTGCGTGCTTTTTGGGGCGCTGTTTTTGGGGCACTTGGAATGTGCGGCTTTCTGGTATTCTCAAGAGAAATCCACACAGCAGGACTTGTGATTTTTTACAGTATCAGCGTATTGGTTATGGTGCGTACAGGCTGCGGTTTCAAAACCCTGAAGAAGCTGCTGGCCGCAAGTGCCGCTTTTTTTGGAGCCTCCTTTCTTCTGGGCGGAATCCTGCTGTTTGCAGAGCCTTTTTTGAAAGAGAAAGAACTTCCGTTTTTGTTTATCACAACTGCCGCTTACCTGATTTTATACACAGGCATAAGACTCTGTAAATACTTAAAAGGAAAAAGCAGTCTTTCGTGCGACGTGAAACTTGTGCTGAAAGACAGGGAAAGAAAAGTAAAAGGACTGTATGATACGGGAAACTGTCTGCTGGATACGCAGACAGGAAAACCAGTGTGCGTGATGGAATACAGCAGTTTTGAGGGACTGCTGGACAGAGAACAGAGAGAAGCACTGGAACACTTTTGTGCCATGAACCTGGAAGAAGGAAAAGAACAGATGGGCAAAGGGCTGGAAGAACTACAGCCCAGGTTTGTGCTTTATACCAGCGTGGGCTGCCAAAGAGGGCTGCTTCCTGTTGTGACGGCAGAAAGCATGACCGTATATACAGAGGACGGGGAAAAAGAGATAAGGGGAGCGCCCATAGGGCTTTCTCGGACGTCCCTGTCCTTAGACAGGCGTTTTCAAATGATTATAAATCCCGGTATTTTAAAGAGTTGAGAGGAGTATGAAAAATGGATGTTTGTGCAAAAAGAGGGTTTTCGTTTACTGGTTTTACCGGAATCTTACTGCCCAGGGGGAATGAGATTCACTATATTGGCGGTGCAGAAGTGCTTCCTGCTCCCTTGCCTGCAGAAGAGGAGGCCGTGCAGCTTGAAAAATTGCAAGGGGAGAAAAGCGAGGCTGCCAAAGCCTGTCTTATTGAACATAATTTAAGACTGGTGGTCTATATTGCCAAGAAATTTGACAACACCGGGGTGGGGGTAGAGGATTTGATTTCCATAGGTACCATTGGACTTATTAAAGCTATTAATACCTTTAATCCTGTGAAAAAAATCAAGCTGGCCACTTACGCTTCCCGGTGCATTGAGAACGAAATTCTCATGTACTTGCGGCGAAACAGCAAAACGAAGCTGGAAGTTTCCATTGATGAACCTTTAAATGTGGACTGGGACGGCAACGAACTGCTGCTGTCGGACATTTTGGGAACCGATGAGGATGTGATTTACCGGGATATTGAAAGCGAAGTGGAGAGGAAACTGCTGGGAAAAGCCATTGGAAAGCTGACGAAGCGAGAGCAGACCATTGTGCGGCTGCGCTTTGGCATTAATATGCCGGAGGGAAGAGAGAAGACCCAGAAAGAGGTAGCAGACCTGCTGGGTATCTCCCAGTCTTACATATCCAGACTGGAAAAGCGGATTATGAAAAGACTGAAAAAGGAAATTGTGCGGTACGAATAGAGAAGATAAAGGGAAAAGGCTGTTTCTGTGAGACGGCCTTTTTTTCGTGAAACGATATTGACAGAGAAAAAATTTGGTGATATATTGATGATATCAAAATGATATCAAATTAAATCGAGCTGACGAAGCGAGGAGGATGACCTATGAGTGAAGAAAACAAAGGGAAAAACGAGATTCAGAAAGAAAAGGTGTTGCAGGCGAAATCAGGTTTTGGTATGCTGATACTTGGATGCATACTGGCGGCAGCCGGAATAGGAGGGTTTGTCTGGGGAGCGCTGCTCTGTGACAGAAATGGGGCAGAGGTACTGGGAATTGCTGCTATAATAGCAGGAACTTTGGCATTTTTGGCAGGTATCCTAATCCTGTGCGGACTGAAGGTTATCAATCCCAAAGAGGCCCTGGTGCTGGCTTTGTTTGGTAATTATTACGGAACCTTGATGAAAGAGGGCTTTTTCTGGGTGAATCCTTTTGTTACAGCGATTAATCCCACGGTAAAGGCAGCAGCCAATGGCAAAAGCGTCAACCGTAAGGTATCATTAAAAACCATGACACTGAACAATGAAAAGCAGAAAGTAAATGATGAGACCGGAAATCCGGTGGAAATCGGGGCTGTGGCTATCTGGAAAGTGGTGAATCCCACAAAAGCAGTGATAAACGTAGAAAATTATAAAAGCTATCTTTCCATTCAGTGCGATTCCATCATCCGAAACACAGCCAGAAAATATCCATATGATGCCGCAGAGGGAAAGGATGAAAAATCTTTAAGAGGAAGCAGCCAGGAAATTGCGGATATCATGTGCAGAGAACTGCAGGAGAAAGTGGAAAATGCAGGCATTAAGATTCTGGAAGTCAGAATTACCCATTTGGCGTATGCGCCGGAGATTGCCTCTGCCATGCTCCAGAGACAGCAGGCGGCAGCCATTATTGACGCCCGTCAGAAGATTGTAGAAGGCGCTGTGGGAATGGTAGAAATGGCTTTGGAAAAATTAAGTGAAAATGAGATTGTAGAACTGGATGAGGAGAGAAAAGCGGCTATGGTCAGCAATTTGCTGGTGGTACTGTGCGGCAATAAAGATGCACAGCCCATTGTCAACAGCGGCAGTATCTATTAAAAAATAAAAGGCGGTGAGACACATTCTGGAAAACGAAAAGAAACCAAAGGGAAAAGAAAAAGCAAAGAAACAGGTACCTTTAAGACTGTCAGCGACCCTGTGGAATGAAATTGCCCAGTGGGCGGAGGACGATTTTCGTTCTATGAACGGCCAGATAGAATATCTGCTGACAGAATGTGTGAAATATAGAAAAAAACACCAGAGAAAAGAGGACGAATAAAAAAGAGCCATATGGGAAACGTATGCAGAGAAATCAGCAAGTGTTTTCCATATGGCTCTTTTTATGCACTGCGTACAGACGGCTGATCCTTAGCGCATGGCTGCAACAATTTCTTTTTTGATATGCAGCACAATCTGGGACAGTTCTTCAATACGCCGGTCAGACATTCGCGCCACCGGGGCGGAAATGGAAAAGGCATATTTGGGCCTTCCCTTAAAGTCAGGAATGCTGACTGCGATGCAGCGCACACCAAGTTCATTTTCTTCGTCATCTAAGGCATATCCTTTTTGCTGAACCTCTTTTATTTTCTCGAAAAATTGGGTATAATGAATCATAGTATGAGGTGTCAGTTTCTGGATTTGGCTGTTGTCCCAGATTTCTTTGATTTGGGTTTCCGGCATGTCCGCGGCCATGGCTTTTCCCACACCGGAACAGTAAAGGGGAATCCGGCTGCCCACCTTGGAAACCATGCGGATGGAATTCTGGTAGGATTCCTCTTTGTAAATATACACGGCATCCAGACCGTCCAGTTGTACGAAGTGAACCGTCTCTCCGGTTTCCTCAGACAGCTTCTTTAAGAAGGGGCGTACGGTCTCCAGAATGTCCATATGGCTCATCAGCTTGTTAGACAGAGTCAGAAGCTTAAAGGACAGGGCATATTTTCCGGTTTCTGCGTCTTGTTTTACATAGCCCATGTAAATCAGGGAACTGAGCAGACGGTGTACCGTGCTTTTATTTAACTCAAGATGGCGGCACAAATCTGCCAGAGCTGCAGGCCCGGTTTCAGCCAGGGTTTCCAGCACCAGAAACAGACGGTCAGCCACCTGAATAGGGTTTTTATTTTCCATGATAATTCTCCCGGTTTTCTATATTGACATTGACGCTATTGTAACACTTTCAAAAGATTGTGGCAACAGGAGATTTTTTTCGATTTTCTGCTTGACATTTTTTTACACCGTAGTATAATGCAAATTAAAGAAATACCACATGACGAAACGACATTTCACAATATGAAACACTGAGCAATTATGAAGGAGGAACAAGCAATGAGCACAGTTGCAGAAAAAATCGCAGAATTAGGTGTAGTACCGGTAGTTGTATTGGAAGATGCAAAAGATGCAGCACCTCTGGCAAAAGCATTAGTAGAGGGCGGACTTCCATGTGCTGAGGTTACATTCCGTACTGCAGCAGCAGAAGAATCCATTAAACTTATGACAGCAGAATACCCGGACATGTTTGTAGGAGCAGGTACAGTTCTGACTATTGACCAGGTAGACCGTGCAGTGGCAGCAGGCGCAAAATTTATTGTAAGCCCTGGATTTGACCCTGAAATCGTAGACTACTGTCTGGAGAAAGAAATTCCGGTATTCCCGGGCTGCATTACTCCATCCGAAGTAGCACAGGCGGTTAAGAGAGGCTTAAAAGTCGTAAAATTCTTCCCGGCAGAACAGTTCGGCGGCGTTGCTACCATCAAAGCGATGGCAGCTCCTTATGTAGGTCTGAAATTCATGCCTACAGGCGGTGTAAACGCAAAGAACCTGGAAAGCTACTTAGGCTGTGACAAAATCATTGCCTGCGGCGGAAGCTGGATGGTAAAAGGCGATTTAGTAAAAGCAGGAAAATTTGATGAAATTAAAGACCTGACAGCAGAAGCAGTAAAATTAGTTGCTGAAATCAGAAATAAATAAGAACAAGGGAAAAAGATTAAAGGAGATTAATACAAATGGCAAAGAAAGTAATTACTTTTGGTGAAATTATGTTGAGACTGGCTCCGGAAGGATACTACCGTTTCGTACAGGCAGAAAACTTCGGCGCAACATACGGCGGAGGAGAAGCAAACGTTGCTGTTTCTTTAGCAAACTACGGATTTGACGCAAAATTCGTTACAAAACTTCCAAAACACGAAATCGGACAGGCTGCTGTAAATTCTTTAAGAAAATACGGCGTTGACACAACAGATATCGTGCGCGGCGGCGACAGAGTAGGTATCTACTTCCTGGAAAAGGGCGCTTCCCAGAGACCTTCCAAAGTTATCTACGACAGAGCAGGTTCTTCTATTGCAACAGCTACAACAGCTGACTTTGACTGGAAGAAAATCTTCGATGGTGCTGACTGGTTCCACTTTACAGGAATTACACCGGCCTTAAATGACGAAGTAGCCAACATCTGTCTGGAAGCTTGTAAAGCTGCAAAAGAAGCAGGACTTACTATTTCCTGTGACTTAAACTACAGAAACAAACTGTGGTCCAAAGAAAAAGCAGGACAGGTTATGGGTGAAATCTGTAAATATGTAGACGTATGTATCGCAAACGAAGAAGACGCAGCTGACGTATTCGGTATCAAAGCAGCAAATACAGACGTTACAACAGGTACTGTAAACCACGAAGGTTACAAAGATGTTGCAAAACAGTTAGCAGACCGTTTCGGATTCCAGAAAGTGGCTATTACACTGCGCGAATCTTTATCTGCAAATGACAACAACTGGTCTGCAATGTTATACGATGGAAATGACTACTACTTCAGCAAAAAATACAAAATGCACATTGTTGACCGTGTAGGCGGCGGAGATTCTTTCGGCGGCGGACTTATCTGTGCATGCTTAAACGGATACGATGCACAGGCTACAATCGAATTTGCAGTAGCAGCATCTTGTCTGAAACATTCTATTGAAGGTGACTTCAACATGGTTTCCATGGACGAAGTTGCAAAACTGGCAGGCGGAGACGGTTCCGGACGTGTTCAGAGATAATTAACTGCATATTTAAAATGAAAAACCCTTATTGCCATTAGGGAACATATTTCATAGAAATGAGGGGCGCCGCATTAAGTTCATAAAATATCTGGCTTAAAGCGGCGCTCTTCGTCTGTAAAAAAGTTAGTTCAGGAGGTAAGCAGAACATGAAAAAGGATTTTGACTTGTTGTCACTGGGGGAAATTTTGCTGCGTCTTTCTCCGCCGAACAATGAGAGAATTGTAAGAGGAGAAACTTTTCAGAAACAGGTGGGAGGAGCGGAATTAAACGTGGTTTCCGGTGTCTCTCTTCTGGGACTGCGCACCGGCATTATTTCCAAGCTGCCGGACAATGCGCTGGGCACATATGCCAAAAACCGTGTGCGTTTCTGTGGTGTCAGTGATGATTATCTGGTTTATGACGAAGACCCGGACGCAAGACTTGGGATTTATTATTATGAAAACGGGGCGTATCCCAGAAAACCCAGTGTCGTATATGACAGGCGTCATGCTTCATTCTGCAAAATTACAGTGGAAGATTTGCCGGAGGATATGTTTGCTTCCACCCGCTGTTTCCACACCAGCGGCATTACGCTGGCTCTTTCCGAAAATACCAGGGAAAATGCAGTGGAGATGATTAAAAAGTTTAAAGAAAACGGCGCAATCATTTCTTTTGACGTCAACTTCAGAGGCAATCTATGGACAGGAGAAGAAGCCAAGGAGTGCATTGAGAAGATTCTGCCTTATGTGGATATTTTCTTCTGCTCAGAGGAGACAGCAAAGCTGACCTTTTTAAAGGAAGGTGATTTGCATTCTGTTATGAAGAGTTTTACCCAGGAATATCCCATTTCCATTGTAGCTTCTACCCAGAGAGTGGTGCACAGCCCTAAGGTACATACCTTTGGCTCTGTGATTTATAATGCAAAAGAGGACAAGTTTTACGAAGAGGAACCGTACCACAACATTGAAGTGGTAGACCGTATCGGCAGCGGAGACGCTTATATTTCCGGCGCGCTGTACGGACTTCTGGCTCATGATTTTGACTGCCAGAGAGCGCTGGAATACGGAAATGCTACCAGTGCAGTGAAAAATACCATTCCGGGAGATTTGCCTTCCTGTGGATTAAATGAAATTGACCGTATTATTAAGAATCACAAAAATACAGGGATTCAGTCGGAAATGGACCGCTGATTTCTTTTTTGTGTGTTGGAAAGCCCTCTGTATTCATAGGATACATTAAGACCGTGAATACAGGGGGATTTTTTATGCGTGTCTGTGAATTAAAGCAAAAAGAAGTGATTAACATCTGTACCTGCAAGAGTCTGGGATGTCCGCTGGATGTGGAATTTGACTGCCGCACGGGACAGATACAAATGCTTATTGTGCCGGTGCAGGGGAAGATGTGCGGCCTCTTTGGCTCCGTCAGTGAATATGTGATTCCCTTTTCCTGTATCCGCCAGATAGGGGAGGACATTATTCTGGTGGAAATACAGGAGGAAAAGTTTTTGAGAAAAGAGTAAGAACAACTTGTGAATACGTGCGTACAAGTTGTACAATAGGAAAAAAGGAGGAAACTATGACACAGGAAAACGGCAAGACAAAATACTATGTCCTTATGGAAGAATTGAAGTCCTCCATTTTAAGCGGAAAGGTCAAAGCGGGAGAGAAGCTGCCTTCGGAAAATGAACTGTCCCAAAAGTATCATATCAGCAGACATACGGTGCGTAAGGCTTTGTCCATTCTCATACAGGAAGGGTATATTGTGGCGGAACACGGCAGAGGAACTTTTTGTTCGGAACGTATGTGTCATCTGCGGAAATCCGGCAATATTGCGGTGATTACCACCTATATTTCAGATTACATTTTTCCCAGACTGATTCAGGGTATGGATAAGGTCATGACGGAAAATGGGTACAGCATTATTCTGAAAAATACGGCCAACAGCAGGACAAGGGAAGCCAGAGTGCTGGAAGAAATTCTCTCTAAGGACATTGACGGACTGATTATTGAACCCAGCAAAAGCCAGATATTGTGCCGACATATGAATCTGTACGGGCTTTTGGAAGAGTATCATATTCCCTATGTGTTTATTCAGGGCGTATATCCCCAGATGCAGGAGAAGCCTCATATTCTCATGGATGACTGCCAGGGCGGATATCTGGTGACAAAATATCTGCTGGACATGGGGCATGAGAATCTGATAGGGATTTTTAAGGCCGATGATTTCCAGGGGAAAGAGCGGCACAAAGGGTATGTCAAAGCTTTGCAGGAAGCAGGATTTGTCTATGACCCGGACCGGGTGGTATGGTTTCACACGGAAGACCGGAAGAGCAAACCGGCTCTGATGGCCGGACAGCTTTTGGAACAGGGGATGTATATTGACGGAATTGTGTGCTACAATGACCAGATTGCCACAGATGTGATTGGCGGGCTGGAAGAAATGGGGAAAAAGGTGCCGGAGGATATTTCTGTCACGGGGTACGATAATTCCCTGATGTCAGCAGGCAGCCTTTGCCTTACCACCATTGCCCATCCACAGGAAAAGCTGGGAGAAATGGCGGCAGAGCTGCTTCTGGAGAAAATTCGGGAAGTGCCGGAGGAGAAAAGCCAGATTCCCAGGCTGATTCAGCCGGAACTGATACCGGGAAATTCCGTAAAAGACAGGAGAAAACAGGAGGAAAAATAAGATGTTAGAAGAATTGAAAAAAGCGGTTTACGAAGCCAATATGCTGTTGCCGAAATATGGTCTGGTAACGTTTACCTGGGGGAATGTCAGCCAGATTGACCGGGAGACAGGATACTTTGCTATTAAGCCAAGCGGTGTGGACTATGACAAGCTGACACCGGAGGATATGGTGATTATGGATTTGGAGGGAAATAAGATTGAAGGAAGATACAATCCTTCCTCAGATACGCCCACACACCTGGAACTTTACAAGGCCTTTCCAAAGATTGGCGGCATTGTACATACCCATTCTTCCTGGGCAACCAGCTGGGCTCAGGCCGGAAGAGGAATTCCCTGCTACGGAACTACCCATGCAGACTATATGTACGGAGAGATTCCCTGTGTGCGCTGCTTGACGAAGGAAGAAATCGAAGGGGCTTATGAGAAAAATACAGGACTGCTCATTGCAGAGTATTTTAAAAATAAGGATTATGAGGCAGTTCCGGCCGTATTGTGCAAAAACCACGGTCCCTTTACCTGGGGAAAAGACGGACACGAAGCCGTGCACAATGCAGTGGTACTGGAAGAGGTGGCGAAGATGGCTGCCAGATGTGAGCAGATAAACCCACGGGTGCAGCCAGCGCCCCAGGAATTACAGGATAAGCATTATTATAGGAAACATGGGGAAAATGCTTATTATGGGCAGAAATAAAAAAGGTATATCCATTTTTTGAAAGAAAGCACTTAAGGCGACTTGGGTGTTTTCTTTTTGCATAAGAAGAAAATGGATAAAAACAGTGCAAATTCTAAAAAACTATGATAAGATAGAAACAATCAAAGGAGGTATCTATGGAACTTTTTGCAGGTATTATGATTCCTTTTGCAGGTACGGCTTTGGGAGCCGCCTGTGTGTTCTTTTTAAAGCATGAAATGAAACCTCTGGTGCAGAGAAGTCTTCTGGGCTTTGCGTCCGGGGTTATGGTGGCAGCGGCTGTGTGGTCCCTCTTGATTCCGGCTATGGATATGTCCGAAGCTATGGGGAAATTTGCCTTTATCCCCGGGGCTGTGGGATTTTTGCTGGGAATTTTGTTTCTCTTGGGGATGGACAAACTGATTCCTCACTTACACATAGGAGCCAGTCAGCCGGAGGGAAAGAAGAGCAGCCTGAAGAAAACCACCATGCTGGTATTGGCGGTGACTCTGCACAATATCCCCGAAGGGATGGCTGTAGGTGTGGTTTTTGCCGGTATGCTGGCAGAAAATACAGAAATTACCCTGGCGGGAGCCATGGCTCTGTCCGTGGGAATCGCTATCCAAAACTTTCCGGAGGGGGCCATTATATCCTTGCCGCTTCGGAGTGAAAAAGGTATGGGAAAGGGGAAAGCATTTCTCTACGGGGCGCTTTCCGGTGCGGTGGAGCCTTTAGGGGCTTTTCTCACCGTGCTTCTGTTTCGTTTTGTGCAGCCGGTGCTGCCGTATCTGCTGGCTTTTGCCGCAGGCGCCATGATTTATGTGGTGGTGGAAGAACTGATACCGGAAGCCAGCCAGGGCGAACACAGCAATATCGGAACCATTGGGTTTGCGGCAGGCTTTGTATTGATGATGATATTGGATGTGGCATTGGGATAAGATATTTTTGAGAATTCGGAAACGGGAGAAAAGGGGTTGCTTTTCTCCCGTTTTTATGCTACACTGTTTTCGTCAAGATTAATACCCCACGGGGGTGTAGGGAGGAAAAGAGATGCAGGCAGATAAAGCGAAGATAAACAGACTTTTAAAAACAGCCAGAGGACAAATAGACGGTATACTCAAGATGGTGGAGGAAGACCGTTACTGTATGGACATTTCACATCAGCTTATGGCTACAGAAGCCATTTTAAATAAGGCAAACAAGGAGATTCTCACAGCCCATTTAAAGAGCTGTGTTACCAATGCCAAGACAGACGAGGAGAGGGAGGAAAAGGTAGACGAACTGGTGACGATGCTGGGGAAAATCATGTAGAGAGGAAGTGTGAAGATGAAGGAAAAATTTGATGTGACAGGCATGACCTGCTCGGCCTGCTCTTCCAGGGTGGAAAAGTGCGTCCGCAAGCTGGAAGGGGTGAAAGAGGTCAGTGTCAATCTTCTGACTAACAGTATGCAGGTGGAATATGACGATGAAATTCTGAAGGAACAGGGAATTATAGAGGCAGTTGTACATGCCGGATACGGTGCGTCTCCGGCAGCAGGCTCGTCGGAAACAAGAGGAAAGGCACAAAACACAGAAGTGGAAAGAGCCAATCCCGTCCAGGAACATTTGATGGAGATGAAGAAGAGGACGATCTGGTCATTTGTATTTCTGATTCCCCTGATGTATGTGTCCATGGGACATATGGCAGGTCTGCCTTTGCCAGTCTTTCTTTCGGGAACGGAAAATGCGGTAGCCTTTGCGTTTACGCAGTTTCTGCTGTGTCTGTCTGTATTGTACATGAACCGGGCCTATTTCAGCAAGGGCTTCAGTACTCTGCTTCACGGTGGGCCCAACATGGATACTCTGATTGCAGTGGGCTCCGGTGCATCGCTGATTTATGGGATTTTTGCCATTTACCGCATGGGCTATGGATTGGGAGTACAGAATTTTGAACTGGTGAATCAATATCGTCATGATTTGTATTTTGAATCTTCGGTGATGATTCTGGCATTGATTAATATAGGGAAGTATTTGGAAGCACGTTCTAAGGGAAAGACGGGAGATGCCTTAAAAAAACTGCTGGATTTGGCGCCAAAGACAGCGCTTGCAGAGCGAAACGGTGTGGTCACAGAGATTCCGGCACAGGAGATACTGCCGGGGGATATTCTGCATGTAAAACCGGGAAAAAGTGTGCCGGCGGATGGGGTGATTCTGGAAGGAAGCACCAGTGTAGACGAGGCTGCGATTACGGGAGAGAGCATTCCTGTATTTAAAGCAGCAGGCGACCGGGTCATTGCAGCTACCATGAACAAAACCGGATTTTTCAAAATGAAGGCAGACAAAACAGGGGACGATACGGTATTTTCCCAGATTATCCGGCTGGTGGAGGAGGCCAGCGCCAGCAAGGCTCCTATTGCCAGAATGGCAGATAAGATTGCAGGCATTTTTGTTCCGGTGGTTATGGGAATTGCACTGGTTACCGTTGCAGTGTGGCTGCTTCTTGGTGCAGGTTTTGAATTTGCGCTTTCCTGCGGCATTGCAGTGCTGGTGATTTCCTGCCCCTGCGCTTTGGGACTGGCTACACCGGTTGCCATTATGGTAGGCACCGGAAAGGGGGCAGAAGACGGCATACTGATTAAGTCCGGAGAAGCCCTGGAAGTGGCGCACAACATTCAGAGCGTGGTACTGGACAAGACGGGAACCATTACCCAGGGAAAACCTGTGGTTACGGATATCTATCCGGTGCATACAAGCCCGCAAAAGCTGTTGGAAATTGCGGGGGCTTTGGAAATGAAAAGCGAGCACCCTTTGGCAGAAGCCATTCTGGCAAAGGTAAAAGAAGAAAATACAGCTTTGCCGGAGACAGAAAATTTTCTGGCAGTAACGGGAAAAGGCGTGCAGGCCGTTATAGAAGGACAAACCTACTATGCAGGGAATAGCAAGCTGATGGAAGAGCATCATATCGACTGCAGGGAAATACAGCCGCTCATGGAAAAACTGGCAGAAGATGGCAAAACACCGCTGATTTTTGCTGATGAAAAGCAGGTGCTGGGCATTATCGGAGCCGCAGATGTGGTAAAACCAACCAGTGCACAGGCTGTAAAAGAGTTGAAAAAACTGGGGATTCGGGTTATTATGCTTACAGGGGATAATGCCAGAACGGCAAAGGCCATTCAGAAACAGCTGGAGATTGATAACGTTATTGCAGAGGTACTGCCCCAGGATAAAGAAAGAGAAGTGGCAAATATCCAGAAATCCGGACAGGTGGTGGCAATGGTAGGAGACGGCATCAACGATGCGCCTGCCCTTGCCAGAGCAGATGTGGGCATTGCCATTGGCGCAGGAACAGACGTAGCCATTGAGAGTGCAGATATTGTGCTGATGAAAAATGATTTGCTGGATGTGGTGACGGCCATCCGTCTGAGTAAGGCCGTTATCCGCAATATTAAGCAGAATCTGTTTTGGGCCTTTTTCTATAATACCTGCGGAATTCCCCTGGCGGCAGGTCTGCTCTATCCCATGTTTGGATTAAAATTAAGCCCCATGTTTGGAGCGGCAGCCATGAGTCTCAGCAGTCTGTTTGTTGTATCCAATGCCCTGAGGCTGCGGTATTTCCAGGCTTTGAAAGCGCCGCAGAGAATAGAAGAAAATGCCGCACAGGCGGTTGAAGATAAGGAGGAAAAAATGATGTATAAGATGAAAATTGAAGGAATGATGTGTCAGCACTGCCAGGCAGCAGTGACCAAGGCTTTAAATGCACTGGAAGGCGTAAAGGCAGAGGTGAATCTGGAGAAAAAAGAGGCTTATGTGGAAGCAGAAGCTCATGTAACAAAAGAAGAATTGACAAAAGCAGTGGAAGAGGCAGGTTACGAAGTAATTTCTGTGGAATAAGAGAAAGGATTTGGGAAAGGGAAAATTATGATTCGAGTAGGAATGGGATATGATGTTCATAAACTTACTGAGGGCAGAGACCTGATTCTGGGCGGAGTGAACATTCCATGGGAAAAGGGACTTCTGGGACACTCTGACGCAGATGTGGTGGTACATGCCATTATGGACGCCCTGTTGGGAGCTGCGGCCCTTCGTGATATCGGAAGGCATTTTCCGGATACAGACCCTCAGTATAAAGGGATTTCCAGCATCAAACTTTTACAGTATGTAGGCAAACTGCTGGAAGAAAATATGTATGTGATTAATAATATTGACGCCACAATTATAGCGCAGAAACCCAAGCTTCTGCCCTATATAGACACTATGATTGCCAATGTGGCTCAGGCGCTGCATATCAGCGAAAATCAGGTGAATATCAAAGCAACTACGGAGGAGGGGCTGGGCTTTACGGGAAGCCAGGAAGGGATATCCGCCCAGGCTGTCTGCGCTCTGACTCATGTGCAGGATTTGATGGGAGATGACAGAATACAAGGAGGCTGCGGCAGATGCTGCGGCAGGGAGTAAAAGAAAATGAGTATTTTAAACGTGCAGAATTTATCCCACGGCTTTGGTGACCGTGCTATTTTCCAGGATGTTTCTTTCCGCTTATTAAAAGGAGAGCACATTGGACTGGTAGGGGCCAATGGCGAGGGGAAATCTACCTTTATGAATATTATTACAGGAAAACTCATGCCTGATGAAGGCAAAATCCAGTGGGCGAAAAATGTGCGGGTGGGTTATCTGGACCAGCATACCGTACTGGAAAAAGGGATGACAATCCGCGACGTATTGAAATCCGCTTTTGCCTGGCTCTTTGAACTGGAAGAGCAGATGAATGGAATTTGCGATAAGATGGGAGAGGCTTCCGAAGAGGAACTGACGAAAATGATGGAAGAACTGGGAACCATACAGGACCTGCTCACCATGCATGATTTCTATATTATTGACAGTAAAGTGGAAGAAGTGGGACGGGCACTTGGTTTAACAGCCATTGGTCTGGATAAAGATGTGACGGATTTAAGCGGAGGTCAGAGAACAAAGATTCTTCTGGGAAAACTGCTTTTGGAAAAACCGGATATTCTGCTTTTGGACGAGCCCACCAACTATTTGGATGTAGAGCACATTGAATGGCTGAAACGCTATCTGCAGGAATATGAGAATGCGTTTGTTCTTATTTCTCATGATATTCCGTTTTTAAACAGTGTGGTAAACCTGATTTACCATATGGATAATCAGGAGTTAAACCGGTATGTGGGAGACTATGACCACTTCCAGGAGGTTTATGCAGTGAAAAAGGCACAGCTTGAAGCTGCCTACAACCGCCAGCAGCAGGAAATCAGTGAACTCAAGGACTTTGTGGCAAGAAATAAAGCCCGGGTGGCAACCAGGAATATGGCTATGTCCAGACAGAAAAAGCTGGATAAAATGGATGTTATTGAACTGGCAAAGGAAAAACCAAAGCCGGAATTTCATTTTAAGACAGCCAGAACACCCAGCCGTTTTGTGGTGGAAACAGAGGATTTGGTGATTGGATATGATGAGCCTCTTTCCAAACCTTTGAATCTACGGGTAGAAAGAGGGGATAAAATCGTACTTACCGGGTCCAATGGTATCGGAAAAACCACTCTTTTGAAAAGTATTCTGGGCTTGATTCCGGCGCTTTCCGGGAAGGTACAGTTGGGTGATTATCTGGAAATCGGATACTTCGAACAGGAAATGCCAAAAGGAAATAAAAACACCTGTATTCAGGAAATATGGGATGTGTTCCCTTCCTATACCCAGTACGAAGTGCGGGCGGCCCTGGCAAAATGCGGACTTACCACAAAGCACATCGAAAGCCTGGTGAGGGTGTTAAGCGGTGGAGAGCAGGCAAAGGTACGGCTTTGTAAAATTATGAACCGGGAGAGCAATGTGCTGATTTTGGACGAGCCCACGAATCATTTGGATGTGGAGGCCAAGGACGAATTAAAGAGGGCGTTGAAAGAGTACAAGGGGACCATTCTTATGGTGTGCCATGAACCGGAATTTTACGAAGGGCTTGCCACAGACGTGTGGGACTGTTCTTCCTGGACCACCAGGATACAGTAGTAAATGAAACACATATAGAGAAAAGTTTCAATTACATTTTATAAAATTGTGGAATATAAGATATAATTAAAAAATATGCAGGAAATGAAAAATAAACTTGCAAAATTAAGAATATGGATTTATAATACAAACCATAATAAATACAATATCTTTTAACAGGAGGAACGGTCATGTCATATGTAGACGAGGTTATTGAATTAGTAGTAAAGAAAAATCCAGGAGAACCGGAATTTCATCAGGCGGTGAAAGAGGTTCTGGATTCTTTAAGACCGGTTGTAGAAGCCAATGAAGAAAAATACCGTAAAGAGGCTCTTTTAGAGCGTCTGGTAGAACCGGAAAGAGTTATTATGTTCCGCGTTCCGTGGGTAGATGACAAGGGAAATGTACAGGTAAACAAAGGATACCGCGTACAGTTCAACAGCGCTATCGGACCTTACAAGGGCGGTTTGAGATTCCATCCGTCTGTATACCTTGGAATTATTAAATTCCTTGGCTTTGAACAAATTTTCAAAAACTCTTTGACAGGTCTTCCTATCGGCGGCGGCAAAGGCGGTTGTGATTTTGACCCGAAAGGCAAATCGGACAGAGAAGTGATGGCTTTCTGCCAGAGCTTTATGACAGAACTGTATCGTCACATTGGCGCTGACACAGACGTACCTGCAGGAGATATTGGTGTAGGCGGAAGAGAAATCGGCTATCTGTTTGGTCAGTACAAGAGAATCCGCGATTCCTATGAAGGCGTGCTGACAGGAAAAGGTCTGACTTACGGCGGTTCTTTAGTAAGAACACAGGCTACAGGCTACGGACTTCTGTATCTGACAGAGGAATTGTTAAAAATCAACGGAAAAGAACTGGCAGGAAAGACCGTTGTTGTCTCCGGTGCCGGAAACGTAGCTACTTATGCTATCGAAAAAGCATACCAGTTAGGTGCAAAGCCAGTAACCTGCTCTGATTCCACAGGCTGGGTATACGATCCGGACGGCATTGACGTGGCAGCATTAAAAGATATCAAAGAAGTGAAACGCGCACGTCTGACAGAATATACAAAATACAGACCGAATGCAGAATACCACGAAGGCAAAGGCGTATGGAGCGTAAAATGTGATGTGGCTCTTCCATGTGCAACACAGAATGAACTGGATTTGGAAGATGCGAAGACACTGGTAGCAAATGGCTGTTTCGCAGTTGCAGAAGGCGCTAATATGCCAACTACTCTGGAAGCGACAAAATATCTTCAGGAAAACGGCATTATCTTTGCACCAGGTAAGGCTGCAAACGCAGGCGGTGTGGCAACCTCCGCACTGGAAATGTCTCAGAACAGCGAGCGTTTGAGCTGGAGCTTTGAAGAAGTAGATGCCAAATTGCAGGGCATTATGGTAAATATCTGCCATAACATGGCAGACGCTGCCAAGAAATATGGTTTTGAAGGCAATTACGTAGTAGGCGCAAATGCAGCAGGCTTTGAAAAAGTTGCAGAAGCTATGATTGCACAGGGCGTTTGCTAATCCATAGATTGATAGAACATAACTCCGCATAGAAACACCCCGGTTGGGAGAAACACCTCCTGGCCGGGGTGTTTCGTTGTTTTTAGGAAGGGGTTGAAAAATAAAAACAGAAGATTCATAGAAATTTCATTTCCTGTATGTTAAAATGGGAAAAATGATTTACAAGGAGTGAGTATATGAAACCAACAGAAAACATGACTCCGCTTACCATAGGCGTATTCTCTTCCTCTTCTCCCATATCGGCTTCCACACCGGTTCGATACGAAAGAGGAAAGGCTTATTTACAAAAGAAAGGATTTCGGGTTTTAGACGGAAGTTTATACGGAAAAAGTGATTTCTACCGCTCCGGGACAATCCGGGAGAGGGCAGAGGAGTTTAATCAGCTTTTGTATCGGGAAGAAGTGGAGATAGTAATGGCGGCTATCGGAGGAAATAACACGAACTCCATTTTGCCTTATATAGATTATGCATACTTAAAGAAACACCCGAAGATTATCATCGGGTATTCAGATACAACAGCACTTCTTCTGGCTATTTATGAAAAGACAGGTCTGCCGGTATTCTATGGTCCCGCGTTGGCCTCTTCTTTCGGTGAATTTCCGCCCTTTGTGGACTGGACATATGAGCAATTTGAAACGATGCTCCAGGGATACGGAAATCTGCCGTATACCTTTCCTGTTCCCCAATACTGGACAGACGAATTTATAGACTGGAGCAGTCAGGACAGGGGAAAGGAACCGAGAAAAAACCAGTGGATTTGCGTGAGACCCGGCAGGGCAAAGGGCAGACTGATAGGTGGTAATCTGAATACCATGGAGGGCTTTTTCGGAACAGACTATATGCCGGAAATCCGAAAAGGGGATATTCTGTTTATGGAGGATTCCTTAAAAGATGCCTGCACCATAGAACGCACGTTTTCCCTTTTAAAACTGGCAGGTGTATTTGACCGAGTCAGCGGCGTCATTTTGGGAAAACATGAAAAGTTTGATGATAACGGGACGGGCAGAAAACCTTATGAAATTCTGTTGGAAGTCATGGGAGAAAGTGAAATTCCTATACTGGCAGAGATTGACTGCTGTCATACACATCCCATGCTTACCCTGCCTATTGGATGCGAGGTCTCCCTGGATGCAGAAGAAAAGACTGTGGTTCTTCTGGAAAATCCATTGGAGAAAATAGAGTGCAGCAGGTAAAAAAGGATATTTGGAAAGACGAGAGGAAACAAAGAATGCTGCAAATCAGAAAAGAAACATTGACAAATCACTCATTTATGAATAAACTAAAGAAAGACAGAAAAAGGCTTGGAACGAAAAGAGTACGGAACTCTTCTTTTTCAGAGAGAGGCGGTCATCGGCTGTAAGCTGCCTTAAAAGAATTTTCGGAAAGTGCATTCGGGAGCTGATTCGGTGAATGTCTGCAGACTCTTCTAAAGGGGAGACAGGCACAGCCGGGTACGCAGGTCTGCGTTATGGACAAAGGAGTGGCAGACAGAAATTTTGTCTTCAAATAGAGTGGAACCGCGGAGTATTTCGCCTCTATACCGTAACAATACGGTATGGGGGCTTTTCTTTTTGGCAGCAGGAAGAAAACGGCTTTGCGGTGAATCATGGAAAGGAAGTGCAACATGGGATTTATTGGACGTATCAAGGAGGAATTTCAGGTAATTCAGGAAAGAGACCCTGCCATTAAGACGCCGCTGGAAGTTTTACTGTATCCCAGTTTTCGTGTTATGATACAATACAGAAAGGCACACAGACTGTATGAGAAGGGACATTATTTTCTGGCCAGATGGATTTCCCAGAGAGCGGCCAGAAAAACAGGTATTGAAATTCATCCGGGGGCTAAAATAGGAAAAGGACTGTTTATTGACCACGGTGCAGGGGTGATTATCGGCGAGACTACAGTAATTGGCGATAATGTGACCCTGTATCAGGGTGTGACCTTAGGAGGTACCGGGAAAGAAACCGGAAAACGTCATCCGACTCTGCGGGACAATGTAATGGTCAGCGCAGGCGCCAAGATTCTGGGTTCGTTTACCATTGGAGAAAACTCCAAAATAGGGGCAGGAAGTGTGGTACTGGAGGAAGTGCCTCCCAACTGCACGGTAGTAGGAGTGCCGGGACGCGTGGTGCGAAAAGAAAATCAGAAGGTGCCAAGAGTGGATATGGATCAGGTACATTTGCCTGACCCAACCCTGGAGGATATTCATTATCTCCAGCGTGAAAACGAACGCCTCCGTTCAGAACTTCAGAAAATGAGCTATGAGATGAAAGATATGCAGGAAAGAGAAGCAAAATGCCGCAGGGCAAGAGAACTGGCAGAGCAAAAAAGAGAAAAGGAGTAACAAAAATTATGAAGATTTACAACACACTGACAAAGAGAAAAGAAGAATTTGTTCCCTTACAGGAGGGAAAAGTAAGCATGTATGTCTGCGGACCTACGGTTTACAACTTTATCCACATTGGAAATGCAAGACCTATGATTGTATTTGACACGGTGCGCCGTTATATGGAATACAAGGGCTATGATGTGAACTACGTTTCCAATTTTACAGACGTGGATGATAAAATCATTGCAAAAGCTGTCGAAGAAGGCGTAAGTGCGGAGGAGATTTCCACCCGTTATATTAAAGAGTGCAAAAAAGATATGGCGGATATGAATGTCAAACCAGCCACGACACATCCCCTGGCTACCCAGGAAATCCAGGGTATGATTGAAATGATTCAGACACTCATAGACAAGGGCTTTGCCTATGAAGTCAACGGAACCGTTTATTTCCGGGTGAAAAACTTTGAGGAATACGGCAAGCTGTCTCACAAGAATCTGGAAGATTTGCAGTCCGGCTTCCGTTCTCTGCAGGTGTCCGGAGAAGACCAGAAGGAAGACCCGCTGGATTTCGTACTCTGGAAACCGAAAAAAGAGGGAGAACCTTTCTGGGTATCTCCATGGAGTGAGGGACGTCCGGGATGGCATATTGAGTGCTCCGTCATGTCCAAGAAATATCTGGGCGAGGAAATTGATATCCATGCAGGGGGAGAAGATTTGGTATTCCCTCACCACGAAAATGAAATTGCACAGTCCGAATGCTGCAATGGAAAACAGTTTGCAAGATACTGGATGCACAATGCATTCCTGAACATTGACAATAAGAAAATGTCCAAATCTCTGGGCAACTTCTTTACCGTAAGGGAAATCGGGGAAAAATATGATTTGCAGGTACTGCGTTTCTTCATGCTGAACGCGCATTACAGAAGCCCGCTGAATTTCAGTGCAGAGCTTATGGAATCCTCTAAAAATGCTCTGGACAGAATTATTACCTGTGTAGAGCAGCTGAAACATCTTCTGGAAACAGCGCCTCAGGGAGAAAAAACTGAGAAAGAAAAAGAACTGGAAGCAGAAATTCAGGGCTATGTGAAAAAATACGAAGAGTCCATGGAAGATGATTTCAATACGGCGGATGCCATTGCAGCCATCTTTGAATTGGTAAAATTTTCCAATACCCAGACAAGTGGGGAAAGCACCGGGGAATTTGTAAAGGAACTGTTGGATACTATCGTGCATTTAAGCGATGTGCTGGGGCTTCTGGTAAACAAAGAGGCGGAAGTATTAGACGAAGATATTGAGAGATTAATCGAAGAACGCCAGACAGCCAGAAAAGAGAAGAACTTCAAGCGTGCAGATGAAATCCGCGATCAGTTGGCAGATATGGGCATTATTTTAAAGGATACAAGAGAGGGCGTACAATGGAAGCGGGCTTAAGTTATATAAAGGAACTGTTTCAGCTGGAGGATACGGACATCCGGACGTATTCTCCCCTGACCCTGGCGTATATCGGAGACGCCATTTACGAACTGGTTATCCGCACCATTTTAGTGGAAAAAGGGAATACACAGGTGAACAAGCTGAATCAGCGAGCCAATCGCCTGGTGAAAGCTTCGGCCCAGTCAGAAATGATTGAAAAGCTGAAGCCGCATCTTACAGAAGAGGAGATGGCAGTCTTTAAACGGGGACGCAATGCCAAATCCTATACCATGGCAAAGAATGCCACCATGTCGGATTATCGTCGTGCCACAGGATTTGAAGCCCTTATGGGATATCTGTATCTGACGGAACAGTGGGAGCGGATGTTGGAACTGATAAAGCTGGGAATGACAGAAGAAACAAAAGGAGAGACAGATGGAGAATAAATTCCAGGAAACTAAAATAGAGGGACGGAATGCAGTGCTGGAAGCTTTTCGTTCGGGAAAATCCGTGGACAAACTTTTTGTGCTGGAAAAATGTGAGGACGGTCCTGTCCGTACCATTTTAAGAGAAGCCAAAAAGCATGCCACCATGGTGAAATTTGTGAAGAAGGAACGTCTGGAGCAGATGTCGGAAACCGGCATGCACCAGGGCGTGATTGCCATGACGGCTGCTTATAACTACGCGGAAGTGGAGGATATACTGGAAGTGGCAAGAGAAAAAGGAGAACCGCCTTTTTTGATTCTGCTGGATAATATCGAAGATCCCCACAATCTGGGCGCCATTATCCGTACCGCCAATCTGGCCGGGGCACATGGGGTGATTATCCCGAAAAACAGAGCGGTGGGGCTGACTGCTACGGTAGCCAGAACCTCTGCAGGAGCGCTGAATTATACACTCGTGGCAAAGGTGACGAATATGGCAAGAACCATTGAACAGCTGAAAAAAGAAGGTATGTGGTTTGTATGCGCGGATATGGGCGGCACCACCATGTATGATTTGGATTTGAAAGGTCCTATGGGACTGGTTATCGGCAATGAGGGAGACGGAGTTTCCAAACTGGTAAGGGAAAAATGTGATTTTATTGCATCCATTCCCATGAAGGGAGATATTGATTCCCTGAATGCGTCTGTGGCAGCCGGAGTGCTGGCCTTTGAAATTGTGCGCCAGAGAATGGGGCAGTAAGGATAGAAGATACAGGTTCTGAACATGAAAAATTATGAAGCATTATCAGATGAACAGTTGATTGAGCTTTTGCGAAAAGGGGAAAGCGGACCGGAAGAGTATCTGGTGAAAAAATATAAAGGCATGGTGCTGAAAAAGGCCCATGCCATGTTCCTTATCGGCGGAGAGCAGGAGGATTTGATTCAGGAGGGTATGTTGGGGCTTTTTAAAGCGGTGCAGGGGTACCAGCCCGGAAAGAATGCGTCTTTCTCTACATTTGCCAATCTGTGTGTGGAGCGGCAGATGGGCAAGGCCATTGAGATTTCCGGAAGACAGAAGCACAGGCCTTTAAATACCTATATTTCCTTGAGTCAGGAGGACGGACCTCTGATGAATACAGAGGATACCATACAGCTGAACCCGGAGGAGATTGTCATCGGCAGGGAAAATGCAGACAATCTGTCAAAGAGGATTCAGAAGGTATTAAGTCCTTTTGAAAACCAGGTGCTGGATTTGTATCTGCAGGGGATGGACTATCGGAAAATTGCAGAAAGAATAGGGAAACCGGCAAAATCTGTGGACAATGCCCTGCAGAGAATTCGCAGTAAAATCCATGGGATGAAAGAGCATCAGAGGTGAAAAAATGGAGAAAAAAAGAATCTTAACGGTGATTCCATTTACAGAGAATCAAAAGAAACGCCTGGAAGAGGCAGCAGCCGGGGCAGAACTTTGCTTTCGGGATTTGCAGTCCATAACTGCAGAAGAGGTAAAGAGAGCAGAAATTATACTGGGCAATGTGCCGGCAGAGATGGTAAAAGAGGCAGAGCGTCTGGAGTGGCTGCATTTGAATTCGGCAGGCTTTGACGATTATGTAAAAGAGGGGATATTAAGAGAGAAAACTCTTTTGACCAACAGCAGCGGTGCTTATGGAAAAGCGGTTTCTGAGCATATGTTTGCAATGCTTCTGGCTATGCAGAAAAAACTGCATTTATATCGTGACCTGCAAAGACAGCATATGTGGGGAGATGAGGGAGAAGTGACCTCCATTGCGGATTCTGTGATTCTGGTGTTGGGAACCGGAGATATTGGTCTGCATTTCGCAGAGCTTGCCCATGCCCTGGGGGCTTATGTGATAGGTGTGAAACGAACTTTGGCCCCCTGTCCGGATTGTATGGACGAACTGCATGTTATGAGCGAGCTGGACGAACTGTTGCAGAGGGCTGATTCGGTAGTTTCTTTCCTGCCCAGTACACAGGAGACAAGAGGCTTGTTTGGCAAAAAGCGGTTTGCGCTTATGAAAGAGGGAAGCTTTTTCTTAAACGGCGGAAGAGGAGATCTGATCTGTACAGAGGATTTGTGTGATGTACTGGAATCCGGTCACCTGGCGGGCGCAGCTCTTGATGTCACAAGTCCGGAGCCCCTTCCGAAAGAACACAGGATATGGGATATTCCAACTGCGTTTATAACACCTCATATTTCCGGCTCTTATCATTTGCCGGAAACCCTGAGAAATGTGGTATCTATTGCTGTAGAAAATGTAAGACGGTATATGGCAGGGGAAGAGTTGAAAAATTTAGTGAAAAAATAGAAGAAAAAGGTTGACAGGCGCATAACTTTTTGGTATAGTCTATAACTGTGGTAAGCACACAGCAGAAAAATAAAAGTTATGCTGCCTTGGCTCAGTCGGTAGAGCGTCGCCTTGGTAAGGCGGAGGTCGGCGGTTCAAGTCCGCTAGGCAGCTCTGAAAACTCTTGAGAAATCAAGAGTTTTTTTGTTATACTGATTGCAAGAGAAACAGGAGAACCTATATGAGAGAAAGAGTAAAGCGGCTGGTTCTGTCGTTTTCCACTACCACACAGGCCATGGCGGCAGAGCAATGGTTTCAGCGGAAAAACCTGCCGGGAAGGCTGATTCCCCTGCCGGGCAGTATTTCCGCAGAGTGCGGTCTGGCCTGGTGCACGGAGATAGAACAGAAAAGAACTGTAGAACAGGCGGCAAAAGAAGGCGCGATTCAGATACAGGGAATACATGAAGTTATGTTATATGAAAGGAAATAGAACTATGGAAACAAAAATTGACGCAAGGGGCATGGCCTGCCCGAAACCGGTCATCCTGACAAAAAAGGCTATGGATAACGGCAGAAAAGGAGAGGAAATCTGCGTGCTTGTGGATAATACCATTGCTGTGGAAAATCTTCGCAAGCTGGCAGCGTCCCAGAAAGCAGATTATAAATTCCGAAAAAAGGGAGAAAAGGAATATGAAGTTATCCTTACCGTACAGCAGGAAACGGATGAAGCCAAGGTACAGGAAACCGTGGAACTGGAAAACTGCAGTATAAAAACAGGAAAGAAAACCGTTGTGGTGCTGTCCTCTGACAAAATGGGAGAAGGAGAGGAAAAACTGGGGAAAATTCTTATCAAAGGTTTTGTTTATGCCCTGACCCAGTTGGAACAACTACCCTCGGCTGTACTGTTTTATAACAGCGGCGCCTTTTTATCATGTGAGGATTCTCCGGTTCTGGAGGACTTGAAGCTTTTGGAGGAAGAAGGCGTGGAAATCTGCACCTGCGGTACCTGTCTTGATTTCTATGGGCTGAAAGAAAAACTGGCAGTGGGAAATGTAGTCAATATGTATCAGATTGTGCAGACCCAGGTCCAGGCAGATTTGATTCTCAAACCATAAGAAAGGACAGAATATGAAACCTATTATTGTAAGAGGCGGCGGAGATTTGGCAACCGGAACCATACACCGTCTGTGCCAGAGCGGGTATCCGGTGATTATTTTAGAGGACACGAAGCCTTCCGCTATCCGGCAGAAGGTGTCTTTTTGTCAGGCTGTATATGAGGGAACCATGGAAGTGGAGGGCATTGTGTGCACAAAGGTGGACAGTTTTCAGGAAGCCATGGAAACAGTAAGGTGGAACCGTCCCATGCTGTTGACAGACCCCAGTGGGGAGTGCCTGAAACAGTATCACCCGGATATTTTAATAGACGGGATTCTGGCAAAGAAAAACCTGGGAACCAGAAGGGATATGGCGGACCTGACTATAGGACTTGGACCGGGCTTTACGGCAGGAGAAGATGTGGACTATGTGATTGAAACCAAGCGGGGACACTATCTGGGAAGAAAAATCGAAAAAGGCAGTGCCATACCAAATACCGGAGTGCCGGGCCTTATAGGCGGATATGGAAAGGAACGGGTGATGCATGCGCCCTGTGCGGGTGTTTTCCGAAGGGAGAAAGAAATCGGAGACTGGGTGGAAGCAGGACAGCGTATCGGATATATTCAGCGGGAAAAGGAAAATATTGGAGTGTACACACAGATTTCCGGCGTGGTACGGGGAATTTTACAGGATGGATTTGAGGTGACAGAACATTTTAAGCTGGCAGATGTAGACCCCAGGAAGGAATCCCAGGCGCACTGCGCCCTGATTTCGGACAAAGCCAGGTGTATTGCCGGAGGTGTGCTGGAACTGGTCTGTGCCTGGGAAAAAGGAATATTGGGAAAGAAGCAGCTTCATGAAACTTTGTGAAATGATAGAAGAAATGGGAGAAAGGTCTCATATGCGCGTGGCCTTTGTGGGCGCCGGGGGAAAAACCAGCTGCATGCTGGAGCTGGCACAACAGTGGAAGAAACAGGGAAAAAAAGTGCTGGTTACGACTTCTGCTCATATGGAGAATCCGAAAAATTTCCCGCTGAAAGACATAACAGAGGATGACGGAGAAGCAATTTGTGCGCTGCTGAAACGGGAAGGTGCAGCAGCGGCAGGTCTGCCGGTGAAAGAAGGAGGAAAAATTGGCCCGCTTTCCCGCACAGTCTATGAACAAACCGCAGCAGAGGCGGACTGTGTGCTTTTAGAGGCAGACGGCTCCAGAAGATTTCCCATGAAAGTGCCGGGAAAACAAGAACCGATCCTTTATGAGGATACAACGCATATTTTCATTCTAACAGGAGCTTCGGCGCTGGGAAAACCTTTGAAAGAAGTGTGCCATCGTATAGAAGAAGCAGAAAAAATTCTGGAAACAGAGGCGGGACAGGAAAGCGGAGAACGGATAGTGACAGAAGAGCTGCTGGGGATTCTGTTGGAACAGGGATATGTCCGCCGTCTGAAACGAGACTTTTCTCAGGGAAAGCTGGCAGTTATTCTGAATCAGGCAGATGTGCTGCAAAATTCCGAAGAAAGCAGAAAAAAACTACAGGAACAGCTTTCTGTGCCGGTATTTCTTCATGACTGGACGAAAGCTGTACACGGGATTGTTCTGGCCGCGGGATTTTCCAGGAGATTCGGAGAAAACAAGCTGCTGTATGAGATAGAGGGAAAGCCTATGTATCGGTTTTTGACGGAACGGCTGCTCCATTTGCAGAAAAAGAAGAAACTGCAGACGCTGACCGTTGTAACGCAGTATGAAGAAATTCGGCAGTATGCAGAAAAACAGGGCATGACAGCAGTGGAAAACCGGGACAGCAGCAGGGGCATTTCCTCCTCTTTGCAGCTGGGACTTGCAGCCGCTATGGAAAAGAGCCGGGAGGAAAAGGAGAATTATTATCTGTTTTTTGTGGCAGACCAGCCTTTTTTAACAGAAAGAACCGTAGAAGAATTTGTGTCCGCATTTTTAAAAACCGGGAAAGGCATTGGCTGTGTGTGTAAGGAGGGGATTGCCGGAAATCCGGTGATTTTTCATCAGAAATATGTGGAAGAACTGCTGGAACTCACAGGAGATATAGGGGGAAAGCGCGTGCTGAAACACCATTTGGAAGATGTGTTTTATTACGAGGTTTCCAATGAAGGGGAATTGAGAGATTTAGACAGAAAAGAAGCTGTAGAAACAGGGCTGCCGCTTTAAGCGCATATCGAGAAAATTCTGGATTGCTGCTTAAAGGCGGCAGCCTTGTTTTGTCAAGAGTATTACTGCGGATAAACCAGGCGCTCTTCGGTGATATTGGTTAAAACTTCCTCTAAGTATTTTTTTGCCAGCCAGTTGGCCATAGGCAGATTCATATCCAGATAATTGCCGCAGTCCTTTGCAGAGGACCCTGGTACTTCGCCGCGAAAATCACGGATAAAGGTGAACATCTCCGTAACCAGAGGAAGAATATCTCTGGAGGAGTCATCTCCGGCAAGAAGCAGGTAAAATCCGGTGCGGCAGCCCATTGGCCCAAAGTATACGGTTTTTGTGCCGAAATCCGGGTGATTGCGCAGGAAGGTGGCACCCAGATGTTCGATGGTGTGGACTTCTGCGGTGTTCATAACCGGTTCGTCGTTGGGAGAAGTCATGCGCAAATCAAAGGTGGTGATAACTTCCGCGCCTACATGGTCTTTCCGGGATACATAGACACCGGGTTTTAATTTTATATGGTCAATGGTAAAGCTTGCAATTTTTTCCATGCTGTGTCCTCTTTTCTTTTGGTATTGTAGCTTTATTATACTGGTTTTTCTCCAGGGACGCAAGGGAAATAACCGGAGGGCAGGGTTGTGAAACCGGGGGAAGACGTGGTATACTTTTTCAGGTAGAGAATTTTGCGGAAACGGAGAAATCAACATGGAATTATTAGATAAAATCGAAGAATACTGGACGGGAAGAGCAGAGGGCTATTCTCAGGTGAATCAGGGCGAGCTGGCTACAGAACAGCGGGAAAAATGGAAGAAAAATCTGATGAGCCATCTGAAAGGGAAAAAACCGGAAGAGACAAAGGTACTGGATATTGGTACAGGTCCGGGATTTTTCGCGATTATTCTGGCAGAAGCGGGATATCAGGTGACAGCAGTGGATTATACAGAAGAAATGTTAAAAGAAGCGAAACAAAATGCAGGGAAACTTGCAGGAAAAATCCACTGGCAGCAAATGGATGCCCAAAATCTTGCATTTGCATCAGAGACTTTTGATGTGGTGGTTTCCAGAAATCTGACCTGGAATCTGGAGAAGCCGGAAAAAGCCTATGGAGAGTGGATCAGAGTTCTGAAAAAAGGCGGCATCCTTTTAAATTATGACGCCAACTGGTACCATCATCTTTTCGACCAGGAGAAGCGCAGAGCCTATGAAGAAGACAGGGCCAGAGTGGAGGAACTGCAGCTGAGTGACCACTACACCTGTACGGATATTGACGCCATGGAGGAGATTGCAAGAGAGGTGCCGTTAAGCCGGATTGCAAGGCCCACATGGGATAAGCAGGTGCTCGGACAATTTTCTCCGAACCAGGTGCTTGTGGAAGAGGAGGTCTGGAAGGAAGTCTGGAGTGAAGAAGAAAAAGCAAATTATCAGTCAACTCCGATGTTTCTGATAATTGTGGAAAAATAATAGAAAACAGAGACAGAACAAGGTTGCTGACAGAAAAGAAACGTGCTAAAATAGACAAATAAAGGGAAATTGTAGTAGTTGGAGGACAGAAGAGATGATCAATGATAAAAAAGTTTTATTCAGCGGTATGCAGGCCACCGGAAACCTGACACTGGGAAATTATCTGGGAGCGCTGAAAAACTGGGTGACTTTAAGCGATGAATATGAGTGCTTTTACAGTGTGGTGGATATGCATTCCATTACGGTGCGCCAGGACCCGGCAACCCTCAGAAAGAGAGCGAGAGCGCTGCTGACTTTATATCTTGCGGCAGGTCTGGACCCTAAGAAGAACTGTATTTATTACCAGTCTCATGTGTCAGGACATGCAGAGCTGGCATGGATTTTAAACTGCTTTACCTATATGGGGGAATTAAACCGCATGACCCAGTTTAAAGACAAATCTGCAAAGCATGCGGATAACATCAATGCGGGACTCTTTACGTATCCGGTGCTGATGGCAGCCGATATTCTTCTATATCAGGCAGATGTGGTGCCGGTAGGCATTGACCAGATGCAGCACCTGGAACTGACTCGTGATATTGCCATCCGCTTCAATAACATTTATGGTGATGTGTTTACCATTCCGGAAGCCTATATCGGCAAGGTAGGCGCTAAGATTATGAGTCTGCAGGACCCTGCGAAGAAAATGTCCAAATCTGACGAAAATCCAAACGGCAGTATCTATCTTATGGATGACCCGGATACTATTATGAGAAAGTGTAAACGGGCGGTGACAGATTCAGAAGCCTGCATTGCCTATAGAGACGAACAGCCGGGATTGAAAAACCTCATTGATATTTACTGTGCATGTCTGGGCAAAACTTCCGAGGAAGCAATCAGAGAATTTGAAGGAAAAGGCTATGGAGATTTGAAGATGGCTGTGGGAGAAGCGGTTGTCAGTGTGTTAAAGCCTTTGCAGGATGAAGTGGCAAGACTGGAAAAAGATAAGGGATATCTGGATTCCATTATTAAGGAAAATGCAGAAAAAGCCCAGTATTTTGCAAATAAAACGCTGAGAAAGGTACAGCGCAAGGTTGGTTTTCCGGACAGAATCCGGTAAGAGACAGGAGGTGTCTGTTATGACAGTTGAAGAAGTAATTACGGTTCTGGCTATGCAGGAGGAAATTTTGCAGTTCAATCATTTTACCAATGAGGATGCATGGGAACTTGGCAATCTGCTGGTTGCGGAGGCAAAGAAGCGGGAACTGGATACCACGGTGGAAATTCGTCTGAACAATGGATACACAGTGTTTAAGTACGCAGGCAACGGCACAACACCAAACAATGAAATCTGGGCGGACAAGATGTTTGCGTCGGTTTCCCGTATGGAAAAAAGCACCATGCTTCTGTACAGCGAACTGAAAAGGAGCGAAGAAACCATGGAAGACATCGGACTGGGAAAAGAAGAATATTCCTGCCTGGGCGGGGGATTTCCGGTGCGTGTGGAAGAAGTGGGCGTTATCGGAGCCATTATGGTGACCAACCAGAGCCATTTTGTCAATCATGACATTATTGTAAAGGCATTGAGCAGATACCTTCATATCGATGAAGTTCCCAGAATTCGGGCTTTATAGAAAAGATTTTAGAAAAAATTTAGAAAATATCCTAAAATGAAATTGACATTTTTAGGAAGGAATTATAAAATGATTACAAATTTACGGAGGAGGGCTTTGGTTATGGAAAAAAAGGCACCGGGAAAAGGTTTTTTAAAGGTTGTAGGGATTTTACTGATTATCGGTGGGGTGTTTGGATTTATCGGCGCAGCGTCTAATGCGTTTGTAGCAAGTGCATTATCAAGCGGCTCACTGGATTCTACAACAACTGCCATTTATGAACAGGCGGGACTTACAGCAGAAACTTTTCAGGCAGGAATTATCACATCTGTCATTCAGGGCGTTATCTACCTGGCGGCAGGAATTTTAGGTGTGGCAAACTGCAACAAGATTGAAAAAGCAAATATCTGCTTTATCTGCGGAATTGTCTTGATTGCATTTGTGTTAGTCAATGCAGGAATTTCCGCTGCTACAACAGGATTTACTGCATTATCGATAGTTTCTATTCTGGCTTCTTTGATTCTTCCCTTGTTATACTTCTGGGGAGCATTAAAAAACCGTCAGGCTATGCAGGACGCGCAGAACGGAACAAGTTTATAAGGAAAAGATGTAGTGAGGGCAGGACAAAACGGGGAAATTTCCTGTTTTGCCCTGCTTTTGTATACAAAAACGCGATTGGAAACTGCTTTGCAGTTTTTGATTATATATTATGAGAGAAAGGAAGAACTTATGGAACATCTTATTAAAGTAACGGATTTGTGCAAGGTTTACAATCCGGGTGAGAATGAAGTAAGAGCATTAGACCATATTAATCTGGAGGTTGATACAGGCGAGTTTGTAGCCATTATCGGCCAGTCGGGTTCCGGAAAGTCTACATTCATGAATATGCTGGGCTGTCTGGATACGCCTACTTCGGGGACTTATTTTCTGAATGGTACAGATGTGTCCACCATGACGGACAATCAGCTTTCTGCAGTCAGAAATAAGGAAATCGGCTTCATTTTCCAGGGGTTTAATCTGATTTCAAATCTGACTGCAGAGGAAAATGTGGAACTGCCGCTGATTTACAGGGGAATTGATAAGAAGACCAGAAGGCAGCTTTCCAGGGAGGCTCTGGAAATGGTAGGACTTGCCCATCGTATGAACCACAAGCCGTCAGAGATGTCAGGCGGACAGCAGCAGCGTGTGGCTATTGCCAGAGCCATTGCGGCCAAGCCTCCGGTGATTCTGGCCGATGAGCCTACCGGAAATCTGGATTCGGCTTCCAGCAAGGAAATTCTGGGAATTTTAAAAGACTTGCACAAAGGGGGAAGAACGGTGATTCTCATTACCCATGATGATGGCATTGCCGCCAGGGCAAAGCGTGTGGTGCGTATTATGGATGGGAAGATAGAATCCGATATTATAAACCCTGCATTTGACAGTATGGAGGAAGAACATGAAAAAGGGAATAACGAAGAGTAAAAACATGATTATGCTGATTACCATAGGGGTAATTGTACTGGCTATCGGCTTGATTGCACTTGTCGGCAGTATGAACAGTAAAGGGAAGGATGCCGCACCGTCTGTAGAGGTCGTATCCGTGGGGACGGGAAACGTCACACAGGAAGTGGATGCTACAGGAAATGTGGAAAGCGAACAGAAGAAAACTTTCTACTCTCCGGTCAACGGAACCATTCAGACCATGACCGCAGAAGCAGGAGACAGTGTAGACGCTGGAAAAAGCATCATTGGTTTTAATCTGGAAGACCTGGAAGCAGAAAACCAGGAGGCACAGCTGACAGCAAAATCCGGCGAACTGGATATAAAGGATGCGCAGGAACAGGCAAGCACTGCTGCAAATAAAGTGGCAGAAGCCCAGGCGGCCATTCCGGGACTGGAAAGCCAGATTGAAGAGAAGCAAAATCAAATCAACAGCCTGCGCCAGCAGATTGCAGACGCACAGACCAACGCACAGAATGATGCCCAGGCACAGATAGAACAGGCTCAGGCAGAGGCCAAAGCGGCCTATGATGCAGCGGTTGCAGCAGCAGACCAGGAATATCAGAAAGCTTGGGATGAGTACAACAACGTTACAAAAAAAGATTATGACCAGAAGCTCAGCGATTTGAAAACAAAAATTGACTCTGGTACAGCAGCAGAATCCGAACTGGAAGATTACAGATACCTTCTGAATAATCCTCCGGCAGAACCGGTGAAAAAAGAGGTAAATCAGGCAGATTACAGCGTTTCCACGGATGGACTTTCCGGCACAGTTACAGCGGATACCTCTGATTTGCAGGCACAGATGGAAACAGCTTCCTCTGATTTAGCACAGCTTCAGTCTGATTTGGCTTCTAAAAAAGCCATTGCAGAAAATGACACAGCAGGTCTGACAGATGCAGCAAGAGAAAAAATGACTATTACCAGCAACCTGTCAGAATTGAAATCAAAGAATCTTCAGGAACTCTTAGAAGAAGGCAGAAAAGGTATTCAGGCAGAGTTTAAAGGGGTTATTTCTGACGCAAAAGTAACACAGGGCGCAACCGTTACCCAGGGAATGGAACTTTTCACCCTGCAGAGCACACAGGATGTATGCGTGGAAGCCAACGTATCCAAATACGATTTTGACAAGGTAAAAGAAGGTCAGAAGGCAGAAATCACTCTTGGTGATAAAAAGTATAAAGGTACAGTAGACAAAGTCAGCAAGATTGCCATTCCAAATGAAAAGGGAACACCTCTGATTGGGGTCAGTGTACATATTGACAATCCGGACGATGATATTTTTATTGGTGTGGAAGCCAAGGTTACCATTCAGGCATCCGAGGCTAAAAATGTGCCGGTACTTCCTGTAGAGGTGGTAAACATCGGAAAAGAAGGCTCTTTCTGCTATGTAGTGAACAAGGGAAAAATTGAGAAAAAAGACATCGAGACAGGGGTAACTTCAGACTCCATGGTAGAAGTAAAAAGCGGATTGAAAAAAGGCGACCAGGTTATTAAGGATATGGGCAATTACAGCGAAGGCGACAGTGTGACCGCAAAGGAAGCCAAGACAGAGGACAGCAAAGCCTCTAAGTAGCAGGAAAGGAAGAGAATATGGGAAATATAGTAGAATATGTCAAAATGGCGATTCAGAATATTCTTGCCAATAAGGGACGTTCCTTTCTTACCATGCTTGGTATTATTATCGGAATTGCGTCGGTCATCGCTATCGTATCCATCGGTGAGGGTACCAAGAATCAGATGAACAGTGAGATTAACGATGCGGGCGGCGGTCAGATTGCCATTAACTGCAGTACCGATGCCATGAATCAGGATGTTTATATGACACCGGAGGACTTGGATGCTATCCGGGAAATCAAAGGTGTGGAAGGTGTTACAGGAACCGACAGTGTTACCGGAGATACAGTAACCGGGAAAGGGGAATTTCAGATAAACCTTTCTATGGAGACACAGGATGGACAGCTTTTGAATAACTATTCCATGAAGAGAGGTTCCTACTTCACGGAGGCAGATGTGACAGAGGGCAGAAATGTATGTGTCATTTCCGACAGCGATGCCAAAAGACTCTTTGGTTCGGATGATGTAGTGGGCATGGATATTGATGTACAGTGTCTGAATCTGACAAAATCCTTCCGGATTGTGGGCGTTACCACCCACAAAGAAAATGGAACCTTTGTCAGCTATACTTATGAAGGCATGCCGGTTTCCATCTCCATTCCGTATACAGCAGCCAGAGATTTTCTGGGAGATTCCACGGATGATTTTTATTACATTATGGTACAGGCCGATAAAAAAATGGACTCAAAAGTCATTTCCGATAAAATCATCAAGGTTCTGGAACAGAAACACCAGTCTGCAGGGGAGGATTACTTCCAGGTACAGAGTTTCCAGGATGTGATGAAGGTCATGAACCAGATGTTGGGCATGGTAACGGCATTTATTTCCTTTGTGGCAGGAATTTCTCTGCTGGTAGGCGGTATTGGCGTTATGAACATTATGCTGGTATCTGTGACAGAGCGAACCAGAGAAATCGGTATCCGAAAATCTCTGGGGGCGAAGACCTCTTCCATTATGATGCAGTTTCTGGCAGAATCCGCCATTCTGACTGTTATTGGAGGAATTATTGGTATTATTCTGGGAATTGCAGGAGGATTTGGAATCTGTTCGGTTATCAGTTCCAGCCAGGGAATGACTTTGACGCCGGGAATCAGTGTCAGCACAATTTTGATTGCAACGGCCTTTTCCTGTGCAGTGGGAATTTTCTTCGGAATTTATCCGGCAAAGAAAGCAGCTTCTTTAAGTCCTATTGAGGCACTTAGAAGAAATTAAAAGAAAACAGAAAATTGAGAAACAAAAAAGCCCGGTTCAGGACAGACCGCTGCATTTGGCAGCTGAAGTTCTGACCGGGCTTTTCAAATGCAAATTCCGGTGTCTTTTGCATACATCAGGCAAACAAATCAGCCATATCTTCCGGCAGAGGAGCCCGAAAGGTGAGGGGACTGCCAGTCATGGGATGTGTGAAAGAAAGCGCATAAGAATGGAGGGAGACCCGTTTTATCCGTGAAAAATCAGGATAATAGAGGTAATCGCCTAACAGGGGATGTCCCAGATAGCCCATATGCACCCGTATCTGGTGTGTTCTGCCGGTTTCCAGGGAAAGCTGCATAAGAGAATAGTCGTTTCGGGAATCCAGGACACGGTAATGGGTGACAGCCCGTTCGCCTTTTTCAAAATCCACGCACCGCTCTATGGCAGAGCCTTCTTTTCTGGCAATAGGGGCGTCTATAGTACCGCTTTCGGGAATGGGGACTCCTTTTACAATGGCTTGATAGGTTCTGTGAATCTCTCTTTTTTTCATTTGAGCAGAGAGAATAGAAGCGCTGAGGGCGTTTTTTGCCAGAATCAGCAGTCCCGTGGTATCCCGGTCCAGGCGGTTGATGCAGCGGAAGACAAAAGGTTTTCCCTGCTGTGCGTAATACCAGGCCGCGCCGTTTGCCAGGGTGTTGTCATAGTTATTGACAGAAGGGTGTACCGGCATGTCTGCGGGCTTGTTCAGAAGCAGAATATCTTCATCCTCATAAACAATAGACAGAGGCATGGCAACCGGAACAATGTTCTGAGAAGGGGTGTCTTCCGTTAAGGTGATTTTCAGAAGGTCTCCCGCCTGTAAGGGGGTTCGCACATAAGCCCATTCATTGTTTACCAGAATCCCCTTTTCTGTTTTTTTCAAGTGTACCAGAATCTGGTGAGAGCAGCCTTTTCTTTTTAAATACTCCCCTGCGGTGCAGGGGAGGTCAGAATCAGCCACACAATATTCAAAAATACGGTTCATAAAAATTTCCTTTTGTAGCTTAGTTTGATTTTACTTTATTCCAGAGTTCGTTGTAATAGCTGTCCACATCATCTCCCAGGAATTGGAAGGTTTCACAGTTTGTCAAATCTTCCGCGTTGGGAAAGAGAATTTTGCTGTTTCGCGTTTCCTCATCTTTAATCAGCGCTCTGGCGGCTTTGTTGGGTGTTGCGTAGGTCAGATATTCAAAGTTCATCAGGGCAATGTCCGGACGGCACATAAAGTTGATGAATTTTTCTGCGTTTTCCTTGTTTTTGGCATTTTTTGGAATGACCCAGGAGTCAATCCAGACATTAGAGCCTTCCTTTGGGATGACATATTCCAGATTGGGATTTTCCCTTTTGGTGTATCCGGCTTCTCCAGAATAGATAACGCCTAAAGCAGCCTCGTTTCCAATCATTTTATCGCGTACCTGGTCTACAACATAGGCCTGTACCAGGGGTTTCTGGGCAATCAGGTCATCCTTAGCCTGTATCAGCTGGTCTACCTTACTGGAATTTAAGGAATACCCACGGCGTTTTAAAGCTACAGCAAAGGCATCCCGGACAGAATCCTGCATGAGAATACTGTCCGCATATTTAGAATCCCAGAGAATATCCCAACTGTCCACAGGTTCGTGCACCATGGTTTTGTTGTACAGGATCCCCACCGTACCCACACAGTAGGGAACTGAGTAAGCATTGTCCGGGTCGAAACTTCTGGACTGTTCCATGTAGATAGAATCCATATTTTTTATATTGGGAATGTTGTCCAGGTTCAGTTTGGCCAGCAAATCGTTTTCTATCATACGCTGAATCATATAATCGGAAGGGCATACCACATCATAGGCAATAGCCCCGGAAAGAATTTTCGGATACATGATTTCATTGGTTTCGTATTCCTCGTAAGTGACGGAAATGCCAGTTTCCTCCTCGAACAGTTCAATGGTTTTGGGGTCGACATAATCCCCCCAGTTGTACACAATCAGCTTTTCGCTGCCGGCATCTTTGGCGCCTGCGAAGTAATAAAAGGCGCCGCCGCCTGCCAGCACAGCCACAAGCAGCAGGGGAATCGCCAGACGCAGTCCGCGCTGCAGGGACTTTCTTTTGGAAACCGTTTTTCTGTCTTTTGGTTCTTTCGGACTTGTATTGACCAGTATCATCAGCACCAGTACACTGACAAAAAGCAGTGTGGACAAGGCATACATTTCCGGACGGATTCCCTTTCGTACTTCTGCGTAAATTTTGGTGGAGAGGGTGTCCACACCGGGGCCTTTGGTAAAGTGGGTGATAATGAAATCATCCAGAGACATGGTGAAGGCCATTAAAAATCCGGAGACAATACCGGGCAGAATATCGGGAAACACCACCTTAAAGAAGGCGGATACCGGACCTGCACCTAAATCCTGGGCTGCCTCATAAGTACTTTTGCTGGTCTGTTTCAATTTTGGCATGACACTGAGAATCACATAAGGAATGCAAAAAGTAATGTGGGCCAGCAAAATAGTGGAAAATCCCAGGGTGACTCTGAAGGCAATAAACAGAAGCATCAGGGAAATTCCGGTTACGATTTCTGAGTTCAGAATGGGAATGTTGGTAATTCCCATCATGATGGTTTTGCTTCTGCCCTTCATGGCATTGATACCGATGGAGGCTGCCGTACCTACAACCGTGGCAAGAACAGCAGAGAGCAGGGCAATGATTAACGTATTGTAAAGGGCTGTCATAATGGCTTTATCCTGAAAAAGAGAAGCGTACCACTTTAAGGTAAAACCGCCCCATTTTGCCCTGGATTTTGAAGCGTTAAAAGACAGGACAATGAGGGTGACAATGGGGGCGTACATGAGAAAAAGAATCAGCCCAAGATATATATTTCGTACTGTTTTTTTCATCAGAACATACCTCCTTCCCCGTTTTTATCGTATTTTCCGGTGAGAAGCATACTGATGAAAATAAATACCATCAGTACCAGCGAAAGTCCGCTTCCCACGTTCCAGTTGCTTCCCTGCTGAAACTGGCGGTCAATGACATTTCCGATGAGGAGAATTTTGCTTCCGCCTAAGAGGTCAGAGATAACAAAGGTCGTCAGAGACGGTACAAAAACCATGGTAATGCCGCTGATAATACCCGGCATGCTTAAAGGAAAAATGATTTTCCGAAAGGTATAGGCCGCAGTGGCGCCCAAATCTCTGGCTGCAAAAATAACGTCTTTGTCTATCTTGGAAAGCACGTTATAGAGGGGCAGTACCATAAAGGGCAGGAAGTTGTAGACCATGCCCAGTACAATAGCCCCTGGTGTGTTAATCAGCTGCTGGGAAGGAAGATGAAAAAAGCCCAGCACCTGGTTGATAACGCCGTTTTTTTCCAAAAGAGTCTGCCATGCAAGAGTCCGCAGAAGAAAATTCATCCACATAGGAAGAATAAAAAGCAGCACAATAAAGCCTGTCCGGTTGACTTTCATATTCGACAGCATCATAGCCAGCGGATATGCCAGAATCAGACAGATAAGGGTGCTGATAAGGGACAGCAAAAGAGAAAGGCAGAGTGCTTTGAAATTCTCCACAGTGCCGATAGCCAGCACATTTTCAAAGGTAAAATGCCCTTCGCTGTTGGTGAAGCCATAGTAAAAAATCATGGCAAGAGGAATCAGGATAAAGGCCACGGACCAGATCAGATACGGGCCGGAAAGCAGTTTTCGTTTATTCATTGATTCCAATAGCCTCCTCATCTTCGGATTCAGGCTTGTGCATAATCTGTATGTCAAAAGGATTCACATGAATGCCTACCTGCTGCCCTACAGGGAACATATCCGTGCTGTGCACCAGCCATTCAAAACCGTTTGCCTGTACTTCCATTTCGTAGTGGACGCCTTTGAAAATCAGGTGGGACACAACCCCCTGGATTGTGCCTTCTTCCGGAGCCAGCAAGTCCACATCCTCCGGGCGGATAACCACGTCTACTGGTTTGTTCTTACCGAATCCCACGTCCACACAGGGGAATTTGGCACCCAGAATTTCCACCAGTTTATCTTCCAGCATCATACCGGGAAGGATATTGCTTTCGCCGATAAAGTCTGCCACAAAGGCGTTCTGAGGTTCGTTATAGATGTCCTCCGGGCTTCCCATCTGCTGTATATATCCCTGGTTCATAACCACAATGGTATCTGACATGGTAAGGGCTTCCTCCTGGTCGTGAGTGACATAGATAAAGGTAATGCCCAGTTCGTTTTTCAGACGGATAAGTTCATACTGCATGTCCTGGCGCAGTTTTAAGTCCAAAGCGCCTAAAGGTTCGTCCAGAAGAAGCAGCCGAGGTTCGTTTACAATGGCTCTGGCAATGGCCACACGCTGCTGCTGTCCGCCGCTTAAAGAATCCGGGAGCCGGTTTTCATAGCCGTCCAGATTGACCAGCTTTAAAGCATATTTTACCTTGTCATGAATATAGGCTTTGCTTTTTCCTGAAATTTTCAGACCGAAAGCAATATTTTCTTCAATGCTCATATGAGAGAAAAGCGCGTATTTCTGAAATACGGTGTTCAGATTCCGCTTGTTGGGCGGAAGATTTGTAATATCCTTTCCATCAAAAATGACTTTCCCGCTGTCAGGGGACTCAAATCCGCCCAGAATACGGAGCGTTGTAGTTTTTCCGCAGCCGCTGGGGCCAAGAAGGGTGAGAAATTCATTTTCCCGTATAGAAAGATTCAGTTCGTCCAGGATTACCTGGTCTCCAAAGCTTTTGGAGATGTCAATTAAATTTACTAAAGTATGGTTCATCCCAGTTCTCCTTTGTAGATATTCTTTATCCATTATACTAAAGGAAAAAATCATGTCAATATTAGAATGACCCAATCCCTGTAAAATACAGATGAAATAGAAATGAATTGCAGGAAAAGCCATCAATATGCATTGTATTAGAAAAAACTTTGTGGTAGAATGTCCGTAGTGTATTGTACACTGGCGGTCTTTTTGTGCAAAGACCGCGAATTTGTCGTGTGGTGAAACAATAGAAAACAGGAGGATATTGCATAAATGAAGGAAAAATATGTAGCCTATGTGGGAACCTATACCCACGGAAGCAGTATCGGAATCCATTTGTATGATGTCAATGTGGAAGAGGGAACTCTTTGCGAGAGAAAAGTGATTCCCGTCAACAATTCTTCCCATCTGGCAAAGTCTCTTAACGGAAAGTATCTGTACTCCATTGCAGATGAAGGCGTGGCGGTTTTTGCCATTGAACCGGACGGAGACCTTACCTTTATTAATAAAGTAGATATTGACGGTATGAGAGGCTGTCATCTGTCCACGGATGAAGAAGGCAAGTACCTTTTTGTGGCCGGTTACCATGACGGAAAAGTGACTGTAGTGCATACGCACAGAGACGGACGTCTGGGCAGTGTGCTGGACGGTGTGTTTCACAAAGGTCTGGGCAGCGTGGGAGAGAGAAATTTCCGTCCCCATGTAAGCTGTGTGCGCCCGACACCGGATAATAAATATCTCTGTGCAGTGGACAACGGCATTGATCAGATGAAAATTTACAGAGTCAACAGACGTACCGGTCGTTTAGAGCTGGTGGACATTTTAAGATGCCAGAGAGAATCCGGTCCTAAGCTGATTAAGTTCAGCCCGGATGGAAGATTTGCTTATCTGAACTATGAATTGAACAATACCATTCAGGTATACCGCTACGATGGAAGCGGCAAAAATCCTGTCTTTGAACTGCTGCAGACGGAGAGCACTCTGGCTTCCCACGATGATGAAGCCCATGACGCTACTTCCGGTATGTGTCTGTCCGCAGACGGAAAATATATTTTCTGTTCCAATGCGGGAGAGGATACCGTGGCTATGTTTAAGAGAGAGGAAGAAACCGGTCTTCTGGAAAAGCAGTGTATTCTGCCAATCAGCGGCAATTATCCGAAGGATTTGGATGTGTTCCCGGATGGAAAACATCTGGCAGTGGTAAACCATGAATCCAATTCCATTACAACCTTTGCCATTGATTATGAAAAGAAACTGCTGATTATGAAAGGGAAACCTATGAAGGTGGAAACCCCTAACAGCATTATCTTTTCCAAGTGCGAAGCATAAGAACGGGGAAATTGAGTATTTTTTGAAAAAAGGAAGTGCAAAATTATGGAAAGCGGGCCTTGTCCTGGGAGAAAGAAAAATGAAAAAATAAAAAAAGAGAAATCCTGCTGACAGGCGCCGTCCCGGCTTCCTGCCAGTGCAGGAGGGTGAAGGGAGAAACCATGATTAGAATATTCAAAACAGTGGATGGAAAAATTCATCAGATGGACGAAGCCAGCGAAGGCTGCTGGCTTGCGCTGACGGATCCCACGGCAACGGAAATTTTCGAGGTTGCCAAAAGGTATCACATTGAGGTGGATGATTTGAGAGCACCTCTGGATGAAGAGGAACGTTCCCGTATCGAGGTGGAAGACGAGTACACCCTGATTATTGTGGACACTCCGATTCTGGAGGAAAGGGGAGAAAAGGACTGGTATGGAACCATTCCCCTGTCTATTATTGTGACAGATGAGATTATCATTACCGTCTGCCTGGAAGATACTTCGGTGCTGGGCCGGTTTATGGACGGTCGTGTGCGGAACTTCTATACTTATATGAAGACTCGCTTTATTCTTCAGATTCTGTACAAAAATGCCAGTATGTTTCTGCATTACCTGCGTATCATAGACAAAAAGAGTGAGGAAGTAGAGGAAAAGCTGCAGGAGTCTACCAAGAACAAAGAGCTGATAGAACTTCTGGAACTGGAAAAATCCCTGGTATACTTTACCACGTCTCTTCGTTCCAATGAAATGGTATTGGAAAAGCTTTTAAAAGTAGAGCGTATCAAGCAGTATCCCGATGATACGGATTTGCTGGAAGATGTCATTATCGAGAACAAACAGGCCATCGAGATGGCAAACGTGTACAGTGGAATTTTGAGCGGTATGACCGAGGCCTTTGCTTCTATTGTATCAAACAATCTGAATATTGTTATGAAATTTCTGGCAACTGTGACCATTGTCATGTCCATTCCTACCATGATATTCAGTGCTTACGGTATGAATGTAAATCTGAAGGGAATGCCTTTTGCCTCCCACCCGGAGGGCTTTGCCATTGTCATTGTCCTTTCTCTTCTTTTGAGTCTGGTAGTGGCGTTTATCTTCTCCAAGAAGAACTTATTTTAAGTCATGAAAGAATTGAGGAAATCGTATGAATTTTTTGAACAAAATGGAGCGTAAATTTGGACGCTATGCCATTCACAATCTGACGAAATATATGATAGGCTGTTATGCCATTGGATATATTTTGCTGTATGCGGGAAACCTTTTTGGGTTTTCCATTACCGGATATCTGACTTTAAGCCCTTATCATATCCTGCACGGGCAGATATGGAGAATTGTATCCTGGCTGTTGATTCCGCCCCCAACCAGCAACCTTGTTTTTGTGCTGATTATGCTGCTGTTTTATTATTCTCTGGGGGAAACGCTGGAGAGAACATGGGGCGCTTTCCGCTACAATGTTTATATTCTGGGCGGTGTGCTCTTTACGGTTATCGGTGCGTTTCTGCTGTATTTTATGATGGGAGCAAATCCGTTTTTGTCTATGGCGTACAGTATGGCGTTTTCCACGTATTACATCAACTTGTCCATTTTCCTGGCTTTTGCGGCCAATTACCCGGACATGCAGGTACTGTTTATGATGATTATTCCCATGAAGATGAAATGGCTGGCTGTGCTGGATATTGCGTATCTGCTGTATGATATGGTAAAAGGTGGCTGGGGAATCCGGACGGTAATTCTTGCATCCCTTTTGAATTTTATTATTTATTTTCTGTCAACCAGAAATTATCAGAGGATTTCACCAAAAGAAATCCACAGAAAACAACAGTTTCAAAGAGCTGTTCATCCGAAAATGGCGCCGGGTGTGACAAAACACAAATGTGCAGTCTGCGGAAGAACAGAAAAGGACGGAGACGATTTGGAATTTCGTTTCTGTTCCAAATGCAACGGCAACTATGAGTATTGTCAGGACCACCTGTTTACTCACAAACATATACAATAATCAGGAGGAAAATAATTATATGCGTAAAACCAAAATCGTCTGTACTATGGGACCGAACACAGATATTGAGAGCAACATGAGAGCTTTAGTAGCCAATGGAATGGATGTGGCTCGTTTTAATTTTTCACACGGAGATTATGAAGAACAGAAAAGCCGTATGAATCTGCTGAAAAAGGTGAGAGAAGAGCTGGAGAAGCCAGTGGCTATCCTTCTGGATACCAAAGGCCCGGAAATCCGTACAGGCGTACTGGAAGGCGGAAAGAAAGTGACCCTGAAAGAAAATGAGGAGTTTGTTCTTTACACAGAGGAAATGACCGGGAATGAAAAGGGCTGCTTTATTACTTACGCAGGTCTGGCTGAGGATGTAGTGCCAGGCAACAGAATTCTTATTGATGATGGTCTGATTGAACTGGAAGTAAAAGAAGTGGCAGAGGGACGCATTGTCTGCCGCGTGGTAAACGGCGGTGAACTGGGCGAGAAAAAGGGCGTGAATGTGCCCAATGTCAACGTAAAGCTTCCGGCTATTACAGAAAAAGACAAAGCAGACATTCTTTTCGGTATTGAACAGGGGATTGATTTTATTGCAGCGTCCTTTATTCGAAATGCAGAGGGTGTGCTGGAAATTCGTAAGATTCTGGAAGAAAACAACGCAGAAGACATTGCGATTATTGCAAAAATTGAAAATGCGGAAGGTCTGGAAAACCTGGATGCCATCATTGAAGTGTCTGACGGAATTATGGTAGCCCGCGGTGACTTGGGCGTGGAGATTCCGGCACAGGAGGTTCCTCATATTCAGAAAATGATTATTCGTAAATGTAATGCGAATTATATTCCGGTTATTACAGCCACACAGATGTTGGATTCCATGATTCGCAATCCGCGTCCAACCAGAGCAGAGGTAACAGACGTGGCTAATGCCATCTATGATGGAACAGATGCTATTATGCTTTCCGGTGAGACAGCAGCGGGAAAATATCCGGTGGAAGCGCTGAAGATGATGAACGAAATCGCAGAGAACACAGAAAATTATGTGAAGTACGAAAAATATATTAAGCACAGAACAATGTACCAGAAAACAAAGGTTTCCTGTGCTATTGGTATTGCGTCCGTACGTACTGCCAGAAACATTGAGGCAGACTGCATTGTGACCCCAACCATGTCCGGAAAAACTGCCCGCATGGTTTCCAGCTTCCGTCCTACTATGCCGATTTATGCCATTACTCCAAATGAGAGAGTAGAGCGTAAAATGCGTCTGTACTGGGGCGTAAGACCGCTGAAAGGCTACAGAAGAGATACAACGGAAAATATTATTATCAATGCCATGGAAACATTGAAAGAGAACAAACTGGTGGCAAAAGGCCAGCTTGTGGTAGTTACAGCCGGAGACCCGGCGACCAACAGCAGCAAGGCAGAATCCAATGTAACCAATATGCTGCATGTAATGGAAGTAAAATAATGCTGTAAAAGAAAAATTTAAAATCCCCGAATGGCCTGAGAGGACAGGCTGTTCGGGCATTTTTTGCAGATATTTGCTATAGTCGTAGCCGTTCACTTAGGGGAATCCAGTTTTGCCAGATAACTGTCCGGTTCAGCGCAGGTCATGGCGCTGCTCATAATGCAAACCCCTTTAGCCCCGGTTTTCATCACTTCTTTTTTGTTTTCGGGAGTGATACCTCCAAGGGCATAGACGGGAATGGACACACTTTTGCAGACTTCTTCCAGAAAAGCAACTCCTCTTCCGGGAAGTCCCTTTTTGCATTCAGTGGCAAAAATATGTCCTGCAGTAATATAGGTACATCCCAGACGTTCTGCTAACAGAGCGTCCGTTACAGAATGGCAGGAGGCTCCCAGAATTGAAAAGGCTTTCCGCTCTTTTTCTGTCATCTGTTTTAGAAGGGACAGAGGAAGGTGCAGGGATTTTGCTTTCAAAGAAAGGGCCGCGTCTGTAAAGGTATGTAAAACACAGGGAGTGTCATAAGCAGCACAGATATCTATTGCCTGCCGGGCAAGAATTTCATACTGTGACTTTGATAAATCTTTTTCCCGAAGGATAATGCCCTGGGGTTTGGCCTTTGCCAGTTTTTCTATGCGGGAAAGAAAGTCTTCCCCACATAGCTTCCGGTTGGTGATACATAAAATATCAGACATAGAGGTAATCGTTTAAGACAGGCTGGAGACCTTCAGCCGCAATGTCTGCATAAACCCGGTCCAGACTGCGGCCATCGTTGATTTCAAACTGTTCGTCTCCCTGTTCCCCGTCCGTTTCCTTTCCGCTGTATTTACTTTCGTGGTCGCCGATTCCTGTAGAAACCCCTGCGGATACCTTGGTTGCTGCGATTTTTACAATGCCGTCCCGAAACTGGGCGCTTTCTCTGGAAGATACTGTAATGCCCACAAAAGGAAGAAAAATCCGGTAAGCACAGAGAATCTGGCAAAGCTGGGTTTCATGCACGTCCAGAGGGTTGATTTTGTCGTTGTTGATAATGGGCCGCAGTCTGGGGCAGGAGAGGGACATTTCCGCATGGGGATATTTCCGCTGCAGATAGTAAACGTGCAGGGCGCTGGCCAGGGCGTCTTTCCGAAAGTCAGAAAGTCCTAAAAGTGCGGAAAAAGCAACGCCCCGCATACCACCTTTTAAGGCCCGTTCCTGTGCATCGAAGCGGTAAGGCCACACGCGTTTATGCCCCATGAGATGCAGGGTTTCGTATTTGTCGCTGTCATAGGTCTCCTGGAACACCGTGACATAATCCGCGCCGCATTGGTGAAGATAGCGGTATTCGTCGGTGTTTACCGGATAAATTTCCAGCCCAACCATGCGGAAATACTTTCGCGCCAGTTTACAGGCTTCCCCGATATAAGAAATATCGCTTTTGGAGCGGCTTTCACCTGTGAGAATGAGGATTTCCTCCATGCCGCTGTCTGCGATGATTTTCATTTCTTTTTCAATCTGCTCCATAGTCAGCTTCATGCGGTGGATATGGTTATAGCAGTTAAAACCACAGTATACGCAGTAATTCTCGCAGTAATTGGCAATGTAAAGAGGGGTAAACAGATACACGGTATTGCCGAAATGGCGGCTGGTTTCCTGTCTCGCTCTCTGGGCCATTTCTTCCAGGAAAGGCTCGGCGGCGGGAGAGAGCAGAGCCTTGAAATCTTCCAGGGAACAGACTGGATGGGACAGGGCTGCCCGGACATCCTTGGCTGTGTAGTGGGTGTAATCATAGGAAGCCACCTGGCTCATGACTTTTTCGCATACATCAGACTGGATTTGCTCCATGCCGGGGAGATATTCCATGTGGCTTTTCCGAAAAGAAGGGTCTGTTTCCAGACGGTGTTTCTTTGCCAGCGCCTGTTCAGAGAGATACTGAGAGTCCACTAAAAATTCGTTTTCCATGACTGCCGCCTCCTAATCGTGAAGAAAACCGGTGAGCGGGTCAGATGCAGAAGCGCCTCTTGTAAGAACTCTGCCAAGTCCTGAAAGGTAGGCTTTTCGTCCGGCTTCAATGGCCTGGCGGAAAGCAGAAGCCATGAGAGGAAGGTCTCCGGCTGTGGCGAGAGCCGTGTTTGCCATAATGGCGGCAGCGCCCATTTCCATGGCTTCACAGGCCTGGGAAGGCCGTCCGATACCGGCGTCTACGATGACAGGCAAATCTATTTCCTGAATGAGAATTTCGATAAAATCCCTGGTGGCCAGTCCTTTGTTGGAACCAATGGGAGAAGCCAGAGGCATAATGGAGACAGCGCCGGCATTAGCCAGGTCCCTGGCGGTATTCAAGTCCGGGTACATGTAAGGCATGACAAGAAAGCCTTCTTTTGCCAGAATTTCCGTGGCTTTTATGGTTTCCTGGTTATCCGGCAGCAGATATTTGGAATCCCGCATAATTTCGATTTTTACAAAGTCTCCGCAGCCCAGTTCTCTTGCCAGACGGGCAATGCGCACTGCTTCTTCGGCATTTCTGGCGCCGCTGGTATTGGGAAGCAGGGTAACGTTTTCAGGAATATAATCCAGAATGTTTTCTTCTTCTTTGGTATTGGCCCGGCGGACAGCCAGAGTGATCAGTTCTGCACCCGCATCCTTTACGGCTGCTTCAATGAGCTTGAGGGAGTATTTCCCGGAGCCGAGAATAAAACGGGAATGAAATTCGCGTCCTCCGAGGATAAGCGTATCGTTGTTCATAAATGTACCTTCTTTCTGTATGTTTGGTGTTGTACCTTAGGGTTCGGTCTGTTCTGCCAGAATCCGCAGTACCATGTGCGCCTCATGGGCGGCGCAGCACATGACCCGGGAGGAGACAAGCCCCAGCCCGCTGCCTGTGTCGCTGCTTTCGTCTCCGCAGAGATAGAAACGGGAAGTAATCCGGCGGGTCCGGACGGAGTTGGCGCTGGAAATTCCGGCCATTCCGGAAGCTGCCACCAGAAATTTTTCCGGCATGGTTTCCAGTACGCGGTTGACCAGCATGGCCTTATTTTCCGCCCGGTCAAAGGCTTCACAGATTATCTGGGCGTTTTGCAGCAATTGTGGGGTATTTTCTTCGGTCATGGTCTCTGTATGCAGTTCTAAAGAAAGATAAGGCGCAATTTCCCGGAGATTTTCCGCAAGGGCTTCTGTTTTGTACATGCCTATCTGATGGGCCTTGTACTGCTGGCGGTGGAGATTGGTGATATCCACCCGGTCAAAATCGATGAGAATCAGTCTGCCGATTCCGGCTCTTGCAAGACAGAGGGAAATGTTAGAGCCCAGTCCCCCCAGTCCGCATACGGCCACAGAAGCAGAAGCAAATTTTTGCTGCAAGGTTTGGCCGTGGCGTTCTTCCAGGGCCTTTTTCCATTCTTCTTTTGTGGGTATCATCAGCCGCCTCCTACAAAGCTGACAATTTCCAGCACATCGCCGTCTGTCAGCGTGATTTCATTGTATTTTGCTTTGGGAACAATGTGGCCATTGCGTTCCACTGCAATGCGCAGGGGATTGTAATTGGACATTTCCAGATATTCGGACAGCGTTTTGCCGTCCATAGGCAGGGAAGTTCCGTTGATTATTACCATTTTTCACCTCCATCTGGGAGCCTGGCTTGTGGAGAATTGTATATCCGTTTTTAGGAAAACAAAAAGCGGAAAGCTACCAAGTTCGGTAACTTCCCGCTGCATATTTTCACATATGTGGTTCTCAGGCGTCCCTACGTTGGCATTATCCAAATCAGGTTATCGGTCGAAGGTCATACCTTCCTCTCAGCCTGTCATACAAGCTCCCGTCTGTTTTTATTTCGTTCATTATACAACAGGACTGGTAAAATTGCAAAGGTTTTCTGTGGATTTTTGACTGGAATACGTCAATACGTTAAAAAATAAAAAAAGACAGGGGAATGACTTGAAAAGCAAGACACATTTTCGTATAATGAGGTTCGTCAGATAAAAACAGAAAAGCAGAAATCCATTAAGGGAGAATATATATGGAAAAAAAGACATTTGTGACAAAGGAAAAGCTGGAAGAAATTGTAAAGGAATACCCGACCCCTTTTCATTTATATGATGAAAGAGGTATCCGGGAAAATGCGCAGGCCATGAAGGAGGCTTTTGCATGGAACAAAGGGTTTAAAGAATATTTTGCGGTAAAGGCAACACCAAATCCCTTCCTGATTGAGATTTTAAGAGAGTACGGCTTTGGCTGTGATTGTTCTTCTTATACAGAGCTGATGCTCTCCAAAGCCATGGGTTGTGTGGGAGAGGACATTATGTTTTCCTCTAATGACACTCCGGCGGAGGAATTTCAGTATGCCAACGAACTGGGCGCTACCATTAATTTAGATGACATTACCCACATTGCGTACCTGGAAGAAGCCATTGGTACACTGCCGAAGCGTATGAGCTGCCGCTATAATCCGGGCGGAGTTTTTGAGGTTTGCAACGGAATCATGGACAATCCGGGAGAGGCCAAGTACGGCATGACGGAAGCGCAGATTTTTGAGGCTTTCCGGATTCTGAAAAGCAAGGGAGTGGAAGAATTTGGTATTCATGCTTTCCTGGCCAGCAACACAGTGACAAATGAATACTATCCGATGTTGGCAAAGCGCCTCTTTGAACTGGCGGTGCGTCTGGAAAAAGAAACCGGGGCAAAGATCTGCTTCATTAATCTGTCCGGCGGTGTGGGCATTCCCTACAGACCGGAAGAAACACCTAACGATATCCGTGTGATTGGAGAAGGGGTGCGCAGAGTTTATGAAGAAGTGCTCACTCCGGCAGGCATGGGAGATGTGGCTATCTACACCGAGCTGGGGCGCTTTATGATGGGGCCTTACGGCTGTCTGGTGACAAAGGCCATTCACGAGAAACATACCCACAAGGAGTATATTGGAGTGGACGCCTGTGCGGTAAACCTTATGCGCCCGGCTATGTATGGGGCTTATCACCATATTACCGTTATGGGGAAAGAGCATGAGCCGTGTAATTACAAATACGATGTGACAGGTTCCCTGTGTGAAAACAATGATAAGTTTGCAGTGGACAGAATGCTTCCGAAAATTGACAAAGGAGATTTGCTGGTGATTCACGACACTGGTGCCCACGGCTTTGCCATGGGATATAATTACAATGGAAAGCTGAAATCTGCGGAAATTCTGCTGAAAACGGACGGAAGCACCCAGTTAATCCGCAGGGCAGAGACACCGAAGGATTATTTTGCAACCTTTGACTGCTTTGATTTTTATAAGAAGCTGGACTGCAATCAGTAGAATTGGATTAAATGAATTTAAAATTCAAAAAAATGCTTGCAATTTGGAAAGAGTTATGATAAGATATCTATTGTTCCGTTAGGAAATGCCGGCGTGTCGGAATGGCAGACGAGGCAGACTCAAAATCTGTTGTGGGCAACCACGTATGGGTTCAAGTCCCATTGCCGGCAGTTTTATGAATGAAGGAAAATAGAAAGAGGCTGAAATCCGCTAAAATCAAGGGGTTCAGTCTCTTTCTGTTTTCTGTTATTTTTTCTGACAGATATTGACAAAAAAAACAGTGGGTGGTAGTATTTTGAAATCAAAGGTTGGCTTATGCAACTATCAAAGACCCTTGATTAGAAAATATGTAAAATGGAAAAGGAGTGGAAAAAATGAAGAAGCACAGGTTTTGGGCATGGGCGATGCTTTTCTGCCTTGGAATGACATTTTACACAGGTTACAAGCACAAATAAATACAGGAGGATTTGAAGATGATAAGTACAGAATTAATGAAGAAAGCGGCACTTTTTGCAGGCGGAGTTTTATTTGGAACAGCAGGAGTTAAGATTCTGGGAAGCAAGGACGCGAAAAAAGCTTATGTGCAGGCTACTGCAGCCGTATTAAGAGCAAAAGACTGTGTTATGGATGCGGTGACAACGGTACAGGAAAACGCAGAAGATGTTCTGGCGGAAGCAAATGAAATCAATGCACAGCGCTATGCAGAAGAAGCATGCGCCCAGGAAGACGGTGCGGAAGAAGCTGAAGAAGTAAAAGAAGAGGCTGAAAAAGAACAGGAAGATGCCAAATGCGAATAAAGATTCAGCATGAAATCAGAGGTCGTATTCGTTTTGCCACGCCGAAGAAGAGTCTGACCGTGGAAGAAGCGGATATGCTGCAGTACTATTTGGGCACACTTGAAAATGTGGTTTCTGCAAAGGTGTATGAAAGAACCGGCCATGCAGTGGTTTGCTACAGCGGCAGCAGGAAGGAAGTTATCAAAGGTCTGACAGCGTTTTCTTTTGAGAACCGGGAGCTTCAGGAACTGGTTCCGGAGAACACGGGACGGGAATTGATGAATGTTTATAAGGAAAAGCTTATTGCAAAGCTTGCCGTGCACTATCTCTGCAAGCTGTTTCTTCCGGCACCGCTGGCTGCTGCAAAGGCAGCGGTGCAGTCTCTGCATTTTATGAAAGAAGGCCTTCAATGTCTGAAACGGAGAAAGCTGGAAGTGCCGGTACTGGATGCCGCAGCCATCGGAGTTTCTCTGCTCAGAGGAGATATCAGTACAGCAGGTTCTGTTATGCTGCTTTTGAGTGTAGGAGAAATTCTGGAAGAGTGGACGCATAAAAAATCTGTGGCAGACCTTGCCAGAAGTATGTCTCTGCAGGTTGAAAAAGTATGGGTAAAACAGGGAGAGGCAGAAATCCTTATGGACGCAGGTGAGGTAAAAGAGCATGACGTTATCTGTGTGCATATGGGGAATATGATTCCGCTGGACGGAATTGTAGTAGGCGGAGAGGCTATGGTGAATCAGGCGTCCCTTACAGGAGAAGGTATTCCAGTGAAAAAGGAAGAAGGCGCTTATGTTTATGCCGGAACCGCAGTGGAAGAAGGTGAACTGCTGATTCAGGTGAAAGCGTCTGCCGGCAGTACCCGGTATGAAAAGATTGTTTCCATGATTGAAGAATCAGAAAAACTGAAATCTTCCTTGGAGGGAAAAGCAGCTCATGTGGCAGACAGACTGGTGCCGCTGAGTTTTCTGGGAACGATGGCAACTTATGCCCTTACCCGGAATGTAACCAAGGCTCTGTCTATTCTGATGGTGGATTTTTCCTGTGCATTAAAGCTCTCTATGCCTATTGCAGTTCTGTCTGCCATGAGAGAATGTCAGGATTACCAGATTACTGTGAAGGGAGGAAAATTCCTGGAGGCGGTAGCGGAAGCGGAAACAGTAGTTTTCGATAAAACAGGAACTTTTACCAAGGCAGAACCTACGGTTGCAGAGGTGATTCCTTTCGGAGGAAGAAGCCGGGATGAAATGCTTCGTCTGGCAGCCTGCCTGGAAGAACATTTCCCTCATTCCATTGCCAATGCAGTAGTAGCTCAGGCCCAGAAGGAGGGCCTTGCTCATGAAGAAATGCACACAAAGGTGGACTATGTAGTGGCCCACGGCATTTCCTCGAAGGTGAACGAGCAGCAGGTTTTAATCGGAAGCCATCATTTTATCTTTGAAGATGAAAAATGCAGAATCCCCGAAGGGGAAGAGGAAAATTTCCGGAACCTTCCTATAGGATATTCTCTTTTGTATCTGGCAATTTCCGGTGAACTGGCGGCAGTGCTGTGCATTGAAGATCCGTTAAGGGAAGAGGCCAGAGAGATTGTAGCAGCTTTAAAGGAAACGGGAATCCGAAAAGTCGTAATGATGACCGGAGACAGCGCGGGCACGGCTGCGGCCATTGCCAAAAAGACAGGTGTGGATGCCTTCTATGCAGAGGTTCTGCCGGAAGATAAGGCTTCTTTTGTAGAGCAGGAAAAAGCAGAGGGACGCAAGGTGATTATGGTAGGAGACGGTATCAACGATTCTCCGGCCCTGTCGGCAGCCAACGCAGGGATTGCCGTCAGCGGAGGCGCACAGCTTGCCAGAGAAATTGCAGATATTACAATTTCAGGAGAAGATTTGTACCAGCTGGTAACGCTGAAAAGAATCAGCAACGGTCTGATGAAACGGATTCATAGAAATTACCGTTTTGTTATCGGATTTAATATGGGGCTGATTGCCCTGGGACTTGGCGGAGTTCTTGCACCAGGGACTTCTGCGCTTTTGCACAATCTTTCTACCTTGGGGATTTCTCTGGAAAGTATGACAAATACGTTAGATAAGAAAAGAGAATAGTTTTTATAGACAAAGCGGCGCCAGATATGAGGTCTGGTGCCGTTTTGTTAAATTTATTTAACTTTTGTAATGCCCGGATTCGTGATAAAATAGAAATATGTGAACAGAAAGAAGGGAAAATATGACAGCAAAGTGTAAGGTTGGACTGGTTTTAGAAGGCGGCGGTATGCGAGGCGCATTTACAGCTGGAGTTTTGGATTATTTTCTGGATAAAAACCTGTCTTTTCATACTTGTATCGGGGTGTCTGCAGGAGCCTGCCACGCCTGCAGCTTCCTGTCAAAGCAGAGGCGGCGGGGATTTGAAACCAATACGGATTATTTGGAGGATGAGACTTACTGCAGTTTCAAAAATCTTATGAAAACAGGAGATTTGTTTGGTGTGGATATGTGTTACCGGAAAATTCCGGAAGAATTGAATCCCTATGATTATCAGGCATTTTCCGAAAATCCTACAGAATTTTACGTCGTAGTAACCAACTGCAAAACAGGAGAAGCAGAGTATAAGAAAATTACGGATATGCACAGAGGAATTCATTATGTGCGGGCTTCCAGCTCCCTGCCCCTGCTTTCACGGACGGTCTGGATTAAAAATACGCCGTATCTGGACGGGGGAATTGCAGATTCTATTCCTGTAAAACAATCAGAGAAGCTGGGAAACCATAAGCAGGTAGTGGTGCTGACCCGACAGAGAGGATACCGTAAAGAACCCAATAAAGCCATGCCCGCAGCCTATCTGCGGTATCAAAGAGAGTTTCCCAAGCTGGTGGCGCGTATGAAAAACAGGCATCTGGACTACAATGCAGCCCTTGATTATCTGTATGAGGAAGAAAAGAAGGGAAATGTTTTCCTTATTTGTCCGGAAAAACCTGTGGAAATCGGCAGAATTGAAAAAAATCGGGAAAAATTGGAGCGTCTGTACGAAGAAGGCTACATTGCAGCAGAAAAAATGGGCAGCGCATTGCTTGACTTTATGAAATAACGGCAGAGGAAAGGAGAAATTTATGGGAGTGACAACATTTGCAGCAATAGATGTAGGTTCCTACAATGTCTGTATGGATATTTACGAAATATCCCCAAGAAACGGAATACGGTGTATTAATGAAGTGAGAAGCCGCCTGGAAATCGGCCGGGAAACTTATGGGGAAGGAAAAATCACCTTTGCAACAGCGAAAGAACTGTGCCGCATTCTGAAAGATTTTACAGAAATTATGAAGGAATATCAGGCAGAGGCGTACCGGGCCTGTGCTACCAGCACGCTCCAGGAAGCGAAAAATGTCTGGATTGTGATGGAGCAGGTATATCAGAAAACGGGTATACGGGTGGAAATACTCAGTAATTCAGAGCAGCGCTTTTACGGTTACAAGTCTGTGGCAGCCAAAGAGGCGTCTTTTGCGAAGATGATTCAGAAAGGAACCGCTGTCATGGAAGTGGGCGGAGGAAATGTACAGATTTCTCTTTTTGACAAAGATATGCTGGTCACCACCCAGAATTTTAAGATGGGAAGTTTAAGAATTAAAGAACTTTTGCTGCCGTTGGAAAAAGAAGCTGCTCATTATGAACGTTTGGTGGAAGAACTGGTACATAACCAGATTCTGGGGTTTAAAAAACTGCATTTAAAGGACCGCAGGGCAGACCATATTATTCTTATGGGCAATACGTTTATGGAACGTCTTTTTGAAAGAAAGACCACCATGACAGAAAGCAGAACCATCAGTTATGAAACTTTTATGGAGGAATATGCATGGGTTATGGCACATTCCGCAGAAGAGGTTTCCGTGAAGCTGGGGGTTTCTCTGGAATATGCAGAGATTATGGTGCCGGCCATGATTATTTACCGCGTATTTATCGAAGAACTGGGTGGACAGACCATGTGGCTGCCGGGAACACATTTGAATGACGGTGTGGCTTATGATTACGCAGAGCGGCATAAGCTGATTAAGAGTAAGCACAATTTTGAAAATGATATTCTGGTGTCTGCCAAAAACATTGCGAAGCGGTATATGAGCGGAAAGAACCACACGCAGGCGGTAGCCAAGAATGCCCTGGCGATTTTCGACAGTATGAAAAAAGTGCACGGTATGGGAGCCAGAGAGCGGCTTTTGCTGCAGATAGCCATTTTACTTCATGACTGCGGCAATTATATCAGTCTGAGCAATGCGTCGGAATGTGCCTATGAAATCATCATGTCCACGGAAATTATCGGATTGTCCCACAGGGAACGGGAAATGATTGCCAATGTGGTGAAATTTATTAAAAAGCCGTTTCAGTATTATGGAAGCGCAGATTCTAAGTCGGAAATTGACCGGAGGAGCTATATGACAGCCGCAAAACTGACCGCGATTATCCGGGTGGCTAATGTGCTGGACAGAAGTCACAGGCAGAAAATTGAGGAAATTAAGGCAGCGGTAAAAGACCAGGAGCTGCTGCTTACGGTGACGGCCAGAGAAGACCTTGCTCTGGAGAAAGGGCTTTTGCCGGAACAGGCGGACTTTTTTGAAGAGATTTTCAGTATCCGTCCTGTGCTGAAAGTCAGAAAACGGAAATAAGGAGGAGTAAGAGTATGGATTTTAAGGCATATACAAAACCGGAATATTACCGCAACAGAGAACTGAGTTGGCTGGGCTTTAATGAGAGAGTACTTTCAGAAGCAAGAGATAAGAGCCTGCCTTTATTTGAGCGCCTGAAATTTTTGAGCATTACAGCTTCTAATCTGGATGAATTTTTTATGATTCGCGTGGCTTCCTTAAAAGACATGGTTCATGCAAAATATACAAAGCCGGATATTGCAGGGCTGTCTCCAAAGGAGCAGTTGGCAGAGCTGGCGCCTGTGCTTCGGGAGTTTATCCAAATGCAGTACAGCACCTACAACCGCTCTCTGTTGCCGGGACTGAAAAAAGCAGGGCTTGTAGTGGTGGAAAAACACGAAAGTTTAAATAAAGAGCAGAAGGAATTTGTGGATAGATATTTTGACGAAACCATTTATCCGGTGCTTACGCCTATGGCTATGGACAGCGCCAGACCCTTCCCTCTTATCCGCAATAAAACCTTAAATATCGGCGCTTTGATTGCAAAGAAAAATAAAAAGAACAAAGAAGAGTTGGAATTTGCCACGGTGCAGGTTCCCTCTGTGCTGCCGAGAATTGTGGAAATTCCCTGTGAGAAAGAAGGAAAAAAAGCGGTGGTCCTTCTGGAGGAGGTCATTGAGAGGAACATCGGCAAGTTGTTTTTAAGCAATCAGGTGGTATGTGCCTGCCCGTACCGGATTATCCGGAATGCAGATTTGACCATAGATGAAGATGAGGCGGCAGACCTTTTGAATGAAATTCAGAAACAGCTGAAAAAGAGACAGTGGGGCGAGGTTATCCGTCTTGATGTCAATGAAAAAATGGATGCCCGTCTGCTCAACATCCTGAAAACGGAATTTAAGATGAAAGAGGAAGATGTATTTGCAGTCAATGGGCCTCTGGATTTGACTTTTCTTATGAAAATGTATGGTCTGGAGGGGTTTGAGGATTTGAAAATCACCCAGCATGTACCGGCTCCGGTTCCTCAGATGATGACAGAGGAGGATATTTTTACGCAGATAAGGAGACAGGATATTCTTTTGCATCATCCGTTTATGACCTTTGCCCCTGTAGTGGATTTTGTGCGTCAGGCTTCTAAAGACCCTCAGGTGCTTGCCATTAAGCAGACGCTGTATCGTGTCAGCGGCAATTCACCGATTATTGCAGCCCTGGCCCAGGCGGCGGAAAACGGCAAACAGGTGACTGTATTGGTAGAATTAAAAGCCCGGTTTGATGAGGAAAACAACATTGTGTGGGCAAAGAAACTGGAAAAGGCGGGATGCCATGTTATCTATGGGCTTCTGGGGTTGAAAACCCACAGTAAAATTACCCTGGTGGTGCGAAAGGAAGAAGAGGGAATCCGCAGATACGTTCATCTGGGTACGGGAAATTACAACGATTCCACGGCAAAGCTGTATACAGACTGCGGTCTTCTTACCTGCTCAGAAAAAATCGGTGAAGACGCTACGGCTGTCTTTAATATGCTTTCCGGTTATTCAGAGCCGAAAAGCTGGAATAAACTGGTAGTAGCACCTATCTGGATGCGGGACCGTTTCCTGCATCTCATTGAGATGGAACAAAAAGAAGCGCTGAAAGGACGGGAAGCCAGGATTGTGGCTAAGATGAATTCTCTTTGCGACAGAGATATTATTGCAGCTCTGTATGCTGCCAGCGCGGCAGGTGTGAAGATTGACTTGATTGTCCGTGGAATCTGCTGTTTGAAGACCGGAATTCCGGGTATCAGTGAAAACATTACTGTGCGCTCCATTGTGGGAAATTATCTGGAGCACAGCCGGATTTTCTATTTCTGCAGTGGAGGCAAGGAACAAATTTTTATGGGAAGTGCGGACTGGATGCCAAGAAATCTGGATAAGAGAGTGGAAATTGTGTTCCCGGTGGAAGATAAGGATATTAAAGAAGAGGTTAAGCACATCCTCCATATGCAGCTGACGGATAACGTAAAGGCTCATGTACTGCAGCCGGACGGAAGTTATGAAAAGATTGACAAAAGAGGAAAACAACTGGTGAATTCTCAGGAATATTTCTGCCAGGAGGCGGACGAGAGGGCCAGAATTCCGAGGCAGGCAGGAGATGAGCGGGTATTTATACCGGCAGAGGCTCCGGAAGAGGAGTAAGAGAAAAGGTATGGGCATGAAAACTTTCTGGAGTTTTTTCATGCCCATACCTTTTGGTGAAAATCAGGAAGAACGTTTTGGTCTTTAAGAACGCAGTTCCTCCAGTACAGAGTAGGGGATTTGCAGATTTCCCTGTCCGCAGCCCAGGTCAATGTGAGGTTTGTTGGCACCGTGAAAATCACTGCCCCCGGAACATTTGAGTCCATAGCGTTTGGCAAGTTTTGTCATACGTATCTGGTCAGCGGGGGTGTAGGTGGAATATACGGTTTCCATGCCGTCCAGTCCTGCTTTTTTCAGTATGTCCAGAAAGCTTTCCAGACGTTCTTTGGAAAGGCGGCACAAAAGCGGATGGGCGAAAATAGCTTTTCCTCCGCCCTGGTGAATCAGTTCAATGGCCTGAGCGGGAGTGACTTTCTCTCTGGGAACGTAGCATCTGGCATGGTCGCCCAGATAACGGTCAAAGGCTTCTTTTATGGAGCCCACATAGTGATGTTCCAGCAGAAATCTGGCAAAATGGGCTCTTGTCCAGACGCTGTCCGGAAAACTTTTTTCCATTTCCTTTCGGGTAATGTCTATGTTTTCTTTTTGCAGAAGGGCCAGGACTTTGTCGTTTCGCAGTTCTCTGGAAGCTTTGAATTCCCGGAGGGTTTTCTGGAACGCCTCCTTGCTCCAGTCAATGTCCAGTCCTACAATGTGTACGTCCCGGTTTTGCCAGGTGGTAGACAGTTCAATGCCCGGCACTACTTCAAGTCCGGTGTTTTGGGCTGCCTTTTGTGCTGCCGAAATACCGTCTGTGGTGTCGTGGTCCGTAAGCGCAAAAGCTGACAGTCCTTTTTGTAGAGCATAAGAAACCAGTTCTTCGGGGGTAAAGGTGCCGTCAGAAATTGTGGAATGTACATGCAAATCAACGAATTTTTCCATAAGAACCTCCTGTGTACCGGGAATATTTTTGATAATAACAAAAATGGGAAATACTCAGCTGAGTATTTCCCAAAAGCAGTTCGTACGGGAATCGAACCCGTGTTTCCGCCGTGAGAGGGCGGCGTCTTAACCGCTTGACCAACGAACCGTACTTGCACATAATACAGGATAATAAGAAGAATGTCAAGGGGTTTTTTGAAAAAAATAGAAAAATGTAAAAATGAGTAAAAAAGCATCTTGACAGACAGAACAAATGTTCGCTATAATGAGAGAACAAAGAAAAAAGATTTGAAAATATGGGTGAAATGAGATATGATACAGAAGTCTTTACAGATATTTACAGATTTCAGGCAGGGGTTCTTTGTCTGAAAATCAAGGAAAGGTGACAACAATATGGAATGGGAGTTTGCGATTCTGGATATGCTGCAAGAGATGCATCATCCGGTACTTACGAAAATTATGGCATTTGTTACCATGCTGGGAGAGGCAGGATGGTTCTGGATATTGCTGGGGGTGATACTGCTGTGCACCAAAAGATTCCGCAAGTGCGGGGTGGCGGTTCTTCTGGCCCTGGTGCTGGATTTTCTTCTGGCAAATGTAATCTTAAAACCACTGGTGGCCCGTCCCCGTCCCTGTTGGATAAATGATACAGTAGAACTTCTGGTGCGGGTTCCGAAGGATTATTCCTTCCCCTCCGGACATACCATGGCTTCTTTTGCGGCGGCAGGGGCTTTGCTTCTCACAGAGAAAAAATTGGGAATTTGTAGTCTGGTACTGGCCTTCCTTATGGGAATTTCCAGGTTGTATTTTTATGTACATTTTCCCACAGATGTTTTGGCCGGTATGGTACTTGGCCTGCTCTGCGGATTTGCAGGAGTATTTTTGATGAAAAAGCTGATGAAGAAAGGTTAATGAAAATGGCAAAAAAGAATACTTATGATGCCAGCAGTATTACGGTGCTGGAAGGACTGGAAGCAGTGCGGAAGCGTCCGGGAATGTATATCGGAAGCGTTTCCCGCAAAGGTCTGAATCATTTGATTTATGAAATTGTAGATAATGCAGTGGACGAACACCTGGCAGGTTTTTGTAAGAATATCCGGGTGACTTTGGAGGCAGACGGCTCTGCTACCGTAGAGGATGACGGAAGGGGAATTCCCGTGGGGATGCACGAAAAGGGAATGTCTGCGGAGCGTCTGGTTTTCACGACCCTGCATGCAGGAGGAAAGTTCGATGATTCTGTATACAAGACAAGCGGCGGACTGCATGGTGTGGGTTCGTCTGTTGTCAATGCCCTGTCTGCTTATCTGGATATTAAAATCAGTACAGGAGGGTATGTGCACCACGACCACTATGAGAGAGGTGTGCCTACCATAGAGCTGGAGGACGGGCTGCTTCCTAAGCTGGGGCGGACAAAAGCCACAGGAACTCTGGTGAATTTTCTGCCGGACGCAGAGATTTTTGAGAAAACCAGATTTTCTTCTACGGAAGTGAAAAGCAGGTTACATGAGACCGCATATTTGAATCCGGAGCTGACAATTGTATTTGAGGATAAAAGGGCAGAAAATCCGGAAAGGATTGTGTATCATGAGCCGGACGGCATTGTAGGCTTTATCAAAGATATGAATAAGAAGAGCGAAGTGGTGCACGAACCTGTTTATTTTAAAGGGGAATGTGACGGAATCACCGTGGAAGCGGCTTTTCAGTATGTCAACGAGTTTCGGGAAAATGTCCTGGGATTTTGCAATAATATTTATAACTCAGAGGGCGGCACGCATCTGACCGGATTTAAGACTACGTTTACTTCTGTGATGAACACATATGCCAGAGAACTGGGGATTTTGAAGGAAAAGGATGCCAATTTTACCGGGGCAGATGTGCGAAACGGGATGACAGCTGTGGTTTCTATTAAACATCCGGCGCCTCGTTTTGAAGGACAGACCAAGACAAAGCTGGACAACCAGGATGCATCTAAGGCTGCGGGCAAGGTAACGGGGGAAGAGATTGTCCTGTATTTTGACCGGAATCTGGATGTGCTGAAAAGCGTGCTGGCCTGTGCGGAAAAATCTGCAAAAATCAGAAAAACAGAAGAAAAAGCAAAGACGAATCTTCTGACAAAGCAGAAATATTCCTTTGATTCCAATGGAAAACTGTCTAACTGTGAAAAGAGAGACCCTTCGCTTTGCGAAATCTTTATTGTGGAGGGAGATTCTGCTGGGGGCAGCGCTAAGACGGCAAGAGACAGAAGCTTTCAGGCGATTCTGCCTATCAGGGGAAAGATTTTGAATGTAGAAAAGGCAACTATTGATAAAGTGCTTGCCAACGCGGAAATTAAGACTATGATAAATGCCTTTGGCTGCGGTTTTTCGGAAGGATACGGAAATGATTTCGATATTACGAAGCTGCGTTACAATAAGATTATTATTATGGCCGATGCCGATGTGGACGGAGCCCATATTTCCACCTTGCTGCTTACGCTGTTTTACCGCTTTATGCCGGAACTAATTTACGAGGGACATGTATATATTGCTATGCCGCCTCTGTATAAAGCCATGCCGTCTAAGGGAAAAGAAGAATACCTCTATGACGACAAAGCGCTGGAACATTACAGAAAGAGGCATAAAGGGCCGTTTACTCTCCAGAGATACAAAGGTCTGGGAGAAATGGACGCCCAGCAGCTCTGGGAAACTACGTTAAACCCGGAGACCCGTATGCTGCGTCTGGTGGAAATCGAAGACGCGAGAATGGCCTCTGAGGTGACGGAAGTGCTGATGGGAACCGAAGTGCCTCCCAGAAAGGCGTTTATTTATGAACATGCCCGTGACGCGGAATTAGATATATAGGAGAAGCAGTATGGCTGAAAATCAGGATAATATTATCAGAACCGAGTATTCGGAAATCATGCAGAAGTCGTATATTGACTATGCTATGAGTGTTATCATCGCCCGTGCCCTGCCGGATGTACGGGACGGGTTAAAACCGGTACAGAGAAGGACTCTGTACGATATGTATGAACTGGGAATCCGTTATGACCGGCCTTACCGGAAGTGTGCCCGTATTGTAGGAGACACTATGGGTAAATATCACCCCCATGGGGACAGTTCTATTTATGAAGCCCTGGTGGTTATGGCTCAGGATTTTAAAAAAGGACAGCCTCTGGTGGATGGACATGGAAATTTTGGGTCTATTGAAGGGGATGGTGCGGCGGCCATGCGATATACGGAAGCAAGGCTGCAGAAAATTACCCAGGAAGTCTATCTGGGGGATTTGGATAAAAATGTAGTAGATTTTGTGTCTAACTTTGACGAGACAGAGAAAGAGCCGGAGGTACTTCCGGTGCGTGTGCCAAACCTTCTGGTAAACGGTGCGGACGGCATTGCGGTAGGTATGGCAACCAGTATTCCGCCTCACAATCTGGGAGAGGTACTGGACGGCGTTATTGCCTATATGAAGAACAATGAGATTACGACCCGGGAACTGATGAATTATGTAAAGGGACCGGATTTTCCCACCGGCGGCATTGTGGTCAATAAGGATGAATTGCTTTCTATTTATGAGAGCGGAACCGGAAAGATAAAAGTCAGAGGAAAGGTGGAAATCGAAAAGGGAAAGAATGGGAAAAACCTGTTGGTGATTACGGAAATTCCCTATCCTATGATAGGCGCCAACATTGGTAAATTTTTAAATGATGTGGCAGCGCTCAGTGAGACAAAGAAGACCACGGATATTGCCGATATTTCCAATCAGTCCTCCAAAGAGGGAATCCGTATTGTGCTGGAATTGAAAAAGGGCGCGGATATTGAAAATCTCACCAATATGCTTTATAAAAAGACCAGGCTGGAAGATACCTTTGGGGTAAATATGCTGGCCGTGGCGCAGGGAAGACCGGAAACACTGGGATTAAAGCAGATTATTGAGCATCATGTGGATTTCCAGTTTGAGGTGACGACCAGAAAATATAACAATCTTCTGAAAAAAGAAAGGGAAAACCAGGAGATTCAGGAAGGACTCATACAGGCCTGCGATGTCATTGATTTGATTATTGAAATTTTAAGAGGCAGCAAGAGCAGAGAGCAGGTAAAAAACTGCCTTATCAGCGGCATTACGGAAGGTATTCGCTTTAAGACAAAGACCAGTGAGCGCCAGGCGAAAAAACTGCGCTTTACGGAACGCCAGGCAGGGGCGATTCTGGATATGCGCCTTTATAAACTCATTGGACTGGAAATGGAGACTCTGGTGGCAGAACATGCAGAAACCCTGAAAAAAATTGCCCGGTACGAAGATATTTTAAACCACTATGATTCCATGGCAGAAGTGATTATAAAAGAACTGCAGCAGATAAAAAAGGAATACGGCAGGCCCAGAAGAACATCTGTGGAAAATGCAGCAGAAGCTGTTTATGAAGAGAAGAAAATCGAAGAGATGGAAGTTGTGTTCCTTATGGACCGTTTTGGTTATGTGCGTACTATGGACAAGGGGATTTATGAGCGCAATAAGGAAACAGCAGACAGTGAGCATAAATATGTATTTTCCTGTATGAATACAGACAAGATTTGTCTCTTTACGGACTCCGGGCGTATGCATTTGGTAAAGGTGCTGGATTTGCCCTATGGAAAGCTGCGGGATAAGGGGACTCCGGTAGATAATGTGAGCAATTATGACAGCAGTACGGAGCAGATTGTATTTGTAGGAGCCCAGTCAGCGCTAAAAGAGGCAAAGATTTGTTTTATGACAGCGCAGGGGATGATAAAACTGGTAGACGGAACTGAGTTTGATGTAACCAAGAGAACCATTGCCGCTACGAAGCTGGGGGAAGGGGATAAAGTAATTCTGGTGCAGAATGCCGGACCTATGGAGTATGTGGTACTGCAGACAAAGAATGGATATTTCCTGAAATTTTTAAAAGAGGAAATTCCGGAGAAAAAGAGAAATGCTCTGGGGGTCAGAGCCATCCGTATGGATGAGAAAGATGAAGTGGAACATGCCTATATGCTGGAAAGCAGAACAGACTATGAGGTTGTGTACAAAGAAAAAACCATGGTACTGAACAAATTGAAGCTGGCAAAAAGAGACACAAAGGGAACCAAGGTGCGTGTCTGATTCTGCATCCGGGAAAAGAAGAGGTGCGATTTGAAAAGAAAAGGGAACAGATGGGGAATACTGTTTGCGGCGGTTCTGCTGGCACAAAGCATGGCAGGCTGCAGTGCCGGAGCGTGGAAGGAAGCTTTTTCAAAGGAAAAGGAAACAGAGATTACCATAGGACAGCTTTTGAATGAAGACCTTCCGGAAAAGGAACTGGAGGAGTCCCAGACTGCCTTATACTATGGATATCAGTCGCTGCTGGAGGAAGAGCAGAAGATTTACCGTCAGTTTATCAAAGGGCTGGAGGAATTTCAGGAGGAAATTTCCCTGTCGCCGGTTTCTGAGGAACGGCTGTCTGTGATTGTTAATATGGCGATGATTGACCACCCGGAATATTTCTGGACAGACGGAGCTTTTCAGTACTGGGAAGAAGAATGGAGCGACGGTTCTTCCGCGGGCATGAAAATTGCGCCCACTTATCTGGTAAGTAAAAAAGAAGCCCAGGATTTGAAGCGGCAGATAGAGGAAAAGGCGGAAGAATGGCTGGAAACCATTCCCCGGGAAACAGATACTTACGGGAAAATCAAGGCGGTCTATGAGCTTTTGATTCGAAATGTCAGTTATGATGAAAACAGTCCGGACAATCAGAATATCCGCAGTGTGTTTCTGGGCGGAAAAACAGTCTGTATGGGTTATTCCAAAGCGACGCAGTATCTCCTGAATAAAATGGGCATTTTCTGCACGCTGGTTGTGGGAGAGATAGCCGATGAAGAAAATTCCAGTCATGCATGGAATCTGGTGAAAATAGGAGAAAAGTATTACTATGTGGATACGACCTGGGGAAATCCTAACTATGAGGATGAAAGCCAGGCAGAAGTGGAGATTTATTACAGCTATCTGTGCTGCACAGGGGAATTTCTGGGAGAAACTCATATTCCTAACGATGATATTCCGCTTCCTGTATGCGAGGATGACAGCTATAATTATTACAAAAATGCGGGCTGCTGGTATGACAGCTATGATTACAACCAGATTTATAATGTCCTGTTAAGGGATATGAATGCAGGAGCCCGGAAGACGGAGCTGTATTTCGGCAGTCAGGAAGCCTATGACCAGGCAGCGGAAGCTCTGGTAAATGGAAGTCTGGTTCAGGATGCGGCACAGAATGCCTCTGTACTCCGGCCGGGAGAGGGAATTTCCTGGGACATCTATTCCGGGGGCTCGGACAGGCTGTTGGTACTGGTCTGGAGTATGCCTGCCAAAAAAGAACTTGCAAGTTCCGGTAAATAGTGTTATCCTATTAGAGAACTAGATAATAACGATAGCATAAGAGTGGGCCAAAGGGTCCACTCTTATCATTTGTGCAAAGGATGTAAGTGTGAATGACAAGCCGAAGGAAGGTGAAAACGTGAGTAAGAAAGAAATATATGAACAGAAAGCAGAAGCGCTCATTGAGCCCATTGTGGCTGCTCATGGTTTTGAACTGGTAGACGTGGAATATGTAAAGGAAGGCAGCAGCTTTTATCTGCGGGCATACATTGATAAACCCCAGGGAATTACAGTGGAAGACTGTGAGGTGGTCAGCCGGGCCTTTTCCGAGAAACTGGATGAAGAAGACTTTATTGAGGATACTTATATTATGGAAGTCAGTTCTCCGGGGCTTGGAAGACCTTTGAAAAAAGAGAAGGATTACAAACGAAGCATGGGAAAGGAACTGGAAATCAGAACCTACCGCGCAGTGAACAGGGAAAAGGAATTTTATGGAATCTTGACGGCATATGATGAAAACAGTGTAACCATTGATTGTGAGGGAGAAGAAAAAACCTTCCAGAAATCAGACATTGCACTGATACGTCTTGCTTTTGATTTTTAAAACCATAGAACCATAGAGAGTTTAGGAGGAAATAAAAAAATGAACACAGAGTTATTAGAAGCGCTGAATATTCTGGAAAAAGAAAAATCCATCAGCAAAGACACATTATTGGAGGCGATTGAGCAGTCTTTGCTTCAGGCGTGCAAAAATCATTTTGGAAAGGCAGACAACATCAAGGTCAATATTAACCATGAGACCTGTGATTTCAGTGTGTTTGCTGAAAAAACCGTAGTAGAAGAAGTTATGGACCCTGTGACAGAAATCAGTCTGGCAGATGCAAAGATGATGAATTCCCAGTATGCTCTGGGAGATGTGGTGAATGTGGAAGTAAAATCAAAGGAATTCGGACGTATTGCCACACAGAATGCCAAGAACGTGATTCTGCAGAAAATCCGCGAAGAAGAAAGAAAAGTAATCTTTAACCAGTATTACGGAAAAGAACGTGATATTGTCACTGGTATTGTACAGAGAAGCATGGGAAGAAACTACAGCATTAATCTTGGCAAGGCCGATGCGGTTCTGACAGAAAACGAGCAGGTGAAGACAGAAGTATTCCAGCCTACAGAGAGAATCAAACTGTATATTCTGGAAGTCAAGGACACACCAAAGGGACCGAAGATTCTGGTTTCCAGAACCCATCCGGAACTGGTAAAACGTCTCTTTGAAGCAGAGGTTACGGAAGTGAAGGACGGAACGGTTGAAATTAAGAGCATTGCCAGAGAAGCCGGTTCCCGTACCAAAATCGCCGTATGGAGCAATGACCCGGATGTAGACCCGGTTGGTGCATGCGTTGGTATGAACGGCGCCAGAGTCAATTCTATTGTAGAGGAATTAAGAGGCGAAAAAATTGATATTATCAACTGGAGTGACAACCCCGCTCTGTTGATTGAAAATGCGTTGAGCCCGGCAAAGGTTATCTCTGTTATGGCAGACCCGGAAGAGAAAACAGCTATGGTTATCGTACCGGATTTTCAGCTATCCCTGGCTATTGGCAAAGAAGGACAGAATGCCAGACTGGCAGCCAGACTAACAGGCTTCAAGATTGATATTAAGAGTGAAACACAGGCCAGAGAAGCCGGCGACTTCCAGTATTACGAAAACGGGGAAGAATCTCAGGAGTATGCAGAGGAAGAACCGGCACAGAATTATACAGAAGAGGACTATGCAGAGGAGTCAGAGGACGCTGCAGAAGCATACGCAGATCTGGAAGAAGAAATGGAAGAGTAAGGTGGCGCTATGAGTACAGTACGGAAAATTCCTATGCGCAAATGCGTGGGCTGTGGGGAAATGAAGAGTAAAAAAGAAATGCTCCGTGTTTTAAAGACAACGGAGGATGAAATTATTCTGGACGCTACAGGACGTAAAAACGGAAGAGGAGCGTATTTGTGTTTTGACAAAGGATGTCTGGAGAAAGCCATAAAAAATAAAGGGCTGGAGCGGTCTTTAAAAACAGCCATACCAAAAGAAGTGTATGAAAGCCTGACAAAGGAGTTTGAAAAGCTTGAACAGTTATAGAGAGCTGTCCCTTCTGGGACTTGCGGCAAAGGCCGGAAAGATTGTCAGCGGAGAGTTTGCCACAGAAAATGCAGTAAAGTCAGGAAAGGCTTTTCTGGTGCTTGTGGCAGAGGACGCATCGGACAACACAAGAAAAAAATTCAAAGATATGTGTACGTATTACGAAGTACCTTTTTATAGGATTGGAACAAAGGAGGAGTTGGGAAGCGCCATAGGAAAAGAATATCGGGCGTCATTAGCGCTGACAGATGAAAATTTTGCTGTGGCAATGGTGAAAAAGCTGGAAAAAACAGGACATTAACACGTAGAAGGAGGGCAATATATGTCAAGGGTTTACGAACTCGCAAAAGAGTTAAACAAAAGCAATAAGGAGATTTTAGATTTTCTGAAATCCAAAAATATAGAGTTAAAAAGCCATATGAGCAATGTGGATGAATCACAGGCCGATATGGTAAGAGCAAATTACAGAAAGGGAAATGTCTCTTCTGCAGGTGGAAATGCTGCTAAGCAGGAAGACGGTGAAAAACCAAAGAAAAAAATCATTCAGGTGTTCCGCCCTCAGAATGCCAGTCATATGCCAGAGCACAGACAGAAACCCCAGCGTCAGGCAAATGACAGTCAGGAACAGAAAAACAATGAAAAACGTCAGAATAACCGGCAGGGAGAAAACAGAGGTACACAGGAATCCATGAGACAGGAGAACAGAAACAACCGTCCAAATAATAATCGCTATAATAATAACAACGGAAACGGAGAAGGCCGTCCGAATAATAACCGTTATAACAGCAATAATAATGGAGAGAATCGTTCCAACAACCGGAATAACGGGGATAACCGCTCCAACAACCGCTACAATGGAAACAACAACGGAGAACGTTCCAACAACCGTTACAATGGAAATAACAATGGAGAGCGTTCTAATGGCCGCTATAACGGAAACAACAACGGAGAGCGTTCCAATGGCCGTTATAACGGAAATAACAACGGAGAGCGCTCCAATGGCCGCTATAACGGAAACAACAACGGAGAACGTTCCAATGGCCGTTATAACGGAAACAACAATGGAGAGCGTTCCAATGGCCGTTTTGGCGGAAATAACAATGGAGAGCGTTCCAACAATCGTTTCGGAGGAAGAAACGAAGGCAGAAGAGAGCAGGGCAGCAAGTTTGATGCACCGAAGCTGGAGTTTGTAGAAAAAGACAGCCGCAAGGCCAACAGAGAAAATAAGAAAAAAGACAATAAGAGGGATGATTACCAGAATCAGAGCAAGCGCCCGAATCAGGGAGGCCGCCGTCAGACCCAGAGAATTCCAAAGGCTATGCAGCTGCAGAAACCGGTAACCCATCCGAAGGAAGAAAAGAGAGAGGAAGTAAAGGAAATCACACTTCCAGAAAAAATGACCATTCGTGAACTGGCTGAAAAGATGAAAATGCAGCCGTCTGTCATTGTGAAAAAACTGTTCCTGGAAGGCGTTATGGTTACCGTAAACCATGAAATCGACTTTGAAAAAGCACAGGAAATTGCACTGGATTATGACATTATTGCAGAGCAGGAAGAAAAGGTGGACGTTATCGAAGAACTTCTGAAAGAAGACGAAGAAGACGAAAGCACACTGGTTTCCAGACCGCCTGTTGTCTGTGTTATGGGTCACGTTGACCACGGGAAAACTTCTCTTCTTGACTGTATCCGAAAGACACATGTGACAGACCGGGAAGCCGGAGGTATTACCCAGCACATTGGCGCGTACATGGTAAATGTAGATGGGCAGAAGATTACCTTCCTGGATACACCGGGACATGAGGCGTTTACAGCGATGCGTATGCGCGGCGCCAATGCCACAGACATTGCCATTTTAGTAGTTGCTGCAGACGACGGTGTTATGCCGCAGACGGTAGAAGCTATCAACCATGCAAAAGCAGCAGGAGTAGAAATCATTGTTGCCATCAACAAGATTGATAAACCAAGCGCAAATATTGAAAGAGTAAAACAGGAATTATCCGAATACGAACTGATTCCGGAGGATTGGGGCGGAAGCACCATTTTTGCACCGGTATCCGCACACACAGGAGAAGGCATTGACAATCTTCTGGAAATGATTCTTCTGACTGCAGAGGTTGGGGAATTAAAGGCAAATCCAAACAGAAGAGCCAGAGGTCTGGTTATTGAAGCAGAGCTGGATAAAGGAAAAGGCCCTGTGGCAACCATTCTGGTACAGAAAGGTACCCTTCGTGTGGGAGACTTTATTGCAGCAGGCGCAAGTTCAGGTAAAGTCCGTGCCATGATTGACGATAAGGGAAGAAAGGTAAAAGAAGCAGGTCCTTCCACTCCAGTGGAAATTCTGGGACTCAGCGATGTGCCAAATGCAGGAGAAATCCTGGTGGTGACAGAAAACGACAAGGAAGCCAAAAACTTTGCGGCAACCTTTGTTTCTGAAAATAAAAACCGTCTGCTGGAAGAAACCAAGGCAAAAATGTCTCTGGACGATCTGTTCAGCCAGATTCAGGCAGGCAATTTAAAAGAACTGCCGATTATTGTAAAAGCAGACGTACAGGGTTCTGTAGAAGCCGTAAAACAGAGTCTGGTAAAACTTTCCAACGAAGAGGTTGTGGTAAAAGTTATCCACGGCGGTGTTGGTTCCATTACCGAATCCGACGTAACCCTGGCCAGCGCATCCAATGCCATTATCATTGGTTTTAACGTGCGTCCGGACGCTACGGCCAAATCTGTGGCAGAGCAGGAAGGTGTGGATTTGCGTCTGTACCGCGTTATCTACCAGGCTATTGAGGATGTAGAGGCAGCTATGAAGGGTATGTTAGACCCTGTATTTGAAGAAAAAGTCATCGGACACGCAGAAGTGCGTCAGATATTCAAGGCTTCCGGTGTGGGCAACATCGCAGGTTCTTATGTGCTGGACGGTATTTTCCAGAGAAACTGCAAGGTTCGTATCACCAGAGAGGGCGAGCAGATTTTTGAAGGTGCGCTGGCGTCTCTGAAGCGTTTTAAAGATGATGTGAAGGAAGTCAAAGCAGGCTATGAATGTGGTCTGGTATTTGAAGATTTCAACGATATTAAAGAAGAAGACAAAGTAGAAGCATATATTATGGTGGAAGTTCCGAGATAGGCTGCCAGACAGCAAAGGGCTGGAAACTTTCGCCGGAACAGGAAGTAGAATATGAGAAAAAACAGTATTAAAAATACCCGGGTAAATGCAGAAGTACAGCATGAGCTGGCGAATTTAATCCGGGAAGGAATCAAAGACCCGCGCATCCACCCCATGACCTCTGTGACAGCGGTAGAGGTGGCGCCGGATTTAAAAACCTGCAGAGCCTATATCAGTGTTCTGGGAGACGGAGAAGCGAAGAAAAATACCATTGCAGGCTTAAAGAGCGCAGAAGGTTATATCCGCAGACAGCTTGCAAAACGTATTAATCTTAGAAATACTCCGGAAATCCGTTTTATTCTGGACGAATCCATTGAATATGGAGTTACCATGTCGAAACTCATTGATGAGGTGACCGGACATGCGGGTGAACAGGAGGTTTTGGAAGATGGAGAAGATAACCAGTGAATTAACGGGAATCCGCACAGCAGCCATTGCCGGACATGTACGTCCGGATGGTGACTGCGTGGGGGCCTGCATGGGATTGTATTTATATCTGAAAGAGAATTACCCGGAAATCGAAACCGATATTTATCTGGAGTCCCCAAAGGAAAGTCTGCTGTTTCTGCAGGGAACAGAGGAGATCAAGACTGCTTATACAGAAGAAAAAATCTATGATGTGTTTTTCGTGCTGGATACCAGTGTGAAAAATCGTATGGGCGTGGCTCTGGAGGCATTTGAGGCAGCCAAAAAAACCATTTGCATTGACCATCATATCAGTAATAAAGGGTTTGCAGAAATCAATGTGATTCAGCCGGAGGCCAGTTCTGCTTCTGAGGTTTTGTATACACTTCTGGAAAAGGAAAAAGTGACAAAGCCAGTGGCAGAAGCCCTGTATACAGGCATTGCCAATGACACAGGGGTTTTTCAGTATTCCTGTACTTCGCCTCAAACGATGCGGATTGCCGCGGAATTAATGGAAAAGGGAATTGATTTTTCTAAAATCGTAGATAAATCTTTTTATGAAAAAACTTATATACAGAATCAGATTCTGGGAAGATGCCTGATGGAAAGCCTTCTGGTTTTAGATGGACAGTGTATCATTGGCGTTGTTCGCAGAAAGGATATGGATTTTTATCATGTAGAGCCAAAGGATCTGGACGGCATTGTACAGCAGCTTCGTGTAACCGCAGGTGTTGAAGTGGCCGTGTTCCTGTATGAACAGAAGGTACAGGAATTTAAAGTCAGCCTTCGTTCAAACGGAAAGGTGGACGTCAATGAAGTGGCTTCTTATTTTGGCGGAGGCGGTCATGTTATGGCAGCAGGCTGTACGCTTCAGGGGTCTGCTTATGATGTTATCAATAATCTGCTGCGCTGCATAGAAAAGCGGCTGCCGGAAAGATGTGAGAGCAAATGATAAACGGAATTATCAACGTGTATAAGGAAAAGGGATATACTTCCCATGATGTGGTTGCCAGACTTCGTGGAATTCTGCACCAGAAAAAAATCGGACATACAGGAACACTGGACCCAGACGCAGAGGGAGTGCTTCCCGTTTGTCTGGGAAAAGGAACTAAGCTGTGCGGGCTGCTGACGGATAAGCGTAAAACATATGAAGCGGTTCTGCATTTGGGTCTGGATACCGATACACAGGATATTTCGGGCGTTGTAAAGCGGGAGTGCGAGGTGCGTGTTTCGCAGGAGGAAGTACGGGCTTGCATGGAAAGCTTTGTGGGAGAACAGATGCAGATTCCTCCCATGTATTCCGCGCTGAAGGTCAAGGGAAAGAAGCTGTATGAACTGGCAAGAGAAGGCATTGAAGTGGAACGGCAGCCACGACCCGTCACTTTTTATGAAATTCGTATTCTGTCTATGGAACTGCCTTTTGTCCGATTCTCTGTTACCTGCTCCAAAGGAACTTACATACGGACATTATGTCATGATATAGGGGAAAAACTGGGCTGCATGGGCTGTATGGAAAGTCTGCTGCGTACCAGAGTAGACCGGTTTGACATTCAGGACAGTCTGAAACTGTCTGCGATTGAAGAAAAAAAAATCCAGGGAAAGCTGGAGGAAGCAATTGTTTCAGTGGAAGAAATGTTTGCAGACTATCCTGCTTTTTATGCGGCAGAAACTTTTACAAAAATGCTGAAAAACGGCAATGCCATTCCGGCAGAAAAGCCGGAACATACAGGCAGGGTGCGTATGTATACAGAAACAGGAATCTTTGTGGGACTTTATGAGTGGCAGGAAGTAAAAGGACAGTATAAGCCGGTGACGATTTTTTCTTCCCCTGAAGACTTTCATTCTGCCGGGGCTTTACAGAAAACGACGTGAAGGAGCAGTTATGATTTATACAACAGAAATTCCTCATTTGGAACAGGGAGTACGAAGCGCCGTGACGCTGGGAAAATTTGATGGACTGCACAGAGGGCACCAGAAGCTGATTCACTGCATTAGTGAAAAACGCAGAGAAGACTGCCGGGCTGTGGTCTTTACTTTTGATGTTTCTCCCCGCTCTTATATATTGAAAGTTCCTCCTAAATTTCTGCTTACCTATGAAGAGAGGCGGGAGCTTGCCGAAGAAAGAGGGGTAGATATTCTGGCGGAGTGTCCCTTCACAGAGGAACTGATGCACATGGAGCCGGAACAGTTTGTAAAAGAATATCTGGTAGAGCGGCTGCATGCAGAATATCTGGCTGTAGGTCCGGATTTTCGTTTTGGACACAAGCGGGAGGGAAATCCTCAAATGCTGCAGAAGCTTGGAAAAGAGTACGGATTTACTGTGGAAATTGTGGAAAAGGAAAAAGATGGTTCCAGAGATATCAGCAGTACGTATATCCGGGAAGAACTGGAAAAGGGAAATATGGAAAAAGTCAATGGGCTTTTGGGATATACCTATTTTACCAGAGGCGAGATTGTCCATGGAAGACAGCTTGGAAGAACTATCGGTGTTCCTACCGCCAATCTGATTCCGCCGGAAATCAAGAAGCTTCCACCCAATGGGGTCTATATTACCAAATCTCTGATAAACGGGAAAATTTATGAGGGTATCACCAACGTAGGGTATAAACCTACGGTGCGGGAAAATTTCCTGGGAGTGGAAACCTATCTTTTCTGCTGCAATGAAAATTTGTACGGGCAGGAAGCGGAAGTTCGCTTTTATCAGTATCTGCGCCCGGAAAAGAAATTTGATTCTCTGGAAGATTTGAAAAAGCAGCTCAACCAGGATGTAGAAACAGGTCGAGCGTTTTTTCAAAAATGATATGGACAAGTATGGAAATTTCGCTTATGATAGAAGAAGGATTTTTAAGAAATTTTTTACATAACAGTCCTAAACGAGTGCAGAATGTAGTACAGAGTACAAACCAAAATCATAAAAAGCGTATAATATACAAAAGATAAGCCTGAGGAACGCAAACCTTGGGCTTTTTTCATTTCATAAAAATAAAAAAGGAGTATGTTATGCGGAAAAAGGAAAATAGGGAAAGTATTCAAAAAGGGAAAGACGGTAAAGAAAGCAGAAAAACATATAAAAAAAGTATGCTGGCAGCAGGTTTCCTGGCTGTAGGAATGTTTATGGGAAGTACAGAGGTTTTGGCAATGCCCCAGGAGGGAGAAGAACGGGTGGCATATGCAAAGGTCAATACCTGTCTGAATATCCGTACCGGAGCGGGAACAGAGTATGGAGTGTCTGCACAGCTTCCCAAGGAAGGTTGCTGCAAGGTACTGGAAGATGCGGGAGATTGGTGCCGTATTATATCAGACGGAATTGAAGGATATGTGTTTAAAGACTATCTGATTACGGGAGTTACACAGAAAGAATATCTGGCGCTGACTCAGAAGAAGGAGCCTGTGTATGCATATAGGATTTCACGTCAAGCTACAGACGGTCAGCAGGCAGAGGCTCAGGCAGCAAAAACTTCCGCAGAAATCAGCGGAAAAGGTGAAATGGTTGCTGCATATGCCCTGCAGTTTGTGGGAAATCCCTATGTATGGGGAGGGACAAGTCTTACAAACGGAGCGGACTGTTCCGGGTTTGTCCAGAGCGTATATCAGAATTTTGGGGTTTCTCTTCCCCGAGTGGCGGCGGATCAGGCGCAGGCAGGGACAAAGATTGCGGTAGAGGAGGCCCAGCCGGGAGATTTGATTTTTTATGCAGATGGAGGCAGTATTTATCATGTGGTTTTGTACATTGGAAACGGCCAGGTGGTGCATGCCAGCAGCGCGGCTACGGGAATTAAGGTGTCAAATGTATATTGGGAAAATGCGGTATGGGCGGTAAGGGTACTTTCCGGTTCCTGAAAAAGCAGAAGGAAATATAAAAATGAGTTTGTGCAATATCACTTTTTGCAAACGTAAAATACAGATATATTTTTTGTCGAATTGTGAATGCTTGCGGATGGATTTTTTCAGAACTCCATGGTAGTATTATATACAGAAATATTTTACAAAAGAGAAATCCTTGCATAGGACGACAAGAAAAAATACAAGGAGGCTCTTATTATGACAGATAGTCAGAAATTGGATTTGCTCTTAGAGCAGATGAGTGAATTCAGAAAAGAACTGGGGGGACTGAGGGAAGACGTCAGCGAATTGAAGACAGATGTGGCACAGCTTAAAACAGACGTGGCGCAGTTGAAGGAGGATGTCAGCGAATTGAAAGAGAGGGTATCCTCTCTGGAAGGCAGAATGAGCGTCGTAGAAGCAACTTTGAAGGAAACGAGAGTAGAACTGGAAAATTTTACGAACAGAGCCATTTCCATTCTGGCAGAAAATCACCTGTCTTTAATGGAAAAACTGAATCATTCTATAAAAGCGGCAGATACGAACAGCGTTTACGAAGTAAAGGTGGAATATCTTACCGAGAGGGTGAATAAACTGGAACGGGCTTTTGTGCAGGCCGGCTATAAGATTGCATAGAAAAAGCGAAAGTTTTGTCTTTACATTCCTCTGGGTATATGCTATACTCAAAACGTTGAAGACAGCCGTGGTTCAGAAGCAGGAATCTCCAACCGCTCCTTAATCACAGGCGATAAATGAAAAATATGGAGGACAACAAACATGATTTCTAAAGAAAAGAAACAGGCTATTATGGCAGAATACGCAAGAACACCAGGCGATACAGGTTCACCGGAAGTACAGGTAGCTGTACTGACAGCAAGAATTCAGGAACTTACAGAGCACCTGAAAGTGAACCACAAAGACCATCACTCCAGAAGAGGTCTTCTGAAAATGGTAGGTCAGAGACGTGGATTACTTGCATATCTGAAGAAAACTGATATTGAAAGATACCGTGCTTTAATTGAGCGTTTAGGTCTTAGAAAATAATCAGAACCAGAAGACGGGGCGGGAGGATTCCCGCCCTGTTTTTACCGTAAGAAGCGAAATAAAACAGCACAAGAAATTCTGATGCCGAGACCACTGAAAAGTACATTTCCAGATTGGGAAATGTGTTTTTTAGTTGTTTCGGACAGAAATTGCTGTGAGAAATGAAAAGGAGAAAAAATATGTATAAGAGTTTTTCAATGGAACTGGCAGGAAGAACCCTGACCGTAGACATCGGACGTGTTGCAAAACAGGCCAATGGCGCAGCATTTATGCGTTATGGGGATACCACGGTATTATCTACTGCAACCGCGTCTGACAAACCAAGAGAAGGAATTGACTTCTTCCCATTAAGTGTAGAGTATGAAGAAAAAATGTACGCGGTAGGCAAAATTCCGGGAGGATTTAACAAAAGAGAGGGAAAAGCAAGTGAACATGCGATTCTGACTTCCCGTGTTATTGACCGTCCTATGCGTCCTCTGTTTCCAAAGGATTACAGAAATGACGTAACCTTAAATAACATGGTTATGGCTGTGGACACAGAATGCAATCCGGAAGTCGTAGCTATGCTGGGGTCTTCTATTGCGACCTGTATTTCGGACATTCCTTTTGACGGACCATGTGCGGCTACACAGATGGGTATGGTAAACGGGGAACTGGTGGTAAATCCGTCTCTGGCTCAGAAAGAAATCTCTGATTTACAGCTTACGGTTGCGTCTACCAGAGAAAAAGTTATCATGATAGAAGCCGGTGCAAATGAAATTCCGGAAGCAAAAATGATTGAGGCAATTTTCAAAGCCCACGAAGTAAATCAGGAAATCATTGCATTTATTGATAAAATTGTTGCAGAATGCGGAAAAGAAAAACACACTTATGAAAGCTGTGCAGTTCCGGAAGAACTGTTTGCAGCTATAAAAGAGATTGTAACTCCGGAAGAAATGGAAAAAGCAGTCTTTACAGATGAAAAGCAGGTGAGAGAAGAAAACATCCGCGCGATTACAGAAAAACTGGAAGAGGCTTTTGCAGACAACGAAGAATGGCTGGCTGTACTGAGCGAAGCTGTTTACCAGTACCAGAAGAAAACCGTCCGCAAAATGATTTTAAAAGACCACAAACGTCCGGATGGAAGAGCTATTACACAGATTCGTCCTTTGGCAGCAGAAGTGGATTTGATTCCGAGAGTACATGGCTCCGCGATGTTTACCAGAGGCCAGACTCAGATTTGTACCGTTACCACGCTGGCTCCATTGTCAGAAGCACAGAGACTGGATGGCTTAGATGAATTTGAAGTAAGCAAACGCTATATGCACCACTATAATTTCCCGTCCTACTCTGTAGGTGAGACAAAGCCGTCCAGAGGACCGGGACGCCGTGAAATCGGACACGGAGCTTTGGCAGAAAGAGCATTGGTGCCGGTGATTCCAAGCGTAGAAGAATTCCCGTATGCAATCCGTACAGTATCTGAAACTTTTGAATCCAACGGTTCTACTTCTCAGGCAAGTATCTGTGCATCTACCATGTCCTTAATGGCAGCAGGTGTGCCGATTAAGAAACCGGTGGCAGGTATTTCCTGTGGTCTGGTAACAGGGGAAACCGATGACGACTATCTGGTACTGACAGATATTCAGGGACTGGAAGACTTTTTCGGAGATATGGACTTTAAGGTAGCCGGTACGCATGACGGTATCACAGCCATTCAGATGGATATTAAGATTCATGGTCTGACAAGGCAGATTATTGAAGAAGCCATTGCCAGAACAAAAGAGGCCAGAGAATACATTCTGACAGAAGTTATGGAAAAATGTATTGCAGAGCCGAGAAACGCCGTAAGCAAATATGCACCTAAGATTGTGCAGATTCAGATTGACCCGGAAAAAATCGGTGATGTGGTAGGTCAGAGAGGCAAGACTATCAATGCGATTATCGACGAGACAGGTGTGAAAATTGACATTGATGACAGCGGTGCAGTATCTGTATGTGGTACGGACCAGGCTATGATGGATAAAGCTGTAAAATATATCCAGACCATTACCACAGATTTTGAAGAAGGTCAGATTTTCACAGGAAAGGTTATCAGCATTAAAGAATTCGGTGCGTTCCTGGAATTTGCACCAGGCAAAGAGGGTATGGTTCACATTTCCAAAATTGCAAAAGAAAGAATCAACAAGGTAGAAGATGTGCTTTCTCTGGGTGATGTTGTGAAAGTAGTATGCCTTGGAAAAGATAAAATGGGACGTATCAGCTTCAGCATGAAAGATGTTCCGGAAGAGGCATAAAAACTGTGAAAACAGGTGGATACAGAAATGAACAGAAGGGGCGGCACGAAGAGAGTGCGCCCCTTTTTGGACTTCACGGGAAGTATTGCGGCATTCTGTATGGGAGGTGAAAATATGGGCAGAAAACGAATGGGGATTTTTATGCTGCTTCTGTTATTGGGAGCGTCAGGCTGCGGCCAGAAGGAAGAGGCACATCTTTCGGAAGCGGAAGAAGAGAAAACGGCTCAGGAACATCCGGCGGGATGGAAAAAACGTATTGACAGAGAGGGGACAGAAAGCGGAGTAAAAGCAGAGGATAAAGGGGTTTATCTGTGCAAAGACTCTGATAAACAAATGTTAGAAGACACAGAACTCACCTCTCCTTCTGTGTATAGGAAGGATTTCCTGGAGGACAAGGTAGACGGATATAATCCCAACTGGTATAATCTTGCTGTCAATGAAATATATGCCCGCCATGGATATGCTTTTCAGACGGAAAGTATCCGACAGTATTTTGAAGCGCAGCCCTGGTACGAGGCGAGCACAGAGCCGGAGGATTTTCAGGAAAGTAATCTCAATGACTTTGAGAAGGAAAATATACAAAAGCTTTTAAAAGGGAAAGAAACTCACAAAAGAGATGAGATTTCGGCGGAAGGGAATACTTATACGATTACCAGTAACACAACCTACGAGCCTGTTTTCCGAGATTATACTTTTACTTTCCAGGTGCCCCAGGAATGGCTGGCAGAGGGATACAGCATTACAGCCTGTGATACTTCCAGTGATTCCACTTATTGGGTGATTGCAAAGGATTGGAAAAAAGAAGCTGCAATCCTTAACATCATACCCATGGAGCATTTCGAGGGGAATCTTTCGGGACAGGAAATTCTGTGGAAAGACCATGTCTGCATGCTATCTGTAGATGCAGATAGTGCAGATGAGAAATTGACAGCCGGGATTGAGAAAATAAAAGAAACCATCAACAGAGTACAGAGGTGAAGATTCATGCGTTATCACAATATTACAAAAGATGATATGTTAAACGGGGACGGCCTTCGGGTGGTACTGTGGGTGGCAGGCTGCGACCACGGCTGTAAAGGCTGCCAGAACCCGGTGACCTGGGATCCCAACGGCGGCCTGGTTTTTGATGAGGCTGCAAAGCAGGAAATTTTTGAGCAAATGGAGAAGAGCTACATTGCGGGGATTACTTTTTCCGGCGGAGACCCTCTGCATTGGAGAAATGTGGAAGAAGTTACGGCTTTTGCAAAGGAATTGAAAGAAAAATATCCCCAAAAGACCATATGGCTGTATACCGGATTTTTGTGGGAAGAAATACAGGATTTAGAAGTTCTGAACAATCTGGATGTTTTGGTAGACGGAGAGTTTATTGAGGCTCAGAAAGATATTTCCCTGAAATGGAAGGGCAGTGCAAATCAGAGAGTGATTGATGTGCCCCGGACCTTAGAGGCGGGTAAGATTGTATTGCATGCATAGGAGGACAACATGAAGAGAATTGCAAAATTTCATAAAGTAAGCGAAAAACAGTTTGCAGAAGGATGGAGAGATTCTTTTGGCGCGGCGGGCGAAGAAGAGATTCAGAAGATTTATGAGAACATCCGGCTGCCCAAAAGAGCTACAGCGGGAAGCGCTGGCTATGACTTTTTCAGTCCCCTGGACTTTGAACTGAAGCCAGGAGAAACTATAAAAATTCCTACTGGAATCCGGGCTGAAATGGAGTGCGGCTGGGTGCTGAAGATTTATCCCAGAAGCGGTCTGGGCTTTAAGTACCGCCTGCAGTTAAACAACACTGTGGGAATTATTGACAGCGATTATTTCTATTCGGATAATGAAGGCCATATTTTTATTAAAATTACCAATGATTCCAATGAAGAAAAAACGGTGCAGGTAGCGGCAGGAACGGGATTTGCACAGGGGATTTTTCTGGAGTACGGCATTACGGAGGACGATGACACAGAAGCAGTGCGAAACGGCGGCTTTGGCAGCACTACAGGGAAACACTGAGAAAGCAGAGATAATATGCAGGAGAGGAAAACTCTTGCATATTATTTTTTTTTGTGCTAAAATACTTTGAAATACAAAATAATTGAAAATCATAGCAGTTTTAAAGAAACAATACGCTGCTTGCAGGAGGATAAGATGAAGGTTGAACCGAAAATTCGAGAATTTATCTGTACCACAGCTCACCCAGAGGGCTGCAGGGAGTATGTGAGAAGACAGATTGCTTATGTAAGAAGCCAGGAAAGAAAGAAAGGCAGAAAACAGGAGCCAAAAAAGGTGCTGGTAATAGGCGCTTCCACAGGATACGGTCTGGCCAGCCGGATTACAGCCGGGTTTGGCTGTGGGGCGGCAACCATAGGTATTATGTTTGAAAAGCCGTCAAACGGCAAAAGAACAGCTACACCGGGCTGGTACAATACGGCTGCTTATGAAGAGGAAGCGCAAAAAGCGGGACTTTATGCGAAATCCATTAATGGCGATGCTTTTTCAAAAGCTGTAAAGGAGGAGACGATTGCCCTGATTAAAAGAGACTGGGGAAAAGCAGATATGGTGATTTACAGTCTGGCGGCGCCCAGAAGAACCGATACACAGGGGAAGACTTGGGTATCGGCTCTAAAGACAACAGGGAAGCCTTTTACAGAAAAAAGTATGGATTTGCGGAATCATACCATTGTCACAAAAACGGTAGAACCTGCTGCAGAGGAAGAAGTGGAAGGCACGAAAAAGGTTATGGGGGGAGAGGACTGGCTGGATTGGATAAAGGCTTTAAAAGTAGCAGATGTATTGGAAGACAATGCCCTGACTGTAGCTTATTCCTACATTGGACCAAGGCTCACATATCCCATTTATTATGACGGAACCATTGGACAGGCCAAGCGTCATCTGGAAAAAACGGCCCGTGTGATTCGGGAGGAATTTCCGGACGTAAGGGCGCTTATTTCCGTAAACAAAGCCTTGGTGACTCAGGCAAGCGCAGCGATTCCCATTGTACCGCTGTATTTTGCTGTTCTTTATGGTGTGATGAAGGAAGCACATACCCATGAGGGATGTATCGAACAGATGGTGAGGCTGTTTAGGGAAAAGTTACTGGAGGAAAATCCGCCCACAGATGAGGCGGGCAGAATTCGTATGGATGACTGGGAACTGGAAGAACATATCCAGAGCCGGGTGTGGGAAATATGGGAACAGGTTACCACGGAAAATGTAGAAAACCTTGCCGATATTCAAGGATACTGGGAGGATTTTTATCATATGTTTGGGTTTGGATTTGAGAATGTGGACTATGAAAAAGATGTGGAAATCGAGATTGGCATTCCCAGCATAAATTTTGCTGAATAAAGAGAGAAGAGGCTGTCAATATGCACGAAGTGCGACAGCCTCGGTTTTGTATGAAAAAGATTATTCTTCTGTTTCTGCGGCCAACTCTTCTTCACTTTTCAGGTTTGCAATGAAGTCATGGAAGGCTTCTGCTGCAGCCATATATTCATCTTCTCTTTCAATATTGCTTACAACAGGAGTATTGCCTTCTTCTGCATAACGGAAGAGGTAAGTTTCTCCGTCTGTATTTTTGCCGTCTTTGTTCAGAGGAACAAGGGCAATGTATTCGCCAAAGCCTTCTACCGGAAAGGTTGTCAGCACGGCACATTCCAGGACAGAATCGTCATCCAGGGTCAGTTTGATAGTAGGATTCGGAACCTTCGGAATGCTGCCCTGGCTGCTGCCGCCTGCGCTGGAGCAGTTGGCGGTACAGGATGCACAGTCGCTGGGATTGCAGGAATCCAGATTGGTTGTATAAGTTTCTTCGCTCATAATTAGCCTCCTCGTATGTGATATCTGCTCATATTTTAACAGATGGACCGAGGGAATGCAACCACAGAAAGGATTTGCAATTTTGCCATAGGACAAGTATAATGAAAATGTCTATGTTAAGAAAAGAGGGGAAAGAACGTTGAAAAAAGGTACATCACATCTGCTGAAACGGGCGGAACATTTTAAAACTATTCTCACGGCAGAAGGATTTCTGGTGGGTATCGTTGCCGGACTGGTTGTGCTTTTGTACCGGGTGCTTCTGGAGTACGCGGGCAGGGGAATGAATCTTGTTCTGGAATATGCCCGGAAATATCCCGCTCTTTTAGGAGGCTGGTTTCTGGTACTGTTTGTTCTGGCCTGTATTGTAGGCAAACTGGTGAAGTTTGAACCCATGATTTCCGGCAGCGGTATTCCTCAGGTAGAGGGAGAAATGATGGGAAAACTGGATCAGGTATGGTGGAAGGTACTTCCGGCCAAGTTTCTGGGCGGTTTTCTGTCCCTGTTTTCCGGTCTTTCTCTGGGAAGAGAAGGTCCGTCTATTCAGATTGGAGCCATGGCGGGAAAGGCAGTTTCCAAAGCGTTAAAAAGAGAAAAGACGGAGGAGCGGTACCTGCTGACCTGCGGCGCCAGCGCCGGACTTGCGGCAGCCTTTCACGCTCCGCTTGCAGGGGTTCTGTTTTCTCTGGAAGAAATACATAAAAATTTTTCTGTATCTGTACTGGTATCTGTTATGACAGCTTCCATTACTGCAGACTACATATCCGGCGAATTTCTGGGATTTACTTCTGTGTTTCAGTTTGATATCGGACAGGAAGTGGCACCCCGGTATTACTGGCATATTGTGATTCTGGGAGTCTTGCTGGGCGTTATGGGGGCTTTTTATAATAAGATGACCATATGGGTGCAGGGGCTGTATTTTAAGGCAAAAGGGCTGAATGAAACCACAAGACTTCTGATTCCTTTTTTGCTGGCAGGCGTTCTGGGGCTTTTGCTGCCGGAGGTATTGGGCAGCGGTCATGGACTTATTGATATGGCGGCACGGGGGAATATGGTATTGCAATCCCTTGCAGTGCTGTTTGCAGTAAAATTTTTGTTTTCCCTTATCTGCTTTGGTTCCGGGGCGCCGGGCGGTATTTTCTTTCCGCTTCTGGTACTGGGGGCTTTGCTCGGAGGCATGTACAGCACCTTTGCCGTGAAATATATGGGACTGGAGGCTTCTTATATCAGCAATTTTGTGCTTTTGGCTATGGCCGGGTATTTTACAGCCATTGTAAGAGCACCGATTACAGGAATTATCCTGATTTTTGAGATGACGGGGCAGGTTAGCCAAATGTTATCCATGTCACTGGTATCTATTGTAGCTTATCTGGTAGCTTCCGGACTGAAATCGGAACCTATTTACGAAAGCCTTCTGGATTCTCTTTTAAGAAGAAGAGGCCAGCAGGTGCCGGAAAAGACAGGAGGCAAAATTCTCCAGGAATTTATTATCTGCCATGGAAGTCCGCTGCATAAGCAGCAGATACAGCAGATTAACTGGGCGGGCGACTGCCTGCTTGTGGCCGTAAAGCGAAACGGTACAGAATTGATTCCCAAAGGAAAAACCATGCTGCAGGCCGGCGATGTTTTGGTGACGTTGACAGATGAAGCCCATGCAGCGCCAGTTTATGATTATATGAAAAAAATGTGTGCAGAAAAGGAATCTTTGCATTCATGAGGCAGAGAAATGAGGTGACGGCATGAACAGCAAAAGGATAGAGACAGAAGAAAAAATACAGGCAGTACCGGGAATCCCATGCCGCCCGGGTATAGAAAGAAAAGGGAGAACTTACGTATTTACGGCAGAGGTATTCCCGGAAAGCAAGGCAGAACTGTTGCTGTATGAGCGAAAAGACGGAGAAAAAATCCTTACTGTATTTCCTTTTCCGGAGGAAAGCAGACAGGGTAATCTGCTTTCACTTCAAGTTACAGGACTGACGGGCACAGAAGTCTGGTATAATTTCCGTATAGACGGAGTTGTGCGGCAAGACCCTTACGCACAGAGCCTCTGTCATATGCCGGACTTTGGAAAAGCGGGAGAAGAAGAACCTTGCTGCAGATATAAAGAAGATAAATTTGTATGGACAGACAGGGAATTTCGGCCAAAAACTCTGTCAGATACTATTTTATATAAGGTACAGGTGCGCAGTTTTACCATGCACAGAAGTTCCAAAGTGAAGAAAAAAGGCACATTCGCAGGTCTGGAGGAAAAGATTCCCTATCTGCAGGAACTGGGAGTTACCAGTGTGCTTTTAATGCCTGCTTATGAGTATCGGGAGCGTATGGGATTACAGACCAGAAGCAAAAAATATTCCTGCGCGCCGAAGCAGGAGAAGGAGGATGTCTGGCGGGTAAACTGTTGGGGCTATACGGGGGAGGCCTGTTACTTTGCTCCAAAGGCGGCATTTTCCGCCACGGCCAGCCCGGTGAAAGAATTTAAACATCTGGTAAATGCCCTTCACAGCGCCAATCTGGAATGCCTCATGGAATTTTATTTTGAAAAGGAGACAGCGCCCTCCACGATACTGGATATTCTGCGCTACTGGAAAACCGAGTACCATGTGGATGGATTTCACCTTATGGGAGAAGACATTCCCCAGGCCTTGTTTATGAAAGACGCGCTTCTGGCGGGAAGCAAACTGTTTTTTCACGATGTGGATGGAGAGACCATTCTGAACCGGGAAAAGCCTTTTTATAAAGGGGCGGCAGAATACAATGAAGGATTTCTCTACTGTATGCGCCGTCTTCTGAAGGGAGAAGAGGGCATGATGGAGGAGTTCATGTTCCGCAGCAAAAGAAATCCCCTTTGCAGCGGCGTCATTAATTATGTGGCAGACCAGGACGGGTTCACCATGATGGATATGGTATCTTATGAGGAGCGGCACAATGAGGCAAACAAAGAAAACAATCAGGACGGTATCGAATACAACTGTACCTGGAACTGCGGAGCGGAAGGCCCTACCAGGAAACAAAGTATTCGGAAGCTGCGGCTGCAGCAGCTGAAAAATGCCTTTGCACTTCTTTTGTCTGCCCAGGGGACGCCGCTGATTTATCAGGGAGATGAATGGGGCAATACCCAGAAGGGAAACAACAATGTCTGGTGTCAGGACAATGAATTGGGCTGGATAGACTGGAGCGGCATACAGCGCAGCGAGCCGATTTTTACCTTTGTGAAAAAAGCCATTGCCATTAGGAAAGAAAACAGCGTTTTTCATATGGACGAAGAGCCAAGAGGTATAGATTACCAGGCGCTTGGGTATCCTGATATTTCTTATCACGGCAATCAGGCCTGGTATGTTCCTAAGGAAAAAAGCCTTCGCTGTCTGGGTGTGATGTACTGCGGAGATTACTGCGGGCAGGAACGGGAGTTTTTGTTTTTGGCGGTAAATTTCCACTGGGTGGCTCATGAAATTGCACTTCCGGGCATACCGGGAGAAATTATCTGGAACATGGTTATGCGGACAGACCAGGAAGAGAACGGAGGGGTCCATAAAGCAGAGGATAAGACCCTGCTGGTTCCTCCCAGGACAATTATGATTTTAAAAGGAAAGCAGGACGAAAAGACATGCGGAGCTGGGAACATTTTAAGACGATTACAAGGCACAAGCTTTTAGTGATGAAATATTGCTTTAAAATAGGACTTTACAAACAGGGGCTTCTTCACGATTTGTCCAAGTATTCCTGGACAGAGTTTTCCGTGGGTTGTAAATATTATCAGGGCAATCGGAGTCCCAACAATGCAGAGCGGGAAGCAACCGGGCTCTCCACCTCCTGGATACACCATTATGGGAGGAACAAGCATCATTTTGAACACTGGGTAGATTATGGCATTGACTGCAATACCGTTATCCGGGGCGTGCCCATGCCGCGGAAATACATTGCAGAAATGGTTATGGACCGCATTAGCGCCTCCCGGAATTATCATCCGGATACGTATACAGACGAGGCGCCTTTGCAGTATTTTCTGGCCAGCAAGGAAAAACTGTGGTTTGTCCATGAGGACACCAACCGGGATTTGGAACAGCTGCTTCGCATGCTGGCGGAAAAAGGCGAAAAGGAAACACTGAAATATATTAAGCATGTATATCTGAAAGGAATGTAAGGATTTATGAATATACAGATATCACAGGTACTGGAACGTATGAAGGAGTATTGGGATACAATTCCACAGCAGTATATGGTGGTGATTTATCTTGCGGGGGCAGTTTTTGCACTTTTGAACTGTTTCATGGGCTATCGGCTTCGCAAAGTCTGGGGCTGTATCCTGGGAATTCTGGCAGGAGCCGGAGGCGGCGGAGCTGCAGGATACTATTTCCTGCAGGACAAAGTGATGGCTCTGGTCTGCGGTGCGGCAGGAGCTTTGATTTTTGGGCTTCTGGCCTGGCTGCTTTATAAGTTCGGCGTTTTTTTCATGTGTACCGGGCTGGTTTACGCTCTGATACTCACCTTCTTTGAGGATGCATCTCTGACCCAGCATATCATTGCACTGGTGGCAGGCGTTTTTGCAGGAACGCTGGCTCTGGGATATGAAAAGCAGATGGTTATCGGAATTACGGCAGTCTGCGGCGGTATTGGAGGGATTCATCTGCTCTTTGCCATGATGGCAAAAAATACAGGCGGGGAGTTGGTGCTGGGCATCATACTGGCTGTTATCGGAGCTGCAGTACAGGCAGCGCCGCTGATGAAAGGAGAGGACTGGGAAGCAAAAGTATTTCACCTTCCTTCCGGCAGCAGGAAGAAGAGAGGCGGACTTCCCACAGGAAGGAAGAAGAAAGTTGTAAAGAAAACGAAAGTAGTTCAGAAAGGTTCCGCAAAGAAAACGGCAAAGGACAAGGCGCTTGAAAAACGGAGAAGTATTTTTACGGATGATGATTATGATGACGGAGATTATGACAGCGATTATCAGCCGCCGGAAGAAGAAGCTACAGACAGAGGTGACAGGGAAGACCTTGACAGAACTCAGGAGTACCAGGTGGGACAGCGGCAGTACGAGCCAAGGGAAAAGCAGCAGATACCTTATATGGGAAGCGGAATCGGTATTGATTTGGATGATTTGAACCGGGAGTTATCTCAGGAAATTAAAAAGATATACAAGGACGACAGCCAGTGAGGGGGTCGTCCTTTTTTTAACATTTTTCAGAGAAGATAAGAGAGGAACGTAAGAAGGGGAAAAGAATTGACAAAAGACAGAAAGAAAGGTATACTGAATACAATAGTTTGAAATACAAAATATTTGAAATAGAAATAAAATAACAGAAAGAAAGGAAAAAACATGGCAGAACAGAGAACAGGAAGAATTACAGGAACAGGAAGCTGTGTTCCGGATTTATGTATCACAAATGAAAGGCTTTCGGAACTGGTGGATACCAGCGATGCATGGATTTACAGCCGTACCGGGATACACAGGCGCAGGATTGCAGTAGATGAAACCGTAGCAGATTTGGCGGCAGAAGCAGCCCAAAAAGCCATGGAAAATGCGAAAATTTTGCCGGAGGAGATTGACCTTCTGCTGGTAGCTACCTGCTCTGGAGAAATGCTCTTTCCGGGAACTGCGTGTCAGGTGCAGGCACGTATCGGAGCTGTCCGTGCGGCAGCCTTTGATATGAATGCGGCATGCTCAGGGTTTCTCTTTGCCCTGGGCACAGCCTGGGCCTATTTAAAAAGCGGGCTTTACGAAAAGATTCTTGTGATTGGGGCAGAGAAGCTGTCCAGGCTGCTGGACTGGGAGGACCGCAGCACCTGTGTGCTCTTTGGAGATGGGGCAGGGGCTGTAGTGTTGGAAGCAGACGGGAAAGGTATTGTGGGAATGGTACAGCATGCAGACGGCAGCAGAGGACAAGTGCTGACCTGCCCGGAAGGCCATAAAGCAGCTGAGAACAGCAGCAGTCTGGAAATGGAAGGGCAGGAGGTCTTTAAATTTGCCGTGAAAAAGGTGCCCCAGTGTATCGAAGAAGTATTGGCACAGAACGGCACGGCAAAAGAAGACATCCGGTATTATATTCTCCATCAGGCGAACAGCCGGATTCTTTCTGGTGCGGCAAAGCGGCTGCAGGAGCCGGAGGAAAAGTTTCCCATGAACATGGAGGAGTATGGAAATACCTCTGCGGCCAGTATTCCTCTTTTGCTGGATGAACTGAACCGGGAGGGAAAACTGCAGAGAGGGGATAAGCTGGTGCTTTCCGGATTTGGAGCAGGGCTTACCTGGGGAGCCCTGTTACTGGAGTGGTAATAGTAAAAGGCCGCTGCACAAAACCGGATGGATTTCGTGCGGCAGCCTTTTTGCAGCTTGCATATGGTTTAGTTCAGGCAGTTTTTCATTTCTTCGTATGTTCCGTGTGCTTCAATGTTTTCTACAATGGCAGCAACTTCTGCTTCAAATCCCGGGATTTCGGTTAAATCCTTGCCCCAGAATTCTGTGTTGGTGCAGACTGCATGTACCAGGTCTTTTGCGCTGTCTTCTTTGTGTGCGTAGTAGAATTCCAGTACGGCCCGGTCATCGGAAATCGTGTAAGTATCCCCGTTTGGACGCTTTGCTACAAGTCCTGCGTCGGTCAGTTCGGTTCCGCGGTAGAAGGAGATGTAGAATGCAAAGGAAGCTGTAATGCATTTCGGCAGCTTGTTAAATTTGCTTACATAACCTTCTAAGGACGGCATAACGCGGGCTCTCCACTTGGAAGTAGAGTTCAGGGAAATGGACATCAGCGCGTGGTCAATGAACGGGTTTTTGAAACGCTCTGTGACAGCAGCAGCGAAGTCCTTGCAGTCTTCCTCAGAAAGAGACAGGGTTGGAATGATTTCATCGTAAATGGTCTTGTTCATGAAGTTTAAGATTGTTTCATCATGCATACAGTCTCTTACAATATCCTGTCCTGCCAGGTAAGCGCCTAAAACCATGGAAGTGTGAGCGCCGTTTAAGATACGGACTTTTCTCTGTTTGTATGGTTTGTGGTCGTCTGTAATCAGTACAGGAAGTCCTGCTTCGGCAAATGGAAGTTCTTTTTTCAGAGATTCCGGCCCTTCGATAACCCAGAAGCCGAAAACCTCTCCGGTGTCGATGATGTTGTCTTCGTAGCCGTTTGCTTCGTTGATGGCAGCAGCTTCATTTCTTGGGAATCCGGTTACAATACGGTCTACTAAAGTAGAGCAGAAGATGTTTTCGGTTTTAATCCAGCGAATGAAATCTTCGCCCAGGTTCCACTGCTGTGCATAGGTGAGCACACATTTTTCCAGCTCTTTTCCGTTGTTGTCAATGAGTTCGCAGGCCAGAATCACAAAGCCTTTTCCGGCTTCTTTTCCGAATTTTTCAAATCTGTGGTATAAGAACTGAGTCAGCTTTGCAGGATAGCTGGCCGGCGGTGTGTCTGTAAACTGGCAGGAGGGGTCATAGGAAATACCTGCTTCTGTGGTGTTGCAGGTGATGTAGCGCAGTTCCGGATTTTCTGCACAGGCCATAACTGCTTCGTAGTCACTGTAAACATTTAAGCAGCGGCTGACACAGGAAATGACGCGCTTGTCATTTACTTTCTGTCCGTTTTCAAAACCTCTTAAATACAAGGTATACAGACCTTCCTGTTCATTGATGACATCAGCCAGGTTAAAACCGCCATGGTTGGCGATTGGCTGTACCAGAACGACCTTGCTGTTAAAACCTGCTTTTTCGTTCATCATGTCAATAAAGTAGTCCACAAAAGCACGAAGAAAGTTGCCTTCTCCGAACTGCAGTACCCGTTCCGGTGCGTCTTTTAACAGGTATCCGTTGTAACCCTGTTCTTCCAGTGTCTGATAGTTTAATTTTTTCATGGTGTTTTCCTCCTGAATTAAAATTTTTATTAAAGAGTGACTCCCTGCTTAAAAATAGCCATATCGTGGAAGCCTGCTTTTTCTGATTTTACTTCTTCTCCGGAAGCAACGGCTGTGACATAATCGAAAAGCTGATTGCTCAGTTCGGCCAGAGAAGTTCCTTCTACCATGGTGCCGCAGTTGAAATCAATCCAGTTATTTTTATGACCGTAGAGGTTGGAATTGCTGGAGATTTTTACAGTAGGTACCGGAGATGCAAAAGGGGTTCCCCTTCCTGTGGTAAAGAGGACAATGTGTGCGCCGGAAGCAGCCAGTGCGGTAGAAGCTACCAAATCATTGCCCGGTGCGCTTAACAGGTTCAAGCCTTTTTCTTTTACCGGCTCCCCGTAGGAAAGGACGCCTCTTACAGGGGCAGAGCCGGATTTCTGGGTACAGCCCATGGACTTGTCCTCTAAAGTAGAGATACCGCCCTTTTTATTCCCCGGAGAGGGATTTTCGTAAATGGTCTGCTTGTGGCTGGTGAAATAGTTCTTAAAGTCATTAATCAGATGTACGGTTTTGTCAAAGAGTTCTTCGTTTTCACAGCGGTTCATGAGAAGCGTTTCTGCGCCGAACATTTCCGGAACCTCTGTGAGAATGGTGGTGCCTCCTTTGGATATCAGCAAGTCGGAGAAAGCGCCCACGACCGGGTTGGCCGTGATACCGGACAGTCCGTCTGAGCCGCCGCACTTCATGCCGATAATCAGTTCGCTGCAGCTAATAGGTTCTCTTTGCGCCTTTCCTGCGTAGGCAGCCAGTTCCTCCATCAACTTTAAGGCTTCGGCGATTTCGTCTTCACATTCCTGAGCCACCAGAAATTTTACCCGGTTTTCATCGTAAGGACCGATGAATTTTTTCAGTTCATCAATGTTGCTGTTTTCACAGCCAAGTCCCAGCACCAGCACACCGCCTGCATTGGGGTGGTTGATAAGGTCTGCCAGAATCTGGCGGGTGTTGTCCTGGTCATCCCCCATCTGGGAACAGCCGTAAGGATGAGGGAAGGCAGCAATGGCCTCAATGCTTCCCTGCACAAGGCTCTGGGCTTTTCTTTCAATGGCAGTAGCCACATTGTTGACACAGCCTACAGTAGGGATAATCCAGAGTTCGTTGCGTACGCCTGCCTTGCCGTCTGCACGGCGGTATCCCTGGAAGAACCGTTCTTCGGTAGGAGTAAGGACTGCGTCCTGTTTCTCATATTTATAAGTAAGCAAATCTCCCAGTCCCGTCTTCATATTGTGCACATGAATCCAGGAGCCGGCTTTTACCGCCTCTTTGGTAATCCCAATAGGATAGCCGTATTTGATAACCGGCTGATTTTCAGACAAATCTTCCAGAGCAAATTTGTGTCCCTGAGGAATATCCTCTGTGAGAATCAGTGTCTGATTTTCAATAGTAACTTCTGTTCCTGCCGCTAACGGACAAAGGGCAACTGCAACCTTGTCGGCAGGATGAATTTTGATATATTTCTGCATTTATATTCCTCCTAAAAATATACAAAGCCAGAAATGTAAGGGCTTACATTTAATGTACTGCCGAATCTCGAAAACGTCAATATGAATCTTATAAAAAAACAAAAAATATTAAAATTGCATAAAAAAACGCGTGTAAAATTGTAAAAAATTACAATGATAAAGGTTTTGCATTTTCTATAAAGGTTCGGTATAATAAAAAACAAGATGTAAGGGCTTACATCAAAATCCCGCAAAAAGCGGGAAAAAGAAAGTAGGAATTGTATGAACATCTATGATATTGCCAGGCTTGCAGATGTTTCTATCGCAACGGTTTCCAGGGTCGTCAATGACAGCCCAAAAGTCAGCGAAAAAACAAAGCAGAAAGTGCGGGCAGTCATGGAGGAACAGAATTACACACCTAATGTATTTGCCCGGGGACTTGGACTGAATTCCATGAAAACAGTGGGCATTGTCTGCCCCGATGTGTCAGATGCCTATATGGCAGAATCGGTGGCTTACTTGGAGAAAAGCTTCCGAAACTATGGGTATGACTGTATTCTTTATTGCAGCGGTTATGAATATGAAAGCAAAGTAAAGTCTGTGCAGATGATACTCCGGAAAAAAATTGACGCGCTGGTACTGGTGGGCTCCCACTATGCAGGAGACGGAGGCGAAGAAGACATACGTTATTTAAGCGAAGCTGCAGAGAAAGCTCCGGTTTTTTTAATTAATGGGTATATCCGCTGCCCGGGTGTGTACTGTGTACTGTCTGAAAATTATCAGATTATGTATGACACTGTCTGCGCACTGACAGAGGCGGGCAGACAGCGGATATTGTTTCTCTATGATTCCCATTCTTACAGTGCTACACAGAAACTTTCAGGATATGAAGACGCACTGAGGGACAATGGTCTTCCCGTTGTGGAGGAACTGAAAATTTTTACGGAAAATAAAATAGCCACGGTCAGGGAAAACTTATTATCAAAAGAGGGACTTTCTTTTGATGCAGTGGTAGCTACGGATGACGGGCTTGCGGTGGGTGCATTGAAATATGCAAACAAAAAGCAGCTTCGGGTGCCGGAAGATGTGAATATCGTTGGGTTCAACAATTCAGAACTTGCCGTGTGCTGCGAGCCGGAATTGACTTCTGTAGACAGCCGCAGCGATGCGCTGTGCAAAACAGCCGCAGATTCGCTCATGCAGCTTCTGGAAGGCAAATCCATACGGCATAAGCGTTCTATCAGATGTCATCTGATAAAACGGGGAACAACAAATTTCTAAAACAGAAACAAAAGGAAGGGACAAGGAAGAATGAAAGGTTTAAAAAGAATTTTAGCAGCAGCTCTTTGTGTTACCGTAATTGCGGGCATGTCCGGCTGTGCTTCTTCCGTGACAGGAGGAAAGAGAATTATCCGTATTTCTCATGCACAGTCTGAAACCCACCCGGAACATCTGGGTCTTTTGAAATTTAAAGAGTATGTAGAAGAAAATCTGGGTGATAAGTATGAAGTACAGATTTTCCCAAATGAACTTCTGGGTTCTGCGCAGAAAGCCATTGAACTGACACAGACAGGCGCCATTGACTTCGTAGTGGCAGGTACTGCAAACCTGGAAACCTTTGCAGATGTATATGAGGTTTTCAGTATGCCATATCTGTTTACTTCAGAGGATGCCTATCATGAAGTTATGAATGATACAGATTATATGAACCAGGTGTATGCTTCTACAGACGAAGCCGGATTCCGCGTACTGACCTGGTACAATGCAGGAACCCGTAACTTCTATGCAACAAAGCCAATCCATACACCGGATGACCTGAAAGGCCTGAAAATCCGTGTACAGCAGTCACCAGCCAGTGTAAATATGGCCAAAGCCTTTGGTGCTGCCGCTTCTCCAATGAGTTTTGGTGAAGTTTATACAGCCATTCAGCAGGGTGTTATTGACGGCGCGGAGAACAACGAACTGGCTCTGACTAACAACAAACACGGAGAAGTTGCCAAATACTTCTCTTACAATAAGCATCAGATGGTGCCGGATATGTTAATCGGAAACCTGAAATTCTTAAACAGCTTAAGCGACGAAGAAAGAGAAGTTTTTGAGGAAGCTGCCAGACTGTCTACAGAAGTAGAACTGGAGGAATGGGATGTACAGGTAGAAGAGGCAAAGAAAATTGCCCAGGACGACATGGGTGTGGAATTTATTGATGTGGACATTCAGCAGTTTAAAGACAAAGTAGCCGGTGTGCAGGACGAGATGCTTAAGGAAAATCCGGACATTCAGGATTTGTATGACCACATTCAGGAAATCAACGCGAAATACACAGATAAGGAGGCAGAGTAATGAACGTATTGCATAAAATCCGTAAAGGAATCGACCTGGTATTAAGCTGGGTCTGTGCAGCTCTGTTTGCACTGATGGTAATTGTGGGAACGTATCAGATTGTAGTTCGCTATTTTTTCAATAGCCCAAGTACTGTGTCAGAGGAACTTCTGACTTACAGCTTTACCTGGATGGCGCTTCTGGCTTCCGCTTACGTATTCGGGAAAAGAGACCATATGCGTATGGGATTTATTGCAGACAAATTAACAGGAACACCGAGAAAAGTGCTGGAAATCATAATTGAGATTCTGGTTATGTTTTTGGCAGGCAGTGTTATGGTGTACGGCGGCTGGAATATTATGGGGCTGACCATGACACAGGTGACTGCTTCTTTAGGGGTTCCTATGGGTGTTATCTATACGGTCGTTCCTCTTTCCGGTATTCTGATTGTCATCTACTCTATACTGAATATTGTAGATTTGGCTGCAGGATATGAAAGAGAACAGAGAGAAGTAAAGGAATAAGAGGGAGGAGAAGTATATGAATACAGCAATTATTTCAGGTCTGATTATTTTGGTCTTGCTGGTTATCATGCTGGTTGCCGGTGTGCCCATCGCCGTTGCGTTGGGAATTTCTTCCGTGTGTGCAATTCTTCCGGTTATGGATACCAGTGTTGCAGTTTTAACAGGAGCCCAGAGAATTTTTTCCGGTATCTCCGTATTCAGTTTGCTGGCCATTCCGTTTTTTATTCTGGCCGGAAACATTATGAACAAGGGCGGTATTGCAGTCCGTCTGATTAATCTTGCAAAACTGGTGACAGGACGTACACCAGGTGCTCTGGCACAGACAAACGTTCTGGCTAACATGTTGTTCGGTGCGATTTCCGGTTCCGGTACAGCGGCTGCTTCTGCTATGGGTTCTATTATCGGACCGATTGAAAAAGATGAGGGGTATGACCCGAACTTTTCCGCAGCAGCCAACATTGCAACAGCGCCTACAGGACTTCTGATTCCTCCAAGTAACGTTATGATTACCTTTTCTTTGGTGAGTGGAGGAACTTCGGTGGCAGCCCTTTTCATGGCAGGCTATATTCCCGGTATTCTTTGGGGCCTGGCTTGTATGATTGTTATTTATTTTATTGCCAAGAAGAGAAATTACAGAAGCAAACAGAAGTTTACATTTAAAGAAGCCATGAACATTATTTTTCAGGCACTTCCATGTCTGCTGTTGATTATTATTGTAATCGGTGGTATTATTGCTGGTGTATTTACAGCGACAGAAGGTTCTGTGGTTGCGGTTGTATACAGCTTATTGTTATCCTTGTTTGGATACAAATCCATTAAATTAAAAGATATTCCGGCTCTGTTAAAAGACAGTGCGGAGATGACAGGTATCATTATTTTCCTGATTGGTGTGTCCAGCATTATGTCCTGGGTTATGGCCTTTACCAATATCCCGACTCTGGTTTCCAACGGACTTTTAGCTATCAGTGACAGCAAGATTGTGATTCTTCTGATGATTAATATTATCCTGCTGATTGTAGGTACTTTTATGGATATGACACCGGCGTGTCTGATTTTCACCCCGATTTTCCTTCCGGTTTGTACCGCACTGGGCATGAATACCATTCACTTTGGTATTATGCTGATTTTCAACCTGTGTATCGGAACCATTACACCTCCGGTTGGAACAACTTTGTTTGTAGGTGTAAAGGTAGGTAACGTTAAGATTGAAACCGTATTCAAACAGCTTCTGGTATACTTTGCCGCAATCTTTGTGGTACTGATGCTGGTAACTTATATCCCTCAGCTGAGTCTGTGGCTGCCTGGCCTTATGGGATATGTCTAAAATAAATTTATAAGGAGGCTGTTCATATGAAAGCATTTATGGACAAAGATTTTTTACTCAGTACAGAGACAGCACAGGAATTGTATCATAATTTCGCAGCGCAGGTTCCTGTACTGGACTATCACTGCCATATCAATCCTCAGGAAATCGCTGAGGACAGAAAGTTTGAGAACATTACACAGGTATGGCTTGGAGGCGACCATTACAAATGGCGTCAGATGCGTTCCAATGGTGTGGACGAATACTATATCACCGGAGACGCACCGGACAGAGAAAAATTCCAGAAATGGGCGGAAACTTTGGAAAAAGCTATCGGAAATCCGTTGTTTCACTGGAGTCACCTGGAACTGCAGAGATACTTTGGCTACACCGGTGTATTAAACGGAGAAACCGCAGAAGAAGTGTGGAACCTGTGCAATGCCAAATTGCAGGAAGATTCCATGAGTGTAAGAAACCTGATTAAACAGTCAAATGTAACATTGCTTTGCACTACAGATGACCCCATTGATGATTTGAAATGGCACAAGGTTATCAAAGAAGATGAAACTTTTGATGTACAGGTGCTGCCTGCATGGAGACCGGACAAGGCTACCAATGTGGAAAAACCGGATTTCGTAGAATACCTTGGCAAACTGTCCCAGGTTTCCGGTGTGGAAATCAAAACGTTTGCAGACTTAAAAGAAGCCATTGCAAAGAGAATGGAATACTTTGACAGCATGGGCTGTTCTATTTCTGACCATGGTCTGGACTATGTCATGTATGCACCGGCCAGTGACGAAGAAGTAGAAAGAATTTTTGCAGACCGTCTGGCAGGAAAAGAAATCACAAAAGAAGATGCAGCAAAATACAAAACTGCATTTATGCTGTTCCTGGCAGGAAAATATGAAGAAATGAACTGGGTAATGCAGTTACACTATGGCTGTAAGAGAGATAACAACAAAGCTATGTACGCAAAACTCGGCCCGGATACGGGATTCGACTGTATCAGCAACTTTGCACCGGGCGAACAGCTTGCAGACTTCTTAAACGCAGTCAATGAAGCAAAAAACCTGCCAAAAACGATTTTATACAGCTTAAATCCGGGAGATGACGAATTAATCGGAACGATTCTGGGCTGCTTCCAGAACAGCGATGCTATCGGAAAAATTCAGCAGGGTTCTGCATGGTGGTTCAACGACAACAAAACAGGTATGATGAAGCAGATGACTTCTTTAGCAAATCTGGGTCTTCTGGGCAACTTCATCGGTATGCTGACTGATTCCAGAAGTTTCCTGTCTTACCCAAGACATGAGTACTTCAGAAGAATTATGTGCGAGCTTATCGGCGGCTGGGTAGAAAACGGAGAATATCCAAAGGATATGAAGAATCTGGAGAAAATTGTCAAAGGAATTTCCTATAATAATGCAGTGCGTTACTTCGGATTTGATTTGGAAACAAAATAAAAGACCTCAAAAGGGAAACTGTTTTGCGGCAGTTTCCCTTTTTTGTCGAAAGGGAAAGCATTTTTTTCTGGTATTTTGGAACAATGTATGCTAATATAAGACGAATATTAAAAAGTAAGGGAGAAAAACTGTGGAAAATCGTAAAATTATCCAAGTGGAAGAGAAAGTACCGCCAAAACTTTTGATTCCATTGAGTATTCAGCATATGTTTGCCATGTTTGGTGCGTCTGTGCTGGTTCCGTTTATTTTTGGCATTAATCCAGCCATTGTATTGTTTATGAATGGTGTGGGAACTCTGCTTTTCATTTTGATTACAAAAGGAAAAGCACCGGCCTACCTGGGCTCCAGCTTTGCTTTTATCGCTCCGGCCAGCATTGTTATCAGCAAGTTTGGTTACGAATATGCCCTGGGCGGTTTCGTGGCTGTGGGATTCTGCGGCTGTATCCTGGCACTGGTTATTTACAAATTCGGTTCGGACTGGATTGATGTGGTATTGCCTCCTGCGGCTATGGGGCCGGTGGTTGCCCTGATTGGTCTGGAGTTGTCCTCTACGGCAGCCAGCAATGCAGGGATGTTGGACGAGAAACTGAAAAGCGGCAATGTCATTGTCTTTCTGGTAACGCTGGGTGTAGCCGTGTTTGGCTCTGTGGTATTTCGGAAATTCCTTTCTGTTATTCCTATCCTCATTGCTATTATTGCCGGTTATGTTGCAGCCATTGCCTGCGGTATCGTAGACTTTACTGCAGTGTCAGAGGCTTCTCTTTTTGCATTGCCGAATTTCAGCACACCGAAGTTTGACATGCAGGCCATTGTCATTATCCTTCCGGTGATTCTGGTTGTAACTTCCGAGCATATCGGACACCAGATTGTAACAGGAAAAATCGTGGGAAGAGATTTGCTGAAAAATCCAGGTCTGCACCGCTCGCTGTTTGCAGATAACTTTTCTACCATGATATCCGGTTTTATCGGCTCTGTGCCCACAACCACCTATGGGGAGAATATCGGTGTTATGGCCATGACCCGTGTGTACAGCGTGTATGTTATCGGCGGAGCAGCCGTGCTTTCCATTATCTGCTCCTTTATCGGAAAGCTGACAGCGCTCATCAATACCATTCCGGGTCCGGTTATCGGAGGAATTTCCTTCCTTCTGTATGGTATGATTGGTACTTCCGGTATTCGTATTCTGGTAGACGGAAGAGTGGATTACGGCCGTTCCAGAAACCTGGCGCTTACCTCTGTAATTTTTGTCACAGGACTTTCCGGAATTACGGTGAGCATCGGAGAAATCGAATTAAGAGGCATGGTACTGGCCTGTATCGTGGGTATGGCACTGAGCCTTATCTTCTATGTACTGGATAAGCTGAAGCTGACCAATGACAGGGAAGAAGCATAAAGGTTTACTATTTATATGGAAGAAACAGAAAAGACACTTCGCGATGAGGTGTCTTTTTTCTGTGATTTTTTTGCTATTTGTCTAATTCACCCAGTTCCTTTGCTGCTGTTTCCAGATTCTCGCGAATGGAGAGAGCCTGAGGACAGACCGTTTCGCATTTGCCGCATTTTTTACACTGGTCGGCTCTTGCGGATTCTTTCATGTCTGTAAAATAAGCATGCTTTGTTTTGGCATCGTTTCCGTACATGGACCATTCGTTCCAGATACGGAAGTTCCCCGGGATATCTACGCCAAAGGGGCAGGGCATGCAGTAGGCACAGCCGGTACAGCCGTTTTTCGTTCTCTGGCGGATGGCAGCCGCCACATCAGCAACCACTTCTTTTTCCTGAAGAGAGAGAGGTGTAAAGTCTGTAAAGGTGTCCAGATTGTCTTTTACCTGCTCCATGGTGGACATACCGCTCAAAACAACCTTTACGTTTGGTTTGCTGGCCACCCAGCGAAGAGCCCAGGATGCAAGGCTGCAAAGAGGATCAAAGTCTGTAAACCGGACAGAAATTTCCTGTGGAAGAGAAGCTAAAGCGCCGCCTTTTACCGGTTCCATAATGACCAGAGGAATTCCCAGCTCTTCTGTTAGTTCATAGCCCCGGTCACCAGCCTGGATTTCTGTGTCAATGTAATTGTACTGAATCTGACAGAAATCCCAGTCTCTGTAGGTGAGAATCTTTTTAAAGGTATCAAAATCGTCATGGAAGGAGAAACCAAGAAAGCGGATTTTCCCCTGCTGTTTCATGTCCTCCAGAAATGGAATCACACCTAAATCCAGCACCTGCTGCCATTTTTCCTTGTCCAGACAGTGAAGCAGATAAAAATCCACATAGTCGGTCTGGAGACGTTCTAATTGTTTGTAAAAAATTTTTTTCACGTCTTCCGATGTTTTTATATCCCACATGGGAAGTTTGGTAGCCAGATAAAAGGATTCCCTGGGGTATTTTTTCAAGGTACGTCCCAGAAAGGGTTCGCTTTCCCCGTTGTGATAGGGGTAGGCTGTGTCTATGTAGTTCACTCCGGCTTTTATAGCGGTGTCCAGAAGTTTTTGGGCTTCTTTTTCGTTAATGGTGCCATCTGTATTCTGGGGAAAGCGCATACAGCCAAATCCCAGAAGAGAGGGAGAGACTCCCAGTTTTTCAAATTTGCGATATTCCATATGTTACCTCCTCATGTGTTGTAGGTTATCGTTCTCTTTATTTTATCATTGTATGAGAAAAAAGGACAGATAGAAAAGAAAAATTGTACAGGAAAAAATAAGAAACAGGCAGATATAGGAAAAGGATATACCCGCCTGTTTTTGAAATATTTTTAATTATTTGCTGCAGTTACAGGTATTGTCTTTGCAGGATGCCTTACAGGGCATATCAAACGCCGGATTAAAGGCATAGAAGTTGTTGGAATCCAGGTCTTCCTGAACGCTTCTTAAAACTTCACCGAAACGCTGAAAATGAACGATTTCTCTGGCGCGGAGGAATTTGATGGGGGCAATGACATCAGGGTCATCAATCAGGCGCAGAATGTTGTCGTAAGTGGTTCGAGCCTTTTGTTCTGCTGCCATATCCTCAAATAAATCCGTGATAGGGTCGCCCTTGGACTGAAATTCACAGGCGTTGAAAGGAATTCCCCCTGCCGCCTGTGGCCAGATACCTACTGTATGGTCCACATAATAGGGGGCAAAACCGGATTTTTCAATTTCTTCCATAGAGAGGTTGCGGGTAAGCTGGTGAACAATGGTGGCTACCATTTCCAAATGCCCCAATTCTTCGGTTCCGATATCCGTCAATGTTCCCATAGCTATCCGGTTGGTCATGGCGAATCGCTGGGACAGATATCGCATGGAGGCGCCCATTTCTCCGTCAGGGCCGCCATATTGGCTGATAATCACCTGCGCTGCTCTGGCATCAGGTTTTTTGATATTGATAGGAAACTGCAGTCGTTTTTCATAATTCCACATCTTTTAACACACTCCTTCCCAAGGCCAGGGCTGCATGACCCAATCCCAGCACTGTCTGCAGTTTTCGCTGTCGCTGTCCAGTGTGAGAGGACCGAAGCGGGCTGCATATTCTTTCAGAAGCTCTTTCCGGAGCGCTGTATTTTCACAAAAATAAGCCATAGCATCGTCGTCGTCCGGGTGGGTATCCAGATAAAGAGTCATGTCGTTCACTGCGAAACTGACCTGGTTAATCATAGAGAAAAGTTCCGCCTGAGAACAGGAACGGGGATTTTTCATCGTCTGACACCTCGCTTTCCGCAAAATGGTTTGCAAAGTTCCGGAAAAATAGTACCCATGGGAAATGCTTTGCATAAATCAAAAACAGTAGAGAACTGCTGGCAGGGAACATAGGCCATAGTAAGAGGCAAATGGTCCGCATGTGTGTAAATTCCTGTATTGTCTACCCGGTCTGAGCAGCCGCAGCCTGAAGAAACCGGAGCGCTTTTCCGGACAGCCTCACGGGGCATAACCCGGCAGGAACGGCAGGCATTATAATGCATTCGATAATTATCCATGATTCAAACCTTTCTGTCTATGTTTTCACAGAACAAAGAGAGAGTTCTGTTACATTCTTATTTTATGGCAATCTGGTAAAAAAGTGAGAAAAAGTATTGACTTTTTGGATAACATCCATTATAGTACAAATATAGATTAAACAAATGTTTAATTGTTAAAGAAATATTGAATGAGAAAGGAGTACTTATCATGAAAAAAACTTATAAAATCGAAGTAGACTGCGCAAACTGTGCAAATCTGATGGAGGAAGCTGCAAAGAAAACAGCCGGTGTTGCAAATGCAACGGTAAACTTCATGGCACTGAAAATGATTGTGGAGTTTGAAGAAGGCCAGGAACCGAAAAAGGTTATGAAAGAAGTTTTAAAGGCATGTAGAAAAGTAGAGCCTGACTGTGAAATTGAGTTTTAAACAAAGATGATAAGGGTGTGGGGATGCTGCGGTAAGTGCATCCCCTTCAAAATTTAAAAAAGATAAGAAATTCCTATACAAAAAAAGTAGATATGGGATATAATAAAGCGAAAGGAGAAAATTATGAGTAAAAAGCAGAAAAAAATGCTGATACGAATTGTGATTACGGCTGTGATGGTTCTTATTCTGCAGTTTATATCTGTGTCGGGTCTGCTGCAGCTGGCTTTGTATCTGGCTGCTTACCTGATAATCGGATATGATATTTTAAGAAAAGCGGGGAAGGGAATTTTAAACCGCCGGGTATTTGATGAGAACTTTCTTATGGCCATTGCCACAGTAGGAGCTTTTGCTCTGGCAATTTATTCCGGAAGCGGAGATTATAACGAAGCCATTGCGGTTATGCTGTTTTACCAGATTGGTGAATTGTTCCAGAGTTATGCAGTAGGCAAAAGCCGGAGAAATATCAGTGCACTTATGGATATCCGGCCGGATTATGCCAACATAGAGCGGGACGGGAAATTGGAAAAAACAGACCCGGACGAGGTGGCTGTAGACAGTATTATTGTGGTGCAGCCGGGAGAAAAAGTACCTCTGGACGGCATTGTTTTAGAGGGAACTTCCAGCTTAAATACCAGCGCTCTGACGGGAGAAAGTCTTCCAAGGGATGTAAAAGCGGGCGACGAGATTATCAGCGGCTGCATTAATATGACGGGCGTGCTGCGAATCAGAACCACAAAGGAATTTGAGGAATCTACAGTTTCTAAAATTCTGGAACTGGTGGAAAACTCCAGTTCACGGAAATCCAAATCCGAGAACTTTATTACCAAATTTGCCAGAGTTTATACGCCGGCTGTCTGCTATGGAGCCCTGGCTCTTGCCGTGCTTCCGCCGCTGATTCAGCTGCTGTTTCTGGGGCAGGAGGCTGCTTGGAGCATGTGGATTTACCGTGCGCTGACTTTCCTGGTTATCAGCTGTCCCTGTGCACTGGTTATCAGTATTCCGCTCAGTTTTTTTGCCGGTATCGGCGGAGCCAGTAAAGCGGGTGTACTGATTAAAGGTTCGAATTACATGGAAACACTGTCTCAGGCGAAATATGTGGTTTTTGATAAAACAGGAACTCTGACCCAGGGAGTCTTTGAGGTCACGGGAATTCATCACAATAAGATGGAAGAGGCCAAGCTTTTAGAATATGCCGCTTTGGCAGAATGTGCGTCTTCTCATCCTATCAGTAAGAGTCTTCAGAAGGCTTATGGAAAAGAAATTGACAGAAGCCGGGTAGAGGACATTCAGGAAATCAGCGGAGAAGGAATCCTGGCAAAAGTAGACAAAAGAGAAGTGGCAGCCGGAAACAGTAAGTTAATGAAACGTCTGGGAATTGCATATCGTGACTGTCACAAAGTGGGAACCATTATTCATATGGCTGTGGACGGGGCTTATGCGGGACACATTGTAATTTCCGATGTTATAAAGCCAAATGCGGAAAAAGCAGTCAAAAGGCTGAAAAAATCAGGCGTGGAAAAAACCGTTATGCTCACCGGAGATGCGAAAGCAGTAGCCGAACAGGTTGCGGAAACACTTGGGATTGATGAAGTTTACAGCGAACTTCTGCCTGCAGGAAAAGTGGAAAAGGTAGAAGAACTGTTGGCGAAGAAAGGGACAAAAGCGAAGCTGGCCTTTGTGGGAGATGGTATCAATGACGCTCCGGTGCTGACACGGGCAGATATCGGAATTGCCATGGGCGCCATGGGCTCTGATGCAGCCATTGAAGCTGCAGACGTGGTATTGATGGATGATGACCCGATGAAGATTTCAAAGGCCATCCGGATTTCCAGAAAATGTCTGGGTATTGTATACCAGAATATTGTGTTTGCCCTGGTGATTAAATTTGCCTGTCTGGGACTGGGGGCCCTGGGAATTGCCAATATGTGGTTTGCCATATTTGCTGACGTAGGCGTTATGGTGATTGCGGTACTGAATGCCATCCGGGCTCTGCGCGTGCAGAATCTTTAGTACAAAAGAGGGAGATTGAAATGAAACTAAGTGAATTACAAATCGGAAGTACGGCCACCATACTTGCCGTAGGAGGAACCGGGGCTTTGCGCCAGCACTTCCTCGATATGGGGCTGATACAGGGAACCGAGGTCACGGTTGTAAAGTATGCGCCTATGGGAGACCCCATAGAACTGCGCATACACGGCTACGAACTGACCATACGTCTGGAAGATGCCGGGAATATTGAGATTAGCAAAGCTCATGAGCCCAAAGCGGCAACGGTGAAAAAGCCGGGACCGGAAAAACATCATCCCGGATACGGAGAAGGGGGAAAATATCACGACAGAAAGCAGGAAAATCCTTTGCCGGAGAGTGAAACCCTGACCTTTGCCCTGGTGGGAAACCAGAACTGCGGAAAAACTACGCTGTTTAATCAGTTGACTGGTGCCAAGCAGCATGTGGGAAATTTTCCGGGTGTGACTGTGGACCGCAAGGACGGCATTATCCGGGGGCATGCCAACACACTGATTACGGATTTGCCGGGAATTTATTCCATGTCACCTTACAGCAGTGAGGAAATAGTTACCCGTGAATTTGTTATCGGAGAAAAGCCAAAAGGCATTATCAATATTGTGGATGCTACCAATATTGAGCGAAATCTCTATCTGACCATGCAGCTTTTGGAATTGGGATTTCCCATGGTTGTGGCATTGAATATGATGGATGAGCTGAGAGAAAACGGCGGTTCTGTCATGGTGAACGAAATGGAGGCAGCCCTTGGCGTGCCGGTGATTCCCATTTCTGCGGCAAAGGGAGAAGGCATTGAAGAATTAATCCGCCATGCCATTCATGTGGCGAAATACCAGGAAAAACCTTTGAAGATGGATTTTTGCAGCAAAGAAGAAGGGATTCACCGGGGAATTCATGCCGTCATGCACCTGATTGAGGACCATGCCGGACAGGCAGGTATTCCCGTCCGGTTTGCGGCCAGTAAGGTAATGGAGGGAGACGGTAAGCTGTTGGAACAGCTGCATCTTACCGAGCAGGAGAAAAATCTTCTGGAAGATATTGCCAGACAGACGGAAGTAGAAACAGGTATGGACCGCGCGGCTGCTGTGGCGCAAATGCGGTTTAGCTACATTGAGGATGTGTGCAGCGGAACCATCATCAAGCCCAAGGAAAGCAAGGAGCGTATCCGAAGCCGGAAAATGGACCATTTCCTCACCGGAAAATATACAGGAATCCCTGCTTTTATTGGCATTATGGGAATTGTGTTCTGGCTTACTTTTAATGTCATTGGCGCATTTTTGCAGGGCCTTTTGGAAAATGGAATCACAGCCCTGACTGAGCTGGCGGATAAGGCTATGACAGCAGCTCATGTGAACAGTGTGATACATTCCCTTATAATTGACGGTATTTTCAACGGTGTGGGCAGTGTGCTCAGCTTCCTGCCTATTATTGTGACCTTGTTTTTCTTTCTGTCTATTCTGGAGGACAGCGGTTATATGGCAAGGGTGGCCTTTATTATGGATAAACTGCTGCGTAAGCTGGGGCTTTCCGGCAGAAGTATTGTTCCCATGCTCATTGGATTCGGATGTACTGTACCGGGCGTTATGGCCAGCCGGACTCTTCCTTCCGAGAGGGACAGAAAGATGACCATTTTGCTGACACCGTTTATGAGTTGTACGGCAAAACTTCCCATTTATGCTTTTTTCACGGCTGCCTTCTTTCCAAAGTATGAAGCGCTGGTTATGATTTGCCTGTATGTGTTTGGGATTGTTATGGGAATTGTCATGGCGCTGGTATTCAAGAAAACAGCATTTAAGGGAGAAGCTGTGCCCTTTGTTATGGAGCTTCCCAATTACCGTATGCCGGGAGCGAAAAATGTGGGACATCTTCTGTGGGATAAGGCCAAGGATTTCCTGCAGAGGGCCTTTACCGTTATTTTTGTCGCTACCATTGTCATTTGGTTTTTGCAGAATTTCGATACCGGACTGAATATGGTATCAGATTCTCAGGACAGTATTCTGGCACTGGCAGCCGGCTGGCTGGCGCCTTTGTTTGCACCGGTGGGATTTGGAGACTGGAGAGTTGTGACTGCCTTAATTTCCGGTTTCCTGGCAAAAGAAAGTGTGGTTTCCTCGCTTACTGTATTGTTCGGAAGTACCGCCGTTTTACAGAGCAGCCTGAGCATTGCCGGAGCGGCAGCCCTTCTGGTGTTCTGCCTGTTGTACACTCCCTGCGTAGCAGCCATTGCTTCGGTGAAACGCGAGCTGGGCGGCAAATGGGCAACAGCCATGGTACTGGGCCAGTGTGTGATTGCCTGGATAGCAGCCTTTGTGATTTACCAAATTGCGCTGTTGTTTTAGGGATTTTTAGAAAAAGATACTTACATAGAGAAGTGAATACAGGAGAAGCTGCCGCGTGCAAGAACTGCTATGCGACAGCTTCTTCGCTTTTATCCGAACAAATGCTCAATCAGAATTTTAAGACCAATGAGAATCAGAATGACACCTCCGGCAATTTCAGCGTATTTTCCTAATTTTCCGCCTATCCGGTTCCCCAGAAATACAGCAGCGAAGCTGATGACAAAGGTAGTGGCGGCAATAAGACAGACGGCAGGCAGAATGCTTACCTGCAGGAAGGCAAAGCTGATACCTACAGCCAGGGCGTCAATGCTGGTAGCAATGGCAAGGAGCAGCACCTCTTTTCCGGAAATGCTGTCCACGCAGGCTTCGCATTCGGCCCCGGCTTCTTTGGATTCCCGAATCATGTTAAGACCGATAAATCCCAGTAAAAAAAAGGCAATCCAGTGATCCACAGAGGTAATCAGGGCCTCAAAATGGGTGCCCATCCACCAGCCCAATAAGGGCATAAGTCCCTGAAAGAGACCGAAAGCCAGAGCCAGTAAAAAGGCATATTTTTTTACGTTTTTTTTCAGGGAGATTCCCTTGGCAAAGGAGACGGCACAGGCATCCATGGCAAGTCCCACTCCTACAAAAAATACGGCTGTTAAACTCATAATGGTTCCTCCTTTTTTCATTTCAGGTATATGGATAAGGCAGTGCGCCTGCTTCGGGCAAATAAAAAGAGACTTGTCCACACAAAATCTGCGTGGATAAGTCTCGTTATTACCCATAATTGAAAATATGAGATGTATTTCCAACTATCTGCATATAAAAGACCGGGAATAAATCCTCTGGTTTTATATACAGACCGACAAAACACAGCCAGTAAATTTTGCCGGTTACACTGCACCAGATGAAAGGTTCATCAATATGTTGATACAGTGACTTCTGACGAAGCTAACTACTCCCTTATACAACTTTAGTATCATAACGGATAAAAACATAATTGTCAATAGAAACAGCAGGAAGTTTATAATTGTATGCAGGAAATCTCCATCATTTCTTCAATCATTTTATGAAGGGTTTGTGCCTTTCTGGAAAGACTGGCGCGATAGTAAGTTTCCTTGCCGTCTCTTCGGGATTCAATCAGTCCGCTGCTGCGCAGAAGGCGAAGGTGATGAGCTACAGCAGGACTGCTCATTTCCATCATGGCAGAAATATTAATTACACATTCTTCACAATGACATAAAATCCAAAAAATGCGGATACGCGTAGGATCGCTTAACTGTTTGAAAATGGAAGATACAAGTTCAAAATTTTCTGTGGCAGGCATGTGATTTAAAAGCTGCTCTTTTGACTGTCCATGCTGATGTGGTAGTGTCGTGTGTTCCATAGTAAAATCCTCCTTACATTCTGTTATATAGTGTAACATAGATTTCCCGTTTGGAAAACACCCTTGCATAAAGCAGCCTGTTTTTGTTAAAATAAAATCAGGCAATACAAAAAGGTGATGATTTGATATTTATGAAACGCATTTTAAAGAAGACATGGGCAGTACTCAGATATAATTTAGGAAGTCTGCTTTTATTTGAAACCGGGTACAGAATTGCTTCTTTTTTTCTGGTTATGCAGCTGACCCACAGAGCAGTGAATTTTTCTTTGAAAAAACAGGAATTCAGTTATCTGACGGCGGAAAATTTTGTGCGTTTTCTCTCTTCTCCGCTGTCGATTCTGCTTTTGCTGTTTTTACTGCTGCTTATTCTTCTGCTTTTTCTGATTGAAGTTTCCAGTCTGTTGTCCGGTTTCCTCTGTTCTTATCAGAAGCAGAAAATTTATGCCAGTGATATGCTGCTTTTAGGCATTAAGAGAACTTTTGCTTTTTTGAGACACAGCCGGATATCCTGGATTTTTGGGGCGGCTCTTAGCGCACCGTTTTTCACTGCTTATTTTGTGGCCAGAGAAATTTCTTATATTCGGGTGCTGGAATTTACGGCCATTCAGATTTACAAGGCGGTAAAGCCTTCGTTTCTCCTGTATCTGGCTGTGGGCATTTTGCTTTTGATTTCTTTTCTCTGTGTTTTCACTCTGCCCTATGCCGTTCTGGAAAAGGAAAAGAACAGGCGGGCCATGCAAAGAGGCCTGGAACTGCTGCAAAAACAGTGGAAAAAGACACTGTCCGGCTTTCTTGTACTCCATGTGCTGATGGCAGTCTTTATTGCGGCAGTCTATCTTGCCGCTATGGCGGTTATGACAGTCTGGGTGTTTCTCGGCGTGACCGGAGGAGAGAAGGTGACCCGGGTACTGATTTACAGCGGAGACGTGAATATGGCGCTGGGGGTCTTTGCAGGGGCTGTGCAGCTTACCGTAAGCCTGGCTTTTGTGTATGTGCTTTACGCCAGGTTTCATGTGCAGTCTAAAGAAGAAGTGGCGCTTTACCGGCTGATGGAGCACTATGCCTGGTTTTCCAAAGTGGGAAGGAGAAAGGCGGCGGCCATACTGACCGCAGTATTTGTACTGTGTGAGGGAGGATATCTGGGACTCTTGGCAGCGGGGCATGATGTTTCTCTGGATACGCTCACTGCGGATATGGGGATTACGGCTCACAGAGGCGGGGCCAGAATGGCGCCGGAAAATACCATAAGCGCCCTGGCTTATGCCATAGATGCAGGCGCAGACTGGGCGGAAATTGATGTGCAGGAGACAAAAGACGGAAAGCTGATACTCCTGCATGACGATTCCCTGAAACGGACGGCAGGGGTCAATAAAAAGGTCTGGGAGATGGCACTGGCCCAGATCGAAAAGCTGGACGCAGGCTCCAGTTTTCACCAGAAATTCCGGGGAGAAAAAATCCCGACTCTGGAGGAGGTCTTAAAATTTTGCAAAGGAAGACTGGACTTAAATATAGAGATTAAGTATAATGGTAAAAACAGAGGAATTGTTCATAAGGTTGTCCGCGCAATCCGGGAAAATGGTTTTGAGGATTATTGTGTGGTGACTTCTATGAATTATGGATTCCTGGAGCAGATAAAGGAGACGGCTCCGGAAATCCGTACGGGATACATTATGACAATGACATACGGCAGCACAGCCAACATTACGGCCGCTGATTTTTTCAGCGTGAAGCACACTTATGTGACAGAGTCGTTTGTAAAAGAAGCTCATGGAATGGGGAAAGAGATTCATGCGTGGACAGTGAATTACAGGGGAGATGTCCGGCGCATGATAGATATGGGAGTGGACAATATCATTACAGACGACCCGGTTATGGTGCGGAAGGTGCAGGGCCGGGAAAGCGGCAGTCAGACCGGGTACCGGGAACTGCTGGGCTATGCCCTTGGAATTTAGCGGGAGGAAGTAAATGCCAAAAAAAGAAAAAAAGGGGAAAGTGTTCAAGGCAGAGTATTATGATTTCAATCTGGTGGCAGTCGTTATTCTGCTGATTTGCTTTGGACTGGTTATGCTTTATAGTACCAGCGCTTATACGGCGTTGGTGAAAGATAATAATGACATGGCGTATTTTGCCAAGCAGGCTATTATCAGTGCCTGCAGTATCGTAGGCGCGCTGGCAGTCTCAAAGCTGGATTACCATTTGCTGTACTATGTCAGCGGAATGATTTACTGGGTTTCTATGGGACTGATGGCTTTGGTAAAATTCAGCCCTATGGGAGTCGAGGTAAACGGCGCCAAAAGATGGCTGAATTTCGGTATCGATGCGCTGCAGTTTCAGCCTGCAGAGGTGGCAAAGATTGCGGCCATTACGTTTATTCCCTGTCTGATTATGAAGATGGGAAAAGAGGTGGCTACAAGAAAAGGCTTCTGGAAGCTCATGGCTTACGGAGGCGGCCTGGCGGCGGCAGCGTTGATTTTTACCGATAACCTGAGTACCGCCATCATCATCGGCGCTATTACCGGATTTATGATTTTCATTGCCCACCCCAATCAGAAAATGTTTCTGCGTATCATTCTGGTTCTGGCAGTGCTGCTGCTAGTGGGAAGAATTGTTCTGCAGATGACACTGGGAGATATGCAGCTGGATATGACCAATGTGGACAGCTTCCGTCTGAAGCGTGTGCTGGTATGGCTGAATCCGGAGCAGTATTCTTCTGCCGGAGGTTATCAGATTATGCAGGCCTTGTATGCCATTGGAAGCGGGGGCTTTTTTGGCAAGGGACTGGGGAACAGTGTACAGAAGCTGGGGCCTGTACCAGAGGCGCAGAATGATATGATTTTCTCCATCGTGTGCGAGGAACTGGGTGTATTCGGCGGTCTGGTTATTATTGTGCTGTTTGGCTATCTGTTGTACCGCCTGTTCTTTATTGCCCAGAATGCCAGGGATTTTTACGGTTCTTTGATGGTCAGCGGAATTATGGTGCACATTGCTTTGCAGGTTATTTTAAATATCTGCGTTGTGTTAAACTGGATACCCACCACCGGAATCACCCTTCCTTTTGTCAGTTACGGCGGTACGTCCATTGTGTTTTTGATGGCAGAGATGGGCATTGCCCTCAGCGTTTCCAGACAGATTTATTTTGGAAAATAAAAGGGTTGACAAACAGGGGCAAAGAGGATATACTTTGAACATCAAAATAATAAAGCAAACAATTCCATGGCAATGGAAAAAAATAAGTAATTTAAAGGAGACAGAAAACGATGTTAGAAAAAATGAGAGAAATTATTGCAGAACAGTTAAATTGTGATGGAGACAGCATTACCCCGGAAACTTCCTTTAAAGAAGATTTGGGAGCAGATTCTCTGGATTTATTTGAACTGGTTATGGCGCTGGAAGATGAATATTCCATTGAAATTCCTTCTGAGGAGCTGCAGGAACTGACTACCGTAGGTTCTGTAATCGAATATCTGAAAACAAAAGGTGTAGAAGAATAAAAAAAGAGGCTGCTGCATGAAGTGCAGAAGAAAATCCGGCACTTCATGGAACAGCCCATATTTTTAGGTTAATATTTTGAATAACAAAATATTTTATATACAAAGGAGTGTGCAATGGGAAAGACAGCGTTTCTATTTCCGGGACAAGGCGCCCAGTATGTAGGCATGGGCAGAGATTTTTATGAAAATATGGCGGTGTGCAGACAGGTGATGGACCTGGCCGGACAAATGGCAGGACTGGATGTGAAGAAAATCTGCTTTGAAGAAAAGGAGAAAATTCATATTACCGAATACACCCAGATTGCTATGGTGGCCGTAGAGGCAGCCATTTTGAAAGCTTTGGAAGAAGAGGGGATATTTCCGGAGGCAGCCGGAGGATTGAGCCTGGGAGAATATGGAGCTGTGCTTGCAGCCGGGGTGATGTCTCTGGAGGATGTTTTTTCTCTGGTGCGCAAGCGGGGCATTTATATGCAGGAAGCCGTTCCTTTTGGCGGGGCTATGGCAGCGGTGCTGGGACTTTCCGGGAAGCAGGTGGAAGACATCTGTGAGGCAGAGCCGGGTATGGTGTCTGTAGCCAATTACAACTGTCCGGGACAGGTGGTGATTACCGGAGCCTCTCAGGCTGTGGAAGAAGCTACCGAAAAGCTGAAAAAAGCAGGAGCCAGAAGAGTGCTTCCCCTACAGGTATCCGGGCCTTTTCATTCTCCCATGCTTGCGGAAGCAGAAGAAAAGTTAAGAAGCGCTTTGCAGGAAATCAAGGTGCAGAAGCCGGGGATTCCTTATACCGCCAATGTGACGGCGCAGTATGTAAGAGAGGCCGGTGAGGTGAAAGAACTTCTGGCTCGTCAGGTCTCTGCTCCGGTACGGTGGCAGCAGTGTGTGGACACCCTTCTGTCTGATGGTGTAGAGACTTTTGTAGAAGTAGGACCGGGAAAAACCCTCACCGGATTTGTGCGGAAAATAGACAAAAATGCCAGGGTACTGCAAGTGCAGACCATAGAAGATTTTCAAAATCTGGTAAATATCTGGAAAGAAAGGTAGGAAATTGGAGTGATGTTAGAAGGAAAAGTGGCATTGGTAACCGGAGGCGGCAGAGGCATTGGACGCGCCATTGCCCTAAAGCTGGCTGCATACGGGGCGGCTGTGGCGGTAAATTACTGCGGCTCTAAGGAAAAAGCGGAAGAAGTGGCAGACTTGATTTTAAAAAACGGAGGAAAAGCCAAAGTCTATGCCTGTAATGTAGCAGATTTTCAGGCTAGTAAAGAGATGACAGAGCAGGTGATAAAGGATTTTGGGGGGCTGGATATTCTGGTCAACAATGCAGGCATTACCAGGGATAATCTGCTGATGAAGATGTCAGAAGAAGAGTTCGACATGGTTCTCAATACCAATTTAAAGGGAACCTTTCACACCATGCGCCATGTGTCCCGGTATATGTTAAAGCAGAGAAAAGGAAAGATTATCAATATTTCTTCTGTGTCCGGGATTCTGGGAAATGCAGGACAGGCCAATTATGCAGCCAGCAAAGCCGGGGTTCTGGGTCTTACAAAGACAGCGGCAAGGGAGCTGGCCTCCCGGGGTATTACAGTAAATGCCATTGCGCCGGGATTTGTGGAAACCGACATGACAAAGGTGCTGAAAAAGGAAGTTCAGGAGGCAGCCTGCAGCCAGATTCCCCTGGGACATTTTGGAAAAGCAGAGGACGTGGCGGAAATGGCTGCATTTCTGGCTTCGGATAAGGCAGCTTATATTACGGGACAGGTATTTTGTGTAGACGGCGGCATGAGCATGTAGGAGGAAAAAATGAGAAGAGTAGTCATAACCGGAATGGGAGCCATTACACCTCTTGGGTTAAATGTGGAGGAATACTGGCAGGGATTAAAAGAAGGGCACACAGCCTTTGGTGAAATCACAAAGTTTGACAGCAGTGCATATAAAGTACATTTGGCAGCCGAAGTGAAAGGCTTTCAAGGAAAAGAATATATGGATTTTAAGGCGGCAAAGCGTATGGAACTTTTCTGCCAATATGCGGTGGCAGCAGCAAAAGAAGCGTTGGAACAATCGGGGCTTGATATGGAACAGGAAGATGCTTACCGGGTGGGCTGTTCCATTGGGTCCGGCATTGGAAGTCTGCAGACAGTAGAACGGGAACACCAGAAGCTTTTGGAAAAAGGGCCCAATCGTGTGAATCCCCTTATGGTGCCCATGATGATTTCCAACATGGCGGCAGGTAATGTGTCCATTCAGTTCGGACTGAAAGGCAAAAGTCTGAATGTGGTGACAGCCTGTGCATCCGGCACCCACTGTATCGGCGAAGCGTATCGGAGTATACAGGCCGGAGACGCGGAAGTAATGGTAGCAGGCGGCGCAGAATCCTGCATTACCCCGGTGGGTGTGGCAGGTTTTTCCGCCCTGACCGCCTTGTCTGTATCTGCAGACCCCAAACGCTGTTCCATTCCTTTTGACAGGGAAAGAGACGGATTTGTCATGGGCGAAGGAGCCGGAGTTCTGGTACTGGAGGAGTTGGAGCATGCCAAAAAGAGAGGGGCAACGATTCTGGCAGAAGTGTTGGGGTACGGCGCTACCAGCGATGCTTATCACATTACCTCACCCAGAGAAGACGGCGAAGGGGCAGCTAAGTGCATGGAATACGCCTTGAAAGAGGCGGGTATTCCTTTGGAAAAGATTTCTTATATCAATGCCCACGGAACTGGAACACACCACAATGATTTGTTTGAGACAAGAGCCATTAAGAAACTCTTTGGTGAGCATGCTTATGAAATGAAAGTCAATTCCACAAAATCCATGATTGGGCATCTTCTGGGTGCAGCAGGAGCTGTGGAAGCCATTGCCTGTGTAAAGGAAATACAGGAAAATTATATACATGAGACCGCAGGATGGCAGGTGCCGGATGAGGACTGTGATTTGGATTATGTAACCGGACAGGGCGTGGAAACGGAAGTGAACTATGCACTGAGTAATTCTCTGGGATTTGGCGGACACAATGCCAGCCTGCTTCTGGGCGAATATGGAAAGGACTGAAAACATGGAATTGGAGAAAATAAAAGAGCTGATTCAGGCGGTGAGCCAGTCAGATTTAACCCGCTTTTACATGGAAGATGGGAACCTGAAAATTTCCATGAAGGCAGGAAAAAAGACCGTGGTAAAAGGGGTAAAAGACCCCATACAGGAGGAAAAAGAGACAGAAGAAATTCCCTCTTTTAAGGAACAGAGAACCGTTAAGGCCCCTCTGGTGGGAACCTTTTACAATGCCCCTTCTCCCGGTGCAAAGGTCTTTGTACAGGAGGGGGACAGCGTGAAGAAAGGCCAGGTATTGGGAATCATTGAAGCCATGAAGCTGATGAATGAGATTGAGGCAGAAGAAGACGGTGTGATTGAGAGAATTCTGGTCTCCAATGCGTCCATGGTGGAGTATGGACAGCCGTTATTTGTTATGAAATAGGAGGACGTGATGAAGCTGACAACAAAGGAATTAATGGAAATGATTCCCCACAGACATCCCTTTCTTCTGGTGGATACCATAGAAGAACTGGAACCCGGTGTGCGGGCTGTGGGACGCAAATGTGTGACTTATGACGAACCCTTTTTTGCCGGACATTTCCCACAGGAACCGGTCATGCCGGGGGTGCTGCAGATAGAAGCCCTGGCCCAGACCGGAGCGGCGGCTATTTTAAGCAAGCCGGAAAATAAGGGAAAAACCGCTTATTTCGGAGGTATCCGCCAGGCAAAGTTCCGGCAGAAGGTAGTGCCGGGGGATGTGCTGACTTTAGAGGTAGAGCTTGTGAAGGTAAAAGGCCCGGTAGGCGTGGGAAAAGCCGTAGCCAGAAACCAGGAGGGCAAAATCACAGCAGCCGGAGAATTGACATTTATGATTGGATAGAGGAGTGGCAGGTATGTTTCAGAAAATCTTAATTGCAAACCGGGGAGAAATTGCAGTGCGGATTATCCGCACCTGCAGAGAAATGGGCATTTGCACGGTGGCTGTTTATTCGGAGGCTGACCGGGACGCACTTCATGCCCAGCTGGCAGATGAGGCCGTGTGTATCGGTCCGGCATCTCCTATGGAAAGTTATCTGAATATGGGAAGGATATTAAGCGCAGCCATCGCCACAAAGGCGGAAGCTATTCACCCGGGCTTTGGTTTTCTTTCGGAGAACAGCCGCTTTGCCGCCATGTGCGAGGAGTGTCACCTTGCTTTTATCGGCCCTTCTGCCCAGGTGATAGAAAAAATGGGGAATAAAGCAGAGGCCAGAAAAACCATGGTGCAGGCAGGCGTTCCGGTGGTTCCGGGGAGCAAAGAGCCGGTTTATGAAGCTGAAGAGGCTCTTTTGCAGGCAGAAAAAATCGGTTTTCCCATTATGATAAAAGCGGCTCTTGGCGGCGGCGGCAAGGGCATGCGTGTGTCTGTCTGCCGGGAAGATTTTCTGGAAAATTTCCGCATGGCACAGACGGAAACCCTGCACGCTTTTGCAGATAATGCCATGTATCTGGAGCGTTATATTGAAAAGCCCCGACATATAGAAGTACAGATTCTGGCAGATAAACAGGGACAGGTCATACAGCTTGGGGAAAGGGATTGCTCCATTCAGAGGCGGCATCAGAAACTGATTGAAGAATCTCCTTCCTGCGCTGTATCACCCAAAGTCAGAGAACAGTTGGGGGAAACGGCCTGCCGGGCAGCTCTGGCTGTGGGATATGAAAGTGCCGGAACCATCGAGTTTCTTCTGGACAAATCCGGGGAATTTTTCTTCATGGAAATGAATACCAGAATCCAGGTGGAGCACCCGGTTACAGAGTTTGTTTCCGGAGTGGATTTGATAAAAGAACAGATTCGTATTGCAGCAGGACTTCCTTTATCTGTAAAGCAGGAAGAGGTTCTTTTGCAGGGGCATGCCATAGAATGCAGAATCAATGCGGAGAATCCTGAAAATAACTTTCTGCCCTGTCCGGGAACCATTCAAAATCTTCATATTCCCGGCGGGAAAGGGGTGCGGGTGGACACGGCGGTGTATCATGGATACCGGATTCCTCCCCATTATGATTCTATGATTATGAAGGTCATTGTCCATGATAAAGACCGGGCTTCTGCCATTGCCAAAATGCGCAGTGTACTGGGAGAAGTGATTATTGAAGGGGTGGAAACCAATCTGGATTTTCAGTACGATATTCTGAATCAGAGAGACTTTGAAGAGGGAAACGTGACAACCCATTTTATAGAAGAACATTACGGAGAGAGGGGTGAAAGAACATGTCTCGACTAAAAGAATTGTTTAAGAAAACAGCCGGAATACAGGCAGAAAAAGCACAGGAAAAGAGAGAAACAGAAAGCCCCTCTGTGCCGGAAGGCCTGTGGGTTAAGTGCCCCAAATGCGGGGAACTCTTATGCAAGGAAGAGGTAGTACGGCATGCATATACCTGTCCGAAATGCGGTGGATATTTCCGCATGAAAGCCAAAACCAGGATGAAACTGGCTGCAGATGAGGGGAGTTTTACGCCCTGGTTCACAGAGATAAACGGGAAAAATCCATTGGACTATCCAGGCTATGAGGAGAAACTGGAGGAATTGAGAAACAAGACAAATCTGGATGAAGCTGTGTACATCGGGAAGGGAAAAATTGACGGCAGTCCAGTGGTTTTAGGTGCCTGTGACACACGTTTTCTTATGGGGAGTATGGGATATGCCGTGGGAGAAAAAATCGCCCTGGCCTTTGAGCGGGCTGTGCAGGAAAAGCTGCCGGTGATTCTTTTCTGCTGTTCCGGCGGCGCCCGTATGCAGGAAGGCATTGTGTCTTTGATGCAGATGGCAAAGACGGCTGCGGCCATCAAAAAGCACAGCCAGGCGGGACTTCTGTATGTTTCTGTACTGACAGACCCTACCATGGGCGGAGTGACCGCCAGTTTTGCCATGCTGGGGGACGTGATTCTGGCAGAACCCCAGGCTTTAATCGGTTTTGCAGGACCCAGAGTCATAGCCCAGACCATTGGAGAGAAGCTGCCGGAAGGTTTTCAGAGGGCAGAATTTCTTTTAGAGCATGGTATGATTGACCGGATTGTAAAGAGAGAGGAACTGCGGCAGGCCTTGTCTGCTCTGGTGAAAATTCATGAGCGCAGACAGGGATATTGTCAGTTTTTCGGTATTTCTATGCCAAAAGAAGAGAAAAGTCAGCAGGAAAACTCCGGAAAACAGGTTCAGACAGAGAACGAAAAGAGAACAGCCTGGGACAGAGTGGAAACGGCCAGAAGCAAAAAGCGGCTGACGGCTTTGGACTATATGGAAACCGTATTTGACGGCTTCTGGGAACTTCACGGAGACCGTCTTTTCGGAGATGACCCTGCCATTATGGGCGGGCTGGCTCTTTTAGACGGGCAGCCGGTGACCGTTATCGGGATTCAGAAAGGACGGACAACCAAGGAAAATCTGGCGAGAAATTTCGGTATGCCTTCTCCGGAAGGATACCGCAAAGCTCTGCGCCTTATGAAACAGGCAGAAAAATTCCAAAGGCCGGTGATTACCTTTATTGACACCCCCGGCGCCTTCTGCGGTATGGAGGCAGAAGAACGTGGACAGGGAGAGGCCATTGCCAGAAATCTGCTGGAAATGGCAGATTTGCAGGTGCCGGTGCTGTCTGTGGTAACCGGAGAGGGAGGCAGCGGCGGCGCCCTGGCTTTAGGCGTAGGAAATGAGGTTTGGATGATGGAAAATGCCACGTATTCCATCTTGTCGCCGGAAGGCTTCGCCTCTATTCTCTGGAAAGACAGTAAGCGGGCGAAAGAGGCGGCAGAGGTCATGAAGGTAACTGCCAAAGACTTGCAGGAACTGGGGATAATTGAGCAGGTGATTTCCGAAGAAATTCCCGCCTGCCCGGAAAATCTCCGGGAAATAGCAGGAGAAATGAAGAAAAGAATGAAACAATTTCTGGAAAAATACAATGCCATGACACCAGAGGAACTGGCGCAGCAGCGATACGAAAGATTTCGCAGAATGTAAAGGAGAGGCTATGGAAAAAACACTGAAAATCGGATTGCTGGAAGCAAAAATTCCGGTGATACAGGGGGGGATGGGTGTGGGAATCAGCCTCTCCACCCTTGCAGGAACTGTGGCAAAAGAAGGCGGTATCGGCATGATTTCCACGGCTCAGATAGGCTGGAGAGAGCCGGATTTTAAGAAGAATCCCTTTGCTGCAAACTACCGGGCCATAAAAAAAGAAGTGCAAAAGGCGAGAGCCATAGCCCCCGGCGGGATTCTGGGTGTCAACATTATGACAGTTACCAGAAACTATGCCCAGTATGTAAGAACAGCAGTGGAGGCAGGCGTTGACCTGATAGTTTCCGGGGCCGGACTTCCTGTGGATTTGCCTGCTTATACAGAGGGAAGTCCGGTAAAAATTGCACCTGTGGTATCATCCCTGAAATCCTTTTTGGTGCTGTGCAGGCTGTGGGAGAGGAAGTATCAAAAAGTCCCGGATTTTGTAGTGGTAGAAGGACCAAAAGCGGGGGGACATCTGGGTTTTTCACAAGAAGAACTGGAAAGATTTCAGAGAGATTCCTATGATGAGGTGCTGCTTTCTATTATAGAAAAAGCCAGAGAATATGGGGAAAAAGTCGGAAGAAAAATCCCGGTTCTTGCAGCCGGAGGGATTTTTGACAAAGAAGATATGTGCCATGCGCTTGCCCTTGGGGCAGACGGAGTGCAGGTGGGAACCCGCTTTGTTGCCACAGAGGAATGTGATGCGCCCAAAGCTTATAAAGAGGCTTATATACAGGCCCAAAAAGAAGATATCTGTATCATAAAAAGTCCGGTGGGAATGCCGGCAAGAGCCATCAGAAATCCGTTTTTGGAACAGGTAGGGGAGAATACCACGAAAATTCAGCATTGCTACCAGTGTATTTCCACCTGTAAGCAGAAAGAAATTCCTTATTGTATTACAGAAGCGTTGGTACATGCTGCAGAAGGGGATATCGAGCATGCTCTTTTATTTTGTGGGGAGAATGCGTGGAAATGTGAAAAAATAGAAAAAGTGAAGGATATTATGAAGGAATTTGCAGAGGCGGCACGAATGTAAAGGTGCCGCCTCTTTTTAAATGATAGAAAATCTGATTTTGCAAACTGGTAGATACTAAATGTAGTCTTTTGGAAACTATTGGAAAATTTTGGTATTTCGTATACTAAGAGCAGAAAATAATAACTGCAAGTTTACAAAGGAGAAATGACTGTGCAAAAGAGTTTTGGCAGAAGAATTAACAAAATCAGAAAGGAACAGGGGATTACTTCAGAAGCCCTGGCGGTTATCTGCGGCGTGAATCCAGTTTTCATCCGACAGATTGAAGGCGGTACCCGGACACCCAGTCTTCCTGTTTTTGTCCGCATTTGCAACGCACTGGAAATGTCACCGGAATATTTTTTACAGGATGAATTGAAAGAGAACCCCCATTCCTGCGACAGAGAAGAAATCATAGAATACATTTCAAAATTTACCCCTGCAGAACTGAAAATGGCAAAAAATATTATTCAGGCCATGGAAATTTCTTTTTCAGATAAGGAAGATTAGAACTTGCTATTTTTCCCGATTTTTTGTATGCTTAGTACAGACGCAATATCACAGACATGAAGGAGGAAATGAATATGAGCAAATTGGAAGAACTGGGATTTGAACTGCGCCATGTAGGCATAAACTGTGAAAACGAAGGAGAAGCCTGCAGCGTAGCAGAGCGTTTTGAAACAATTTTCGGATTTACAAAGAAAGTGGGCAACAGCTCTGTATTCGCAGGAACCGCGGTAGAGGCTATGAAAACACCGTATCTTGGAAAGAACGGACACATTGCCATCGGCACTACAGACGTAGCAGAAGCAGTGAAGTATCTGGAGAGCCAGGGCGTGGAGTTTGATATGGAAACTGCCAAATATAAGAATGAAAAAATGATTGCCGTTTATATGAAAGAGGAAATCGGCGGTTTTGCCGTACATCTAGTACAGAAATAGGAAAGAAACGGGAATTACTACTTGAAAATAGAAAGAGGTTTGAGTATAATTTTCATGGTGACGGGGTATAGGGTGAAAGCCACATACCCCTTGCTTTTTGCTATAGAGAAAGAACATGTAAAAAAGTAAAGGAGATATAGAAGATGAGTACAGTAAGAACAAGATTTGCCCCCAGTCCTACAGGAAGAATGCATGTGGGAAATTTAAGAACGGCTCTTTACGCTTACCTGATTGCAAAACACGAAGGCGGAAGTTTCATGCTGCGTATTGAGGATACAGACCAGGAACGTTTCGTAGAGGGTGCGCTGGATATTATTTACCGCACACTGGCGAAAACCGGACTGGTGCATGACGAAGGTCCGGACAAGGACGGCGGTTACGGTCCTTATGTGCAGAGTGAGAGAAATGCCCAGGGCATTTATTTAAAATATGCAAAACAGCTGATTGAGCAGGGAGATGCGTACTACTGCTTCTGTACAAAGGAGCGTCTGGAATCCCTGAAATCCCAGGTGGGTGACAAGGAAATTGCCATGTATGATAAGCACTGTCTGCATTTGAGCAAAGAGGAGGTAGAGGCAAAGCTGGCGGCAGGGGAGCCTTACGTTATCCGCTTCAACATGCCTACAGAGGGAACCACTACGTTCAGTGATGACATTTACGGAGATATTACGGTGCCGAATAATGAACTGGACGATTTGATTCTTATTAAATCAGACGGTTATCCGACTTACAACTTTGCCAATGTGATTGACGACCATTTAATGGGCATTACCCATGTGGTAAGAGGAAATGAGTACCTGTCCTCCTCCCCGAAATACAACCGTATTTATGAGGCGTTTGGCTGGGAAATCCCTACTTATGTGCACTGCCCTCTGATTACCAATGAAGAGCACAAAAAACTCAGCAAGCGTTCCGGTCATTCGTCTTACGAAGATTTGCTGGAACAGGGATTTTTGACAGAAGCGATTGTGAACTATGTAGCGCTTCTGGGTTGGTGTCCGGAAGATAACCAGGAAATCTTCTCTTTAGAGGAACTGGTGAAAGTCTTTGACTATCATCACATGAGCAAATCTCCAGCTGTTTTTGACATTCAGAAACTGAAATGGATGAACGGCGAGTACATGAAAGCCATGGATGATGAAAAATTCTATGAAATGGCTCTGCCTTATCTGAAACAGGCCATTACCAGAGAAATCGATTTGAAAAAGGTAGCGTCCATGGTGAAGACCAGAATCGAAGTTTTCCCGGATATCCCGGAATTAGTAGATTTCTTTGAGGCAGTACCGGAGTATGATAATGCCATGTACACCCATAAAAAGATGAAGACCAATCCGGAAATTTCTCTGGAGGTGCTCGCGAAGGTTCTTCCGGTTCTGGAAGCACAGGAAGACTACAGCAACGATGCTCTTTACGAACTGCTCTGCGGTTTTGCAAAGGAAAACGGATACAAAAACGGACAGATTCTCTGGCCAATCCGTACGGCACTTTCCGGCAAACAGATGACTCCGGCAGGCGCTACGGAAATCCTGGAAGTGCTCGGAAAAGAAGAAAGTCTGAAACGGATTCAGGCAGCCATTGAAAAATTAAGCTGAGATGGAGAGAAACGCAGCACAGGAAAAAGCCATTCACCACAGCAGCGGCCCTATGATGCTTCTGGCCGGGCCGGGTTCCGGTAAAACGACTACGATGATAAGGAGAATCCGGGTCCTGTTAAGTGAACAGCATATCAATCCTGCAAACATTCTGGTAGTCACCTTTACCAAGGCGGCTGCCAGAGAAATGAAAGAGCGGTTTGAAAAACTCTGTGAAAAAGAAGGAGAGCAGCAGAATTACAGGCAGGTTACCTTCGGCACCTTTCACGGGATTTTCTACGGGATTTTAAGACATGCTTACGGCCTTTCCAGAAACAATATTATCAGTGAAGAGCGCAGGTACGATATGCTCAAAGAGATTGTCTATGCTCTGCGGATAGAGACAGAGGACGAGAAGGAACTGTTTGAGGGATTGGCAGGGGAAATCAGCGAGGTGAAAAACAGCCGGATTCCTTTGGAACATTATTATTCTAAAAACTGTCCTGACGAGGTGTTCCGCCGGATTTATACAGAATATGTATCCGGCTGCAGAAAGGCAAGACTTCTGGATTTTGACGATATGCTTTTGTACTGCTATGATTTGCTGACCCAGAGACCGGACATTTTGGCAGGATGGCAGAAAAAATTTCGTTACATTCTGGTGGATGAATTTCAGGATATCAATAAACTGCAGTATGACATTGTGAAAATGCTGGCTGCCCCGGACAATAATCTGTTTATTGTAGGGGATGATGACCAGTCTATTTATGCTTTCCGCGGGGCAAAGCCGGAAATTATGATGCATTTTCCAAAGGATTTTCCCACCGTGCAGACGGAACTTCTGGCCTGTAATTACCGTTCCACAAAGCGGATTGTGGAAGCCGCAGGAAAGGTTATCGGACACAATAAAAGACGGTTTAAGAAGAAAATCCATACGGAAAATGAGGAAGGCAGGAAACCGCTTATCAAAGGCTTCGGCACGGGAAGAGAAGAGGAGCTGTACGTAAAGGACTGCATTTTAAAAGCCAGAGAGGAGGGCTGCCCTCTGGAAGAGATAGCTGTGCTTTACCGCACCAATTCCGGCGCCGGCTCCCTGGTGGAACTTCTGATGGAATACCAGATTCCCTTTCAGATGAGAGATACACTGCCGAATCTGTATGAACACTGGATTTCCGGGAATTTTATCTCTTATATGAGACTGGCTATGGGAGAGCGGAGCCGTCAGGAATTCCTCCAGGTAATGAACCGCCCCAACCGTTATATCTCCCGCAATGCACTGGAAGATTCTCAGGTGTCCTTTGAAGCTCTCCGGTGGTTCTATGAGGACAAGGAGTGGATGTGCGACCGCATCGACAAGTTTGAGGAAGACTTGAAGAAACTGAAAAATATGACCCCTTACGGAGCTGTCAATTATATCCGCCATGGTGTCGGGTATGAGGAATACTTAAAAGGCTACGCCGCATACCGGAAGCTGAAGATGGAAGACCTGTATGAAGTGATGGATGAACTGGCAGAAAGCGCCAGAGGCTACAAAACTTACGAGGACTGGTTTGCGCATATGGCAGAATACACCAGAAAATTAAAAGAACAGGCTAAAACCCAGATTTCCGGCAAAAGCGGTGTGGTGATTTCCACGCTTCACAGCATTAAGGGACTGGAATTTGACCGTGTGTTTATCATGGATGTGAATGAGGGAATCATACCTTATCACAAGGCAGTTTCTGAAAATGATATTGAGGAAGAGCGGAGGCTGTTTTATGTGGGCATGACACGGGCCAGAAAAGAACTGAGCATGCTCTATGCAAAGGAACGTCATGAAAAGAGAACAGAACCTTCCCGGTTTCTGACGGAAAGCGGGATTACAGAGCAGGAGGAGAGTGCATGAGCAGACATACATCTTCGCCCAGGGAAAGAATAAACATTTACATAGGGAATATTCGGAAACTGACCGGGGACTGTGCAGATAAGAAGCATGCGCAGAGTATCTGCGGCAGGCGCCTTCTGGCCTATGGTCTGCTGGATACAGGCTGTAGGGGAATTTTTCGGGAAAGAGCGCCTTGGGAGGAAGTTTCTGAATATTTAGAACGTATTATGCAGAGAGGAGAGCAGGGAAAACCATATTTTCCCGCTTTCCCTTCTGTATTTTTTAATATCAGCCATACCGGAGCTTATGCGGCCTGCGCGGTGGCAAAGGTGGCCTGCGGACTGGATATCCAGGAGGTTCGGGCAGTAAAGAGTGAACGGCTTTTGCAGCGGACACTTTCAGAAGAAGAATATGCCCTCGTTAAGGCTTCCGGAGAGCGCAATAGTGAATTTTGCAGACTTTGGGCCAAAAAAGAGAGCTTTTTGAAGCTGAGCGGGGAGGGGATTACCAGGGATTTGAAACATATTCCTGTGCCTGCATGGTATGAGCAGTTTGCGCCTTATGAAAATGTGGAGGGATGTATCAGCGCACAGAAAGTTTGCGGCTGTATGTACAGGGAAGTGACGGTGGAAGAATATTTAGAAAAAATTTCGTTTTTTTAATTCTGTTTCTTAGGAAAAATCTTTTATTCTTTGAAGTATGAAAAAAGATATCGAAAGGAACAGGAGAAAAAATGAAAGAAAAAACATGGAAGCATATCTGGTATGCCAGTATATTGCTGTATGCAGTTACCTTATTCTATAGTTTTGTACATAATATTCGGGCCGGGGACTGGGAGCATGTGGGCATGGCTTTTGTGGCAGTGTTGACGCCTTGTATTGTTCCGGCGGTGTTTCGGGTGTTTCGCTGGAAACCAGTGTACGAAATTTATATTCTTTCCAATGCATTTACCTACTTTGCCAGCATTTGGGGCGGTTCTTTAGACGCATACCGCTTTTGGGGATACGACAAGCTGCTTCATTTTTCCAGCGGCTGGCTGCTTTCTGCTGCTGTGGCTATGCTTTATTTTGCCATAAAGCAGACCAATGAATTTGCGGATAAGAAAGACTGCCTGATTTTTCTGATTTTTCTGAATACGGGAAATATGGCAGTAGCAGAACTGTGGGAATTTTTTGAATATGCCATGCTGGTGTTCTTTCAGAATGACTGTATTAATCACTATACCCAGGGAGTGCGGGACAGTATGAATGATATGCTCTGCGCTGCGGTAGCAGGGATTTTGCTGACTTTGTGTTTTGTGCGGTATTATAAGACCGGGAAGAAAACTTTTCTCATCTGTACTTGTGAAAAGTTTTATGAAAGGAATGTCAAAAAGCAGGAATACAAAATCTAATCCGCTCAAACCAGTCATAAATAAAGATTGTCCTCATATATTATCTTAAAGAGGTGAGGAAAGATGAATCAGACAGAGATTACACGGCTGTTTCCCCTGCGTATCCGGCAGGCGATTCATAAGGCCTGCCCGGATATGCACCAGGTCTATGAAATCCGTCTTCGTGTTCATGGGCCGCTGATTTTGATTTATCAGGGAAAGGAATTTTTTCTGACAGAGGACGGCAGGCTTTCCCACAGGGAGGCAGAGGCTTGTATGGTCAGTCCGGGAGATATAAAGGAGACCATGGAATATATCAGCAATTATTCCATGTATGCCTTTGAAGAAGAAATCCGCCAGGGCTTTCTGACCATTCAGGGAGGACACCGGGTGGGAATTGCAGGAAAAACCATTCTGGAAGGGAACAAAATCAAAAGTGTAAAATACATATCTTATATCAATCTTCGATTATCACATCAGATAAAGGGGTGTGCAGCGCCCATACTTCCCTATGTTATAAAAAACAAAAGAATATGCCACACACTGATTATTTCACCGCCCAGATGTGGGAAAACCACTCTTTTGCGGGATTTGATCCGTCAGGTCAGCAATGGCAGCAGCTATCTGGACGGCGTCTGTGTGGGCGTGGTGGACGAACGCTCGGAAATCGGGGGCTCTTATCAGGGAATTCCACAGAATGACCTGGGAATCCGCACCGATATTCTGGACTGCTGTCCCAAGGCAGAGGGCATGATGATGCTCATACGTTCCATGTCGCCGGAGGTGGTGGCTGTAGACGAGCTGGGAGATTACGAGGATATTCATGCCATTGAATCCGTGATTCACTGCGGCTGCAGACTGTTTGCCACAGTACACGGCAGTTCTATTGAAGACATTAAGAGAAAACCATTGCTGCAGCGCCTAATGCAGGAGAAAATCTTTGAACGGTATATTATTCTGCATTATGAGAAACGGGCAGGTGAAGTGAAAGCTATTTTTGATGAAAGGGGAACCAGTCTGTACGACTGCAAGAGAAGGCAGGGTATTCTATGCTGAAAATCGCAGGGGCTGTTCTGGTGATTTTTTCCTGTTCGGCTCTGGGGTACAGCAAAAGTATCCACATGACGAGAAGGCTGCAGCAGTTAAGAGAAATCGAAAAGATGGTGTTTTTGATTCTGGGAGAAATTACTTACAGAAGGGAAGCGCTGCCGGAGGCATTAGGTACGGTGGCTTACAGGCTGCCAGAGCCTTTGGCCGGCTTTTTAAAGGAGGTGTCTGAGGCTGCGGGGCAGTATCAGGGGGCGTGCTTTCAGGAAATTTTCAGAGAAAAGGCAAAAACGTATCTGAGCGGCACAGCGCTGTGTCCAAAGGACCTGGAAGAATTTTTGCAGTTGGGAGCATATCTGGGATATCTGGATATTACCATGCAGAAAAATACCATTACTTTGTACCTGGAACAGTTAAAAAGGGAGATGGAAAACCTGCAGCGGGAAATGCCTGCAAAGCAGAAGCTGTACCGGAGCATGGGAGCATTGGGAGGAATTTTTCTGGCAATTATGCTGCTTTGAAAATTATGCAGGGGGAGAGATGCCATGGAAGTGAGTTTATTATTCAAAATCGGTGCAGTAGGCATTCTGGTGTCTGTCCTGTGTCAGATACTAAAGCACAGCCAGAGGGAGGAGCTGGCCTTTCTCACCAGTCTGACCGGTCTTTTGCTGGTGTTGTTCTGGGTGCTGCCCTATATTTATGACCTTTTTCGCACCATAGAAGACTTATTTGCGCTGTAGGGAGGGAAATGCATGGAAGTTTTGAAGGTTGTTATGCTGGGGATGACAGGCATGCTTCTGGGAATTCTTTTAAAAGGCACAAGACCGGAGTATTCCGTGTATTTAAGCCTGGCTGCGGGAATCTGCATTTTTTCTTATATGACAGGGAAGCTGTCCTATCTGTTTTCTTCTGTACTGAAAATTCAGGAATATCTGCCGGTGGACGCACAATATCTGGAAACACTGCTGAAAATGATAGGAATTACCTATGTCAGTGAATTTGCAGCCGGAATCTGCAAAGATGCGGGATATGGAGCCATTGCCTCTCAGATAGATATTTTCGCAAGGCTGTATATTATGGTATTGTCCATGCCGGTGCTGCTGGCGCTGATGGAAACCATTCACAGCTTTCTGGCATGAACCGGGCCGGGAAAAAACCAAAGATAAAGAGAGGGACATGCTCCGTGTGGAGAAAAAAACTGCTTCTGGCGGGAATCTGCCTGTGCGTAGGTTGGAACCTTTCCGGAAAAGAAGTTTTTGCAGCAGCGGAACAGGAGGAGCAGAAAGGGGAAGAAGAACTTTCTGAGAAACAGCAGGAAGCCCAGGAAAAACTTTTGGAAGGGCTGGAATTGGGACAAATGCAGGAGGCGGTCAATGAACTTCTGGGAGAGGAAACCTTCAACATTAGGGAAAGTCTGGCTTTCGTTCTGAAAGAAGGGCGGCTGTTTAGCAAAGAGGGAGTGAAAGAAATCGGGAAAGCTTTTTTGAAAAGTCATTTGTCTGTACAGAAGCAGACAGTAGTGCAGATTTTACTTCTGGTGCTTGCGGCCTCTTTGTTTTCTAATTTTGCCAATGCCTTTGGGAAGGGACAGACCGGGGAAGTCAGCTTTTATGTGGTGTATCTGCTGCTTTTGGTGCTTCTTATTCATACCTTTGGCAGTATGGGAGAGGAACTTTCAAAAAGCCTGCAAGGGTTTGTCCTTTTTATGAAAGCACTGATTCCATCCTATTTTCTGGCAGTCACTGCCGCTGCAGGTTCTGCCAGCGCCATGGTGTTTTACGAAACCGTGCTGCTGGTCATTTATCTGGTACAGGCCGTGCTGCTGAAGCTGATTCTTCCGGGAATCCATGCCTATGTACTCATATCCATGATTAATTTCATCCACAAAGAGGAACTGCTTTCCCGCATGGCAGAACTCTTCAAAACTTTGTTGGAATGGGGGCTGAATGGCTGTACGGCTTTTGTTATCGGCATGCAAGTGATACAAAATATGATAAGCCCGGCAGTGGATTCTCTGAAAAGGGATATGCTGGGGAAAGCGGCAGCAGCTATTCCCGGTGTGGGAAATGCCATAGATGGTGTGACAGAGGTGGCCCTTGGCACAGCCGTGTTAATCCGAAATTCTCTGGGGGTTCTGGGCATGGCCGTGCTGCTGCTGTTGGGGCTGGTTCCTCTGGTGAGACTTGGCATTTCCACCCTGTTATATAAACTTTTGGCAGCCTTGGTGCAGCCGGTGTCCGATAAGAGGATGACCGGCTGCCTGCAGGCTATGGGGGATGGCTGCAGACTGCTTTTGCGGATGCTGTTTACAGCGGAACTGATGCTGTTGATTACCATAGCTGTTTTGACGGTTTCTTTTGCAAATCATTAGCAGGGCAAAAGCCCGGAGAGAGGGTGAAACATGGAAGCGCTGTATGCCTGGCTGGAAAGTCTGATTTGTTATTTTATTCTGCTTTTTGCAGTGATGAATTGTCTGCCTGACAACAGCTATAGAAAATACATTCAGTACTACATGGGGCTGCTGCTTATTCTGGTGGTGTTATCGCCCCTTTTGCATTTATCTGGTATGGAAGGGCAGATAGCTGCTTATACAAAAGAATTCCAGGAGGAAGCACAGGAATGGGAAGAAAAAGCAGAAACCTGGGAAAGGGAGTGGCAGGAGGAGGCAGGGATTATCGAGGGGCAGGAGGTAGTGCCATGAAAGCATGGAAAGATATGATGAAGAAAGAAAATCTGGTGGTGCTTCTTATCCTGGGACTGCTTTTGCTGGTACTGGCCCTTCCCACGGAAAAGACAGACCGGCAAAATGCCAAAAAGGAGGTGGAAACCGCACAGACAGGTACGGCAGAAAACTGGCAGCAGGAAATGGAAAGACAGCTGCAGGAGATACTGGAACAAGTGGAAGGTGTGGGAGAAACCAGGGTCTTTCTCACTTGCCAAAGCAGCAGCAGGAAAATCGTAGAAAAGGACGAAACGGAAACGGTGTATGAAAAGGATGCAAAGGGCACGCAACAGCCTTATGTGGCTTCTGAGGAATACCCCCGGGTAACCGGTGTCCTCATTGTGGCAAAGGGTGGGGGAAATCCTGTGGTTGTGGGGAATATTCAGGCGGCAGTCGAGGCATTATTTCAGGTAGAACCCCATAAAATTAAAGTAATGAAAATGAATTAGAGGAGAATGTGCATGAAAAAAATCTTCAGGAAAAATCAGGTTATCATTACAGCCCTGGCAATCATGATTGCTGTGGCAGGGTACATCAATTATTCAGATAATCATCTGGGTATTGATAAGACGCTGAAGAAGAGTGACGCAGACACTGCCGAGACCTCCGCTGCGGATACAGACGGAATCGTAGAGGAAATCGAAAGTCTGGATTATGATATCACAGACGAGAGCGCCCTTTTAGAGGAAAACAGCAAAGCAGCAGAAGGGGAAGAGGTGCAGCCAAAGGAAGGGGAAGAAAAAGAAACGGCCAGTGCGGAAGGAGAGACAGACGTGCAGACAGAAACTCCGGGGGAAGCTGTGCTGACAGGGGCTTCCGGCTTTGTGGCAGAGGCCAAGGTCAGCAGAGAGCAGGTGCGCTCGGCCAATAAGGAAACCCTTCTGGAAATCATTAATAATGAGAACCTGGGAGAAGAACAGAAGCAGGAGGCTGTAAATTCTATGGTGAACATGACCAATCTGGCAGAGCAGGAATCCGCAGCAGAACTTCTTTTAGATGCCCAGGGCTTTGCAGATGTGGTGGTAAATCTGACGGGAGACAGTGCGGATGTCATTGTGCCTCAGGAATATATGGAGGATGCCAAAAGAGCCCAGATAGAGGATATTGTGAAGCGCAAAACCAGCGTGGCGGCAGAAAATATTGTTATCACACCATTGGATGGGGGAACACAGGAAAATGAATAGTTGTGCATAAAGCCCCTTGACACACATTTCAACGTATACTAAAATAGCGTCAGTGTGCTATATGAGAGAAGGAGGGCCAAACGTGGCTGACTATACCAAAGAAATTACAAAAAGACGTACATTTGCAATTATTTCCCATCCGGATGCCGGTAAAACAACCCTTACCGAGAAGTTTCTTCTTTACGGAGGGGCTATTAATCTTGCGGGAAGTGTAAAGGGCAAGGCAACGGCCCGCCATGCGGTTTCTGACTGGATGGAAATAGAAAAGGAAAGAGGTATTTCCGTAACCTCTTCTGTATTGCAGTTTAATTATGATGGCTATTGCATCAACATATTGGATACTCCCGGACACCAGGACTTCTCAGAGGATACCTATCGTACTCTGATGGCGGCGGATTCAGCGGTTATGGTAATTGATGCTTCCAAAGGTGTGGAGGCCCAGACCAGAAAGCTGTTTAAAGTCTGCGCAATGCGCCATATTCCTATTTTTACGTTTATCAACAAACTGGACAGAGATGCAAACGACACCTTTGACCTTTTAGATGACATTGAGAAGGAACTTGGAATCCCTACCTGTCCGGTGAACTGGCCTATTGGTTCCGGCAAGAAGTTCCGCGGCGTATACGACAGGGAGACCGGGAAAGTCCTTACTTTTTCCGATACCATGAAGGGAACAAAAGAGGGAATTGAGGAGGAAATCGGCATTGACGAGGCCCGCCTTGACGAGGTCTTAGACCCGGAGCAGAAAGAGCAGCTTTTAGAGGAAATCGAACTTTTAGACGGTGCCAGTGCGGAGTTTGACCAGAAACTGGTGGATGAAGGAAAACTTTCTCCGGTATGCTTTGGTTCTGCGCTTACCAATTTTGGTGTGGAAACCTTTTTGAAGCATTTCCTGAAAATGACTTCCAGTCCCCTGCCGAGAAAAGCAGACATCGGAGAAATCGACCCCATGAAGGAGGATTTTTCTGCGTTTGTCTTTAAAATTCAGGCCAACATGAATAAAAACCACAGGGACAGAATTGCGTTTATGCGCATCTGCTCCGGTAAGTTTGAGGCTTCCAAAGAAGTGTTCCATGTCCAGGGCAATAAGAAAATGCGCCTTTCCCAGCCGCAGCAGATGATGGCGCAGGACCGTCATGTGGTGGAAGAGGCTTATGCAGGAGATATTATCGGTGTCTTTGATCCTGGTATTTTCTCTATTGGAGATACGGTATGCTCACCGGGGAAAAAATTCCAGTACGAGGGTATTCCTACCTTTGCGCCTGAGCATTTTGCCAGAGTCCGTTTGCTGGACAGCATGAAGAGAAAGCAGTTTGTAAAGGGAATCAACCAGATTGCCCAGGAAGGTGCCATTCAGATTTTCCAGGAAATCATGGGCGGTATGGAAGAAATCATTGTAGGCGTAGTAGGCGTCCTGCAGTTTGACGTTTTGAAATACCGTCTGGAAAACGAGTACAATGTAGACATTCGTCTGGAAAACCTGCCTTACGAGCATATCCGCTGGATTGAGAACAAGGAAGAGGTGGACGTAAAAGCCCTCACCGGAACTTCGGACATGAAGAAGGTGATGGATATGAAGGGAAATCCGCTTCTGCTGTTTATCAACAGCTGGAGTATCGGCATGACCCTGGACAGAAACGAAGGCCTTGTGCTGGCGGAATTTTCCAGAAATTAAGAAAAGAAGTGAGAAAAAGCGGTTTTTTACGGGAAAAGTAAAAAACCGCTTTTCATTTTTGCAGGGATTTGGTATAATAAAAAGCAGGATATTTCCTATAGGAGGTTTGAAAAATGGCGGAAGACAGAAACAGATATAAAATACATGACAATGGTTCTCTTGGGGAAGTACAGATTGCAGATGAGGTAGTAGCGATTATTGCAGGACTGGCAGCGACAGAAGTGGAAGGTGTCGGTTCCATGGCTGGAAATATTACAAACGAACTGGTTGGAAAACTGGGTATGAAAAACCTTTCCAGAGGTGTGAAGGTAGATGTTCTGGAAGATGTAGTCTGTGTGGATTTGGCTCTGAATATTGAGTATGGATACAATATTTTAGAGACCAGCAAGAAGGTACAGGAGAGAGTAAAAACTGCCATTGAAAACATGACAGGACTGACTGTTTCCGATGTCAACGTGCGGATTGCAAGCGTTGAAATTGACAAGACTAAATAGTTCATTGACAAGTGAAAAAGCAAAAAGCGGGAGATAAGGTGTCTTTTTCAGAGGCACCTTATTTTAAACTACAGCAGAAAAAGACAATACGGAGGAATATATGGGAAGACGAGAAATGCGGGAGCATATTTTTAAGCTGCTTTTTTTAAACGAATTTAACGGAACAGAGGAAATGCCGCAGCAGATACAGCTGTATTTTGACGGTTTAGAGGACTTAAATCCGGTAGAGCAGGCTTATATGGAAAATAAGTATGCCAAAATTACAGAGCGCCTGGAAGAACTGGACAGTATTCTCAATGAAAAAAGTGCAGGCTGGAAGACCAAACGAATGAGCAAGGTGGATTTGAATATTCTGCGTCTGGCAGTATATGAGATGAAATATGACGAGGATGTTCCTGTAAAGGTTGCGATTAATGAAGCAATAGAAATCAGCAAAAGCTTCGGCGGGGAGGATTCTGCTTCTTTTGTAAACGGAGTTTTAGGAAAAATTGCAAGGGAAAGTTTATGAACAGTATTTATTCCGTAGGACAGGTAAATAATTATATCAGAACCATGTTTGACCAGGATTTTATGCTGAATAAAATCTACATCAAAGGCGAGGTTTCCAACTGTAAGTACCATACCTCCGGACATATTTATTTTTCCCTGAAAGATGAAAGCGGCACAATTTCCTGCGTCATGTTTGCGGGCCAGCGGAAAGGTCTGGGCTTTGCCATGAAAAACGGGGATAAGGTGGTGGCCGGCGGCAGCGTCAGCGTTTACGAAAGAGACGGTAAGTACCAGCTCTATGCCAGAGAAATCACCCTGGAGGGCGCCGGACTTTTGTACGAGCGGTTTCTGGCACTGAAAAAGGAACTGGAAGAAATGGGAATGTTTGCGCCGGAATACAAACAGCCCATTCCTGTCTGGGCAAAAAAAGTAGGCATAGTGACTGCGCCCACAGGGGCGGCAGTGCAGGATATCCGCACCGTGGCAGGCAGGAGAAATCCCTATGTGCAGCTGATTCTCTACCCGGCTCTGGTGCAGGGCGAGGGCGCAAAGGAAAGCATTGTAAGAGGTATCGAAGTCCTGGATGATTACGGTGTAGACGTGATTATTGTGGGAAGAGGCGGCGGTTCTATTGAAGATTTGTGGGCTTTTAATGAGGAAGAAGTGGCAAGGGCCATTTTCAACTGCCGAACCCCTATTATCTCTGCGGTAGGACATGAAACGGATACCACCATTGCGGACTTCGCAGCAGATTTGCGGGCTCCTACGCCTTCCGCGGCGGCAGAGCTGGCTGTGGCAGATGTGCGCGTGCTTTTCAACCAGCTTTTAAGTGCAAAACAGAAACTGATGCAGACCATGGACAACCAGATGTTTTGGATGCGCCAGAGAGTGGAGAAGTACGGGACAAAGCTGGAATATTTAAGTCCGGCAAGACAGATACAGGAAAAACGCACCCGGCTTTTGCAGGCAGAAGACCGGATGTACAGCGCTATGGAAAATCAGATTTTCCGCGCCCGTCAGAATCTGGGGATTTATATTGAACGCATGAAGGGCTTATCGCCCCTGGATAAACTGAAGCAGGGATTTTCTTATGTGGAAAATGGAAAAGGTCATGCAGTTACCCACGTTTCACAGGTAACAGGAGGCGAAGTGCTGCAGATTCAGGTGACAGACGGAAGAATTCAGGCCAAAGTGCTTGGTACGAAACAGGAGGAGAGAGGAGTTTGAAATGGCAGAGACAGAGAACAGAAACCAGGAAATGACCATGGAAGAAGCTCTGAAGGAATTAGACGGGATTGTAGAACGTCTGGAGAGCAGAGAGATTTCCCTGGAGGACTCCTTTGCTTTATATCAGAAAGGGATGGAACTGCTGCGGCAGTGCGGCAGCAAAATTGACACTGTTGAGAAAAAAATGCTCAAACTGAATGAAGATGGTGAGTTAAGTGAATTTTAAAGAAGAACTGAAACAGAAAACAGCCCGGGCAGAACAGGTGATTGCTTCTTTTCTGCCAAAAGAAGAGGGCTTTGCAAAGCATATGGCAGAAGCAATGAACTACAGCATGCGGGCAGGCGGAAAGCGGCTGCGGCCTGTGTTTATGGCAGAAATGTATGAGCTTCTGGGGGGAACGGGAGAAGTTATCCGTCCCTTTATGGCGGCTATGGAGATGATTCACACCCATTCTCTGATTCATGATGACCTTCCGGCTCTTGACAATGATGAATACAGGAGAGGGAAGAAAACCACCCATGTGGTGTTCGGTGAGTCGGCGGCTATTCTGGCAGGAGACGCTCTTTTAAACTATGCTTATGAGACCGCTTTTCGCGCCTTTGACCTGGCAAAAGGAGAGAAGGAACTTCGCCGGACAGCCAGGGCTTTGGAGATTCTGGGAGAAAAAACGGGAATCAAGGGCATGTTGGGAGGACAGGGAGCAGACGTGGAAAATGACGGTAAGCCGCTCTCAAAGGATATGCTGGATTTTATTTATGAAAATAAGACTTCTGCGCTGATTGAGGCTTCGCTTATGATTGGAGCGGTGCTGGCCGGAACAGAGGATATGGTAAAAATAGAGAAAATCGGCAGCTGCATTGGTCTGGCTTTTCAGATTCAGGACGATATTCTGGATGTGACAAGCAGCCGGGAAGAACTGGGAAAACCAGTGGGCAGTGACGCCAAAAACAACAAGACCACATATGTGACCTTAGAAGGAATTGAAAAAGCGGGAGAGGAAGTAAAGCGTCGGACAGAAATGGCTATAGAGCTTCTCGATGACCTTCCGGGAGAAAAGGAATTTTTGAAGGAGCTGTTTCTTTCTCTTTGCACCCGCAGAAAATAGAGGTGCACGATACATGTTATTAGAAACCATAAAAAAGGCAAATGATATTAAGAAAATACCGCCGGATAAATTTCCGCAGTTAGCGGAGGAAATCCGGGCTTTTCTGTTGGATCATGTCAGCCGTACAGGGGGACATTTAGCTTCCAATCTGGGGGCTGTGGAGCTTACCATGGCGCTGCATTATGTGTTTTGTCTGCCGGCGGATAAGATTATATGGGATGTGGGACACCAGTCCTATACCCATAAAATTCTTACGGGCAGACAGGAAGGGTTTGACAGTCTTCGGACTTTGGGCGGTATGAGCGGCTTTCCAAAACGCAGCGAAAGCCCCTGTGATGCTTATGACACGGGGCATAGTTCCACGTCCATTTCTGCAGGCGTGGGATATGTCTGTGCCAGAGATTTAAAGGGAGAGGACTACCATGTGATTTCCGTCATCGGAGACGGCGCGCTCACGGGAGGTATGGCCTATGAAGCAATCAATAATGCTTCTGCGCTGAAGAAGAACTTCATTATTGTTTTAAATGACAACGAAATGTCTATTTCCGAAAATGTAGGGGGCATTTCCAGTTATTTGAGCAATATGAGAACCACAGAGGGATATTTTGAATTGAAAGCAGGCGTAAAGAACAGCCTGAATAAAATTCCGGGACTTGGCCCTGCGGCTATTAAACAGATTCATAAGACGAAGGACAGCCTTAAGAGACTGATGATTCCGGGTATGTTTTTCGAAGACATGGGGCTGACCTATCTGGGTCCCATCAATGGTCATGACTGTAACCGGATGATTCAGGTGTTCCAGGAGGCAAAAAGAGTCTCCGGGCCGGTGCTGGTACATGTGAAAACAGAAAAAGGAAGAGGCTATGAGCCTGCTATGCGCCACCCTGCCAGATTCCACGGCACGGCGGCTTTTGACCTGGAGCATGGAATTCCCTTAAACAATAATGGGAAAGCCAATTATACAGATATTTTTTCCACGGTTATGCGGAAATTCGGCGACAGAGAAGAAAAGGTGGTGGCCGTAACGGCCGCCATGCCCGACGGAACAGGATTGAAACGGTTTCGTAATATGTTTCCGGATAGATTCTTTGACGTGGGAATTGCAGAGGAGCACGCCGTGACCTTTGCTGCCGGCCTGGCTCTTGGGGGAATGATTCCTGTGGTGGCGGTGTATTCTTCCTTTTTGCAGAGGGCGGTAGACCAGATTATTGAGGACGTATGCCTGCAGAATCTCCATGTGATTTTTGCAGTGGACCGGGCCGGACTTGTGGGCAGCGACGGGGAGACGCATCAGGGCTGTTTTGATTTAAGTTATCTGTCCATGATTCCCAATATGACAGTTATGGCGCCGAAAAATAAATGGGAGCTTTCCGATATGATGAAATTTGCGGTAAGCTATGACGGCCCTATTGCTGTGCGCTATCCCAGAGGAGAGGCCTATGACGGGCTGGAGGAGTTTCGGGAACCCATTGTAAGAGGGCGCAGTGAAATGATTTACCGGGGAAAAGGGATTGCCCTGCTGGCAGTGGGCAGTATGGTAAAAACAGCGGAGGCGGTAAGGAAAAAGCTGTTAGAGGACGGAGATAATCCCACCCTTGTCAACGCCAGATTTGTAAAACCGCTGGATAAAAAAATGCTGGACAGCCTGGCAAAAGACCATGAAGTTATCGTTACTATGGAAGAAAATGTAAAAAGCGGCGGCTTTGGAAGCGCAGTTGTGGAATATCTGCACACCGCGTACCCGGAAGTACAGGTGCTGTCTGCAGCACTTCCGGATGTTTTTATGGAGCATGGAAGTCCGGAGAAACTGAAGGAAAAAGCGGGAATCGATGCCGGTTCCATTTATAATCGGATAAAGGAGGCCAGATAGATGAAAGAGCGTCTGGATGTCCTGCTGGTGAAACGGGGACTGGCCGTTTCCCGTGAGAAAGCGAAAGCTGTCATTATGGCAGGAATTGTATATGTGGAAAATCAGAAAGAAGATAAAGCCGGAAGCATGTTTCCGGATACTGTAAAGATAGAAGTCCGGGGAAATACCTTAAAATACGTAAGCCGCGGCGGATTGAAACTGGAAAAAGCCATGACACATTTCGGTGTGACCCTGGATAAAAAGGTGTGCATGGATGTGGGTGCTTCCACGGGAGGATTTACAGACTGCATGCTGCAGAACGGAGCCGTGAAAGTCTATGCCATTGATGTAGGACATGGACAGCTGGACTGGAAACTGCGAAACGATGAGCGGGTGGTCTGCATGGAGAAAACCAACATCCGTTATGTGGTACCGGAGGATTTGCAGGAACCAGCAGATTTTTCTTCCATTGATGTGTCTTTTATTTCTCTTACCAAGGTACTGCTTCCTGTATATCATCTTTTGAAAGATGACGGAGAGGTTGTCTGCCTCATTAAGCCCCAGTTTGAGGCAGGAAGGGAAAAGGTAGGAAAAAAAGGAGTTGTCCGTGATCCGGCCGTGCACGAAGAAGTCATTGACAAAGTCATTGCTTATGCAAAGAGCATTGGATACGCAGTTCGTCATCTGGAGTTTTCTCCCATTAAAGGACCGGAGGGAAACATTGAATATCTGCTGCATATACAGAAACAGAAAGACGGATTACCGGAAAACCAAGAGGCAGATGTAAAGGGCGTTGTGGCAGCAGCCCATAAAGAGTTGGATAAATAAGTATGGATAAGTTTTATATTATTGCCAATAGTGAAAAAGACGAAGGATTAAAGGTGTCCAAAAGAGTGGCGGAATATCTGGAAAATAACGGAAAACACTGTGTGATTCAGCCTTCCAGCTTTTCTGTACGGGAGCCTTTTACCCATTATACGGATATCAGCACCATTCCCGAAGATGTGGAATGTGTCATTGTATTAGGAGGAGACGGAACCCTTCTCCAGGCGGCCAGAGACGTGGTCAGCCGCCAGATTCCCCTTTTGGGTGTGAATCTGGGAACCTTGGGATATCTGGCAGAGATTGACCGGGAATCCATAGAACCGGCTCTGAATCATCTCATGGCAGACGAATACACCATAGAACGACGCATGATGCTGTGGGGACAGGTATATCACCGGGGAAAGGCTGTGGCAGAAGATGTGGCGTTAAATGATATTGTGATTGGAAGAGAAGGGCCCCTGCGGGTTATCCGCTTTAATAATTACGTCAACGGAGAATTTCTCAATTCCTACACGGCAGACGGAATTATTGTCTCCACAGCCACGGGTTCTACAGGGTATAGCTTGTCTGCGGGAGGGCCCATTGTTTCTCCGGAGACGAATATTATGATTATGACACCTGTGGCGCCCCATACCCTGAACACCCGAAGCATTATTTTTCCGGCAGAGGATGAAATTGCCGTGGAAATCACCCAGGGCGCCAAGGAGGGGCAGGGAAAGGCCGTGGCTTCTTTTGACGGAGATACCAACATTTCCATGACTACAGGAGACCGGATTGTGATTCGCCGCTCTGCCAGTGACACCAGAATTATAAAAATCAGCAACATCAGCTTTTTAGAGGTGCTGCGTACTAAAATGAGAAATTAGGAGGAAGGACATGAAGATTGCCAGACATTCAAAGATTCTGGAACTGATTAATCAGTACGATATAGAAACACAGGAAGAACTGGCTGCACGGCTGCAGGCTGCAGGCTTTCGTGTGACGCAGGCCACAGTTTCCAGAGACATTCGGGAACTGAAGCTGATGAAAATTGCAAAGCCGGGCGGCGGCTCCAGATATAAGGTAATGACCTCCAAGGAAAACTCAGACAGCGAAAAATACATAAGGGTCTTAAGAGACGCCTTTTTGTCCATGGACATTGCCCAGAATATTCTGGTGATTAAGACTACCTCCGGTATGGCCAATGCCGCTGCGGCTGCTCTGGACCATATGGAATTTCAGGAAATTGTGGGGAGTCTGGCAGGAGACGATACCATTGCCTGCTTCTGCAAAAGCGCAGAAGAAACCATGGCACTTATGAGCAAAATCAGAAAGCTGATTCATGTGTACGAATAAGAAAACGGAGTAGGAAAAGATGTTAGTGCATTTACATGTTAAAAACCTGGCTTTAATTGAAGAGGCAGAGGTGGATTTTGAGGAAGGGCTGAACATTCTCACCGGAGAGACAGGCGCCGGAAAATCCATTCTCATGGGAGCGGTCAATCTGGCTCTGGGACAGAAAATGTCCAGAGAAATCATAAGAGAAGGCGCTTCTTACGCCCTGGTAGAGCTGGTATTTCAGGTGAGCCCTGACACAGAAGAGAAACTGCGGGAACTGGAGGTGTTCCCGGAAGACGGACAGGTCATTATAACCAGAAGAATTACAGAGAGCAGAAGCATGATTAAGGTCAACGGGGAAACCTGTACGGCTGCAGCCATAAAAAAGGCGGCATCTCTGCTTTTGGATGTTCACGGACAGCATGAACACCAGTCCCTTTTATACCCGGATAAACAGATGGAGATTCTGGATGAATATTCAGAGGCAGAGTCCGGGGAGAAAAAAGAGGCAGTGAAAATGCTTTACGGCGCCTACCGTCAGATCCGAAAAGAACTAGAGGGTTATCAGTTAGATCAAGAGCAGAGACGCAGAGAAATCAGCTTTCTGGAGTATGAAATTCAGGAAATCCAGAATGCGGAATTGAAAGACGGAGAAGACGAGGAACTGGAACATCTCTATCGGAAACTGGTAAACAGCAGGAAAATTACGGAAAATCTGGGAGGCGTATATCAGCTCACCGGATATGAGGAGGAGGGCAGCGGCACCCAGACCGGGCGGGCTCTTCAAAAACTGTCACAGATTTCGGATTTTGATGAAAGTCTGGAAAACTTATACCGCTCTTTGGAAGATATTGACAGCCTGCTCAATGACTTTAACCGGGAAGTGTCTGCCTATCTTTCGGAATTCCGGTTTTCTGAGGAAGAATTCCAGGAAACGGAAAACCGTCTGGATGGTATCAATCATTTAAAGGCGAAATATGGCCATACCATTCCCGAAATCCGTGCTTATCAGGAAGAAAAGGAAAGGGAACTGGAACGTCTCAGAAACTTTGAGGAAAGAAAAGGGCAGTTGGAAGGCGAACTGGAGCAAAAGAGGGAAGAACTGGAAAAAGCCAGCCGGGAACTGACCCAGGTGCGGAAAAGCTGGGCGAAAAAGCTGGAAAATCAAATTACAAAGGGACTGGAGGATTTGAATTTCCTGAATGTGGAGTTTGAAATCCGCTTTTCTCAAAAAGAGAAGTTTTCTCCTCAGGGAAAAGACAGCATTTGCTTTATGATTTCCACAAATCCGGGAGAACCTGTGCGGGAACTTTCCAAAGTGGTATCCGGCGGTGAGCTTTCCAGAATTATGCTGGCCATTAAGACGCTGCTGGCGGATAAAGATGACACGGAAACCTTGATTTTCGATGAAATAGATACCGGAATCAGCGGCAGGACAGCCCAGAAAGTGGCGGAAAAGATGGCGGTTATCAGCAGAAACCATCAGATTATCTGTATTACCCATCTGCCGCAGATTGCGTCCCAGGCCAATGCCCATTATCTCATTGAAAAAAATGTGGAAGAAAAGGGAACTACTACCAGAATCCGCGGCCTTTCTTATGAAGAGTCCGTGGAAGAACTGGCGCGTATGCTGGGCGGAGCAAAAATCACAGAGGCGGTTTTGCAAAATGCAGCAGAGATGAAAGATTTGGCACAGCAACAAAAAAATACAAGATTGAAATAGACGAAAGGTCACATACTAAAAAGGTACACTGCGGTGTATCTTTTTTTGTTTCTATACAGAAAGGTTGTGATTTTTTGTCAAAGAAACGTAATTATCGTCGGTTTCTTATCGTATTATTAGTAGCGGATATTTTCGCCGCAGGTGTGCTGGGATTTCGCCATCTGCAAAACAGTATTCCGAATACCGTGTATATTCATGCGGGACAGGAGGAAGAACTTTCCCGTGCGCTGGATTCTCCTTTGCTTACTTATCCGGATACGATTGACGTATCGGATCGGGGAAGCTACCGGATTTCCTGTTCCCTTCTTGGAATCCTTCCAATCAAAGAGGTTCAGGTGCAGACCATGGAAGAAAAAAGCGTTGCCGTGTGCGGTGTACCTGTGGGGCTTTACATGGAGACAGAGGGCGTTCTGGTGGTAGACACCGGGGAAATTCTGCAAAAAGACGGTATTTCCTGCAGACCTGCCGCAAATATTGCCAAAGCAGGGGATTATATTCTGGAGGTCAACGGCACGCCTATATCCGGAAAAAAAGAACTGATTCAGCAGATTCATGACAGTAAAGGAGAAGCCATGGAGCTGCTGGTAAACAGGGGAGGAGAAAAAATCCCCTTATCGCTGACGCCTGTACTGGCAGAGGATGACAGTTATAAGCTGGGTATCTGGGTGCGGGATAATACACAGGGAATCGGAACCATGACGTATGTAGACACAGAAGGAAAATTCGGCGCCCTGGGGCATGGTATCAGTGATACGGACACAGGAGAACTTCTGGACATAGAAGACGGAGAACTCTACCAGGCACAGATTATGTCGATTGTCAAAGGTGTAAAAGGCACACCGGGGGAACTCTCCGGCTACATTGAATACCAGAAGGACAGGAAAATCGGCACTATAGAAAAGAATACGGAAATCGGAATATTCGGCAGAGTGGAGCAGCCGGAAAAGCTGTGCTTAAAAGAGACGGAAATCGGCTATAAACAGGAAGTACAGGAGGGACGTGCAGAGCTTCTTACCTGTGTGGAAGGAGAGGTGAAATCTTATGAAATCCAGATAACCGACATTTACAGAGAGCGGGCAGATACCAACAAGGCCTTTGTTCTGCGCGTCACAGACCCGGAGCTTTTAGCTGCAACCGGCGGAATTGTTCAGGGAATGAGCGGCAGCCCCATTCTGCAGAACGGAAAACTGGTAGGCGCAGTAACCCATGTTTTTGTACAGGATTCTACCAAAGGATACGGAATTTTTATCGAGAATATGCTGTGGTAAGCTGGCGAAAGTAATGGAAAAAAACGAAAAAATGTCGAATAAATAGGAAAACTATCAGAATACAACATAAGTTGTAAGATGATTTAGCTTGATTCTGAAAAGAAGTGATAATATAATACTAATAGTCTTCAGATATGGCGATTCAAAAGGGCGCCCGTCATATGCTGGAGAATAGAGTTGTAACAAAACAGATGGAGGATGAGTAATGGAGAAGTTAAATGTCGCTATAGCAGATGACAATGAAAAAATGTTGGACTTATTGGGGAATCTTATTAACGAAGACAAAGAGCTGGAATTAGTAGGGCATGCTAATAACGGCGCCGAAATTTACGATATTATCAAAGAAAAAGAACCGGATGTTGTACTTTTAGATATTATCATGCCGAAAGTAGACGGGCTGACCGTTATGGAAAAAGTCAGCAAAGATACCAATTTGAAAAAACACCCGGCTTTTATTATTGTATCTGCTGTAGGACAAGAACAGATTACGGAGGACGCGTTTCAGCTGGGAGCAAATTACTATATCCTGAAGCCTTTTGATAATGACATGCTTTTATCCAGAATTAAGCATGTAAGACAGGCCAGGGACAACAGAAGACGGGATTTAAGAAAAGTGAATGCATATGAGAGTGACAGCAGTTATTATGAGAGAAACCTGGAGGCGGACGTTACCAATATTATTCATGAAATTGGTGTACCGGCCCATATTAAAGGTTACCAGTATTTGAGAGATGCCATTATTCTGTCTGTAAACGATATGGAAATGCTGAATTCAATTACGAAAATTCTCTATCCTACCATTGCAAAAAAACACCAGACCACACCCAGCAGAGTGGAGAGAGCCATACGCCATGCCATTGAGGTGGCCTGGAGCAGAGGGAAGATGGACACTATCGATGAACTGTTCGGCTATACTGTAAGTACGGGAAAAGGCAAGCCCACAAACTCCGAATTTATCGCCCTGATTGCCGACAAAATACGTCTGGAATACAGGAAATAAGTTGAAACAGAGGGGAAAAATAACTTTTCTTTGCATAAAAAATGGGGTATAATATGAATAAAGCTTTGATTTGCAAGGAGGGTGTTTCAGTGAAAAAAATATTATTTGTGGCATCAGAGGCAGTTCCGTTTATAAAAACAGGGGGATTAGCGGACGTAGTGGGAGCTTTGCCGAAATGCTTTGATAAAAATGAGTATGATGTGCGTGTGATTATTCCCAAATATTTATGCATGAAAGAAGAATACAAAAACCAGTTGCAGTATGTGACCCATTTTTACATGGATATTGGCTACAGACGGGAATATGTAGGGATTATGCAGCTGGTTCACGAAGGTATCCAGTATTATTTTATTGACAATGAATATTATTTCTCAGGCTATCAGCCATACGGAGACATTCGTTTTGATATTGAAAAATTTGCCTTTTTCTCAAAGGCAGCCCTGTCTATACTTCCGGTCATTGATTTCCGTCCGGACCTTATTCACTGCCACGACTGGCAGACAGGCCTCATTCCGGTATATTTAAAAGACAGTTTCCAGGGCGGTCCTTTCTATCAGGGCATTAAGACTGTTATGACCATACATAACCTGAAATTCCAGGGAACCTGGGATATTAAGACCATTCGGGAACTGACCGGTCTGCCGGCTTACTACTTTACACCGGATAAACTGGAAGCTTATAAAGACGCTAATTTGTTAAAAGGCGGACTGGTTTATGCCGATGCCATTACCACCGTCAGCAATACTTATGCAGAAGAGATTAAGACGGAGTTTTACGGAGAACATCTGGACGGCCTTTTAAGAGCCCGCGCCCATGATTTGCGGGGAATTGTAAACGGTATTGATTATGAAGAATACAATCCGGAAACAGATACATTTCTGGCGAAAAATTACAATGCCAAGAATTTCCGGAAAGAAAAAGTGAAAAATAAACTGGCCCTGCAAAAAGAACTGGGACTGCAGGAAGACCCCAAGGTAATGATGATTGGTGTGGTTTCCCGTCTCACAGACCAGAAGGGCTTTGATTTGGTAAATTATGTAATGGACGAGTTGTGCCAGGACAGTATCCAGCTGGTGGTTCTGGGAACCGGTGAAGAACGGTATGAAAACATGTTCCGTCATTTTGCATGGAAATATCAGGGAAAAGTATCTGCCAATATTTTCTATGACAACGGACTGTCACACAGAATTTATGCGTCCTGTGATGCGTTTTTGATGCCGTCCTTATTTGAACCCTGCGGCTTGAGCCAGCTTATGAGCCTTCGTTACGGTACGCTTCCCATTGTAAGAGAAACAGGAGGCTTAAAAGACACAGTGCAGCCGTACAATGAGTACGAAAGTACAGGTACAGGCTTCAGCTTTACAAATTACAATGCCCATGAAATGCTGGGCACGATTCGTTATGCGGAATCTGTTTACTATGATAAGAAGAGAGAATGGAACAAACTGGTAGACAGAGCCATGGCCAAGGATTTCTCCTGGGCAAGTTCTGCAAAACAATATGAAGAAATGTACAGCTGGTTAATCGGCGGCTGAGAATAGCAAAAGAATCCTGTTATAGAAAATGAGAATTCTGCCATACTAAGAATGTGAACAAAAAACATTCAGGAGGAAAATGCCATGACAGAAATCTCGGTACTTGATTTACAGAATCTGCGTCATTTAATCGGCGGCTTTGAAACTACCCACTGCAAAATGCAGGACTATGCCCATGAGGCACAGGACCCGCAGGTAAAACAGTTTTTCCAGAAATCCGCACAGTGTGCAATGGAAAGCAAGCAGCAGTTAATGCAGTTTTTACAGTAGCAGGAGGGAAAGAAAATGACAGATAAGACAATGGTAGCAGATACCCTGGCAGGAATTAACGGAGAACTGGTGCGCTATGGAGAAATGATTAGCCAGACAGAGAACCAGCAGTTGAAACAGGCGTTAAAACAAATGCGGAATCAGTGTGAAATGTCTCAGGAGGAAATCTATCAGATTGCCAGAGCCAAAAGTTATTACGTTCCGGCTGCGTGTGCAAAGCCGGAGGAAGTAGCCCATGTGCGTTCCGTACTGAGTCAGCCGGGAATGTAAAAGAGAAGAAAAACAAATTCGGGAAATAGACCGAAAAGGGAAAAGAGTCTGCTGCAGGACAGAGAAAAAGAGATGCTCTGTTTTGCAGGGACTCTTTTTCTGTTGTCATGAGAAAAGGGGAATGATACAATAGGAATATCAGAAATGGGGAGAAGGAATGTGCGATGGAGAAAAAAGCAGAAAGTTGTGTTTGCGGCAGAGAAGACAAATTCTATTATGTGATTTCGGAGTCTTGTGTTAGGTGTGGAGCCTGTGAAGAAGTCTGTCCTGCGGGGGCCATTCGGAAGGATGAGGAAAAATACGAGATACTTCCGGAAAAATGCATAGACTGCGGTACTTGCTCAGCCGTCTGTCCCACAGAAGCGGCTCAGCCTGTACCGGTGATTCGGGAGAGCATTTCGCTGCAGGACATAGACAGAAAGAAATGCTATTTCAATCCGGGCTGCGCTTTAGGGCTGTACAAACCGGAGGTTCCTGAAAAAATGCTGAAACTTCTGCAGAAATATTTCGGAGAAGTAAAAATGCACAATATTTGCTGCAGAAACAATCCGAAACTGGAAGAAGGTTCTGTTATCATTAATAATTGTGCAGGATGCGACCGCCGCTTTCGTTCTTTGTATGAAGATATCTGCACAATTTCATACTGGGAAGTGTTGAATGGCATTGCAGACTTGCAGCTGCCGGATTATACAGGCCTTACAGTGTCTGTTCATGATTCCTGCGGTTATCGGCATAAGCCGCAGGTACATCGCGCAGTCAGAAATCTTTTGCGGAAAATGCATGTGGAAATCGTGGAAGAGGGGCTTACAGGGACTAAATCCGTGTGCTGCGGTGACAACTTTTACGGACTGGTTCCTAATGAGCAGGTGGAGAAACGGATACAGCTGCGGGCTTCCCAGCTATCCTGCCAGGATGTGGTGGTATATTGCATTGGCTGCGTGCGGGGGATGAATGCGGCGGGGAAAATCCCCCATTATCTGCCGGATATGCTGTTTGGCCGCAAGACAGAACTGATGTCGGATTCTCTGAACCAATATCACACAAAGCTTGCAGATTATATTGCGCGGCATTAAGAGAGGAATCATTTATCTGGTTTTGATAAGCGATGTCCATGGAGAAGCAAGGAGAGAAAAGCAATGATTCTTTTAATTACAGGCGCCTCTCACACAGGAAAGACCCTGTTGGCACAAAAACTTCTTGAAAAATACAAATACCCGTATCTGTCCATAGACCTTTTAAAGATGGGCTTAATCCGAAGCAAAAATACAGAGTTGACGCCCGAAGACGACGAAGAACTGGAGACATATCTGTGGCCCATTGTGCGGGAAATGGTGAAAACAGCCATTGAAAATAAGCAGAATCTGATTGTGGAGGGCTGTTACATTCCTCTTAACTGGAAAGAAGATTTTTCAGAAAAATATGCCAGGGAAATTCAGTGTTATTGTCTGGTGATGAGCAGAGATTATATCGAAAAAAATTTTTCGGATATAAAAAAGTATGCGAATGTGATTGAACAGCGCATGGACGACTGTGCGTGTACCAAAGAAATGGTCATGGCAGACAATAAACACTATTTAGAACAATGCAAAAAGTATGGCTGTAACTATATTTTGATTGAGGACGATTATCAGATAGAGGTAAGGCTGTAAAGACAGAAACGAAAATTTGGACAGGAAAAGGAGGTGGCTCTATATGAAAGAGCGGGAAGAAATCATTCGTCTGTGGTTTGCCATGTGGGTTCAGCAAAAAGATATGGGAATTCATAAAATCTTTACGGAAGATGTAGTATATATTGAAAGCTGGGGACCAAAATACACAAATTGCACTACGGTAAAGCACTGGTTTCAGGAGTGGAATGCCAGGGGACGAGTGCTTATATGGGAAATAAAACAATACTTCCATAAAGACAATCAAACGATTGCAGAATGGTATTTTAAAAATGAGATGAAGAATGGCAGCATAGACGAGTTTGACGGAATGTCTCTCATAGAATGGACAGCGGACAACAAAATCAAACTGCTGCAGGAATTTGGGTGTAACCGCAATCATTATAATCCTTATGAAAACAGCGCAATACCCAGATTCCGGAATGAAAAAGTGAATTGGTTTTAGCAAGGCAGGGAAAGAATAAAACATGAAAAAAGGCTTGATTTCCTCTTGACAGAACTTCTAAATGGGTTCATACTAAAAACACCTTTAAAACATTTTCTGAGTCTGTCACATTTAGTACATATCGAGAATATGGCTTCCTGTGACAGCTCCAACCTTTCAGTTTCAGACGGCATTCGCCGCAAAATCCACCTTATAAAAATAAAAGACAGGCAGGTGATTTCTGTGAAAAACAGTTGACAAGCAGGGAAAAGTGTACTATCATGAAATATATAAACGAACATAAGTTCGTGGTTTGAGAGCAGCAGGAAAAGGAGATTAAATATGGCACAGATGGTCAAAGAAGATAAATTAAAGGCTCTGGATGGAGCACTGGCACAGATTGAAAAGCAGTTTGGAAAAGGTTCTGTGATGAAACTGGGAGATTCCACAGCCAATATGAATGTGGAAACCGTTCCTACAGGTGCGCTGAGTCTGGATATTGCCCTTGGTCTGGGCGGGATTCCAAAGGGAAGAATTGTAGAGGTTTACGGACCGGAGTCCAGTGGTAAGACAACCGTAGCTCTTCATATGGTAGCAGAGGTACAGAAAAGAGGAGGAATTGCAGGATTTATTGATGCGGAGCATGCTCTGGATCCTGCTTATGCAAAAAATATCGGAGTAGATATCGACAATTTATACATTTCCCAGCCGGACAATGGCGAGCAGGCTCTGGAAATTACAGAAACCATGGTGCGTTCCGGCGCTGTGGACATTATCATTGTGGACTCTGTAGCCGCACTTGTGCCAAAGGCAGAGATTGAAGGCGATATGGGAGATTCCCATGTGGGGCTTCAGGCACGTCTTATGTCACAGGCTTTGAGAAAGCTGACAGCTCATATCAGCAAATCCAACTGTATTGTTATTTTCATTAACCAGCTTCGTGAAAAAGTGGGTGTTATGTTTGGAAATCCGGAAGTTACTACGGGTGGACGTGCACTGAAATTCTATTCTTCTATCCGTATGGATGTGCGCAGAATTGAGACACTGAAACAGGGCGGAGAAATGGTAGGAAACCGAACCAGAATCAAAGTCGTAAAAAACAAGATTGCGCCTCCGTTTAAGGAAGCCGAATTTGACATTATGTTTGGAGAAGGAATTTCCAGAGAAGGGGATATTTTGGATTTGGCGGCTAATATCGGCGTAGTGAATAAAAGTGGTGCATGGTATGCTTATAATGACGGAAAAATTGGACAGGGACGTGAAAATGCCAAGAAATATTTAAAAGAAAATCCGGAAATTTCCGAAGAAATCGAAAAGAAAGTGAGAGAATTCTATAGTCTGATTCCGAAAGAAGAAGGCGCGGAGGCGCAGAATGCAGACAGTACAAATACGGAGAAATCCGTAGAGGGTCTTCAGCCTGCAGAGCGTAATAAAGAAGATTAAGGAGGGGAACTTCCATGACGGTTACAGAGATAAAAGCTGTAACAAAACAGAAGTTTCAGGTGGAACTTGACGGGCAGGAGACCTTTGTTTTATACAGGGGTGAGTTGTCCCGCTATGGAATCGAAGAGGAGCGGGAACTTTCTCCGGAAGTATACCGGGAATTGGTGGAGGAGGTGCTCACAAAGAGGGCAAAGCTTCGAGCCATGCACCTTCTTCAGAAAATGGACCGGACAAAAGCAGATTTAAGAAGAAAACTGGAGCAGAGCGGTTATCCCGTCCAAGCCGTGGAAGCGGCTCTGGATTATGTGGAATCCTTCCACTATATTGACGATGCCCGCTATGCAGCCATGTATATAGAAAATCAAAAGAGCCGAAAAGGTATGGCGAGAATCCGCATGGAACTTGTACAAAAAGGCGTATCCTCAGAAATTATACAGCAGGCCTTTGAAGAAGCAGAGGAAAAGACAGATTCCAGGAGTGTCATCCGGCAGATGCTGGAGAAAAAACGAAGAGGGGAAGGCCCTTTGGAGGAAAAAGAGAAGCAGCGGTTATATGGCTTTTTTATGCGGAAAGGTTTTTCTTCTTCTGATATTTTGGCAGTTTTTCGCGAATTGTGAAATTACACAGAAATACGGTTTTTACTTCATGGTTTTCTGTTGACTTTTTTCAAAATTCAGTATAAAATTATACTGTTGTATCCGTACAATGAAAACTAAATAAGGAGGTGCTCCTGTGATAAGCTATGTAATAATTGCAATTGTTGCTGTAGCTGTTTCACTGCTGATTTCCATTCCGATGACTGCAAATATTTCAGTGAAGAAAAAAGCGGAAAAAGATGCGGAAACTATCGGTACAGCGGAAGTGAAAGCAAGAAGCATTATAGATGAAGCATTGAAGACTGCTGAAACAAAAAAACGTGAAGCTCTCTTAGAAGCAAAAGAAGAAAATCTCCGAACCAAGAACGAGTTGGAAAAAGAGACAAAAGAGAGAAGAAACGAACTTCAGAAGTACGAAAAACGTGTTTTGTCGAAAGAAGAGGCTCTTGATAAGAAAGCAGATGCTTTGGAGAGAAGAGAAGCCGAGTACACAGCAAAGGAAGCAGAATTAAAGAAAAAAGAAAAGAAAGTCGATGAATTACAAGGACAGAGAGTACAGGAACTGGAAAGAATTTCAGGTCTGACCTCCGAACAGGCAAAAGATTATCTGTTGAAAACTGTTGAAGACGAAGTAAAAATTGACACCGCCAAGCTTTACAAAGAATTGGAAAGCAAGGCAAAAGAAGAAGCCGATAAAAAGGCGAAAGAGTATGTAGTAACTGCGATTCAGAAATGTGCAGCAGACCATGTGGCAGAAGCGACAATTTCTGTTGTACAGCTTCCGAGTGATGAGATGAAAGGTCGTATCATCGGACGTGAAGGACGAAACATCCGAACACTGGAGACGCTGACAGGTGTGGATTTGATTATTGATGACACTCCTGAGGCTGTGGTGTTATCCGGATTTGACCCTATCCGAAGAGAAGTCGCCCGAATTGCTCTGGAAAAATTGATTGTAGACGGACGTATTCATCCGGCAAGAATTGAAGAAATGGTTGAAAAGGCTCAAAGAGAAGTTGAATCTATGATGAGAGAAGAAGGAGAAGCAGCGGCACTGGAAGTTGGTGTCCATGGTATTCATCCGGAACTCATTCGTCTTCTGGGCCGCATGAAGTTCCGCTCCAGCTACGGACAGAATGCATTGAAACATTCTATCGAAGTGGCACAGCTGGCAGGTTTGCTGGCAGGCGAAGTAGGAACAGATATACGAATGGCGAAAAGAGCAGGTCTGCTCCATGACATTGGTAAGTCTATCGACCATGAGGTAGAAGGCTCCCATATTCAGATTGGTGCTGACTTATGTAGAAAATATAAAGAATCACAGATTGTGATTAATGCTGTAGAGTCCCATCACGGCGATGTGGAACCTACATCCCTGGTTGCCTGTATTGTACAGGCTGCAGACGCAATTTCTGCGGCAAGACCAGGTGCGAGAAGAGAAACTTTAGAAACTTATACCAACAGATTAAAACAGTTAGAAGACATTACAAACTCCTTTAAGGGAGTAGATAAATCTTTTGCTATTCAGGCAGGAAGGGAAATTCGTGTTATGGTAGTACCGGAGCATGTTACAGATGCGGATATGGTACTTTTGGCCAGAGACATTTCCAAACAGATTGAAGCAGAACTGGAATATCCGGGACAGATTAAAGTAAACGTAATCCGCGAATCAAGAGTTGTAGATTATGCCAAGTAATAAAATCGACTGAAACGATGAAAAAGAAAAGACCCCAAGGGAGAGTAATCCGGGGTCTTTTTTCTTTTGGGAAAACATAGACTGTAATGGGTGAAGAGAATGAAAAAATATAGTAAAATGTTTTCCATATTATATATGGCAGGGTTTGCAGCGGGAATTGTGTGCACGAATCTGCTTTTTGAGAAGACGGGCTATCAGAGCAGTCTTTTGTCCATATATCTGGCGGATGCAGTGCAGAAGGAGACAGAAAAGGCAGGTCTTTTCGGAGAATTGCTGGTAAGAAGAGGAGTCTTTTTTGGATTTGGAACCATTTGTGGTCTGACTGCGGTGGGAGTTCCGCTGGTTGCCATGAGTCTTATCTGGTTTGGATTTCTGGCGGGAAGTCTTATGACAACATTTTTGCTGGAATACGGTATTCGGGGAATTTTCCTGGGAATTATATCCTTTGTGCCCCAGATGTTTTTTTATGTTCCGGGTTGGTTGATTTTTTTCTTTTCTGTAATACAGATGAGTCAGAAATTTTGGGGAAACCGGAAAAGAGAGTCGGCAGACTATCGGGCCTATTTCTTTTTTCTTTCCTTGGCAGCCGTGTGCCTGCTTTTGGGAATCTGGCAGGAAAGTTATGTTAATCAAAATCTTTTAAACTATATTTGGAAAAAATGGGTTTGAGTTCATAAAAAATTAATATTTAGCAACTTACCACATGTGGTATTTGAGTAAAAATAATCGTTCGATATGTTGTGTAAAAGGGGAAAACCTTTTAAAAACAGGGATTTTTGTTAAATTAAGGTTTGATTTTTGTGTGATATATGATATATAATCAAACTATGCCTACAGAAGGGGAATGAAATATGAAGTGCGAAATAGAAGAGTTTATTGGCTATTTACATAATACCAGAGGCACTTCCAAAAATACAGAAGTTTCATATGAACGTGATTTGAAAAAGCTGGAGCGTTTTTTGACAGAGGAGAAAATAGAGAGTGTAGAGCAAGTCAATGCCACACTTTTGAACTCTTATGTTATGTACATGGAGAGAAAGAATTTTGCAGCGTCATCTATTTCCAGAAGTATTGCTTCTATCAGAGCGTTTTTTCATTTTTTATGTCAGACAAGAAGCTGGAAAGAAAATCCGGCTGAGCATTTGAAAGCACCGAAGATAGAGAAAAAAATGCCTGGTATTCTCACGATAGATGAAGTGGATTTGCTTTTGAAGCAGCCGCGGGAAAACACGGCAAAGGGAATCCGGGACAGAGCTATGCTGGAACTTTTGTATGCCACTGGTATCAGAGTAAGTGAATTAATCAGCCTTACCTTAAAAGATATTAATTTGAAACTGGGATATATTACCTGCAGCAGCGGGGAGAAGGAGCGAGTGATTCCATTTGGAAGTGCTGCGAAAAGGTCTGTGGAACATTATATGGAAGGGGCCAGGGCAGAACTTTTAGGTTCTCAGGAAAGTGAAATGTTGTTTTTAAACTGTTCCGGGAAATCTATGAGCCGTCAGGGGTTCTGGAAGGTACTGAAAAGCTATGCGGAGGCAGCAGGTATTCAGCAGGACATTACACCTCATACCCTGCGCCATTCTTTTGCCGCCCATCTGGTACAGAATGGTGCGGATTTAAAAAGTGTTCAGGAAATGATGGGACATTCAGACATTTCCACCACCCAGATTTACATGAATATGAACATGAATAAGATTCGGGATGTGTATATGAAAGCGCACCCCAGAAGATAAAAAGCAAGAAAAAGCCCTTTGGGGTATGCCAAGAGAAAGGTATACGCTCAAAGGGTTTTGTTTTGTACGGATATCAGCAGAGTTCTGCAATGGTATAGATGAGTTTTTCGGTATCTTCCCAGCCAAGGCAGGGGTCTGTGATAGATTTGCCGTAAACGTGGTCAGGACCGATTTTCTGGCTTCCTTCTACCAGGTAACTTTCAATCATAACGCCTTTTACCAGATTACGGATATCCGGGGAGACCAGACGACTGTGGAGTACTTCTTTTACAATGCGAATCTGCTCCTTGAATTTTTTGCCGGAGTTGGAGTGGTTGGCATCAATGATGGCAGCAGGATTTGCCAAGTCTTTTTCCCGGTACATATCCAGAAGACGCTGCAAATCTTCGTAATGATAGTTGGGAATCGTATTGCCATGTTTGCTGACGGCACCTCTTAAAATGGTGTGGGTCAGAGGATTTCCCTCAGTAGCCACTTCCCAGCCTCTGGAGATAAAATCGTGTCCGGCTTGTGCTGCAATCACAGAATTTATCATAACGGAGAAATCACCGCTGGTAGGGTTTTTCATACCTGCCGGAATGTCCAGGCCGCTGACCATAAGGCGGTGCTCCTGATTTTCTACAGAACGGGCGCCGATGGCAACGTAGGAAAGTAGGTCAGAAAGATAATGCCAGTTATCGGGATAAAGCATTTCGTCAGCGGAAGTCAGACCTGTTTCGGCAAGAGAACGCAGGTGCATTCTGCGAATAGCCAGAATACCGGCCAGAACGTCAGGCTTAGCTTCCGGGTCAGGCTGATGCAGCATGCCTTTATAGCCCTCGCCTGTGGTGCGCGGTTTGTTGGTATAAATACGGGGTACCAGTACCACACGTTCTTTTACTTTTTCCTGCAGACGGGCCAGGCGGTTGGTGTATTCGCAGACAGATTCCTCGTTGTCTGCAGAGCAGGGACCTACAATGACAAGAAATTTGTCTGATTTTCCGGTGAAAATATCCTGAATCATGGTATCACGGATGGCTTTCGCTTTTTTTAATTTTTCGGGTACCGGAATTTGTTCTTTGACTTCATCCGGGGTGGGGAGTTGTTTGATGAATGAAAAACTCATGGCAGTCTCCTTTGTATTTCGTAATCAATATTCTTCAAAACCAAATTATAATACAAGAAAACAGTATTGTCGATAGTTTTGCACAAAATACTTCAAAACTTTAAAGCGATTATGTATGAAAATAATCGCGAAGAAAATAAACAGACAAAAGTGTGGACAAAAGTTCGCTGACAATCAGTCCCCAAAGGTATCCGATAATGCCGTATTTTGGAATGACCAGGCAGACAAATGCCAGACGGACTCCAAGCCCCAGGGTATTCAGCAGGAAACTCTGGTTTACCAGCCCCAGACCATTTAAAATGCCGCCCAGGGTACCGGAGAGGTACAGGCAGGGACAGATAAAGGACAGGATTTTGATAAAGGTTCCGGCAAACTCGCTTTTGAAAAGAAGCAGCCCCAGGAAATTGCCTGCAAAATAGAAAAAGGCAGTAGACGCTGCCCCTAAAAGCAGACAGTATTTCATAGAAAGAAAGATACTGCGCCGGATGTGGTTGCGGTTGCCAACAGCCTGCTGCTCGGCTACAGAGGGAAGCAAAACCGTAGAAACGGCGTTGGTAATAGCAGAGGGAAAGAGTATCAGCGGCAGAGCCATTCCGGTGAGAGTCCCATAGACAGAAAGGGCAGAGGCATTGTCCAGTCCATACAGCCTAAGATGTCCGGGGATGAGCACAGACTCGATACTGTGCAGCAGATTGACTAAAAGCCGGTTGCAGGTCAGAGGAAAGGAGAGACAGACAATGGCTTTTATATCTGCAAAAGGCGATTTCATAAAGCGCAAAGAATATTGCTGTTTCTTATAATCCAAAAGAATAAAAAATCCGGAGAACACCATGGAGGCCAGTTCTCCGCCCAGAAGTCCGCTGACAGCCAGGGCGGGTGTAGGGGAAATTCCTTGTTCTGTCTGAATAAGAAAAAGAAGATAGGAAGTGCCAATACGAGCGCACTGTTCCAGAAGCTGCGCAGCAGCCGGAACGGCCAGTTTTTTCCGGGCAAAGCAGTAGCCGTTGACACAGGCATGAAAAGTTCCCATGGGAATGGAAAGAGCCATGATTTTTAAAAGGGGAGTACAGCTTTCTTCCAAGAGAATGTGCACTGCAAACCAGGAGGCATGACGGTACAGGAAAAAAGAGGACAGCAATGCAATCAAAACGGACAGGAAGGTGGAAAGGAGAAAAATATCTCTGGCTCCCTGCTCGTCTTTTAAGGCAGCTCTTGCGGCTGTAAATCTGGAGATTGCGGTCTGAATCCCTCCTACAGAGAGGGCAAAACACAGGGTATGGATGGGGAAAATAAGCTGGTAGATTCCCATGCCCTGCGCACCAATCACCTGGGAGAGGAATATTCTATAAATAAATCCCAGAATTTTTGTCAGGAATCCGGAGAGGGTTAAGAGCAGGGTTCCTTTTAAAAGCAGATGCCTGTCGTTCATAGTTTCACCGATTTTTCCTTTTTCCTAAATATATTCCCAAAAGGTGCTTGACAGAACAGAGGAAAGGTGATATTCTACTTCCAGATTAGAAATCCGACTAAAATAGTAGGAATTGAAAAGAGGCGATAAATTGAAACTTTCCACAAAGGGCAGGTATGGTCTGCGGGCGATGATTGACCTGGCGCTGTATAGTGATGAAGAGGCAGTGTCCATACAAAGTATTTCTGCCAGACAGAACATTTCCGACAATTATCTGGAACAGCTTGTGCGCAAGCTGAAGAAAGAGGGACTGGTGGTCAGCGTCCGGGGAGCCCAGGGTGGTTACAGACTGGCAAAGCCGGCAGATGAAATTTCGGTAGGAGATGTGCTAAGAGCTTTGGAGGGCAGCCTGGAGGCAGTTTCCTGCGGCGAGGGAAATAACCTTCACTGTCAGGGAGAAGACTTATGCGTGACCCGGTATGTCTGGCAGAGAATTAATCGAAGTATTCAGGAAACAGTGGATTCCATTATGATAAGCCAACTGGTAGAAGAAAGCCGCAAGGTGCGGGAAAAAGGACAAATTAAAGTGCAAAAATGTGATTAATAGGAGATGAAGATTATGAAGACGAGAATTTATCTGGATAATGCAGCAACTACAAAGACTTCTAAAGAAGTAGTAGATGCCATGCTTCCTTATTTTACAGAGGATTACGGAAATCCTTCCAGTATTTACGAAATTGGACAGAGAAGTAAAGAGGCTATTACAAAGGCCCGTGAGCAGATTGCACAGGTGATTGGCGCAAAAACGGAAGAAATTTATTTTACCGCAGGCGGCAGTGAGTCTGACAACTGGGCGTTAAAGGCGGCTTTTGAAGCATATTCAGGCAAGGGCAATCACATCATTACTACGAAAATTGAGCACCATGCGATTTTGCATACCTGCGAATATCTGGAAAAACAGGGCGCCAGAATCACCTACCTGGATGTAGATGAAAACGGTCTGGTAGATTTGGAGGAACTGCAGAAAGCCATCTGTCCAGAAACAATTCTGATTTCTGTTATGTTTGCCAACAATGAAATCGGAACCATTGAGCCGGTGAAGGAAATCGGTATGATTGCAAAAGAACATGGGGTACTTTTCCATACCGACGCAGTACAGGCATTTGGTCAGGTTCCCATTGATGTAAACGAGATGAACATTGATATGTTAAGTTCCAGTGCCCATAAGATTAACGGACCCAAGGGAATCGGCTTTCTCTATATCCGCAAGGGCGTGAAAATCCGTTCTTTTGTACACGGCGGTGCCCAGGAAAGAAAGAGAAGAGCCGGAACGGAAAATGTACCGGGAATTGTAGGTTATGGTGTGGCTGCCAAAAGAGCGGCAGAGAGCATGGAAGAGCGCACAAAAAAGGAAAGAGAACTGAGAGATTATCTTATTGAGAGAGTCTTAAAAGAGGTTCCTTATGTAAAATTAAACGGAGACCCGGTAAAACGTCTTCCGAATAATATGAATTTCAGTTTCCGGTTTATCGAAGGGGAATCCCTGCTGATTATGCTGGATATGAAAGGAATTGCAGGTTCCAGTGGTTCTGCATGTACTTCCGGTTCCTTAGACCCTTCTCATGTACTTCTGGCTATCGGCCTGCCTCATGAGATTGCACACGGTTCTCTGCGTCTGACTCTTGGGGAAGACATTACGAAGGAAGACTTGGATTACACTCTGGAGCAGATAAAAGAAATCGTGGGAAGACTGCGGGAACTGTCCCCGTTATATGAAGATTTTGTAAGAAAACAGGAAAAACAGAAACAGTAAGAAAAATAAGAGAATTTTTTGAATAAACGGAGGAATTTATTATGTACAGTGAAAAAGTTATGGACCATTTTCAGAATCCAAGAAATGTAGGAGAAATCGAAAATGCCAGTGGTGTGGGTACTGTAGGCAATGCAAAATGTGGAGATATTATGCGTATCTATCTGGATATTGACGAAAACCAGATTATCAGAGACTGTAAGTTCAAAACCTTTGGATGCGGTGCAGCAGTGGCCACTAGCAGCATGGCAACAGAACTGGTAAAAGGAAAAAACATTCAGGAAGCACTGCAGATAACCAATAAAGCGGTTATGGAAGCGCTGGACGGACTTCCGCCAGTGAAGGTGCACTGCTCTTTGCTGGCAGAAGAGGCTATTCATGCAGCATTATGGGATTATGCGGAAAAGAATGGAATCAAAATCGAGGGACTGACCAAACCGAAATCTGACATTCATGAGGGCGAAGAGGAAGAAGAGGAAGAATATTAATGGCAAAGAAAAAGGTAGTGGTAGGGATGTCCGGCGGTGTGGATTCCTCTGTGGCAGCCTGGCTTTTGAAACAGCAGGGGTATGATGTTATTGGCGTTACCATGCAGATATGGCAGGAGGAAGACCGGGAGTTTCAGGAAGAAAACGGGGGCTGTTGCGGTCTGAGCGCCGTAGACGATGCCAGAAGAGTAGCTCAAGTGCTGGATATTCCCTACTACGTCATGAATTTCAGAAAAGAGTTTAAAGAAAATGTCATTGATTACTTTACCAGAGAGTATCTGGAGGGCAGAACACCCAATCCCTGTATCGCCTGTAACCGTTATGTGAAATGGGAGTCCCTTTTAAAGAGAAGTCTGGATATTGGCGCCGATTACATTGCTACCGGACATTATGCCAGAGTGGAACAGCTGCCAAACGGCAGGTATGCTATCCGCAATTCGGTTACTGCAAAAAAAGACCAGACCTATGCGCTTTATAATCTGACACAGGAACAGCTTTCCAGAACATTGATGCCGGTGGGAGACTACACAAAAGACGAAATCCGCCGTATGGCAGAGGAAGCCGGACTTCCCGTGGCACATAAAAAGGACAGTCAGGAAATCTGTTTTGTGCCGGATAATGACTATGCAGGTTTTATTGAGGAGCATACAGGCAGAAAAACAGAAAAGGGTAATTATGTCCTGGAAGACGGCAGTGTTATCGGGCAGCACCAGGGAATTATCCATTACACCATTGGCCAGAGAAAAGGTTTGAATCTTGCCATGGGTCATCCCGTTTTTGTGACGGAAATCCGTCCTGAGAGCAACGAGGTAGTCATTGGAGAAAATGAAGATTTATTCGTATATAGTCTGCTTTGCGACAGGGTGAATTTTATGGCCATGGAAAAGCTGGAGGAGGGCAGAAATCTTACAGCAAAAATTCGTTATAATCATTCGGGTGCACCTTGTACACTAAAGGATGCAGGTGACGGAAAGGTAATAGTGACTTTTCAAGAACCTCAAAGAGCCATCACGCCGGGACAGGCTGTCGTCTTTTATCAGGGCGAATATGTGGCAGGAGGCGGCATTATTCTGGGAAAAGCATAAAGAATAGGCAGATAAGAAAAAGGGCTGCTGTATCAGAGGAAAATCGTCTGATACGGCAGCCTTTTTGAGACTGGAAATCTGGTTTTTAAAGCTTTATAAATTCCGGTTTTCTCTTTTTAAAAATGGTATAATACCGGAATCCACAGGCTTTTAACAGCTCGCCCATTTTTGGAAAATCGTAAGCCATATGTTCCGGTGTATGGCCGTCAGAGCCCAGCGTCAGAATTTCCCCTCCCAGTTCCCGGTAGCGAGTCAGAATATCCTCTGTGGGGTTTGGGTGACCCAGTCCATATTTAAAGCCCGCACTGTTACATTCCAGTCCAATGCCCTTTTCAATCAGAGTTTTGAGAATTTCGTCCAGAATATCCCTGTAAGCCCAGTAAGAATAATCTTTGTTTTTCTCAGGGCCGTAGCGTACTACATAGTCAATATGCCCACAGGTATCAAAGCAGGAGAAAGTTTTCAGGTTTTCCAGAACCACTTCAAAATACCGATGGTAGGCCTGGTACTGGGTTCTGCCCTCATAAAAATCTTTCTTATAGGGGTCCAGACGGTCGGCTACATGGACGGAGCCGATGAGAAAGTCAAAGTCAGAAGAAGTGGCAAGGGTCGGAATTTCCTTTTTTAAATGAGGCTGAAGTCCCATTTCGAGACCGAAAAACACAGAGATGGTATCTGCGTATTTTTCTTTCAGTTCCCGGCAGGTTTTTTCGTAGGCAGGCAAATCAACCAGAAAGTTCAGCTCTCCCGGGGGAAAATCCAAATCCATATGTTCTGTAAAGCAGATACCGGGAAGCCCCAGGGCAATGCCTCTTTGAATCATGGACTCCATAGGAGCCTGGCTGTCACTGGAAAAAGAGGTATGCAGATGAAAATCATAATACATGGCAAAACTCCTTTACTGTAAAATATGCTTTTTTCTACATTATAAACGCTGATTTGCAGGGGTTTCAAGTGGTATTACAGGAAATTGCTATTTCATAAAAAGGAATTTTGAAAATAGACTTGAATTTTTGGATAAAAACAGGTACAATATGGACAAGGTTGATGTTTCTTTAACGAAGTTAGGCTTTAAAGCTAAACTCTGTTAAAGAACTCCCATATAAATCAATCACTTTTAGGAGGAATGAAAATCATGGCAGTAAAAGTAGCAATTAATGGTTTTGGACGTATTGGACGTCTTGCATTCAGACAGATGTTCGGAGCAGAAGGATTTGAAATCGTTGCAATCAACGACTTAACATCTCCAGCTATGTTAGCTCACTTACTGAAATATGATTCTACTCAGGGTAGATATGAATTAGCTGATAAAGTAACAGCAGGTGAAGATTCCATCACAGTTGACGGAAAAGAAATCAAAATTTACGCAAAAGCTAATGCAGCTGAACTTCCTTGGGGAGAAATCGGTGTAGACGTAGTTCTGGAGTGTACAGGATTCTACACATCTAAAGACAAAGCACAGGCTCACATTGATGCAGGCGCTAAGAAAGTTGTTATTTCCGCTCCGGCTGGAAACGACCTTCCTACCATCGTTTACAATGTAAACCATGAAACATTAACAGAAAATGACAACATCATTTCTGCAGCTTCCTGTACAACAAACTGCTTAGCTCCTATGGCAAAAGCATTAAATGACTTAGCTGAAATCCAGTCCGGTATTATGTGCACAATTCACGCTTACACAGGCGATCAGATGACACTGGACGGACCACAGAGAAAAGGTGATTTAAGACGTTCCCGTGCAGCAGCAGTAAACATTGTTCCTAACAGCACAGGTGCTGCAAAAGCTATCGGATTAGTTATTCCTGAATTAAACGGAAAATTAATCGGCGCTGCTCAGCGTGTACCGACACCTACAGGTTCTACAACAATCTTAACAGCAGTTGTAAAAGGAAACGTTACAAAAGAACAGATTAACGATGCTATGAAAGCAGCAGCTACAGAATCTTTCGGATACAACACAGATGAAATCGTATCCAGTGATATCGTTGGTATGAGATTCGGTTCTCTGTTCGACGCTACACAGACAATGGTTCTTCCATTAGACAACGGCACAACAGAAGTTCAGGTTGTATCATGGTATGACAACGAAAACTCTTACACAAGCCAGATGGTTAGAACAATCAAATACTTCGGAAAATTATTAAACAAATAATTTCAAGTATTTATAAAGGCTCAGGAAGGGGTCCGGTCTATTGTGGGCCGGACCCCTTTCGTTTTTTCAGACCCGAAGAATAAGGAAAAGGAGGCATTTTTTAATGCTCAATAAAAAATCAGTTGACGATATTAACGTAAAAGGAAAAAAAGTCCTGGTTCGCTGTGACTTTAACGTACCCTTACAGGAAGGTAAAATTACAGATGAAAACCGCCTGGTAGCAGCTCTTCCTACGATTAAAAAATTGATTGCTGACGGCGGCAAAGTAATTCTCTGCTCCCATCTTGGGAAACCGAAGGGAGAAGCAAAACCGGAATTATCTCTTGCCCCGGTTGCAAAACGTCTGTCTGAATTATTAGGACAGGAAGTAACATTTGCAGCTGATCCGGAAGTGGTAGGACCAAACGCAAAAGCAGCGGTAGACGCTATGAAAGACGGCGAAGTTGTTTTGCTGGAAAACACACGTTACAGAGCAGAAGAGACAAAGAACGGAGAAGCTTTCTCAAAAGAACTGGCCTCTCTTTGCGATGTATTTGTAAACGACGCATTCGGTACAGCACATCGTGCACACTGCTCTAACGTAGGTGTTACACAGTTCGTTGACACAGCAGTAGTAGGCTACTTAATGCAGAAAGAAATCGATTTCCTGGGAAATGCAGTGAACAATCCGGAAAGACCATTTGTTGCAATTCTTGGAGGCGCAAAGGTTTCCAGCAAGATTTCTGTTATCAACAATCTGCTTGATAAAGTGGATACTTTAATCATTGGCGGAGGAATGGCTTATACTTTCTCCAAAGCAGCAGGCGGAAACATTGGTATTTCTCTGTGTGAAGATGATTATTTACAGTATGCCCTTGATATGCAGAAAAAAGCAAAAGAAAAAGGCGTGAAATTACTTCTTCCTGTAGACCACAGAATCGGAGATGCTTTCTCCAATGACTGCAACATCCAGATTGTTAAGAGCGGCGAAATCCCAGAAGGATGGGAAGGTATGGATATCGGACCTGAAACAGAAAAACTTTTCTGTGACGCGGTAAAAGACGCAAAAACAGTTGTATGGAATGGACCAATGGGCTGCTTTGAAATGCCGAACTTTGCACACGGAACAGCAGCAGTGGCAAAAGCACTGGCTGAAACAGATGCAACAACTATCATCGGTGGCGGTGACTCTGCAGCAGCTGTAAATATTCTGGGATATGGCGACAAAATGACACATATTTCCACAGGCGGCGGTGCTTCTTTGGAATTCCTGGAAGGAAAAGAACTCCCAGGCGTTGCAGCAGCAAACGATAAATAAGTCAGGGTCGGGCTTTAAAAGACACCAAATATAAGAAAGAAGGTTATTCCCATGGCAAGAAGAAAAATTATTGCTGGAAACTGGAAAATGAACATGACTCCAAGTGAGGCTGTTGAACTGGTAAACACATTGAAACCACTGGTGGCAAATGAAGAAGTAGACGTGGTATTTTGTGTTCCTGCTATTGATATTGTACCGGTTGTAGAAGCTGTAAAAGGCAGTAACATTCAGGTGGGTGCAGAAAATATGTACTTTGAAGAAAAAGGCGCTTACACAGGCGAAATTTCACCAAACATGTTAGTAGATGCAGGTGTAAAATATGTCATTTTAGGACATTCCGAGAGAAGAGAATATTTCGGTGAAACAAACGAAGACATTAACAAAAAAATGCACAAAGCATTTGAGCACGGTTTAGTACCGATTATGTGCTGCGGCGAAACTCTGGAACAGAGAGAGCAGGGCGTAACTATGGACTTTATCCGTCAGCAGGTAAAAGTTGGATTCCAGGGAATTACTGCAGAGCAGGCGAAAGAAGCGGTTATCGCTTATGAGCCAATCTGGGCTATCGGAACAGGCAAAACAGCAACTACAGAGCAGGCACAGGAAGTTTGCAAGGCTATCCGTGCATGTATTGCAGAAGTGTATGACGAAGCAACTGCAGAAGCTATCCGTATTCAGTACGGCGGTTCTGTAAATGCTGCAACAGCTCCGGATTTATTTGCACAGGCAGATATCGATGGCGGTTTAGTTGGCGGCGCTGCATTGAAACCAGATTTCGGTAAAATCGTAAACTATAAATAATCAAAAGCGATGGATATTATGTAACAACGGAAAGAGAGACCTTGTATGGAAAATTCTGTGCAGGGTCTTTTTTGTATAGCAGAAAAGTTTTTTCAAGAACTCTTACACCCCTTCCAAATCAAAAGGCGGTGTATATTCCTCCTTTGCGCTGCTTTTCTTCTGCATAAACCCTTCGGTCAGTCCCAGGGCGATGGCAGTGTCCAGGACTTTGTTGTATTCATAACTGGTAATGCGCCGGTTGATTTCAGGATAATCGCTGCTTTTATAAAAAGGCGTGTACTGGCTTAACAGGCTGAGCAGGAAGCTGTGTTTGGGAAGTGTTTCCTGCAGCCAGGTAAGGAGTCTTATGGAATCTTCTTTACAGCCCGGAAGTACCATATGGCGTATAATAACTCCTTTTTGCAGAATGCCCTGACTGTCAAAAACAGGAGAGGGACATTGCTGTACCATTTTGATAAGGGCAGGACCGGCAAAGGCAAAATAGTCTTTTGCTTTTGAGTAGCGCAGGGAAAGTGCTGAATCAAAATATTTTAAATCCGGCAGCCAGATGTCCACATAGTTTTTCAGTAAATCAATCATTTCTGGTTTCTCATATCCGCTGGTGTTATAGACAACAGGGATGGTCAGACGATTTTTTACCAGTTCCAGAGCAGGAAGAATCTGAGGCAGAAAATGGGTAGCAGTTATCAGATTAATATTGTGCGCGCCCTGTTCCTGAAGCGAAAGAAAAATTTCTCCCAGACGTTGGGGCGTCAAGTCTTTTCCGATTTGTCCGCTGCTGATGGCGTGATTTTGGCAAAAGCAGCATTTTAAGGTACACCCGGAAAAGAAAACGGCTCCGCTGCCTTTGGTACCGCTGATACAGGGCTCTTCCCAGAAGTGCAGGGCAGCTCTGGCCGCTTTCACGGTGGAGAAACAGCCGCAGTAGCCAACACGATGGTTTCTGTCAATTTCGCAGTTTCTGGGGCAGAGCCGACAGTGGGAAGTGGAAAGAAGAGGATGTTCAAGTACTTGTTTCATAAAATAGATGGTCACCTTTCCTGATAAATTTTGTTTTATGCTTTTTTCATCATATAAAAACTTTAGGGATATTTCAAGAGAAAACCAGAAAAGGGTTTCTTTTTGGGATTTTTTGGAGTAAAATAGCGTATGTGAACCGGAGAAATTTGGAAAAGCAGAGAAAAAGGATGTTTATATTCATGTCAGGGAAAAAAGACAATAAGAAAGAAAAATTGAAAAGCTTGAAAAAAGCGGATGAAAGACTGAAAAAAGAGAAAAAAGGTGTAAAGAAAACAAAAAGGAAGAGGGGTTCCGGCAAGAAAATTGCTGTGGGAACAGCGGCGGCAGCGGTATGCATTCTGGCAGCAGGTTATGTGGCTGGGGCTGTGTACTATCAGAATCGATTTTACCCCGGAACGGAAATTAACGGCGTGAAATGCGGCGGACAGACTGTGGCAGAAGTGAAAAAGGACGTTAAGGAAACTTCCGAAACTTATACGCTTACCATTCAGGAAAAAGACGATAAAAAGGAAATCATCAGCGGGGATACGATAAAGCTCACATATAAAGACGATAAAGGTCTGGAAAAGACCAAGGAGAAGCAAAATTCCTGGATTTGGCCTGTGCAGATTTTTGGAGACAAAACTTATAAAGTCAGTATGGACAGTTCTTATGATGAGGCCAGCCTGACCAGTGCAATCGACCAGCTGCAGTGTCTGCAGGATGCCAATGTGACCCAGCCCCAGAATGCTTCCATAGAAGATAACGGAACCTCGTATGTGATTGTTCCGGAAGTGTTGGGAACGGCACTGGATAAGGAAAAGACGGTTGCTGCTATTAAAGAGGCAGTGGATACACGAAAGGAAACTCTTTCTTTGGAAGAGGCAGACTGTTATTTGAAGCCGACAGTGCTGCAGACAGATGAAGCGCTGAAACAGGAGGCGGACAGACTGAATACGCTGACCAGTGTACAACTGAGTGTGAATTTTGGCAGCGGTACGGAAACCATTACCAGAGACATGCTGAAATCCTGGCTGAAAAAAGGAGAGGACGGCAGTTACAGTTTTGATGAAAGTGTCGTAAAACCAGTAGTTATCGGCTGGTCTGAAAAATATAATACTTACGGCAAGGCAAGGGACTTTCAGACTTCCGGAGGCGCCACGGTACATCTGACCGGCGGGGACTATGGCTGGAGAGTGTGGCAGGACAAGACGACAGAAGCGCTTATGGCTGCTTTGAATGAAGGCAAGAGCCAGGAACTGGAAGCTACCTGGCTGTACAAGGGACAGACTCATGGCGGAAACGACATTGACGGAACCTATGTGGAAATTTCTATCAGTGAGCAGCGTATGTGGTTTTACAAAGACCATGTATGCCTGGTAGATACTCCTGTAGTAACCGGAAATCCAAACAAAGGAAACGGAACCCCGGCAGGAGGTGTCTGGAGGCTGAAAGATAAAGCCAGCCCCTTTACGCTGGTTGGAAAGAAGCCGGATGGAAGCATTGATTATGAAGAACCCGTGAATTACTGGATGCCCTTTAACGGAGGAATCGGGATTCACGATTTGACCAAGCGAAGTGAATTCGGAGGTGATATTTACCTCTACAATGGTTCTCATGGCTGTATTAATACACCTCTTGAGAATGTGAGAACGATTTATGAAAATATTGAAGTGAATACGCCTGTTGTTGTGTATTAATATTATGCATCATTCTATGCATAAAAATAGGTGAAAAAGGCCGCTGTGCAGCTGATATGTATATATTTGATATTTACAGATTAGAAATGCACAGCGGTTTTGGCATATTTTTCGCTTGCAAAGAGAGAGAAAAGCTGATATAATGCATAGCAGTTGAATAAATATGCATTATATACAGAATAAATGAATATTATATGAATAAAGGAGAGGCAATTATGAAAAAGAAAATTTTAGTTATGGCAATGACCGCCGCTATGCTGGCGGCAGCAGGATGTGGAAGTGGAAAGAGCGCAGAACCGGTGGAGATTTCTTCAAAAGAAGACCTGGCAGATTTAAAGATTGGTGTGCAGATTGGTACTACAGGAGACAGCCAGGCGACAGAAGCGGTCAAAGAAGATAAGCAGGTAAGCCGTTTTAACAAGGGAGCCGATGCGATTCAAGCGTTGAAAAACGGAAAAATTGACTGTGTGGTTATTGACTCTCTCCCAGCAGAAAAATTTGTGGAAGCAAACGATGATTTGAAAATTGTAGACGGCATTTTTGATAAAGAAGAATATGCTATCTGTCTGAAAAAAGGCAACACAGAACTGAAGGAAGAAATGAATCAGGCGTTGAAAGAGTTAAAGGAAGATGGAATCTTAGAGCAGATTCAGAGCAATTATCTTGGAGATGAAGTGGGAGAACACCCCTATGAATCTCCTGCGGACGCAGACCATTCTAAAGGAACGCTTACTATGGCTACCAATGCAGAATTTGAGCCATGGGAATACAAAGAAGGCGATGAAATCGTGGGGATTGATGCGGATATTGCAAGAGCGATCTGCGATAAAATGGGATATGACCTGAAGATTGAGGATATGGCATTTGAAATGATTCTGGCTACCGTAGATACCGGAAAAGCAGATTTCGGTGCTGCTGGTATGACCGTCAATGCAGAGCGTGAAAAAAGTGTGGACTTTACGGACACTTATGCGGAAGCTACTCAGGTAGTCATTGTGAAGAAATAATAAGGAGACAGAAGATATGTTGGAAAATTTACAGGCATGGTTTCAGCGCTACTTTGTGGATAACGGCGCAACCTCTTGGTGGCTGGAAGGTTTGAAAACAACCGTTCTGGTTACCCTGCTGGCCCTTTGTATCGGTGTGGTGCTGGGATTTCTCATTGCCATTATCCGTACCACTCATGAGCAGACAGGAAAGCTGAAACTCCTGAATCTGCTGGCAAAGATTTATCTGACGGTTATCCGCGGTACACCGTCCATGATTCAGATTTTGATTTTCTATTCCGTGGTTTTTGCCAGTGTGAATCTGAATAATATTATCATCGGCGGAATTGCCTTTGGTATTAATTCCGGCGCTTATGTGGCAGAAATTGTCCGTTCCGGTATTATGTCTATTGACAAGGGACAGACAGAAGCGGGCAGAAGTCTGGGACTTTCTGCAGTGCAGACTCTGTGGCTGATTATTATGCCTCAGGCATTTAAAAACGTGCTTCCTGCGCTGATTAATGAGTTGATTGTACTGTTAAAAGAAACAGCTATTATTGGTTATATCGGCACTACAGATATTACAAAAGCGGCAACTCTGGTACAGAGCCGTACTTACAGTGCGTTTGTGCCTTTGATTTCAGCGGCTGTATTCTACCTGGTGCTGGTTATGCTGCTGACCCACTTTATGGGCAAACTGGAAAGGAGGCTGCGCAAGAGTGAACACTAAAGGAGAAGTTTTGATTCAGGTGCAGAACCTGCAGAAATCTTTTGATGGAAATGTGGTTTTGGATGGAATTTCCACCGAAATCCACAAAGGAGAAGTTGTGGCTATTATCGGACCTTCCGGTTCCGGTAAATCTACGTTTCTGCGCTCTTTAAACCTTATGGAGGAACCTACAGGGGGAAAAATCCTGTTTGAAAACGTGGATATTACAGATCCCAAGGTGGATATTAACCGTCATCGTCAGAAAATCGGCATGGTATTTCAGCAGTTTAATCTGTTTCCACATAAGACCGTGAAGGAAAATATTATGCTGGCGCCGGTGACTTTAAAGCTGATGACCCAGGAAGAGGCTTCTAAAAAGGCCGATGAACTGCTGGAGAGAGTGGGACTGCCGGATAAAGCAGGAGCCTATCCGGGACGCCTTTCCGGAGGTCAGAAGCAGCGTATTGCCATTGCAAGAGCCCTGGCTATGAATCCGGACGTTATGCTTTTTGACGAGCCTACTTCTGCCCTGGACCCGGAAATGGTAGGGGAGGTTCTGGAAATTATGAAGGAACTGGCCCATACGGGTATGACCATGGTAGTGGTAACTCATGAAATGGGATTTGCAAGGGAAGTAGCCAGCCGTGTGCTGTTTGTGGACGGAGGAAACATTCAGGAGGACGCAGAACCTCAGGAATTTTTCGGCAATCCGAAGAATCCCCGTCTGAAAGAATTTTTATCAAAAGTACTGTAATGGAAAACTGCCAAAAGAACAGTTGTCATCCCCAAAGACCGCTTGTTCTTTTGGCAGTTTTGTTGTTTGAAAAATTTTGTGGGAAATATTTGGAAGAGGCAGAAACGGAAATCTTGGGATTGAAAAATCTGGGATTTCTGTTAAAATATAAACGGGTAAAAAGTTAGTAAATCAAATTTTATATAAGGGAGAAATTACTATGAGTAAAAAACCAACCGTATTAATGATTCTCGATGGCTATGGATTGAATGACAAGTGTGAGGCAAATGCGGTCTGCGAAGGAAAAACACCGATTATGGACCAACTGAAAGCACAGTGCCCATTTGTAAAGGGAAATGCCAGCGGTATGGCCGTAGGTCTTCCGGAAGGGCAGATGGGAAATTCAGAGGTCGGACACCTGAATATGGGGGCAGGCCGTATTGTATATCAGGAACTGACAAGAATTACAAAAGAAATTGAGGATGGAGACTTTTTCAAAAATGAAGCTCTGTTAAAAGCTGTGACAAATGCAAAAGAACAGAACAGCGCCCTGCATTTATTCGGTCTGATGTCAGACGGCGGTGTGCACAGCCACCTGACTCATGTATTCGGTCTTCTGGAACTGGCTAAAAGAGAAGGGCTGTCCAAAGTTTTTGTACACTGCTTCCTGGATGGAAGAGACACACCTCCTACAGGCGGCAAAGGTTATGTGGAACAGCTTTGTGCGAAAATGGAAGAACTGGGTGTAGGACAGGTTGCCTCCGTTATGGGACGTTACTATGCAATGGACCGCGATAACCGCTGGGATCGTGTGGAACTGGCTTTCAATGCCATGACAAAGGGCGAAGGCGTACAGGCTGAATCTGCTGTGGAAGCTATCCAGGCTTCTTATGACAATGATAAGACAGATGAATTTGTTCTGCCTACTGTCATTGTGAAAGACGGAGCACCAATCGGAACAGTAAAAGACAAGGATTCCGTTATCTTCTTTAACTTCCGTCCGGACCGTGCAAGAGAAATTACAAGAGCCTTCTGTGATGATGACTTCACAGGTTTTGCGAGAGACAAGAGATTGGATCTGACTTATGTATGCTTTACAGAATACGACCCGACGATTCCAAACAAAGAGGTTGCTTTCCATAAAGTATCCATTAACAATACTTTCGGAGAATTTCTGGCAGCAAACGGTCTGAAACAGGCTCGTATTGCAGAGACAGAGAAATATGCCCATGTAACCTTCTTCTTTAACGGTGGTGTGGAAGAGCCAAACGAGGGAGAAGACCGTATTCTGGTAAAATCTCCAAAAGTTGCAACTTATGATTTAAAACCGGAAATGAGCGCTTATGAAGTATGCGATAAACTGGTAGAGGCGATTAAATCTGACAAATATGATGTCATTATCATCAACTTTGCAAACCCGGATATGGTTGGACATACCGGTGTGGAAGCAGCTGCTATCAAAGCCATTGAAGCAGTGGACGAGTGTGTGGGAAAAGCAGTAGAAGCAGTGAAAGAGGTAAACGGACAGATGTTTATCTGTGCAGACCACGGAAATGCAGAACAGCTGGTGGATTATGAAACAGGCGCACCGTTTACAGCACACACCACAAATCCGGTTCCCTTTATTCTGGTAAATGCAGACCCGTCTTATGGCTTGAGAGAAGGGGGCTGTCTGGCAGACATTGCGCCAACCCTGATTGAATTAATGGGTATGGAACAGCCGGCAGAAATGACAGGAAAATCTCTGCTGATTAAAAAATAAAAAGTATACAAAGTTATCCTTTTAAAATCCACAGGATTTTGTGTAGTATTCCGGGTTGTATTTTTACAGCCCGGGTGCTATGATAAAGTCACATTTCAAAAGAAATCTAAAACATCAGGGCCAGTCGGCCGAACAATCCAAAACATGAAAAATCGAAAGCAGGAAAACAGATAAGACTGTTATATGCTATGTTTTTATGCTGCATGGCACATCCGTGTTCTTTTTCTGGATTCCTGGGAAAGGGGACACTATGAGCAGTCATGGAAAAAGAAAAATACGTATCTGGGGAGTAGTGCTTTCGCTGCTTCTCTGTCTTTGCACTTTTGTGCAGGCAGCAGAACTTGGAAAAGTAACTATGGAAAGAGGAAGATGGGTGGAATATCCCCATTATTGGGGTGTTCATGGCACCTATTTTTATACGGCTCACACGGAACAGGGAGATTATACCGCGTACTGTCTGGAGCCGGACAAAAATTTTGTGCCGCCCGGAGAGTATGAGCCGGAGATGCAGTCGGACAATGAAGGCCTAAGAGCAGCTCTTTATTATGGTTACGGAGGACCGGGACAGGGAGCCTATATTGATCAGTCTGCCTATGAAGGTCTGGGAGATTCTTCGCTGGAGGATGCCAAATATGTGCGTACCCATCTGGCGGTTTCTTATTTTTTTGACAGAGAAAATGCATTTCACAACATGGATGAAGCAGATGTGAAAAAATCCGGTGTGTGGGAATTTATTGACTGGCTGGAGGGAAGAGAGATTCCTTCCGTTTCTTCCCGGTTTTCCAAAACTTCCTTGTCTGCTTATTATGAAAAGGGGACAGATTATCAGAGAACAGAAAGTATACAGTATCTTTCTGAAAATGGAGAAAATAGGATTTCTTTTACCTGTCCGGAGGGTGTAAAGCTGCATAAGGAATCTACCGGAGAAATTCAGACCGGACAGGTCAGCGTAAGCGCAGGGGAAAGCTTTTATTTTTCCGCACCTTTGGATGCAGCATCTAAAACAGGCGAAATCTGGCAGTCCGGAAAATTGTATGGGGAAAAGGATGGCAGATGGGAAGCCATGGTATTGCCTGCAAAAGGCGATTCCCAGACCTCCGGTTATGGATGCTTCCATATAAAAAATGCACAGCCCACAGAATTTCAGGTGAAGTGGACAGTTCTGGGAAACCTGGAGATACAGAAAACCGATGCACAGACAGGGGAAGCCGGGGCCCAGGGAAATGGAAGCCTGCAGGGCGCTGTCTATACGGTGAGTAAAGACGGACAGGAAATCGGAAAGATTGAGACAGACGAAAAGGGCTACGGAAGATTGGAAAATCTTGCAGCAGGAACTTATACGGTAAAAGAGACAAAGGCCCCTGCAGGATACGAACTGGATACCCAGACGTATACTGTGGCGGTACCAGGGCAGGATGGCAGTACGGATGTAAAAATTCATTCCAAAGAAAAACCCATAAAAGTGCGGCTAAAACTGCAGAAAATTGACCATGAGACAGGAAAGCCCGTACCACAGGGAAACGGGTCTTTAAAAGGCGCAGAATATACGGTTTATGCGGCCGAGAACATTGGCAGTCTGAAAAAGGACAGTCCGGCCGGGAAAATCGTAACGGATGAAAAGGGAATGGGTGTGTTGGAAAATCTTCTTCCTGGAAGTTATTATGTCCGAGAGACGAAATCCTCCCCAAAATATTTTTTAGATGAAACCAGATATGAAGTTACTTTTCCACTGGATGGAGGAAAAACAGAAGAAGTGATTACCAGCAGAGAGAAGCCCGTAAGAGGACAGATTGAACTGCAGAAACAGGATGCAGAAACCGGGGAACACAAGCCGCAGGTCACAGGAGCTGTGTTTGAAGGGGCTGTTTACGGTATTTATGCAGAAGAGGACATAGGTTCCTTGAAGAAGGGTGATAAGGTGACTGAAATCAAGACCGATAAAAAGGGGTACGGAAAAGCGGAAAACCTCTTTTGCGGCACTTACCGGGTAAAAGAATTATCTGCGCCGGAGGGCTATCTTACAGATGAGAAAGAATATGTTGTTACCATACCAGAGGCGGAAGAAGACAGTACACAGCTGAAAATTCTCATAAACAGTAAAGAAAAACCCATAAGAGGAGATGTGTCCCTTACAAAACTATTAAAAGAGGACCAGGAGGAGGATGGTTTCAAGAAGCCCGGGGCAGGCATTTCATTTACTTTTACTGAAGTGGGAAACGAGAAAAACCAAGTGACGATTACTACGGATAAAAACGGCTATGCGTCTACAAAAGACGAAAAGTATCCACAAGGGCGGCTTCTCTATGGGACTTATCGGGTAAAGGAATCCAACACACCGCAGGGTTATACACCGGCAGCGCCTTTTGAAATCACAATAAAGGAAAAAAATCAGACTTTATATTATATTCTGGAAAATGATGAGATTCTGTGCCCGGTAAAAATCGTGAAGACGGCAGCGGATACGGGAAAAGTAATAGCTAAAGAAGGAACGAAATTTAAAATTCAGAAACAGACAGAAAAAGGATGGGAGGACCAGGAATTTTTAGTTTCCATGTATCCCCAGGAAACCAGACAGACGATTTTTGAGACCGATGAAACCGGAAGTTTCCACTTGCCCCAGAAGTTAAAGGCAGGACAGTACCGTGTGGTGGAAATACAGCCGCCCAAAGGCTACGCTCTAAACCCGGTGCCCTTGGAATTTTCCGTATATAATGGGATGAATCAGGGAGAAAACCTGGAAGTCCTTTTTGCAGATAAACCACAGCAGGGAAAAATTCGTCTTGTGAAAAAAGATGAGGATACCAAAGAAAATGTGGGAACAGGGTTTGTATTTTCCGTTACTGCCGGGGAAGATATCTATACTGCAGACGGAACGCTTCGGATGAAAAAGGGAGTAGAAGCTGAGCGGATTACCACAGGAGAAGACGGGACAGCAGTGACCGGGCCTTTGTATCCGGGAAAATATATTTTAAAAGAAGAACAGCCGGGAGAATATTATGCAGCCAGTGAAAAGGTTTACGAGGTACTTTTGGAGGCGGGAGAGGGAGAAGAAATTTTCCAGGTGGAGTGTGAAGCAAAAAACAGGAAAACCAGAATTGAAGTTGTGAAGACCGAAGCAGGAGAAGCGGGAAAAACGCTTCAGGGAGCGGAGTTTATACTGTTTGAAGAAAAACAGCTGACACAGGAACAGATTGCGGGAACGGCAGAATTACCAACAGAAGGCGGACAGGTGCTGGTGACCGATGAAAAGGGAACATGTACGGCCGTGAATCTGAAACACAAAACCATTTATTATCTGGTTGAGACAAAGGCGCCGGAAGGGTATGCGCATAATGGGAAGCGCTATAAACTGGCGGTAGATGAAAAGGGGCTGATAGATGGAAAAGAGACTTGCAGACTGGAAATTGAGAATTATCCCATTGTTTTGGAAGTTTCCAAAAAAAGCCAGGAAAGCAAAAAGGAATTAAAAGGTGCCAAACTGACATTGGAAGAAGAAAATGGTGCTGTACAGGAAACCTGGGAGACCGGAGAGAAACCTCATGTTATAAAATATCTGAAGCCGGGGAATTATATTATAAGGGAAGAAAAAGCGCCCAAAGGATATAAAACGGCGGCGGAGATACGGCTGGAGGTAAAAGATACGCCAGAAGTCCAGAAAGTCGAGATGACAGATGAATTTTTAAAAGGAAAATTGTGGGTTACAAAAAAGGATGAAGAAAGCGGAAAGATATTGGGCTCTGGTTTTGTGTTTGTGGTAACGGCAGCAGAAGACATCTGCAGCCCGGAAGGGGAAATTGTGTGGAAGAAAGGCGACACGGTGCAGGAGATTGTCACAGATGAGAAGGGCATGGCCTGTGCGGAAAATCTGTTTCCAGGAAAATATCAGGTTGAAGAGAAGCAATCCGGGGAATATTATGCAGTAGACAAAGGAAAACATGAGGCAGAGATACGAGTGACAGAAGGAAACAGTACAGAAGACTGCAGTTTTACGGTATTCAACAGCAAAACCAGAATTACACTGGAAAAAACAGATGCCCGAAAGAAGAATCCCATGGAACAGGTAGTATTTGTCGTTGCAGAAGCAGAGGCGTCACAAAAGGAAATGACAAGAAAAGAACTTTTAGAAAAGGGAAAAGAAATAACAACTGACAGAGAAGGAAAAATTTCCCTTACAGAATTGAAACATCAGAAAGCGTATTTCTTTACAGAAGTAAAGACAAGAGACGGGTATCAGTTGGACGAAACAGTATATCGGATTCCGGTAGATGAACAGGGATTGATAGACGGGAAAAAAGAGAAGACCTTAAAGTTGGTAAATGAACCTGTTGTGAAAAAAGAAACACCAAAAGCTGCAGAGGCGGTAAAAACGGAAGATGAGAGCAGAGGTGTGCTGTTTCTGTTTCTTTTAGCAGGCAGTGCCGGTATTTTGGGGGCAGCTTTAAGAGGCAGAAAGAAGAAAAGACACTAGAACCAGAATTTGGCATAAAGTCAGGAGGTATTTGCCATGAACCGCTATTTACCTATCAGAAAGGTTTACGCCAGAGAAGTGCTGGATTCCAGAGGGAATCCCACAGTAGAAGCAGAAATTACGGTAGGAGAAGGTATTGTGGGAAAGGACGGATATACCGGAAGGGCTATTGTTCCTTCCGGTGCATCCACAGGAAAGTTTGAAGCTTTGGAACTGCGGGACGCAGAACCGCGTTACAGAGGCCTGGGAGTACAAAGGGCAGTAGAGCATGTCAATACCGTGTTGGCAGACGCAGTGCTGGGAGAAAATGCACTTTGCCAGAGCCGGATTGATTGTCTGCTTCTGGAGGCAGACGGCACAGAGAAAAAGGAGCATATGGGAGCCAATGCCATACTGGCTGTATCTCTGGCGGTGGCAGATGCGGCTGCAAAGGCTATGCGCATGCCTTTGTACCAGTATCTGGGAGGCTGCAAAAGCACACAGCTGCCAGTACCTATGATGAATATTTTAAATGGCGGGAAACATGCAGACAACACTGTAGATTTTCAGGAATTTATGATTATGCCTGTAGGCGCCTGCTGCTTTAAAGAAGGACTTCGCATGTGCGCAGAGGTTTACCATACGCTGAAAGAGTTTTTAAAAGAGCGAAAATTGTCTGCAGCTGTAGGAGATGAAGGTGGATTTGCGCCGGATGTACAGGGGGCAAAAGAAGCTTTGGCTATGATGGCAGAGGCTGTAAAGCGCGCAGGCTATACCCTTGGGAAGGATATCTGTTTTGCCATAGATGTGGCAGCCAGTGAGCTGTACGAAGAAGACAAAAAGGCTTACTATTTTCCGGGAGAATCTTTTATGACTGGCACAGAAGTCTATCGCACAGCAGAAGAGATGACCGCTTACTACGAAGAACTGACAGAGACATTTCCCGTTTTATCCATTGAGGATGGGTTAGACCAGGAAGACTGGGAAGGCTGGCAGAGGCTGACGCAAAGGCTGGGGCAGAAAGTACAGCTGGTGGGGGATGATTTGTTTGTTACCAATACAGAACGGATTGCCAGGGGAATCACTATGGGCGCCGGCAATGCGGTGCTGATAAAAGTTAACCAGATTGGGACTTTGACAGAGGCCATGGAGGCTGTGGAACTGGCTCATAAAGCGGGATACCGAACCATTCTTTCCCATCGTTCGGGAGAGAGTGAAGATACGTTTCTGGCTGACTTGGCTGTGGCAGCGGGCAGCGGACAGATAAAGGCAGGTGCGCCCTGCAGGGGAGAGCGGACGGCAAAGTATAACCGCCTTCTTGCCATTGAGGATATGCTGGGAGAAACTGCCTGCTATGATTATAAGGGGATAAATGGGAATCTGCGAAAATAACAGTTGAAATCATGCTGCGCCTGTGTTAAACTTTAGATGTTTAGCAATTAGGAGGTGTGAACGTGGAAATTTTGAGAATTGTTTTGACCGTACTTTTCGTTATAGATTGTATAGGCTTATCTGTTATTATTCTGATGCAGGAAGGAAAGTCCCAGGGACTGGGAAGTATTGCCGGAATGGCAGATACTTACTGGGGGAAAAATAAAGGACGCTCCATGGAAGGCGCAATGGTAAAAGCAACCAAAATTATGGGGATTTTATTTTTTGTGCTGGCGTTAGTATTGAATCTGAACTTTTAAACATGGCACTCTTGCATTGCAAGGGTGTCATCTTTTTAACAGGAAAAGGAGAAAATTTGAAGAAAAATCAACAGCTGAAAAAGAGGAAAAAAATTTTATATGAGTTGATGTGCTGCAAGGAATATGAGCCTATGAGAGCCAGAGATTTGGCAGTGCTTCTGCAGATTCCTTCGGGAAAAAGGGAGGAACTGCACAAGGTACTGGATATACTCCTGAAAGAAGGGAAAGTCACCATCAGCAAGCGCGGCAAGTATGAGGCTGTGAGAAAGCCGGAAAAAGACCGCAGAAAACAGACAGAAAAACAGGAGAAAAAAGAAAAGACCGGTTTGGGATATAAAAAGGGCCATGTTTATACAGGAACCTTTATCAGTCATCCCAGAGGCTTTGGTTTTGTAGAAATTCCCGGTGAGGAAGAGCGACAGGATATTTTTATACCGGAAGAGCAGGTAGGACGGGCCTTGCATGGAGATACGGTGCAGGTAACGGTACAGAAGGAAGAAAAGAACGGACGGCGTTGTGAAGGTGCAGTGACAAGGATTCTGGAGCATGGAATCGAAGAAATCGTGGGAACTTATGAGCAGTCGGCAGGTTTTGGCTTTGCAGTGCCGGACAACCAGCGGTTTGCCAGAGATATTTTTATTCCCCAGGGAAAGGCTATGGAAGCCGAGGACGGAGATAAAGTTCTGGTGAAGATTAAGGATTATGGTCGGGGAGGAAAATCTCCGGAAGGAATCGTGACAGAAATCCTGGGAAAGCCGGGAGAAAAAGGCGTAGATGTCCTGTGTGTGGCGAAAAGCTATGATTTGCCCATGGAATTTCCGGAAAAGGTGGCCAATCAGGCCCAGCGCGTAAAAGAGACGTTAAATGAGGGAGATTTTTATGGCAGAGAAGATTTGAGGGATGTGGTTATGGTTACCATTGACGGGGAAGACGCCAAAGATTTGGATGATGCGGTTTCTCTTACAAAGGAAAACGGCCTGTATCATCTGGGGGTACACATTGCAGATGTAAGCAATTATGTGCAGTACAGCAGTGCTTTAGACAGAGAAGCACTGAAAAGAGGCACCAGTGTCTATTTGGTGGACCGGGTAATTCCCATGCTGCCCAAAAAACTTTCCAATGGTATCTGTTCTCTGAACGCAGGAGAGGACAGACTGGCGTTAAGCTGCCTGATGGATATTAATGAAAAAGGAAAAATTGTGTCTCACCGCATTGTGGAGACCGTCATCCGGGTGAATGAGAGAATGACATACACAGACGTAAAAAAGATTCTCCTGGGTGAAGACGAAGCGGTGACAGAGAAATACAGAGAACTGGTTCCCATGCTTTTGGAAATGGGCGAGCTTTCCGGACTCCTTCGGAAGAGAAGAAAGAAGAGAGGAGCCATTGACTTTGATTTCCCGGAAAGCAAAATTCGTCTGGATGACAGTGGAAAGCCAGTGGAAATTTATCCTTATGAACAGAATGTGGCTACCCGGCTCATTGAAGACTTTATGCTGGCTGCAAATGAAACGGTAGCAGAAGAATATGCGCTTTTGGGCCTGCCTTTTGTATACCGGACACACGATACTCCCGATGGGGAAAAGATGGAAGCTGTACTGGAAATGGTTCATCAGGCAGGAGTAAAAGTGAAGAAAGCAAAAGAAGAAATCAGCCCAAAAGAAGTGCAGAAAATTTTAAAAGAGCTGGAAGGCATGGAATGTGAGCCGTTTTTTGCCCGGCTGCTTCTGCGTTCTATGAAACAGGCCAGGTATACCACCCAGTGCAGCGGACATTTTGGCCTGGCTGCCAAGTATTACTGTCACTTTACGTCTCCTATCCGCAGGTATCCGGATTTGCAGATTCACAGAATTATCAAGGAACATCTGCGAGGCAAGATGACAGAGGCAAAAATTCGCCACTATGCGGAAATTCTGGAGGAAGTGGCAGGACAGTCCAGTGCTATGGAGAGAAGAGCCGAAGAGGTAGAGCGGGAAACCGTTAAAATGAAGAAGGCAGAGTTTATGAAGCAGCATATTGGCGAAGTCATGGAGGGAACTATTTCAGGCGTGACGGAATGGGGACTGTATGTGGAACTGCCTAATACGGTGGAAGGTCTGGTGCATGTGAATTCCATGCGGGATGATTATTACACATATGAGAAAGAAAAGTACCGCTTTGTGGGAGATATGACGAAAAAGGTATATTCCATGGGGCAGAAAGTAAAGGTTCGGGTAGAACAGGCGGACATTGCCACAAAAACCGTGGATTTCAGTTTGGAAAGGGAGGATTAAGTCATGGCAAAAGAATCAGGGATTCGTCTGATTGCAAATAATAAAAAGGCATACCATGATTATTTTATAGAGGACACTTATGAGGCAGGGATTGAACTGGCGGGTACAGAGGTCAAATCCCTGCGCATGGGAAAATGCAGTGTTAAAGAGTCTTTTATTCAGATTGAGAAGGGCGAGGTGTTTATTTATGGTATGCATATCAGCCCTTATGAAAGAGGCAATATTTTTAACAAAGACCCTTTAAGGGTGCGTAAGCTTTTGCTTCATACCTATGAAATTCGGAAAATAGAAGGCAAAATCAGAGAAAAAGGGTATACTTTGGTACCTTTGAAGGTATATTTTAAAGGCAGTCTTGTGAAAGTAGAAATGGGCGTGGCGAAAGGCAAGAAGCTTTACGATAAGCGGCAGGACATTGCAAAAAAGGACCAGAGAAGAGAGACAGAGAGAGAATTTAAGGTGAAAAACCTGTATTAACTGCAGGGCAGGAGAGGAGAACAGACCATGATGAAATTTAAAGATATGCCGTATGAAAGAATTGATTTTGTACAGGTAAAAGAGCAGCTGAAAAAATTGATGAAGAAGCTGGAAGAAGCGGGAAGCGGGGAAGAGCAGTTTGCTGTTCACAAAGAGTTTTATAAACTCAATGACAGGGTGCAGACCCAGGTGACGCTTTGTTCCATTCGCCATACCATTGACACCACAGACGAGTTTTATGAGAAGGAACAGAATTACTATGATGAACAGGTGCCCGAGTATTCCAACTTATGTGTGGAATATCAGAAGCGGCTCTTTGCTTCCCCGTACAGGGACGTTCTGGAAGAAAAAATAGGGTCTGTGGCATTTAAAAATATGGAAATTGCCATGAAGTCTGTGTCCGAGGAAGTCATTCCACTGATGCAGGAGGAGAATGCACTGGTGACAGAATATGAAAAACTTCTGGCCAGCGCTAAAATTGGCTGGGAAGGGGAAACCCTGAATCTTTCTCTTTTGACTCCTTATCTGAAAAGTAAAGATCCTGAAGTGAGAAGAAGAGCAGCCCAGAAACAAAATGCTTTCTTTGACAGTATTGCCGATAAATTGGATGAGTTGTATGACAAACTGGTAAAAAACAGAACAGAGCAGGCAAAAACACTGGGATTTGAGACGTATACACCTCTGGGATATCTGCGCATGCAGAGGAACTGTTATGGAAGAAAAGAAATTGAAAATCTGAGACGTCAGGTGAAGGAAGTATGGGTTCCTTTTGCAGAAGAGCTTTTTGAAAAAAGGAGAGAGCGTCTGGGACTTGAGCATATGACTTATACAGACGAACAGGTATACGGACCAGAGGGAAATCCCCAGCCGGAAGGAACGCCGGAGGAAATTCTGGCAGCAGGACAGGAGATGTATGAAGAATTGTCTCCGGAGACAAAAGAGTTTTTTGATTTTATGATGGAAAACGAACTTTTAGATGTCTTTGGCAGAAAGACAAAAGCAGTGGGCGGATATATGACGTACCTTCCGGACTATAAGGCACCGTTTATTTTTGCCAACTTTAACGGCACCAGCGGAGATGTGGACGTTATGACTCATGAGTGCGGCCATGCGTTCCAGGGATACCTGGCAGCAGAAGACCCTATCCGGGAACATGCAGATATTGGTATGGAAACTGCGGAGATTCATTCCATGTCCATGGAATTCTTTACAGAACCTTGGTATCATCTGTTTTTCGGAAAAGAGAAGACAGCCGATTACACCGGTATGCATTTGGAGGATGCTGTGATTTTTGTACCGTACGGCTGTATGGTGGACGAATTTCAGCATGAAGTGTATGACCATCCGGAAATGACGCCTCAGCAGAGGAAAGAGGTGTGGAAAAAGCTGGAGAAGGAATATAAGCCTCATATGGATTATGCAGGGCTGGACTTCTTTGAAAGAGGCTGTTTCTGGCAGAAACAACACCATATTTACAGTTTCCCTCTCTACTATATTGATTATGTGATTGCCCAGCTTTGTGCTTTTGAGTACAAAATCTGGATGGATAAGGACCGCCGGGGAGCGTGGGAGAGTTATCTGAAATTATGCAGGATTTCCGCTTCCGAGTTTCATACTGATTTGTTACAGCAAAGCGGCATAGAGTCTCCCTTTAAAGACGGAGTTATCCGTAAAATTGTGGAGAATTTAAAAGAAATTGCTTGAAAAGTTTCGGCCAGAAAGATATTTGTCTTTGTGCAAAAAACACAAATGCGAGAATTTTGCCAGAAACAGTTGACAAAACTTCATAATTTATTATAATAAAGAAGATTGATTCACAACATTAAGAAAACAAAGTATTAAAGTTTTCAGTGTGAAATTCTAGCAGAGAGGAAGGAAATCAATATGAAAATGAAGAAAGTATTGGCAATGGCCCTTGCAAGCGCAATGATTTTATCTTTAGGCGCATGCGGAAGTTCTTCAGGAGACAAAAAAGCAGAAGGCACTTCTGACGGTGGCGCAAAAACAGAAACAAGCAGTACAGGTTTTGCAGGAACACCGGAGGAGGATTCCTACACAATCGACTTACGTGCAGAACCGCCTGAATTAAACAGTATGCTCACTACAGACGTGGCATCAGGAGATATTCTCCGTATGGTTATGTCCGGTCTGTATAAACTGGATGAAAATGATAAACCGGTGCCAGACCTTGCCGAAGAAACTACTGTAAGCGATGACAAACGTACTTACACTATGAAACTTCGTCAGGATGCAAAATGGACAAATGGAGAACCTGTAACAGCAAATGACTTCGTGTTCGCTTATCAGGCAGTTTGTAACAAAGAGACAGCTTCTTCCTACGCATTTATTATCTATGATAATCTGTTAAATGGTAAAGAAGTATATGAAGGAACAAAAGACCCTTCTGAACTGGGTGTAAAAGCCATTGACGACTATACTCTGGAAGTTACTTTCGTAAACCCGATTCCATATGCAGAGCACCTGTTCTCATTCTCAACCTACTATCCTGTAAACCAGAAGGCTTACGAGGAAATCGGTGCAGAGCACTACGGAGATGAAATGGATCAGCTGGTAACAAACGGTGCGTACACCATCAGCGAGTGGGTACACAATGACCACATTACACTGGCAGCAAATGAAGATTTCTATGACCCGGACAGAGTTGCAGTAAAAACCGTTCGTTATAATATGATGAATGATTCCAATGCACGTATGAACGCATTCCAGGCTGGACAGATTGACTGTATCAACCTGACAGGTGACCAGACCGTACAGGCAGAGTCTCTCGGCATTCATGTAGAAAACTATGTAAACAACAGCAACTGGTATATTCAGTTTAACACAAAGAAAACAGACAAAGGCTTGGACAATGCAAATATCCGCCGTGCACTTGGTCTTGCTCTGGATACACAGAGTCTGTGTGACAATATCTTAAAAGATGGTTCCGTACCGGCTACAGGTCTTGTACCAACCGGTATTGCAGGAGCAAATGATGTGCTGTATCGCGAAGCGGCTGGAGATATCACCGGATACAATGCAGAAGAAGCAAAGAAAGCTCTGGAAAAAGGTCTTCAGGAAACAGGACTGAAAGCAGAAGATTTGAAATTATCTTTCCTCTGTGATGATTCTGACGGAGCTCAGAGAGATGCACAGTTTATGCAGGAACAGTGGAAATCCGTACTTGGTCTGAATGTAGAAATTACACCACAGCCATTTAAGTCACGTCTGGCTTCTATGGATTCCGGTGATTTCGATATGGTATACGCAGGCTGGGCTCCGGACTACAACGATGCCATGACATTCCTTGACCTGTTTACTACAACAAATGGAAACAACTATGGTAAATACAGCAACACAGAATATGATAAACTGATTGCTGACGCTATGGTGGAAGCAGACCCGGCAGCTCGTCAGGATTTACTGGTTAAGGCAGAAACTCTGGTAACACAGACAGACGCAGCAGTTTACCCAATTTACTTCAGTGCTGTTTCTTATGCCGTGTCTGACAAGGTGCAGAATATGACTCGTACCGGTTTCCAGGAATTTGACTTTACAGACGCTAAATAATTTCGGAAAGCGGAAAGAAAAAATTTTATAAGGTTATTTTAGATAGGAGCTGTTGTTCTGGAATCAGAGTGGTTTCTCACACGGCTCCTGTCTGTTTATGTAAAGCGCAAAAACTTTTGCGCTTTACATAAACAGAACATAAAAATAATAAAGTAAAGAAAACAAAAGAAAGGAGCTGTCTATTTTGTCTAATCGGATACGCTACATTTTAAAAAGAATTATTTATTCTTTTATTACTATTTTAGTTCTGGTAACTATCACCTTCCTCTTAATGCAGTTACTTCCGGGCGAACCGTTTACAGCCGGAAAAGCGTTGCCGGATTCCGTTATGCAGGCCCTGGAAAAGAAATATGGACTGGATAAACCCGTGCTTCAGCAGTTATTTATTTACATAGGAAATGCCTTAAGAGGTGATTTCGGAATTTCTATTCCGGACGGAAGAGCGGTGACAGATGTTATCGCAGAAGCTTTCCCGGTATCCTTTAGTCTTGGTATCCGCGCCCTGCTGTTTGCCTTTATTATGGGTATTCTTCTTGGTGTTGTGGCTGCTGTTAAGAGAGGAACTGTATGGGACAGCGCAGCCATGTTTTTTGCACTGGTTGGTGTTTCTGTACCTTCCTTCATTATGGGTGCAGTTTTACAGTATTTCCTGGGATTGAAGCTGTATCAGGCAACGGGAGTTCAGGTGTTTGCCGTTATTGGCTGGTCTGACTTTAACAGTAAGATTCTTCCGGCTTTTGCTCTGGCTTTTGGCTCTATGGCAACGGTAAGCCGTTTGATGCGAACCAGTATGCTGGATGTACTCAGCCAGGATTATATCAAAACAGCAAAAGCAAAGGGCCTCAGCCAGCGTCAGATTGTTTGGAAACATGCGGTACGTAACGCAGTTATGCCGGTTGTTACCGTTATGGGTCCCCTGGTAGCAGCTGTTTTGACGGGTGCTTTCGTTGTAGAGAATATTTTCTCTATTCCGGGACTTGGAAAATACTTTGTAACCAGTGTGCAGACTCTGAATTATACTATGATTGCAGGTACTACAGTCTTCTACGGTATGTTCCTGATTCTCGCCAATCTGGTTGTAGATTTGATTTACGGATTTATCGATCCACGTATTAAACTGACAGGCGGAAAGGAGTAAGGAACACATGAGAAAAAAGAATAATAAGACAACCGTACAGACAGAACAGTACACTCCTTATGATGTCAGCGGCAAAATTTCTTCGGATGCCTTTGAGGTGTTAGGAGCCGATGCAAAAAGTATGGAATCATTGGCAAGACCTTCTGTCAGCTTTATGAAAGATGCCTGGAACCGTATTCGCAAGAGTAGGGTTGCAGTGATTTGTATGATTATTCTGGGTCTGATTATTCTGGGTGCTATTTTCTGTCCTATGCTGACACCGTTCAGCTATTCTGAGCAGAATGTAGCATTTCAGAATAAACCCATTATGAGTCCGGACTCTGTGACCGGTCAGATGCATATTTTTGGTACCGACGCCCTGGGACGCGACGTATTCTCCAGAGTCTGGTACGGAGCAAGAGTTTCTCTTACCGTAGCGATTGCGGTTGCGCTGATTGACTGTCTGGTAGGTGTTATCTATGGCGGTATCTCCGGTTACTTCGGCGGTGCAGTAGATAATGTGATGATGCGTATTGTGGAAATCATCAGCGGTATTCCTTACCTGATTATCGTTATCCTTCTGATGACGGTTATGGAACGTGGTCTGGGAACTATTATTGTGGCCTATTCCCTTACCGGATGGACCGGTATGGCTCGACTGGTGCGAGGACAGGTTGTTGGTTTGAAGGAGCAGGAATTTGTTATTGCGGCAAAATCCATGGGCGCTTCTCCGGCAAGAATCATTGGCAAACATCTGGTACCCAATGTGCTTAGTGTTATTATTGTCAATATTACGTTGGATATTCCCAATGTTATCTTTACAGAAGCATTTCTGTCCATGTTGGGTCTGGGTATTGCGCCTCCGAAGTCTTCCTGGGGTATTATGGCCAATGACGCCATTAAGGTTTTCCAGATGTTCCCCACACAGCTTGTTATTGTAGCGTTATTTATCTGTGTTACCATGTTGTCCTTTAACCTGCTGGGTGACCAGCTTCGTGACGCATTTGACCCGAAATTAAGGAGGTAAGGAAATGGAAGAAATATTAAAAATAGACAATCTTCATGTTTCTTTTGATACTTATGCAGGTGAAGTACACGCTGTCAGAGGTGTCAGCCTGGAGGTAAACAAAGGAGAAGTGCTTGCTATTGTAGGAGAATCCGGCTGCGGAAAGAGTGTAACGGCTCAGACAATTATGAAACTGAACCCTATGCCTCCTGCAAGAATTAAAGAGGGAAGCATTAAACTTTGCGGTAAAGATATTGTAGCGGCAAGTGAAAAGGAAATGCAGGATATCCGTGGTCAGATGGTCAGTATGATTTTCCAGGACCCTATGACTTGTATGAATCCTACTATGCGTGTAGGCAAGCAGCTTACGGAAACTCTGGTAAACAAGAAAAAAATCAGTAAAGCAGATGCGGAAAAAGAGGCTGTCCGTCTTTTACAGATGGTTCAGATTCCAAATGCCGAGGAGAGAGCAAAGCAGTATCCTCATGAATTTTCCGGCGGTATGCGTCAGCGTGCCATGATTGCTATGGCTTTGGCCTGTAACCCGCAGCTGTTGATTGCGGATGAACCAACAACAGCTCTTGACGTAACCATTCAGGCGCAGATTATGCAGCTGATGGGAAAAATTAAGGACGATACCAAAACAGCGATTATTCTGATTACCCATGACCTTGGGGTTGTGGCAAATCTGGCGGATCATGTGGCTGTTATGTATGCCGGTAAAGTAGTGGAAAAAGGTACCGTAAGAGATATCTTCTACAATCCGGGACATCCTTATACAAAGGCTCTTTTAAAGAGTCTTCCAACGATTGATACAAAGAAAGAGGAGCAGCTGGTATCCATTCCGGGTACCCCTCCTGACTTATATGCTCCGCCGCAGGGCTGCGGATTTGCCAGCAGATGTGAATGCTGCATGAAAATCTGCCGTTCCAATCAGCCGCCGGTATTCCAGGTGAGCGAAGGCCATACGGCGTCCTGCTGGAGACTTCACCCTGATTTTCCGGGAGACAAGGAGGAAAAGGTAAATGGATAAGCTGGTTACTTTGGACCATGTGTCAAAGCACTTTCATGTAGGAAAGGGAAAGAATCTGGTAGCAGTCAATGATATTTCCCTGGACATTTATAAAGGAGAAACGCTTGGTGTGGTAGGTGAGTCCGGATGTGGAAAATCTACATTGGGAAGAGTAGTTATGGGAATTTATCCGGCTACCAGTGGAAAAATGCTTTACAATGGAAAGCAGGTAAATTTAAGACACACCAAAGACCGCTATGAGTATTCTCAGAAAGCACAGATTATTTTCCAGGATCCTTATGCGTCTTTGAATCCCCGTATGACAGTGGGAAGTATTATTGCAGAAGGTATGGAAATTCACAATATGTATGACAAAGAGAAACGTATGCAGCGTGTTTATGAGCTTCTGGAGACAGTAGGTCTGAACCGGGAACATGCAAACCGTTTCCCGCATGAGTTTTCCGGCGGTCAGCGTCAGCGTATCGGAATTGCCCGTGCTCTGGCTGTAGAACCGGAGTTCATTGTGTGTGATGAGCCGATTTCTGCTCTTGACGTATCCATTCAGAGTCAGATTATAAATCTGCTGAAAGACCTGCAGGCAGAATACGGATTTACTTATATGTTTATTGCCCATGACTTAAATATTGTCAAATATATTTCAGACCGTATTGCGGTTATGTATCTGGGAAATCTGGTAGAACTGGCAGACAGTGATGAGATTTATGCTCATACACTGCATCCATACAGCCAGGCGTTGTTGGCATCTGTGCCGATTCCGGACCCGGATAAAGAAGCGCAGAAGGAATCCAGCGTACTGTCCGGAGACGTACCAAGCCCTATCAATCCAAAGCCGGGCTGTCCTTTTGCAAACCGTTGTAAGCATGCAACAGAAAGATGTAAGACGGAATCTCCGAAATTACAGGAAGTTCGTCCGGGACATTTTGTAGCATGTCATTTACATAAATAAAATTCAAATACAAAGAGCCATTGCCGGATGATTTTGGGAATGGCTCTTTTATCAATTATTTTTCTGAAATTAACTCTTGACAAAAATACAGAAACCAGATAGTATGTAATAAGTTTCCTAATGTACTTACATTGGGAATGGGAAATCTACTCGTTTGTGTACCATGCAGTGCTTATTTTATATGAGGGCTTGTACTGGTTTCGACGGGGGTTTTGAAGTTGAGGAAGCCATCTGCAGACTCCGGGACTGCATATCAACCTGGAAACTAAATATAAACGCAAACGATAACGTAGCGTTAGCTGCCTAATTGCAGCTTGTCAGCCTCAGGTCACCCGCTGCTTGAGAATCTGGCATCGACTTTGCGGGGCACTTCGTTTTCAAAGCTTTGAGAAAATGGAAGATTTTATGAAGCTACCAAGTGTAACAGCCTGTTATTCGGCGGCTGCATAAGGGAATGTTAAAAGAATAACTGTGATGGGAGATGCCGCAAGGGATAGACTTTCGGACAGGGGTTCGATTCCCCTCAGGTCCATAGGGAAAGGAGTTCGTTCTAAAAGAGATTAGTACGGATTCCTTTTTTGTTTTTGGAACGGAAACCATGCGAAGAAATTTCACATTTTTGACAAATTTGTCTGCTATACTATACATTACAGTGCGAAGGAGGAAAAGACCATGGATAAATGCAGAATACTGGTTGTGGATGACGAGAGCAGAATGAGAAAACTGGTAAGGGATTTCCTTGTAAAACAGGATTTTGAGGTATTGGAAGCCGGAGACGGGGAAGAGGCTCTTGATATATTCTATAAAAAGAAAGACATTTCCCTGTTGATTCTGGACGTGATGATGCCCAAGATGGACGGCTGGGAGGTATGCCGGGAAATTCGGAGAGAGTCCAAAGTGCCGATTATTATGTTGACAGCCAGAGGCGATGAGCGGGACGAACTTTTAGGATTTGAACTGGGAGTAGACGAGTATATTTCAAAACCTTTCAGCCCGAAGATTCTGGTAGCCAGGGTGGAAGCTATTTTGCGGCGTACCAGTTCTATCGGTGCAGATGAACTTTTGAGCGCAGGCGGTATTGAAATCAATAAAACTGCCCATATTGCGGCCATTGACGGTACCCCTATAGAATTAAGCTACAAGGAATTTGAACTGCTCAGCTATTTTTTGGAAAATCAGGGAATTGCCCTTTCCAGAGAAAAGATTTTAAATTCTGTATGGAATTATGATTATTTTGGCGATGCCAGAACCATTGATACCCATGTAAAGAAACTGAGGAGTAAAATGGGCGATAAGGGAGAGTACATCAAAACCATTTGGGGTATGGGATATAAATTTGAGGTGTCATGATGAAAAAATCCATTAAAATCAGACTGGCAGTTACTTACATTGTGATTATGTGCCTGTCTCTGGCGGTAATGCTGGGGGTGAATTCTCTGTTTTTAGAGAAATACTACCTTGCCAGGAAAACAGACAGTCTAAAGAATGTTTATCAGGCCTTAAACAATGTGGACAATTACCAGTACAGTGCTTTGAATGACGATGACGCATTTAAGAAATATCTGGCAGAAAAAAATTTCCGTTTGATTGTGGTAGACCCTTTTGGAAATTGCTACAGTACCACAAAGGATGAGGCGGAAATGCTGGCTTACATGCAGTTTGAGTCTCAGTTTTCCAGGGGAAAACGGGTGATTATGGAGCAAAAGGACAATTATGTAGTAACGAAAATAAGCGGAGACGCCAGTACCATGGACGTGGTCTGCATGTACGGGAATCTGGACGATAAGAGCAGTTTTATGATTCGTACACCGATTCAGAGTATTCGGGACAGCGCACAAATTTCCAACATGTTTTATCTGTATATTGGCCTTGCTACGATTTTGATCAGTTCAGTGATTATCTGGATTATGTCGAGACGGATTATCAGACCGCTGCAGACCCTCAGTGATATTTCCAGGGAAATGGCAGACCTGCATTTTGATGTGAAATATCACAGCACCAGCCAGGATGAAATTGGTATTTTAGGAAATAATCTGAATAAGCTTTCTGAAGACTTGGAAAAAACCATTTCCGAACTGAAAACAGCCAATAATGAGCTGCAGCAGGATATTGCCAAAAAGGAAGAAATTGACGAAATGCGGAAGGAATTTCTGGCGAATGTGTCTCATGAGCTGAAAACCCCCATCGCCCTGATTCAGGGGTACGCAGAAGGTCTGCAGGAATGTATCAATGACGACGCCCAGAGCCGGGAATTTTACTGCGAGGTCATTGTGGATGAAGCCGGAAAGATGAATCAGATGGTAAAGAAATTGCTGACACTGAACCAACTGGAATTTGGTAATGATACAGTTGCTATGGAGCGTTTTGACCTGACAGATTTGGTGAGCGGGGTCGTGCAGTCTGCGCGGCTTCTGGCAGAACAAAAGGGGGCAGAAATTCATTTTAACCAGACAGAACCTGTATATGTATGGGGCGATGAATTTAAAATGGAGGAAGTTGTTACCAACTATGTGTCCAATGCTTTGAATCATGTGGACTATGAAAAGAAGATTGAAATTAAGACGGAAATACGTCAGGATACCGTAAGACTCTCTGTTTTTAATACAGGGGACGTCATACCGGAGGAGGATTTGGATAAGGTCTGGGTAAAATTCTACAAGGTGGATAAAGCCAGAACAAGAGAATACGGCGGCAGCGGTATCGGGCTGTCCATTGTCAAGGCTATTATGGACAGTATGCACCAGAAATGCGGAGTGAAAAATTACAGCAATGGTGTAGAATTCTGGTTTGAGCTCTCCTGCGCAGACGGTCAAAAAACGGAGTGTCAAAAAATGTAAAAACAGATAAAAAAAGGTAAAAAATCCCTGGGTTGGATTTGCATTTTAAAACGTATTCTGCTAAACTAAGAAAATGTAAAAAAACAAAGGAGGGAATACGAATGCCGCCTTTACAGGGACAATGGCTGGAGGCTTTAAAGCCGGAATTTAAGAAAGCCTACTATAAAGAATTGTTTGACAAGGTGGGACAGGAATATCAGCAGAGAAAGATATTTCCTGCACCGGATGATATTTTTAACGCGTTTCATTTTACGCCGCTTGATGAAGTGAAGGTTGTGATTTTAGGGCAGGACCCGTATCACAATGACGGACAGGCTCATGGACTTTGTTTTTCCGTGAAGCCAGATGTGGAAATTCCTCCTTCGCTGGTAAACATTTACCAGGAACTGCATGAGGACTGCGGCTGCTTTATTCCGAATAATGGCTATCTGGAAAAATGGGCAAAGCAGGGCGTACTGCTTCTGAATACAGTGCTGACTGTGCGGGCCCACCAGGCCAATTCTCACAGAGGGATTGGATGGGAACAATTTACGGATGCGGCTATCCAAATACTGAATGAGCAGGACAGACCCATGGTTTTTCTGCTTTGGGGACGCCCGGCACAGATGAAGCGCAGCATGCTGACCAATCCCAAACATTTGATTCTAGAGGCTCCTCATCCCAGCCCGCTGTCTGCCTACCGGGGCTTTTTCGGGTGCAGGCATTTCAGCAAAGCCAATGCATTTCTGGAAAGCCAAGGGCTTTCGACCATTGACTGGCAGATAGAAAACAGATAGAGGATGAAAATACATGGGAAAGAAAAATGACAATACTTTAGTAAAAAATGCTTCGTTTCTGATGGTGGCTGCGCTGATTTCCAAGATTATCGGACTGATTTATAAAAGTCCTCTTTCCAGTACTATGGGAAAGGAAAGTTTTGGCTGCTTTCAATTTGCTCAAAATGTGTACTTTATTTTGCTGATGATTGCCTCTTTCAGCATTCCCCAGGCTGTGTCTAAGATTATGGCGGAACGGCTGGCCTTTAAACGATACCGGGACGCCCAGAAAATCTTTAAAGGTGCGCTTTTATATGCAGTGGTGGTAGGAGGCGCAGTAGCCATTGTCTGTGTTGCAGGCGCACCGATTCTGGTGCCGGAGCGTATGGCAAATGCCAGACTGGCATTGCAGTTTTTAGCGCCTACGATTTTTCTCTCAGGAATTTTGGGAGTGTTCCGGGGTTATTTCCAGGCTTACCGCAACATGCTGCCGACTTCTATTTCTCAGATTGTAGAGCAGACTGCAGTGGCTGTTGTGGCCCTTGTTATGGCTAACTTTATGGTACATCATTTTGCCGATGCACCCGAAAATACCCTGCGAAGCTGGAGTGCGGCAGGTGCAACCATGGGAACAGGGGCCGGAGTGCTTACCGCCCTGTTGTTTATGCTTTTTGTTTATCAGGTAAACCGCAGAGGAATTCAGAAAAAAATAGCCAAAGACAGGGTTTCGGTAGATGAAAGCTACAGGGCGGTCATGAAGACGCTGATTCTGATTATGGCGCCCATTTTGCTCAGTGCCTTTTTGTACAATGTAAACGGATACATTAACAGTATGATTTATACCACGATTTCCGGATTGAAGGGAATGAAAAGCAGCGTGGTGGAAGGACTTTATGCAGAGTGCGGTTTCTTTCTGACAATTATTAATATTCCGCTGACCCTGTCCAGTACAGCCCCTACTTCTATGATGCCGGAGGTATCCGCAGCGTATGCCAGAGGAGATATTTTGACTGTAAAGGAAAAAATCAATAAAGCAACCTGGCTGAGTATGTTTATTTCTATCCCCTGCAGCGTAGGGCTGTTTGCGCTGGCCGGACCTGTGACGAAGCTGTTGTTTTCTACCACAGACGGTACAGCGGGGCGCCTGATGATGCTGGGTGTCATTACGGTAATCATGAACGGAATGTCTAATATCTCCAACGGTGTGCTGCAGGGGATTGGCAAAGCCAATTTACCCATGATTCACGCGGCCATTGCCCTTGGGGTTGATGTGGTTGTTATGACTGTGCTGATGTTTGCCACAAACTTGGGGATTTATACGGTGGTTATTGCTATGATTGTCTACGCGCTGGTGATGTGTGTGTTAAATGACCGCTCTATGAAAAAAGAACTGGGATATGAAAATCCCTGGAAGGAAGCCTATCTTCCTCCTTTTCTGGCCTCTGTACCTATGGGGCTTGCAGCATTCCTGTCATACCAGGGACTGCATGCTGTGCTGAAATCCAATTTCCTGGCTCTGATACCGGCCATTGTACTGGGAGCAGGCATATATTTTGTGGTATATCTTGCAGCGGCAAAACCTGACGCAGAGACACTGGCAGGAGTGCCGGGAGGTGTGGTTCTGGCAAAAATAAGCCGGAAACTCCATTTAGTGAAATAAAAAAGCGAAATGAAAAAGAGAGTTGCTTTTCTTGTCCATGCAACTCTCTTTTTCCATAGAAAAAAATAACCGTTTTTAAGGCTGCAGCTTCTTAAATGCAGTGGAAAGCATCAGTTTGATACGGTTTAGCTGATTCACTTCGCTGGCTCCGGGGTCGTAGTCTACGGCTACAATGTTGGCTTCCGGATAATCGCTGCGAATGGCCTTGATAACGCCTTTACCTACAATGTGGTTAGGCAGACAGCCGAAAGGCTGAATACAGACAATATTTGGCACGTTTCCGTGAATGAGCTCCATCATTTCTCCGGTGAGGAACCAGCCCTCGCCCGTCTGATTTCCGAGAGAAACAATGGGTTCTGCCATTTTTGCCAAATCTTCAATTCTGGCAGATGGCGTAAAGTGTTTACTCTTTTCAAACTCTTTGTTTGCTGCACTGCGGATAAATTCAATAGCAGAAATTCCCAGCTTTCCTTTTTGGGCCAGCGATTTCTTAAAGCCCAGATAATCGGATTTGAAATTCAGGTTATAGAAGCAGTAACACATAAAGTCAATCAAATCCGGACAAACCGCTTCGGCTCCTTCCTTTTCCAGCAGTTCTGCCAGATGGTTGTTGGCCGCAGGCAGGAATTTTACCAGAATTTCGCCTACAATGCCGACTCTTGGCTTTTTCTCGTCTGTAATAGGCAGAGCGTCAAATTCTCGAATCATTTCCCGGCAGATACGGTTAAACTGTGCGAAAGCCGTATGTCTGCTGCTTAAGAAAGAGATACAACGTTTTTCCCATTTGCGGTGCAGGGCATTGGCAGAGCCTTTTACCACCTCGTAGGGGCGCATACGGTACACACATTTCATAAGAATATCGCCGAATACAGCGCCGTAAGCCAGACGTGTGGCCAGCTTTGGCGTAATCTTAAAGCCCGGGTTGGATTCCAAACCGCTTAAGTTGATGGATATAACCGGAATATAGGACATATCTGCTTTGGCAAGAGCCCGGCGGATAAAGCCGATATAGTTGGAAGCACGGCAGCCGCCCCCTGTCTGGGACATAATAATCGCCACCTTATGTAAGTCATATTTTCCCGAAAGCAGCGCCTGCATAATCTGTCCGACTACCATAAGGGAAGGGTAGCAGGCGTCGTTGTTTACGTATTTCAGTCCCACATCCACGGCTTCTTTGTTGTCGTTTGGCAGAACCTCCAGGTTGTATCCGCTGGCACAGAAAGCTGCCTGCAGAATGTTAAAATGAATGGGCGACATCTGGGGACATAAAATGGTGTAATTCTTCCGCATTTCCTCTGTAAACGGCACACGCTCTATAGAGGAGGGCAGGATATTTCTCTGTTTGTGCTGTTGTTCCTTGGCCTTGATGGCAGCAATCAGGGAGCGGACGCGGATACGGGCAGCTCCTAAGTTGTTCACCTCGTCAATTTTCAGGCAGGTATAGATTTTTCCGCTTTGGGAAAGAATTTCATTTACCTGGTCTGTGGTAACGGCGTCCAAACCGCAGCCAAAAGAGTTTAACTGAATCAAATCCAGATTCTCCCGTTCTTTTACAAAGTTTGCGGCAGCGTAAAGCCTTGTGTGGTACATCCACTGGTCATTGACACGGAGAGGGCGCTCAAGGGGAGCCAGATGAGAAATGGAATCCTCTGTCAGCACGGCCAGTCCATAGGAATTAATCAAATCCGGGATACCGTGGTGGATTTCCGGGTCAATGTGGTAAGGGCGTCCGGCAAGCACAATCCCCCGTCTGCCGGTTTTGTCCAGGTAAGCCAGGGTTTCTTCGCCTTTTCTTTTGATGTCCTCTCTGCAGGCAGACAGTTCTTCCCAGGCTAAATGTGCAGCTTTGCGGACTTCTGCAGCGGGAATATCCGGAAATTCCTGTACCAGCCGGTCGGTTACAGTGTCTTCCCCGGTAAGAGAGAGGAAAGGATTGTGGAACCGGATGGACGGGTCTTTTAATTCATCCACATTGTTTTTAATATTCTCCGCATAAGAGGTTACGATAGGGCAGTTGTAGTGGTTGACCGAATCGTCAAACTCCTGTCTTTCGTAAGGGATACAAGGGTAGAAGATATATTTCACCCCTTGTTTTAACAGCCAGGAAACGTGTCCGTGTGCCAGCTTTGCCGGGTAACACTCGGATTCGCTGGGGATGGATTCAATGCCCAGTTCGTAAATTTTCCTGGTAGAAGTGGGAGACAGAACCACCTGATATCCCAAATTGGTGAAAAACGTATACCAGAAAGGATAATTCTCAAACAGATTCAGTACACGGGGAATCCCCACCTGTCCTCTGGGGGCCTTGTCAGGAGTAAGCGGCACATAGGAGAACAGCTTTTTATATTTATATTCGTATAAGTTGGGTATATGGTCTTTGTTCTTCTCTTTGCCGATACCGCGTTCACAGCGGTTGCCGGAAATATACTGGCGTCCGCCGGAAAATTTGTTAATGGTCAGACGGCAGTTGTTGGTACAGCCTTTACAGTTGGCCATGGTGGTTTTGTATTCCAGGGTATTGATTTTCTCTATAGGTAGCATGGTGGAAGCTTTCTCTTTGTCATAGCGTTCCCTTGCAATCAGGGCAGCGCCGAATGCGCCCATAATGCCGGCAATATCCGGACGGATGGCTTCGCACTGTGCAATTTTTTCAAAACTGCGCAGCACTGCGTCATTATAGAACGTTCCACCCTGTACTACAATGTGTCTGCCCAGTTCCGAGGCGTCAGAAACTTTAATAACCTTGTAAAGGGCATTTTTGATAACAGAATAAGCCAGTCCGGCGGAAATGTCCGCAACAGAAGCGCCTTCTTTTTGAGCCTGTTTTACTTTTGAATTCATGAAAACCGTACAGCGGGTGCCTAAATCAATGGGGTGTTCGGCAAAAAGAGCGGCTTTTGCAAAGTCCTGTACACTGTAATTTAAGGATTTCGCAAAGGTTTCGATAAAGGAGCCGCAGCCGGATGAGCAGGCCTCATTTAACTGTACGCTGTCTACGGTCTGGTCTTTGATTTTGATACACTTCATATCCTGGCCGCCGATGTCCAGAATACAGTCTACCTCCGGATCGAAAAAGGCAGCGGCATAGTAATGGGAAACGGTTTCTACCTCACCTTCGTCCAGCATTAAAGCCGCTTTTATCAGTGCTTCTCCGTATCCGGTAGAACAGGACCAGGCAATTCTGGCTCCGGCGGGAAGCTGTTCATAGATTTCCTGGATAGCCCGGATAGACGTAGCCAGGGGATTGCCGTTGTTATTGCTGTAAAAAGAGTAGAGCAGAGAGCCGTCTTCCCCTACCAGCGCGGCTTTCGTGGTGGTAGAACCGGCATCGATTCCCAGATAGCAGTTTCCGCGGTAAGTGGAAAGCTCCCCTGTTTTTACGTTGTACTTGCTCTGGCGGCGGTTAAAGGCCTGATAATCTTCTTTGGAAGCAAAGAGGGGCTCCATACGGTCTACCTCAAAGTCCATCGCAATGGCAGCTCTGAGACGGTCACGCATGGAAAGCAGGCTGACATCCTTTGCGTCCTCTTTGGAATTCAGAGCGGAGCCTATGGCTGCGAACAGGTGGGAATTTTCCGGAACAATGGTATGTTCTTCGTCCAGATTTAAGGTGCGGATAAAAGCGGTCTTTAACTCAGAGAGAAAATGCAGGGGACCGCCCAGAAAAGCCACATGTCCACGGATAGGCTTACCACAGGCCAGACCGCTGATGGTCTGGTTTACCACAGCCTGGAAAATGGAGGCAGCCAGGTCTTCCTTGGTAGCGCCTTCATTAATCAGAGGCTGAATGTCTGTTTTGGCAAATACACCACATCTGGCTGCAATGGGATAGAGCGCCTTGTAATTTTTGGCATATTCGTTCAAACCCGGTGCGTCAGTCTGCAGAAGAGAAGCCATCTGGTCGATGAAAGAGCCGGTTCCTCCGGCGCAGATACCGTTCATACGCTGCTCTACATTGCCGCCTTCAAAATAGATAATTTTTGCATCCTCTCCTCCAAGTTCAATTGCCACATCTGTCTTTGGGGCCAGTTTTTCAAGAGAAGTGGAAACTGCAATGACTTCCTGTACAAAAGGAACTTCCAGATGATTGGCAAGGGTCAGTCCTCCGGAGCCTGTAATGACAGGTGCCGCAGAAATTTCACCCAGGGAATGGCAAGCTTCGTCCAAAAGGTCCGCCAGCGTATTCTGGATATCCGCAAAATGCCGTTTGTAATCAGAAAAAAGTAAATGAGAGTCATGGTCTAAAATGGCAATTTTGACAGTGGTGGAACCAATATCAATGCCCAGAAGGTGTCGGGGTGTCTGTGTTTTTTTTTCTTCTGACATAGTCAGAAACCTCCTTCTTGTATGTGTTTCTACTTATTTATTATATGTTCATAAAAAAATCAAGCTACATTATACGACAAAATGTCAAAAAAAACAATTCCCAATATTTTTCTGCATTGCGTTTAAATAAGGGATATGATAAAATGAACTCTGTAACAAAAAAGAATTCTGACTATTTTTGGTCAGATTCCATAAAAAGAGAAATCACATTCTCCTATGGCATGTAAAACATAGAGAAAAGACAGGAAGAAGAGGAAAATAAATTTATGTATACCGTACTGAAGCAGGAAGGCAGGGCAAAGAGAGCCCGTCTGGAAACCGTACACGGAACCATTGAGACTCCCGTGTTTATGAATGTGGGTACAGCGGCAGCTATTAAGGGGGCTGTGGCTACCACGGATTTGCACGAAATCAAAACCCAGGTGGAATTGTCCAACACCTATCATCTCCATGTGCGCCCCGGTGACCACATTGTGAAGCAGTTGGGAGGACTGCACAAGTTTATGAACTGGGACCGCCCTATTTTAACGGATTCCGGCGGATTTCAGGTATTTTCTCTCTCAAAATTGAGAAAAATCAAAGAAGAGGGCGTGTATTTTAACTCACATGTAGATGGAAGAAAGATTTTTATGGGACCGGAGGAGAGTATGCAGATTCAGTCCAATCTGGGCTCCACCATTGCCATGGCGTTTGACGAATGTCCGTCCAGTGTGGCCAGCAGAGAGTATGTGCAGAATTCTGTAGACCGCACCACCAGATGGCTGCAGAGATGTAAGGACGAGATGGCAAGGCTGAATCAGCTGGAGGATACCGTAAATCCCCATCAGCTTTTGTTCGGAATTAATCAGGGCGCCATTTACGATGATATCCGTATTGCCCATGCAGAAACCATTTCCAAAATGGATTTGGATGGTTATGCTGTCGGTGGTCTGGCTGTGGGGGAAACCCATGAAGAAATGTACCGGATTCTGGACAGTGTAGTACCCCATCTTCCGGTGAATAAGCCCACCTACCTCATGGGAGTGGGAACGCCTGCCAATATTCTGGAGGCCGTGTCAAGAGGCGTGGACTTCTTTGACTGTGTGTACCCCAGCCGTAATGGACGCCACGGTCATGTGTATACCAATTTCGGCAAGATAAATCTTTTTAATGCGAAATATGAACTGGATTCCCGTCCTATTGAGGAGGGATGTCAGTGTCCGGCCTGCCGCCATTACAGCAGAGCTTATATCCGTCATCTGTTAAAGGCAAAAGAAATGCTGGGTATGCGTCTTTGTGTACTGCATAATTTGTATTTCTACAATACGATGATGGAAGAAATCAGAGATGCGCTGGATAAAGGGTGCTACGAAGAATATAAGGCACGGAAATTGGAAAGCATGGCTTTAGGAGCAGGGAAATAAGAAAACCGTTTTTCTCCCATATAAAAAAACTATTAAATTTGGGAAAAACCGGAGAAAATACTTGAAGAAACAAGAAAAATTGTGTATTATAACAATAATGTCTATCAGTCTGACAGACAAAGTTTAAGGTTCAGGAGGAAGCAGGATGTTATTATCAACAGCAGCAGGCGGCGCAGGAGGCATGATTACTTTGTTCTTACCGCTGGTGGTATTTTTTCTTTTGATGTATTTCATGATTATGAGACCTCAGAAAAAAGAGCAGCAGAGAGTAAAAAGCATGCTGGCAGCTATGGAAGTGGGCGACAGTGTCGTTACAACAAGTGGTTTCTATGGTATCTTGATTGATATTACAGAAGAAGATGTCATTGTGGAATTTGGAAACAACAGAAACTGCAGAATTCCAATGAGAAAAAGTGCGATTGCCGAAGTAGAAAAAGCAAGCGACGGAGTTGCAGAGTAAAATGAGAATGAGAGGTACTGACGGGATATCCTGCAGTACCTTTTTCTTTCATAAGAAAAGGAGAAGATTATGACAGGTATCAGTTTGTTTGAAGTGATTGGTCCTAATATGGTAGGGCCGTCCAGTTCCCACACAGCGGGCGCAGCCTCTATGGCTCTGCTGGCCAGAAAACTGTTTCCGGGAACCATTCGGCAGGTGCAGTTCACTCTGTATGGTTCTTTTGCCAGAACCTATCGGGGACATGGTACGGACAGGGCGCTTCTGGGCGGTATCATGGGATTTGAAACCGATGATTTGCGGATTCGGGATTCTCTGGAATTGGCAAAAAAGGCGGGAATTGCATACAGCTTTTCAAAAGCGGAAGAAGAGCCGGACGATATTCATCCCAATACTGCGGATATGGATATTCAGGGAACAAACGGAGAGCGGCTTTTTGTCCGTGGCGTTTCTCTGGGCGGCGGAAAAGTAAAGATTGTGAAGCTGAACCAGATAGAAGTAGACTTTACAGGAGAGTACAGTACCCTGATTGTCAGTCAGACAGATAAACCGGGTGTGGTGGCCCATATTACAAAGATTCTAAGTGAGGAAGGGGTGAACATTGCCTTTATGCGTCTGTTTCGGGAGGAGAAAGGTGCGGCAGCGTTTACCATTGTGGAATCAGACGAGAAGATTCCAAAAGAAGTATTGGAAAAAATCAGAGAAAATCCACTGGTATCGGATATTATGCTGGTGCAGTTATAGGAGGACAGGAAAATGGATTTTAATCATGGAACAGAATTGCTGCAGCTATGTGCAGAACAAGGACTTTCCATATCTCAGGTTATGAAAATACGGGAAACCGAGATTTCTCAGATGCGTGGAGAAGAAGTAGAAGTAAAAATGAGAAAAGCTCTGGAAATCATGAAAAATTCGGTAAAAGAACCGTTGATACAGCCGGTGAAGTCCGTAGGAGGACTGATTGGCGGAGAGGCAAAGAAGTTAGAGGAACACCGCCGTATGGGGAAATCTATCTGTGGAACTATGCTGTCAAAAGCTATGACTTATGCCATGGCCGTCCTGGAGGTCAATGCCTCTATGGGTGTGATTGTAGCTGCACCGACTGCAGGTTCTTCCGGAGTGGTGCCGGGGGTACTTCTGGCTCTGCAGGAAGAATATCAGCTGAAAGATGAGGAGATTTTAAACGGGCTCTATACCGCAGGAGCTGTGGGGTATCTGCTTATGCGCAACGCTTCTGTGGCAGGGGCGGAAGCAGGCTGTCAGGCGGAAGTGGGGGCGGCGTCTGCTATGGCTGCTGCTGCTGCCGTGGAAGTCATGGGTGGAAGCCCGCAGATGTGCCTGGACGCAGCCTCTACAGCTTTGTCCAATCTCCTGGGACTGGTTTGCGACCCGGTGGCGGGGCTGGTGGAGGCTCCCTGTCAGACCCGGAACTCCATGGGATCCGCCAATGCTCTTGTGTGTGCGGAGCAGGCGCTGGCCGGTGTGGTGCAGATGATTCCCTTTGATGAAATGGCAGAAGCCATGTACCATGTGGGAAGAAGTCTGCCCTTTGAACTGAGGGAGAGCGCATTGGGAGGCTGTGCGGGAACAGAAGCGGCCTGTAAGAGAACCTGTGAAATTTTCGGAGGAGGAAAAGCGTGACCGGTACACAACAAAAAAGACGATATCGTTCTTATCTGCTGATTATTCTGGGAACCGGGATTATGTCCGTTGCCATTAATTCTATCTATGATGCCCTGCAGATGGTGACAGGAGGATTTTCCGGTCTGGGAATTGTGATAAAGAGCCTTTCAGAGAACTGGATAGACGGCGGGATTCCTCTTTGGTTTACCAATGCAGTGCTGAATATTCCTTTGTTTTTCCTGGGTATCTGGATAAAGGGCTGGGAGTTTACAAAAAAATCGGTTTTTGGCGCTCTGTGTCTGTCTTTCTGGCTGTATTTCATACCGCCCATTCCTCTGATTCAGGATGATATGCTGTTGGCGGCCCTTGCGGCAGGAGTCATTATGGGAGTGGGAATCGGCTGTATTTTTCTGGGACAGGGAACCACTGGAGGAACGGATATGGCAGCGGCTCTGATACAACATAAGCTGCGCGGTTATTCCATTCCCCAGATTCTGCAGGTTATAGATGGAAGTGTGGTGCTGCTGGGGATTTTTGTCTTTGGGATTCATAAGGCTCTGTATGCGGCAGTGGCGATTTTTATTACCTCCTGGACTGCGGACCGCTTTATGGAAGGAATGCATTTTGCAAAAGGGGCTTATGTGATTACGGAAAAGGAAGAACTGGTATCTAAAAGGATTATGGAAGAGCTGAACCGGGGGCTGACAGGGATTTATGCTCAGGGGATTTATTCCCGTCAGGACAGGAAAATGCTGTTCTGTGTGGTAGGGAAAAAGGAACTTGTGAAATTAAAAGAAGTGGTGGAAGAAACAGACCCGGAGGCTTTTGTGATTGTGACAGATGTCAGAGAAGTTATGGGGAAAGGATTTACAAAAGAGAAAGGATAAAAAAGTTACTATCTATATAGAAACCTGCAATATGCAGGAGTGTCTTTAGGCGAAGGCCAGCAGCCGCAAACGCGCGTGAACTCTGCAGCCACTGTCTTCTATTTCTTAACAATACCCAGTATATAGAACAAATGTGACCACTGTGTGTCGTCAAAATAAAGGAACTATAAACTTTAGAAAATTCCAGGGAATAGAAACCATAACGAAAAGGTATAGCGCAAAAGGGATTATTGCTTGAATTATGGCAGGAAAAGGATTATCATATTACTAATTACATTCTATGAATGACAAAAAAATGACAAAACTGCGGAAAGGGTGACAGTATGAAAAGAAATATAGCGTACATTCCCGGTGACGGAATCGGCCCGGAAATTGTAAGAGAAGCAAAGAAGGTTCTGGATAAAGTCTGCAGTGTGTACGGACATGAGTTTCATTATGAAGAATTGCTTTTAGGCGGCGCTTCCATTGATGCACACGGTGTACCGCTGACAGAGGAGACGATAAAGAAAGCAAAGGCTGCAGATGCCGTTTTGATGGGTTCTATCGGCGGAGACGCAAAGACTTCCCCCTGGTATCAGCTGGAGCCGTCCAAGAGACCGGAGGCAGGCCTTCTGGGTATCCGAAAGGCGCTGAACCTGTTTGCTAATTTAAGACCAGCTTATCTCTATGATGAGTTGAGAAAAGCCTGCCCTTTAAAAGAAGAGGTTATTGGGGACGGCTTCGACATGATTATTGTCAGAGAATTAACGGGAGGTCTGTATTTCGGAGAACGCAAGACGGTAGAAGAAAATGGCGTGAGAAAAGCCGTGGATACGCTGTCTTATAATGAAGAGGAAATTCGCAGAATTGCCATCAAGGCTTTTGAGATTGCAGGCAAAAGAAGAAAAAAAGTGACCAGTGTGGATAAGGCAAATGTATTGGATTCCTCCAGATTGTGGAGAAAGGTTGTGGAAGAGGTGGCAAAAAACTACCCGGACATTACACTGGAACATATGCTGGTGGACAACTGTGCGATGCAGCTGGTACATAATCCGGGACAGTTCGATGTGATTCTCACGGAAAATATGTTTGGAGATATTTTGTCAGACGAGGCCAGTATGGTTACAGGGTCTATCGGTATGCTGTCATCAGCCAGCTTAAACGAGACCAGCTTCGGGCTTTACGAGCCAAGCCATGGTTCAGCTCCGGATATTGCAGGAAAAGACGTTGCAAATCCTATTGCCACCATTTTGTCTGCGGCCATGATGCTGCGCTTCTCTTTGGATTTGGATAAAGAAGCGGACGCAGTGGAGGCAGCTGTGGCACAGGTATTAGAAGAGGGCTACAGAACCCCGGATATTTACTCTGAAGGAATGAAAAAGACAGGAACCGCACAGATGGGGAGTCTCATTGCAGAGCGGATTCAGTAGAGAAGGAACAAATAAAAAGGTCGGAAGGAAGGAAGATAGATGAGAAGTGACGCAGTAAAAAAAGGAATGCAGCAGGCGCCTCACAGGTCCCTGTTTCATGCTTTGGGCATGACCAAGGAAGAAATGGAAAAACCGCTGGTGGGAATTGTCAGCTCTTATAATGAAATCGTACCGGGACATATGAACCTGGATAAAATCGTAAATGCCGTGAAACTGGGCGTTGCCATGGCAGGGGGAACTCCGGTGGTATTTCCGGCCATTGCAGTCTGCGACGGCATTGCCATGGGGCATGTGGGCATGAAATATTCTCTGGTTACCAGAGATTTGATTGCAGATTCTACAGAGGCTATGGCTATGGCACATCAGTTTGACGCCCTGGTTATGGTGCCTAACTGTGATAAAAATGTGCCGGGACTTTTAATGGCAGCAGCCAGAATCAATGTACCTACGGTCTTTGTAAGCGGCGGCCCCATGCTGGCCGGAAAGGTGCAGGGACAGAAGAGAAGCCTTTCCTCCATGTTTGAAGCCGTGGGCTCTTACAGCGCAGGAACTATGACGGAAGAAGAGGTAGAAGAATTTGAAAACCATGTCTGCCCTACCTGCGGTTCCTGTTCCGGTATGTATACGGCAAACAGCATGAACTGCCTGACTGAGGTACTGGGCATGGGATTAAGAGGAAACGGAACCATTCCGGCCGTCTATTCCGAGCGTATTAAGCTGGCGAAGCATGCAGGTATGCAGGTTATGGAAATGTACAGAAGAAACATTCGTCCAAGAGATATTATGACAAAGGAAGCTTTGATGAATGCCCTTACGGTAGACATGGCTCTGGGCTGCTCAACCAACAGCATGCTGCACCTTCCGGCCATTGCACATGAAATCGGCTGGGACTTTGATATTACCTTTGCCAATGAAATCAGTGCCAAAACGCCAAATCTGTGCCATCTGGCACCGGCAGGCCCTACCTATATGGAAGATTTGAATGAAGCCGGCGGCGTGTGGGCTGTTATGAAGGAACTGACCAAGAAAGATTTGCTGAATCTGGATTGTATGACCGTAACCGGAAAGACCGTGGGAGAGAATATTGCCAACTGTGTGAATAAAAATCCGGAAGTTATCCGTCCTATTGAAAATCCATACAGCCAGACAGGGGGACTTGCCGTACTGACAGGAAATCTGGCGCCTCACGGCGGTGTGGTAAAGAGAAGCGCCGTATGCGAGGAAATGATGGTGCACGAAGGCCCGGCCAGAGTCTTTGACTGTGAGGAAGACGCCATTGCAGCCATTAAAGGCGGTAAAATCGTGGCGGGAGATGTGGTGGTTATCCGCTACGAAGGACCGAAAGGCGGCCCTGGTATGCGGGAAATGCTGAATCCCACTTCCGCGATTGCCGGTATGGGACTGGGCTCCAGTGTAGCGCTGATTACAGACGGCCGCTTCTCCGGTGCGTCAAGGGGCGCTTCCATTGGGCATATTTCTCCGGAAGCAGCAGTAGGCGGTCCTATTGCCTTGGTAGAAGAGGGGGATATGATTCGCATTAACATTCCGGAAACCAAGCTGGAACTGGCAGTGTCCGAGGAAGAGCTGGCGGCCAGAAGAGCGAAATGGCAGCCAAGAGAGCCGAAAGTGACTACCGGATATCTGGCACGGTATGCCTCTATGGTAACCAGCGGAAACAGAGGCGCTGTACTGGAAATCCAGAAATAAACAGAGGGAGGATTTGTCTATGCAGCTGACAGGTGCGCAAATCGTAATGGAATGTCTGAAAGAACAGGGTGTCGATACGGTTTTCGGGTATCCGGGCGGTACGATACTGAACATATATGATGAATTGTATAAACAGCAGGGAGAAATCCATCATGTGCTGACTTCCCATGAGCAGGGGGCGGCCCATGCGGCAGACGGTTATGCCCGTTCTACCGGAAAAGTGGGAGTCTGTCTGGCTACCAGCGGCCCCGGCGCTACCAATCTGGTAACGGGAATTGCCACTGCCCATATGGATTCCATCCCCATTGTGGCCATTACCTGCAACGTAGGCCTGCCTCTTCTGGGAAAGGACAGTTTCCAGGAGGTGGATATTGCAGGGGTGGTTATGCCCATTACCAAGCACAGTTTTATCGTGAAGGACGTAACAAAGCTGGCCAGAACAATCCGCCGTGCTTTTGTCATTGCAAAAAGCGGCAGACCGGGGCCGGTACTTGTGGATATTACCAAAGATGTAACGGCAAATAAAACAGAATTTACGCCTTATGTGCCGAAAAAGGTGAAACCTTATGTGGAAGAAATCACACAGGAAAGTCTGGAAAAAGCGGCGCAGATGATTCAGGAAGCGAAACGTCCCTTTATTTTTGTGGGCGGCGGCGCAGCGGCGGCCAATGCCTGGGAAGAAGTCAGAGAACTGGCCCATAAGATTCAGAGTCCGGTGACGGATTCTCTTATGGGAAAAGGCGTGTTTTCCGGTACAGACCCTTATTATACAGGAATGTTGGGTATGCACGGAACCAAAGCCTCCAATCTGGGCGTCACAAAGTGCGACCTGCTCATTGCCATTGGAGCCAGATTTTCTGACCGCGTTATCGGAAATCCGCGGAATTTTGCACGAAACGCAAAAATTCTTCATATTGATGTAGATGCAGCGGAAATCAATAAAAATGTGTTGGTGGACTGCAGTGTTATCGGAGACGCAAAAGAAGTTTTGAAGCAGTTAAATCATATGGTTCCGGCAGCAGAGCATAAAGAATGGTTGGAAACCATAGAAGAATTGAAGGAGAAATACCCCTTATCCTATCATCAGGAAGGACTTACAGGTCCGGGTATTATCGAAGAGTTGTATAAGCAGACCAATGGAGAAGCCATTATTGTGACAGAAGTAGGACAGCACCAGATGTGGGCGGCCCAGTATTACAAATATACCATGCCCCGTACGTTTCTGTCCTCCGGTGGTCTGGGCACCATGGGATACGGTCTGGGAGCGGCCATCGGGGCCAAAATGGGTAATCCGGACAAGGTTGTCATCAATGTAGCGGGAGACGGCTGTTTCCGAATGAATATGAATGAGATTGCCACAGCTACCAGAAATGACCTCCCCTTGATTCAGGTGGTAGTCAACAATCAGGTGCTTGGCATGGTGCGTCAGTGGCAGACTTTGTTCTATGAGGGCAGGTATTCTAATACAGTGTTAAGAGACAAGGTAGACTTTGTGAAGCTGGCAGAAGCCATGGGTGCCGTGGGAATCCGCGTTACCCGAAAAGAAGATTTGGCCGGGGCTATTCAGGAGGCTATTCGGTTAAATACAACAGTGGTTTTGGACTGTATCATTGACAGTGATGACAAAGTATTTCCGATGGTTCCGGCAGGAGCCAACATTGAAGACGCTTTTGACGAGGCGGATTTGGAGAAAAGACAGAAATAAAGAAAGAGAAATCAGAGGAGGAAGCATCATGAGCAGAGTTTACAATTTTTCAGCGGGTCCGGCTGTACTGCCGGAGGAAGTGTTAAGAGAAGCAGCAGATGAAATGTTAGATTACAGAGGCTGCGGCATGTCCGTTATGGAGATGAGTCACCGTTCCGGTATGTTTGAAACAATTCTAAACGAGGCAGAGGCAGATTTGAGAGATTTGCTGCAGATACCGGACAACTACAAGGTGCTCTTTCTGCAGGGAGGGGCCAGCCAGCAGTTTGCCATGATTCCCATGAATCTTATGAAGCACGGGGAGGCAGATTACATTGTCACCGGACAGTGGGCAAAAAAGGCATGGCAGGAAGCGCAGAAATACGGAAAGGCAAACAAGATTGCTTCTTCTGAGGATAAAACCTTTTCTTACATACCGGATTGTTCCGATTTGGATATCAGTCCCAATGCAGATTACGTGTACATCTGTGAAAATAACACCATTTACGGTACAAAATTTAAAAAACTGCCAAATACCAAAGGCAAAACATTGGTGTCTGATGTGTCCTCCTGTTTCCTGTCTGAGCCGGTGGATGTAAGCAAATACGGCATTCTCTACGGCGGCGTACAGAAAAATATCGGCCCGGCCGGCATGGTGATTTCCATTATCCGGGAAGACCTGATTACCGAAGATGTGATGAAAGGCACGCCCACCATGCTGACATTTAAAACCCATGCAGACGCAGGCTCTCTGTACAATACGCCAAACAGCTACTGCATTTATATGTGCGGCAAAGTCTTTAAATGGCTGAAAAATATGGGTGGTCTTGCTGTGATGAAAGAGCGGAACGAAAAGAAAGCAAAGCTTTTGTATGATTTCCTGGATGAAAGCCATTTGTTTAAAGGAACCGTTGTGCCGAAAGACCGTTCTCTTATGAATGTGCCTTTTGTAACCGGAAATGCGCAGTTAGATGCGAAATTTGTAAAAGAGGCAAAGGAAGCGGGACTGGAAAATCTGAAAGGCCACAGAAGTGTGGGCGGCATGAGAGCCAGCATTTACAATGCTATGCCGATAGAAGGTGTGGAAACCCTGGTGGACTTTATGAAAAAATTTGAGAAGGAGAATGTCTAATATGTATCGGTATCATTGTCTGAATCCCATTTCTCAGGTGGGTTTAAAGGAATTTAATCAGGAATATGAAAAGACAGAAGGCGCAGCAGAGGCAGATGCCATACTGGTGCGAAGCGCAGATATGCACCAGATGGAACTGCCACAGCAGGTATCGGCCGTAGCAAGAGCCGGTGCAGGTGTCAACAACATTCCCCTGGAGGAACTGGCAAAAAAGGGCGTGGTAGTTTTTAACACACCGGGAGCCAATGCCAACGGCGTAAAGGAAATGGTGCTGGCAGGTATGCTTCTGGCTTCCAGAGACATTGTAGGGGGCATTGAGTGGCTGAAAAGTCAGGAACCGGCAGATGATTTGGCAAAAAAGGCAGAAAAAGAGAAGAAAAAATTTGCAGGATGTGAAATCAGCGGCAAAAAACTGGGCATTATCGGTTTGGGCGCCATAGGCGTTAAGGTAGCCAATGCAGCGGTACATCTGGGAATGGAAGTTTACGGATATGACCCCTTTATTTCTGTAGATGCAGCATGGAGTCTGTCCAGAAACATTCACCACATTAATGAAGTCAGCGAGATTTACCGGGACTGCGACTATATTACCATTCATGTGCCGCTTCTGGAAAGCACGAAAAAAATGATTGGCAGGGAAGAAATCGCACAGATGAAGGATGGTGTCGTTCTTCTGAATTTTGCCAGAGACCTTCTGGTGGATGAAGAGGCTTTGTGCAAAGCCCTGGAAGAAGGAAAGGTGAAAAAATATGTGACGGATTTTGCCAATCCTGTAGTAGCCAATGCTCCAAATACGCTGGTAACCCCGCATCTGGGTGCGTCTACAGAGGAATCTGAGGATAACTGCGCCGTTATGGCGGTTCAACAGGTTATGGATTATCTGGAAAACGGAAACATTAAGAATTCTGTGAATTACCCGGATTGTGACGCCGGAAGATGTGTGGATGCGGGAAGAATTACCATTAACCATAAAAATGTGCCGAACATGATTTCTCAGTTTACCAAAACCCTGGGTGACGCAGGGGTGAATATTGCCAACATGACCAATAAAAGTAAAGGGGATTATGCTTATACCATGCTGGATGTGGCATCCCCCATTGACGGTCAGGTGGCAGAGGCGCTGAAAGCCATTGAGCACGTATACAGAGTCAGAATTGTAAAATAAGAGAAGGGAGGCTGCTGTGCCGCCTGCATAGGAAAAATTTTCTTGTGCAGGGGTGCAGGAACCTCTTTTGACATTTTGTGAAAGGGGAAAAATTATGGCAGATATCCGACCATTTCGGGCAATTCGTCCTATTGCGGCAAAGGCGGCAGAGATTGCGGCTTTGCCTTATGATGTGTACAACAGAGAAGAGGCGGCAGAGGAAACCAAGATACATCCACACTCCTTTCTTGCCATAGACCGTCCGGAGACGCAGTTTTTGCCGGATATGGATATGTACAGCCCGGAAGTTTACGAAAAAGCGGCAAAACTTCTGGAACAGCGAATCCGGGAAGGGGATTTTATCGAAGAGAAGGAACCTTGTTTTTACATTTATGAACTGAAACGGGGCAGCCATGTACAGACGGGAATTGCAGCCTGCGCTTCTGCGGAAGACTATCTGCAGCAGGTTATCCGGCGTCATGAGAACACCAAACCGGAAAAGGAAGCAGACCGTATTCGCCACATACAGGCATGCGGAGCCCAGACAGGGCCAGTGTTTCTGGTACACCGCCCCATAGCGGAGATTCGCAGACTCCTGGAAATCCGCAAACGGACAGCACCGGTATATCAATTTGTTTCCGAGGATGGAATTGGACACAGAGTCTGGATTATCCGTGAAAAACTGACTATAGAGAAAATTCAGCAGCTCTTTTTGAAAACAGAGGCTCTGTATATTGCAGACGGACACCACAGAGCAGCTTCGGCTGTAAAGACGGCCCTGGAAATGCGAAAAGCCTGCCCGGATAAGAAGGGAAAGGAAGAATACCAGTATTTTCTCAGCGTTTTGTTTCCTTCCGATGAACTGGAAATTCTGGATTACAACCGTGTGGTAAGGGATTTAAACGGGCTTGAAAGAGAGGACTTTCTGGAAGCGCTGAAACAATATTTTTCTGTGACAAAGGCAGCAGGTCCGGTGAAACCAAGGAGAAAAGGCAGTTTTGGGCTTTGTCTGCCCGATGGCTGGTATCAGCTGGAACTTATGGAAGCATTTCGGCCTCAGGATGCGGTAGAGGGTCTGGATGTGTCTGTGCTGCAAAATCTTGTACTGGCTCCCATACTTGGCATTGAAAAGCCGGGAGAAGATAAGAGAATTTCTTTTATGGGAGGTATCCGTGGGCTGGAAGAACTGGAAGTACAGGTGAAAAAGCAGGGCGGAGCAGCCTTTTCCCTGTATCCGGTTACTATGGAGGAAATCATGGAAACAGCAGATGAAGGAAGGCTGATGCCGCCGAAATCCACCTGGTTTGAGCCAAAGCTGCGCAGCGGACTCCTTATCCATAAGATAGCTATGGACGGCTGCTGATTTTGTATGGTAAAATAAAAAATAATACTGGATTTTACAGGAGAGAAAGGAAGGACAAACATGAAGAAAAAGATGGCGGTCATGCTGTTGGCTGTGGCTCTGGCAGCAGTATCCATAAGCGGGTGCGGCAGCAAAGCAGCTACAGACACAGAAAAAGAAGAAGAACAGAAAGAAAATCCTGTCGATATAAACATTACAGCCTTAAAAGGGCCTACCGCTATGGGGATGGTGCAGTTTATGGATGAAGCGGAGCAGGGAAAGCTGACGGATGAAAATTATCAGTTCTCCATTGCCGCTTCTGCAGATGAGGTTTCCCCAAAGCTGGTGCAGGGAGAAACGGACATTGCTGCGGTTCCGGCAAACCTGGCCTCTGTACTTTATAATAAAACAGAGGGAAAGGTGCAGGTTCTGGCTGTGAATACCCTTGGGGTGCTGTATCTTGTGGAGAATGGGAACAGTGTGCAGTCTGTGGCGGATTTAAAAGGAAAAACCATTTATGCCAGCGGCAAGGGCTCTACACCGGAGTATGCCCTGGATTATATTTTGTCTGCAAACGGAATTGACCCGGAAAAAGGCGTAACCATCGAGTGGAAAAGCGAACATTCTGAGTGTGTTGCAGCAATTTCCAGTACGGAAAACGGTATTGCCATGCTGCCGCAGCCCTTTGTGACCACGGCCCAGACCAAAAATCCGGCTATCCGTACGGCCTTGGATTTGACGGAAGAATGGGAAAAGGTACAGTCCGGGGAAGATACAAAAAGCAGTATGATTACCGGTGTTGTGGTAGCCCGCACAGAGTTTGTGGAAGAACATCCCCAGGCCGTGGAAGATTTTCTGGAGCATTATGAGGACTCTGTGGAATATGTAAACGAGAATACGAAAGAAGCAGCCCAGTTGGTAGGAAAATATGACATTGTTACTGCAGAGATTGCAGAAAAAGCCCTGCCGGAATGTAACATTGTATATATGGATGGCGAGGATATGAAGGAGCAGCTTTCCGGTTATCTGGAGGTGCTGAAAAACCAGAACCCACAGGCGGTAGGAGGCGCAGTGCCGGGAGATGATTTCTATTATATCGAAAAATAAAAAAAGGCAAATCCGGCTCTGGGCAGTGGCATTTTGGCTGCTTATCTGGCAGGCAGCCAGTATAGCCATCGGACAGGAGATACTTCTGGTATCTCCTGTTGCTGTCTTACAGAGATTGAAAACACTGGTATGGGAAAGTACATTCTGGCTGTCCTGTGCGTTTTCCGTCCTGCGCATTGTCAGCGGATTTTTGCTGGGTACGGCCCTGGGGGTGGTACTGGGAGGAGTTTCTTTTGGTTTTTGCAGAATACGGGAACTTCTGGCGCCTCTGGTGCTTACCATGAAATCCATTCCGGTAGCGTCTTTTGTGATTTTGGCGCTTATCTGGATACCTTCAAAGAATCTGTCCGTATTTATTTCTTTTTTTATGGTTTTTCCGGTGGTTTATACCAATGTGATCCAGGGGATAGAAAGTGTGGATAAAAAGCTGTTGGAAATGGCGCAGGTATTTCAGGTCTCGCGGATGAGAAAAATCCGCTATATTTATCTGTCGCAGGTGCTGCCCTTTTTCCGTTCCGGCTGTTGTGTGGCTCTGGGACTTTGCTGGAAAGCGGGAGTAGCGGCAGAGGTTATCGGAATCCCTGACGGCTCTATTGGAGAGCATTTATATCAGGCAAAGGTGTATCTGGACACGCCGGATTTGTTTGCCTGGACGGTGGTCATTATTGTGATCAGCCTGCTGTTTGAGAAGGTGTTTTTGGGAGTCATTGACTGGGGCGTAAGGAAACTGGAGAGGAGATAGGTATGGGAATCCAAATTACAAATCTGAACAAAGCCTATGGAGAGCATCAGGTATTGGAAAATTTCTGCGCAGAAATTCCGGAAGGGAAAACCACCTGTGTTATGGCAGCATCAGGAAAAGGGAAAACCACGCTTCTTAGAATCCTTATGGGACTGGAAAAGCCGGATGGCGGAGAGATTACAGGACTGGAAAACAAAAGAATCAGCGCTGTTTTTCAGGAGGACAGGCTGTGCGAAAATCTCAGTACAGAAGCCAATATTCGCCTGGTACAGAAGGGAGGGAAAGGCAGAAGCAGGGACTTTTTGCAGCAGCTGCAAGACGGGTTTTCGGCAGTGGGATTAGAAGGCTGGGGGAAGCGTCCGGTAAAAGAGTTGTCCGGGGGTATGAAGCGAAGGGCGGCCCTTTTAAGAGCTCTGTATGCAGACTGGAATATATTGTTTTTAGACGAGCCGTTTAAGGGACTGGACAGGGAAACAAAGGATAAGGTGCTGGCCTTTGTGCGGGAAAAGTGCAGAGGAAAGACTGTACTTTGCGTTACCCATGAAAAGGAAGAAGCGGAAATCCTGGGAGCGGAAATTTTAGAACTTTGAGATTCACAAGTATGCGAAAAGGAAATAATCCTGGATGTAAAGAGGCACAAGAAGACATATTCCTGTGCCTCTTAAAAGGTCTGTTTCTTTCTACAGCAGTCTCGTTTATCTATTCATCTCAATACTCATCTACATGAAGCAGTTCATGCACTTTTCCTTTCAGAAGTCCATCATAAAGAGAGACAATCAATGGATTTTCGTCTGCCTTGCGGATGCTGGTTACGTTGTCTGCCTGATAGAGCCCCTCCATTCTGGCGGTCTTTGTGCGGCTGCCGGCTCTCGGAGGCTGTCCGCCGCCCATGATACAACCCCTGCGGCAGGCCATAACTTCCACAATGTGGTACTGCTTTTTGCCGCTTCGGATATTTTCCATAACGGTATGGGCATTGGCCAATCCGCTGACGACGCAGACATGCAGCGGCGTGCCTTTATAGGTAACGGTAAATTCTTTGATACCGTCCTCGCCTCTGGCACCTGCTTCCGCAACGCTGTCCATGGTGGCTTTGTCGTGGCGGTCCGCAAAGCGGCGCAGCATAGCCTCTGTCACACCTCCGGTAACACCGAAGATAACGCCGGCGCCGGAGCCGAATCCAAACGGCATATCGCAGGCTTCCGTAACCAGTGTAGAGAATTCAATGCCGGAATTGCGAATCATGCGGATGAGTTCTGTAGTGGTAATAACCACATCAGTATCCTGTTCCCCTTTGGTAAAGTTGTTGGGGCGGAGAATTTCCATTTTCTTCGCGGTACACGGCATGATGGATACCACAAACGTTTTCTTGCCCTGATTTTTCTCCGGGTCACGGTAGTATTCCTTCATAACAGCAGAGAACATACCCTGAGGAGAACGGCAGGTGGAAAGGTTATCCTTAAATTCCGGATACTGGTCACTGAGGTATTTCACCCATGCGGGACAGCAGGAAGTAAAAAGAGGAAGATTTTCACCTTTTTCCACTCTGTCCAGAAATTCCTTGGATTCTTCCATAATGGTAAGGTCTGCGGCAAAGGCTGTATCGTAAACTTCATCAAAGCCCATGCGGTGCAGAACAGCCACCAGCTTGCCCATGACGCTGTGGCCCCGGGTAAGACCGAAAGCATCTCCCACAGCAACCCGGACAGCGGGAGCGACCTGTGCGACTACACGGGTATTGGGGTCTGCAATGGCGTCCCAAACCTCGTCCATCTGCGTTTTAATACTGATGGCCCCGGTTGGACAGAAGACCCGGCACTGACCGCAGCTTACACAATCCGTGGCGGACAGGGGTTTGTCAAAAGCAGGCATAACCATGGCGTCCGTACCCCGGTGCGCAAAGCCCAGCACCCCCAGTCCCTGAAGTTCGCTGCAGGCCCGGACACAGTCTCCGCAGAGGATGCATTTATTGGGGTCTCTTACCAGCGCAGGAGAACTGTCATCCAAAGGACGCGGCTCTCTGGTGTTCTGGAAACGCACGGAAGTAATATTCATGCGATGTGCCAAATCCTGCAGCACACATTCGCCGCTTTTTACACAAGTGGTGCAGTCCCGGCAATGTGCAGACAACAGCAGTTCCACAATCATTTTTCTGTATTTTTTGATTTTTCCCGAGTTGGTATAAATCACCATGCCGTCTCTTGGCTCTTCTGAGCAGGAGGCAAAGGTGCGTCCCCGGTCATCTTCTACGGTACACAAGCGACAGGCACCGAAAATGGATAATTCCGAATGATAGCAAAGCGTTGGCAAATCAATGCCGGCATTGCGGATAACAGAAAGGACATTTTTTTCATCGGTAAACGCTACCTTTCTGCCGTCTATTGTCATAAATCCCATAATAGTCCCTCCTAATATTCAACATAAACTGCATCAAATGCACAGTTTTCCCGGCAGGAATCACACTTGATACAAAGATTCGGATTGATGTGGTAAGTTTCCTTGCGGACGCCGGTAATAGCTCCCACAGGACAGTTCTTCGCACATTTGCCGCAGCCCTTACAGAATTCGGGATTGATGATATAGCGTCTCATGGCAGTACAGCTTTTCGCCGCACATTTGTGTTCCAAAATATGCTCCTCGTATTCCTTGCGGAAGGTCTTTAATGTACTGATAACCGGCAAAGGCGCACTCTTTCCAAGACCGCACAGCGCCATGCCCTTTACCATAGAGGCCAGTTCCTCCAGGGTATCCAAATCTTCCAGCTTTCCTTCTCCGTTTACAATGCGTTCCAGAATTTCCAGCATGCGTTTCGTGCCTTCCCGGCAGGGAACACATTTTCCGCAGGATTCTCTCTGGGTGAAACTCATGAAAAAGCGGGCTACTTCTACCATGCAGGTGTTTTCATCCATAACTACCAGGCCGCCGGAGCCCATAATGGCATTGTATTTCTTTACATTGTCAAAATCCAGCCCTACATCCAGGTGTTCACTGGTGAGACAGCCGCCGGAGGGACCGCCAATCTGAATGGCTTTGAAGTCTCCGCCGCCTTTGATACCGCCGCCGATATCGTAAATAATTTCCCGCAGGGTGGTTCCCATGGGAACTTCGATAAGTCCTGTGTTTTCAATGGAACCGGTGATGGAGAACGTCTTAGTTCCCGGACTCCCCTCAGTGCCGATGGTTCTGAACCACTGGGCTCCTTTTAAGATAATACCGGGTACATTGGCAAAAGTTTCTACATTGTTTAAAACCGTTGGTTTCGCCCACAGACCCTGGTCAACAGTCCTTGGCGGTTTGGTACGGGGCATACCGCGGTCCCCTTCGATAGAAGCGGTAAGGGCAGAGCCTTCTCCGCAGACGAAAGCGCCGGCGCCCCGGTTAATATGCATATGGAAAGAAAAATCAGTTCCCAGAATGTGATTTCCAAGGAGTCCTTTTTCTTCCGCCTGGCGAATAGCATGACGCAGACGGGCTACAGAAAGAGGATATTCTGCGCGGACATAGATATAACCGTTTTGTGCCCCTGTTGCGTAAGCGGCAATGGTCATACCTTCGATTAAGCGGTAAGGGTCGCCTTCCATTACGCTGCCGTCCATGAAAGCACCCGGGTCGCCCTCGTCACCATTACATACCACAAAATGTTCCGGTACGTCTTTGTGGGCTGCCATCTGTTTCCACTTTCTTCCGGCAGGGAAACCGCCGCCGCCTCTTCCCCGAAGCTTAGACTGGTCTACCTCTTCTAAAACATCCTCCGGTGTCATGTCAAAGAGCGCTTTGGCAAGGGCGTCGTATCCGCCGGAAGCTATGTATTCGTCCAGAGATTCCGCATCGAATTTACCGCAGTTTTCCAATACGATTCTGGTCTGTTTGGCAATGAAAGGAATTTCATCGGGAGTTGCGTAGGATTCTCCGTTTTTCTTATAAAACAGCCGTTCTACAGGCTCCTGGTTTAAAACCGTGCGCTGGAAGATTTCCTGGCAGTCTTCTTCCTGTACTTTCACATACTGGTAATGGCAGGGTTCGATTCTCACCAGAGGGCCCAGTTCACAAATTCCCTGACATCCGGTTTTGACAGCGCCGATATGAGGAACGTCTTTTTGAAATTCCACGGACACTCCTTCTAAATCCTGACACAGTTCCAGCATTTTGTTGTATATTTTTTCGGAACCTGAGGCTACGCAGCCGGTTCCGGCACATACCAGGATTCTGCACTTGTAAGCGTCGATTTCTTTTTGGGCAGCTTCCCGTTCTTTTAATAAGGCATCTCTGTTTTCAATTATCATACATTGTCACCTCGCAGTTCCGCAATTAATTCCAGCGCCTTTTCCGGCGTCATGGATGGGTGGACTTCGTTGTTGACCGTCATGGTAGGGGCAAGACCGCAGGCACCGAGACAGGATACCGTTTCCACGGTAAAGAGCATATCGTCAGTGGTGTGTTTTTTTCTGCTGAGTCCCAGTTCTTTTTGCAGGGCTTCCAGAATTGGGATGGACTTACGGACATGACAGGCTGTTCCGTCGCAGACTTTAATGATGTATTTTCCCTTGGGTTCAAAAGAAAAGTTTTCATAGAAAGTGGCTACGCTGTACGCCTTTGCCTCACGGACACCGATTTCCTTTGCCACATAGGTCAGCAATTCTCCGGGCAGATAACGGTATTCTGCCTGAATATCCTGCATAATGGGAATCAGAGAACTTGCTTTTCGGCCATAGAATTCAATAATCTCGTCAGTTTTTTCATAGTAGCTTTGGTCGAGCATGATTGCATACCTCCTCATACATTGTCAATACACCGCCAAAATAGATAAGCGAAGTTGCTTATATTATATCTTATATATGGAAAATGCACAACAATTTTTCGACTAAAAATAAAAAATTAGTCATTATTCTTAAACTTTACAAGGGAATGGTTTGATGATAAAATGAAAAAAAGGAGGGTGTATATGTCTGAAAGATTATATGATATGATGGATTGGCCGGAAATTGAGGCTGTGGTATATTCGGAAGAAAGCGAGCCGAAGCGGATTCTGGGACCCAGGAAAACGCCGGACGGTATTTTGATACAGTGCTTTCGGCCGGGAGCGCAGCAGGTAAAGGTGCTGCTTGGCAGGGGGAAACCAGAGTATGAAATGGAGATGGAAGACGAGGCGGGATTTTTCTCTGTACTGCTTCCGGGGGATAAGATTCCAAAATATAAATATGAAGCAGTGTATGAAGACGGCAGAAAGGAAAAAATTTATGACCCGTACGCTTTTGAAAAGCAGATTACCATAGAGCAGGAGCAGCAGTTTGCAGCAGGCATTTGTTATGATATTTATGAAAAACTGGGGGCACATCCCATGGAGCTTCACGGGGTGGAGGGCGTTTATTTTGCTGTCTGGGCGCCCAATGCCATGCGTGTCAGTGTGGTAGGGGATTTTAACAGATGGGACGGAAGAGTACATCAGATGAATCGTCTGAATGTATCCGGGATTTTTGAACTTTTTATTCCGAAAGTCAAACCGGGAGCCCTTTACAAATATGAAGTGAAAGCCAAAGGCTCTCTGGTGTATTTAAAGGCAGATCCTTATGGCAATCAGGCGGAGGTGCGGCCGAAAACCGCTTCTGTGGTTGCGGATTTGAATCAGTATCAGTGGCAGGATGACCAGTGGATGAAGGAAAGAGGACAGAGAAACCGGGAGGACAAGCCTTTGGCTGTATACGAAATGCATTTGGGCTCCTGGAGAAAACCAGAAGAAGAGGGCAGACTGTTTTATAATTACCGGGAACTGGCTCCCATGCTGGCAGACTATGTGAAAGAAATGGGGTATACTCATGTGGAACTGATGCCGGTTATGGAGCATCCTCTGGACGAATCCTGGGGCTATCAGGTCACTGGATATTATGCCCCTACCAGCCGGTATGGAAGCTGTGAGGATTTCATGTACTTCATGGACTACATGCACCAACAGGGAATCGGTGTGATTTTAGACTGGGTGCCTGCACATTTTCCAAAGGATACTTTCGGTATGTCTCATTTCGATGGAACCTGTCTCTATGAGCACTTAGACCCAAGGCAGGGCATGCACCCTCACTGGGGCACGCTGATTTACAATTATGGACGCCCGCAGGTGAAGAATTTCCTCATTGCAAATGCCCTGTTCTGGGCAAAGAAGTATCATGCAGACGGAATACGCATGGACGCAGTGGCTTCCATGCTGTATCTGGATTACGGCAAGAACGACGGGGAATGGGTTGCCAATATTTACGGAGGTAATGAAAATCTGGAAGCTGTGGAATTTTTGAAACATTTGAATTCTGTGTTTAAGAAACAACATCCGGATGTGCTGCTGATTGCAGAAGAATCCACAGCCTGGCCTCAGATTACGGGTAAAGTGGAAGAAGAGGGGCTGGGATTTGATTATAAATGGAATATGGGCTGGATGAATGACTTTATAGATTACATGCAGAAAGACCCTATTTTCCGAGGTGGCGCCCATGATGAACTGACTTTCAGTATGGTGTATGCCTACAGTGAAAAATTCCTGCTAAGTCTTTCCCATGACGAAGTGGTACATGGAAAAGGTTCTCTTTTAAACAAAATGCCGGGAGATAAGGCGAAAAAAATGGCAAATCTTCGGGCTGCTTACGGTTTTATGCTGGTACATCCGGGGAAAAAGCTGCTGTTTATGGGACAGGAATTTGCCCAGGAGAGAGAATGGTCTGAGCAGAGGGGGCTGGACTGGAATCTGCTGGAAGAAACAGACCACAGACAAATGCAGGAATATGTGAAAGCCCTTTGGAAGCTGTACCGGGAACAGCCGGCCCTGTACGAAAAGGACTACGAAACAGAAGGCTTTGCATGGATTAATCACATGGACGCAGAGAGAAACCTGCTGACCCTTATCCGAAAGGGGGAAAGGGAGGAGAATACCCTGGTTGCCGTATGCAATTTTTCGGCAGTGGATTATGAAGCGTATCAGATGGGTGTTCCCTATCCCGGAAAATATAAGGAAATTTTTAACAGTGATAAGGAGGCTTACGGCGGCAGCGGTATGGGAAATCCCAGGGTAAAAACTGCCAAAAAGGCGGAATGTGATGAGCGGCCTTATTCCATAACGATTCAGGTAGCGCCGCTGGCTGTACAGATATTTTCTTATACAAAGGCAGAACCTAAAAAGACCGGAAAAAGACCTGCAGCATCTGTAAGAGTGCCGGTGTCCAAAGTGCGGAGACAGCTTCAGAAGACTATGGAGGAAGAATGGGAAAAAGCTGAAAAACAGAAAATTGAAAAATAAAGTACAGAAAGGTGGAGTGTATGAGAATACTCTTAACAGACGCATTGACAGAACCGTTAGAAATCGAAAGCATTGATGCTTTTTTTAAACAATATGTGACATGGGATTATTGGGAGAAAAAATTGCCCCTTATCGGAAACTTTGTAGGCAGGGTTCTGCTGGCTATTTTAGTTTATATCATTGCCAGCAAGCTGATTCATAAAATATGCAGACTGATTGCTGCTTCTATGAACCGGGCCAATGCAGATACAGGCGTCATACAATTTGTTTCCTCTTTTGTAAAGGCTGCGCTGTATTTTCTTCTGATTGTAAGCATTGCCACAAGCTTTGGGGTAAAGGAATCGTCCATTGCCGCACTTCTGGCATCCAGTGGTGTTGCCATTGGTCTGGCTTTGCAGGGTGGTCTGTCCAACCTGGCTGGCGGTGTGATTATTCTGATTCTGCGGCCTTTCAGCGTAGGAGATTATATTATTGAAAATGCGGGAAATCAGGAAGGAACCGTTGTCAAAATTGACTTGTTTTACACTACACTGTCCACGGTGGACAACCGGAGAATTACAGTTCCAAACGGAACCCTGACGAATTCCAGTATTGTCAATGTAACAGCAAAAGACAGCAGAAAGCTGGAAATCAAGGTAGGGATTTCTTACCAGGCAGATTTGAGAAAGGCCAAACAGATTCTGCAGGGACTCCTTGAAGAAGATGCCAGTATTATGTCAGAAGAGGGAATGCAGGTGTTTGTAGACCAACTGGCAGCAGACAGTGTAATTTTAGGGCTGCGGGCCTGGGTGAAAACAGAGGAATACTGGGCGACCAAGTGGCGGCTCAACGAGGAAATTAAACTGGCTTTTGACGAAGCAGGTGTTGAAATTCCCTTTCCTCAGCTGGATGTTCATATCAAAGAACACTGACTTTATAGAGTCTTTAGAATATTTAAGAATCAAGAAATATTTTTTCCATTGGTTTGGTGATACAATAACACTATAACAGACAATGGAAGGACGGATGAATATGAAAACCCAGGTGTTGTATAAAAGCAGAACCGGCAATACAGAGAAGCTGGCAAAAGCGATTTTTGAAGCGATTCCCGGACAGTGCAAGGACATTGCACCTTTGGACGGGCAGATAAATTATGAAATGGGAGACATTTACTTTATTGGCTTCTGGACAGACAGAGGCAGCGCAAGTGTGGAGGTTCTGGATTATCTGGGAAGTCTGCAGGGAAAGAAAATTGCCCTTTTCGGAACCTGTGGTATGGGCAACAACCCGGACTATTATAAGAAAATTGAAGAAAATATCAGGGTCTTTATTGAAGATGGCAACGAATATCTGGGAGCCTATATGTGTCAGGGGAAAATGCCCATATCCGTAAGAGAAAAATACGGACGCATGAAAAATGCGGAGAATGAAAAAATGGTAAATGCCATGCTGCACAACTTTGATATGGCTATGCTGCACCCGGATGCAGAAGACCTGCGGGCAGCACAGAGATTTGTGAAAGACATTTATGAAAAGCTGGAGAGGGAAGAGCAGAGATATGAATAAGTTGAGAGAAATGCTGGCGAAGTTTATGTATGGCAGGTACGGCACAGACCGCCTGAATATGTTTTTACTGATTGTACTGATAGTGTGTGCAGGCCTGAATCTCTTTGTGAGAAACGGATATTTCAGTATTGTGATGAGTTCCTGGGAAACTTTGTTAATTGTTTTGATTTATTATCGGATGTTTTCCAGAAATATTCAGAAGCGGTATGCAGAGAATCAGAAATATCTGAGCCTGGAGAATAAGGTAAAACGCTTTTTTGGCAGAACCAAGTATATACAGGAGCAGAGAAAGGATTTCCATATCTATACCTGTCCTCAGTGCAGACAAAAAATCCGAATCCCCAAAGGAAAAGGAAAAATCAGTGTCCGCTGTCCGAAATGCGGGGCAGAATTTGTGAAAAAAAGCTGAAGCAAGTCTTGGTATTATGAAGTACATAACGGCGCTGCCGCATGAAATGCAGATGGGAGATGTCCCGGATTGCTGTTTCATGTGACAGCGCCGTATTTTATTTGGAAGCGCTGGAGAAGCTAATGGTTACCATACCGCCGGAGGGAGTGTTGCTCAGGTTTAAGGTTCCGGCATGGGCCTTTATAACCTGTGCGGCAAACCACAAACCAAGTCCGTGATGGGAATTGGCACTTCGGGAAGTATCGTCACGCCACAGTCTTTCCGTGGCATGCGCCAGCGCCCCTTTGCTAAAGCCGGAACCTTCATCCGAGACTCTTATCTGCCAGCTGTTTTTCGTCTCCAGGCCTTCCAAAAACACCGCTTTTCCCGGAGGTGTATGTTCCACCGCGTTGAGCACCACGTTGAGAAAGGCCCGGAGCAGGCGGTCTTTCTGTAAATTGGCAGTTCCTTTTAGATGATGCTCTGTTCTAAGGGCAATGCCTCTGGAAACAGCGAGAGCTTCTGCGCTGCGGCAGAGCTCCTCAAAGAGCTGGGGCAGGCTGGAAGAAACAAAGGGTTCCTCAGCACCTTTGGATACTTCCAGCAGGCTTGTGACATACCAGATGGCCCGGTCATTGGCAGAGCCAATGGTTTCAGCCATTTTGCGGCTGTTCGGGGGCAAATCTTCTTCCAGCAGAAGTTCCGCATTGCCTCCGATTAAGGTGAGGGGTGTCTTTAGATCATGGGTCAGAGCGGCAATTTCCGATTCTCGTTCCTGTTGCGCCGTCCACTGGGCAGACAGAGAACGGGACAATTCCTGCCGCATGTTATCCATGGCCTGTAAGGCCTGGTCAAACTCCCGGATACCTGCATGGGGAAGGGGGAAATCCAGTTCCCGGGCGCCGATTTTTCTGCTGACCTGGCTGAACAGTTTCAGCTTTTCCTTGAGACGGCGGCCCAGCCACAGCGTATTCAGCAGCAGACACAGAACCCAGAAAATTCCAAGAATCGCCCACCACAGGTATTCAAAGGGAGGCAGTGAGCGGCGCAGCAGGGGATTTACAAATTCTCTTCTGTAGTACCAATGCAGCATAAGGGTGGTGCCGTCGGGGTAAGTATAGCGGTAAAAATGAATGTCATTGGTGTTTTGCTGCAGAACATTGGTAAGAAGGCGCAGCTCCTTTTTGGACGCATTGCTTTCCAGTACCTTTCCCTTCGGGTCAAACCATCCATAGGCAGGAAGAAAATCGCTGTTCGGGGTTTGGAAAGCGTCTGGTTTCTCTGCCAGCATTTTTTCAGCCTGCTGGTTGGACACAGAGCCATGGTAGATGATTCCGGTTCTTTGCAGTTGGGTCAGAACCCCAAGCCAGAGCAGAGCGCACAGGAGCATGCTTGCAAGCATAGTCACGGCAAAACGCAACAGAACCAGGGACAGGCTTATACAGGATTGTCTTTTCGCCATTTATATCCCACCCCCCAAACTGTCTCCACAGGATTCAGACTGCAGACTTTTAGTTTTGCGCGAATATTCTTAATATGCTCTGCAATGGCAGAGGAATTTCCCTCTGCGTCAAAGCCGAAAACGGCCTCATAAAGCAGTTCTTTGGTAAAGACCTGTCCGGCATGCAGAGCCAGATATTCGCAGATGGCATATTCTCCCTTTGTAAAAGGCAGAGCATGCTCTTGTGCAAAGGCCGTCTTTGCCTGCATATCAAAGCGCACACCGCCCCGTTTCAGAATATGAGCGGGCAGGCGACTTTCCCGCCTGATATGAGCATTTACCCGCGCCCGCAGTTCTGCAAGACTGAAAGGTTTTTTGATATAGTCGTCTGCGCCTAATCCAAAGCCCTGTACCAGTGCGGCGTCTTCTGTCCTGGCGGTCAGAAAAAGAATGGGGCAGTCCACCTCGGTGCGGATACGGCAGCACACGGAAAATCCATCTTCACCGGGCATCATAACATCCAGCAGAATCAGGTCGTATTGCTGACAGCGTTCCGGCGAAAGCCTCTGTCCGTCTGTTTCGGTATGAATCTGATGACCGTCCTTTGCCAGAGCTCTGCGCACTAAATCCAGCATATCAGAATCATCATCTACTATTAATATTTTTGCCATTTTAGTTCCCTCTTGTGTTTCATATAATTTCTATTCTTAATAGTACCACATTTTTTCTTTGTATTCTCTTTTTTTATTCATCCCTGCCATGTTTGAGTTTTCTTAATATCAAAACGGAAATGCCTCCGCAGGCAAGCAGAACCAGACTGCTTTGTATTCTGGCAAGGCCAGTGGTCTCATAGTAACCGGCAATTCCCAGCGCTGCGGAAACAGGATAAAAAGTCCTGAGCGTATTGGACATACTTGTAAACAGGCCGGCAAAAGAGTATATTTCGGCCAGAACCAGAGCCAGCCAATAGCTTTTTTTCCAGTAAGCTACAAGCGCAATGACAGGGGACACCGCTAAAAATACGCAAATACCCTCCAAAAAGTAGGATTTTAGAAAATGCAGAACCATATTTGTTGACAACGCGTGGATATGGAGAATAGCTTCGCCTAAAAACGTGATGGCAAAAAGCAACAAATAAAGCAGAATACTGAAGACAAAGGTAAGAAGCATTTTTGCGGCAGTCAGCCTGGTTTCGCTGACAGGAACCAGCAGCAGGGATTTTAAAGTGTCATCCTCCGCTTCCCGGCAAATCATATAGCTCCCCAACAGGGCAATCACTGCCGGAAGTACCAGCAGGGTGGCCCATGGCTGGGTCATGGTCATATACCAGCCGGCTTCTTCCAGATAAGGGGGACCATAATCAGTGCTTTTTCCGCCGATGAAAACCATGAAGGCTATCCCACAGACAGCAAAAATCGTAAGCAGTAAAAGGCTCAGGCGGCGGAGTTTTTGACATTCTGCCCAAAGGAAGATTTTCATATGTTCACCCCTTTCTCTTTAAAGAAATTGTTGCAAAGAAGACAGAAGCAGTACCCCAAATGCCGATACAAAGAAGCGCCCACGGAACAGAAATGGTTTGCGTAAGAGTCAGTCCCGGAATCTTTCCCTCTCTGGCAAGAATGGCAGAGAGACTGGCTATGGGATGTACATAGAGATTTACCGGCAGGATAAAAAATCCAAAGAAAATATAAAGCAGGATGATACAAACCGGCAGGACATATCCCTTTTGTGAAACAGCAGCAGCCAGAATCGGCAGTATAGAACATGCAGACAGAACAGCGATTTCCAGACATTTTTTCAACAGAAACAGAATGCTTTCCCATTGAAAAGGGGCACAACCGGAGGCGATACCGAACAAAACGGAGGCAGCCGCTGTTATCAGCATGAAGCAGAAGGAATACATCAAAACTATAAAAAATTTGCTGAAAAAACAGGCCGTTTTAGGGACAGGTATTATCCAAAGCTGTTTCAGTACATGAGCCTGATTTTCCTCGTGCATGAGTATGGTGCAGACAATACCCAAAATAAAGGGCAAAATCATAAAAACTGTATAGCCAAACGCAGACCACTTGTAGAACAGCAAGGGATCAAGGTCTGTTTTTCCAAAGGAACGGAAATAGATAACAGCAAAAAACGGCATGAGAAGAGCCGTAAGCAGCATAAGCCAAAACAGGCTTTTGCGACGTAGTTTCCAGAATTCTGTTTGAATCAGTTTAAGCAATGCCTTTTCCTCCTGTGATTTTTCTAAAATAGTCTTCCAGTGTGTTTCCACCAGTCGTCTGCTTTTGGTTTTTCTCCTCCAGTTCTTTCAGACTGCCCTCTTCTAAAAGGACGCCTCGGTGGAGAATCCCAATATCATCTGCCAACAGGGAAATTTCCGAGAGAATATGGCTGGAAATCAGGATGGTTTTGCCCTGTTTGACACTTAAATCTTTCAGAAAATCCCGTAGTTCGGCAATGCCCACAGGGTCAAGGCCGTTGGTTGGTTCATCCAGAATCAGCAGCTTGGGGTTATGCAGAAGCGCATTGGCAATGCCCAGGCGCTGCTTCATACCCAGAGAATATTTGGCAAACAGTTTTTTGTCCCTGTAGGGCAGCCCTACGATATGCAGAGCCTCCTGTACAGCCAGAGGGTCTTTGAGTCCTCTTAGCCGGGCAAAAATCTCCAGATTTTCGGTTCCCGTCAGATTGGGATAAAAGCCTGGCGCTTCAATGATAGCGCCAATATGGGGATAAAGCTGTTTTTGGTGTCCTTTTATGGGCTTTTGAAAGATTTTTATCTCTCCGGCTGTGGGGGAAGCCAGACCCAGCAGCAGTTTCATAAGCGTGGTTTTCCCGGCTCCGTTTCGCCCCAGAAGACCATAGATTTTTCCTCTTTCTACATGGAGACTGACTTTTTCCAACACGGTCTGTTCCCCATAAATTTTTGTCAGGTGTTTTGTTTCTATAACAAAATCATGCATATAAAATTCCTCGCTTTCCTTTTTCTGAAGCCAGCATAACATTTCTTTTTAAGGAAATTATAAGGAAAAAGAAAAAAGATAGTTGTTTCGGTTTCCAAAAATCTATGTTAGAATACAACATATAAGACAAAAAAATGAGTCAAAAGTATAAATGAGGAAATGAAAATGGATAATATGAAACTGAAATACCTGGAACGAATGGCAGAGCTTTACCCTACCATAGCCAAGGCCTCTACAGAAATCATCAACCTGCAGGCGATTTTAAACCTGCCTAAAGGCACAGAACATTTTCTGACAGATATCCATGGGGAGTATGAAGCGTTTTCCCATGTGTTAAAGAATGGTTCCGGCTCTGTGCGGAGAAAAATTGACACGGTATTCGGCCACACCATGAGCCGGCAGGACAAGAAAAGTCTTGCCACGTTGATTTATTACCCCAGAGAAAAGATGAATCTCATTAAAAAGCAGGAACATGATAGGAAGGAGTGGTATAAAATCACCTTGTACCGCCTCATTGAAGTGTGTAAGAAAACAGCGTCTAAATACACCAGATCTAAGGTGCGCAAAGCTTTGCCGAAAGATTTCGCTTATGTGATAGAAGAACTGATTACCGAGCGGCCGGATATTACGGATAAGGAATCCTATTATGAGCAGATTATCCACACCATTATTGCCATCGGGAGAGCAGAAGAATTTATCATTGCCCTGGCAGAGCTGATTCAGAGACTGGTGGTAGACCATCTGCATATCCTGGGTGATATTTACGACAGAGGGCCGGGGTCTCATCAGATTATGGATAAGCTGGAAAATTATCATTCCCTGGATATTCAGTGGGGAAACCATGATGTTGTCTGGATGGGGGCAGCGGTGGGACAGGCCTGCTGTGTAGCTACGGTGGTGCGGATTTGTGCAAGGTATGCGAATCTGGATATTCTGGAGGACGGGTATGGTATCAACCTGCTGCCCCTGGCGACCTTTGCCCTTACTTATTATAAGGATGACCCCTGTATTTGTTTTAAAATCAAGGGACACAATACCCTGAATCCGGTGGAGCAGGACTTGAACATGAAAATGCACAAGGCCATTTCCATTATTCAGTTCAAACTGGAAGGACAGCTCCTTATGCGCCGCAGAGAATTTGGTATGGCAGACAGGGCGCTTTTGGATGATATTGATTATACCGAAGGAACCATTACTTTAAACCGCAAGACCTATAAGCTGATGGACAATCATTTTCCTACCATTGATCCGGACAATCCTTACGAGTTGTCTAAAGAAGAAAAAGAAGTAGTGGAAAGGCTGATTTTTGCTTTTGTAAACTGCGAAAAACTCCAGCGGCATATGCAGCTTCTTCTGAAAAAGGGCAGTATGTATAAAATTTACAACCGAAACCTTTTGTATCACGGCTGTATTCCATTAAATGAAGACGGCACGTTTAAGGAAATTCAGGTATACGATAAGGTTTACAAGGGAAAAGAACTGTACGACGTGCTGGAAACTTATGTGCGGAAGGCCTTTGTAGCTGTGGATGAACGGGAAAAGGAGAAAGGAAAGGACATTCTGTGGTTTATCTGGAGCAGTCCCTCTTCGCCGCTGTTTGGAAAAGATAAAATGGCAACCTTTGAACGGTATTTTCTGGCAGAAGAGGAAACGCATAAAGAGAATAAAAATGCCTACTATAAATTTCTGGAAGACGAAGCGGTGGCGGACCGGATTTTACAGGAGTTCCATGTGACAGGAGAATGTACCCACATTGTAAACGGCCATGTTCCGGTACACCACGGGGCGGGAGAAAGCCCCATTAAATGCGGCGGAAAACTGCTGATTATTGACGGCGGATTTTCCAGAGCATACCAGAAAGAAACGGGGATTGCAGGTTATACGCTGATTTACAATTCCTGGGGGATGATTTTGGCCGCCCATGAACCATTTACTTCTGCGGCAGACGCCATTAGTAAGGAAAGCGATATTCTCTCAGACAGTATTCTGGTGAAGCGCACCGTGAAGCGCAAAACCGTGGGAGAAACCGATATTGGTATGAAATTAAAAGAAAGGATAGCAGAGCTGGAGGAACTTCTGGCAGCGTACAGAGACGGCCTGCTGATAGAAAAATCATGAGACACGAAGAAATTCCTATTCAGGTAGAGGGTTCTGCGCCCGAGACTCATTTGACAACGTATATTTTAGGAGATTATCTGGACGAGGCGCCAAATGACATCAGACCTTTGGTGCTTATCTGTCCGGGAGGTGCTTATGCCATGACCTCCAACCGGGAGGCCGAGCCGGTAGCCCTGCAGTTTAATGCCATGGGATACCATGCAGCCATTCTCAGATACTCCTGTGCTCCGGCCGTATTTCCCACTTCTCTTTTGGAGGTGGCAGCCAGTGTGAAGTATATCCGGGAACATGCCAAAGCGTGGCGGGTGAGTCCAGATAAAATTCTGATTATGGGATTTTCAGCGGGAGGACATTTGGCAGCCAGTTATGGTGTTTTCTGGGATGAAAAATTTGTAAGAGAAGCCTTTTCGTGTACCAGAGAACTGCTGCAGCCAAACGGACTGATTCTGTGCTATCCGGTTATTAGTGCAGATGAGAGCATTGCCCATGTGCCCAGCCTGCAGAACCTGCTGGGAGAACAGTATGAGGCGAAAAAAGAAGAGATGTCTTTGGAAAAACAAGTGGGAGAACAGGTGCCGGAAACCTTCTTGTGGCATACTTTTGAGGATAAGACAGTTCCCTTCTGGAACTCTTTTCGTTTTGCAGAGGCGCTTGGAAGAGCCGGAATTCCTCTGGAATATCATCTTTATCCCACGGGAGAGCACGGCTTGTCCCTGGCTGTGGACAGTATCCGCAGAAAAGACGGCAGCGGTTCTGAAAAAGGGTGTGAAAGCTGGTTTCCGCTTTTGAAATCCTGGCTTTTGCGGAAATTTGGCCTGTAAAATACCGTATGCGGCAAAAAAATCCTTGCAATGACAGGGACAAGTATGCTATAATACAGGCGTTGCCGAGCGCAATGAAGAAAATAACCACGCCTGTGAATACCAATGGACGGTGCTTACAAAGTCCCGGAGGTGAAGAAGCAGGTGGAAGTGTAAACCAAAAGGAGAGAAAAAAATGAGCGTTATTTCAATGAAACAGTTACTGGAAGCAGGTGTTCATTTCGGACATCAGACAAGAAGATGGAACCCTAAAATGGC